>OCTA010001724.1_pt1 | contig 20082 bp, 14 predicted proteins | sample 1538991 | NCBI WGS metagenome assembly OCTA01 (sample SAMEA3539302, study PRJEB22396) | soil metagenome | biome: tundra; feature: field; material: soil | place: USA | collected 2010-05 | depth 0.15 m | reverse complement strand
GGAGATCAGGTCGAGGTTCTGGAGGGTCCTTTTAGAGGTTTCGAGGCCATTGTGACCCGCGTGGTGCCCGTTCAAGAACGCATTAGCATCCTGCTGGAATTTCTCGGTCGCCAAACCGTGGTCCAGTTGAGCTTGGCAGACGTTCGGTTGACAAGTGGATTGAGTCCGAGTGCAAGGCAGCCCTCTTTGGCCGCGCCAGATTAATCCGAAGATCAGAGTCGAACTGGACCACCGGACTTTCCTCCGGCGCGGACGTCGCTTTTTGTGCGCCCCCCGATTCCTTCGGGCCTCCTTGCGTTCAGACGGTTGCGGTGGAAAGACAACTCGCGGCCGGGGTTTGCACCGCAAACGCCTGGCGCAAGGCCTCCAGCAGTTCTTCCTGCGCAAACGGTTTTGCTAGCACCGCCGTCACGTTCAACGCGGCGAGTTCAGTCCGTTGTTCCTCGCTGCACCAACCGGCCATCACCATTATGGCGATCCCGCTGTTCATCTGCCTAACGGTTCGGAGCAGAGCCAGTCCGCTCATGTGCGGAAGGTCGAGGTCGGTTAGGAGGAGTCGAAGGTCGGCCAGGTGCCGGGCGCAGAGGCCCAGAGCTTCGACGCCATCAGCCGCCGACAACACGTGAAAGCCGTGCCGCCGCAAGAGATTCGTGACCGTGTTGTGCCTCAGGGGTTCAGCGTCCACGACAAGGACTCTTTGACCGGCACCGTGGATTTGACCCGTGGCAAGGCCGCCCGATTTGCATGCGTTGGTATCTAAAGTGGCCGGGAAATATGCCTGGAGCACCGAACCTTGCCCCGTTTCGCGATCCAGAGCCAGGAAGCCACCATGTCCGCGGACGATACCGAGGGCCGTCGTGAAGCCCTGCCTTGCTCCGTTCTTCTCCGGCCTCGAAGAGGCGCTAAAGGTGGGGTTACAGGTTTGCCTTTGCGCAACGGACGAAATGCTCCTGCCCGTGTGCCGGACTTCCAAACGAACAAAACGCCCCGGTTTGGCCTCCTCCAAACGGCTAGCCGAGGCGGCATCCAACTCAACGTTGGCGGCGCTCAAAGCAAGACAACCGCCTCCCGGCATCGCCTCGTGCGCGCAGAGAGTTAGGTTCAGCACAACCTCCTCAAACTGGATCGGATTCGCCGTGATCAGCCACAGGTCCTTGGGACAGCAATTCGTTATTTGGATGGATTTGGGGAACGCGGCCCGGATGAGTCGCTCCGTTTCTTTGACCAAATGCCGGGGCTGGAACAAGAGCCGGCTCTCTGGCGCCGTGTTGCTCAAGCTGACGAGTTGCCGAGCGATGTCCGCGGCGCGCTGGGCGCCCTTTTTGATGGTTCCGAGCGCCGCCCCATCCATAATGCCGTCGGTCTCCCGAATCAGCTCCAGGCTCATCGAGATCGAGGCCAACGCATTGCTCATGTCATGGGCGATGCCGGCGGACAGCGTGGCGATGCATCGTCTGAACCGTTGCGCCTGCTCCAACCGCTCGTTGTCAAAGCGGCGAACATGACGCAAGTTCCAGTCGCGGAGGACGCGGCTGACGCAAATCGGCAGGGCGGCCAACGCCTCGTGGGACTGAATAAGGCAGTCCATTGCGCCGGCCCGGATGAGCGCCACGGCCGTCTCCAAGTCACTGGGAGGCACCAGAACCACGACCGGAAATCTCCCGGCCTCCGGGGGTGACACCAGCGCATCATTAGCCAAACCGTCGGGCAGAAAGAGGTCGATCAGGACAAGGTCCGGCGGAGCGTCGGACAACAGCTCGCGGTATTCACACAAGGACCTGGCCGGGCGCAGTTCGGCGTCAAAACCAGCCATCCGCAGCTCCCGGCCAATGGCATCTGCCACCGCCGGTTCGGCGCTAACGACCAGAATGGAAATGGATTTGCGGTTCACAACCCTGAGGCTGACTCAAGCTAACACCGTGCTAGGGAAAGGATTAGGTGCTCTTGAGTGTTTTCTGGGGCTAGCGCTCACCAGAAACTCTCTGCGATGGTAATTACATCATCAGGTTGGATCTCGAACATCTTGTAGCCTTCCTCTTTGGCCATGGCGCGGCCGTCCACCTTGATGACATTCTCCTTGCCGTTCTGCACACGCTTAATAACAATCTTCCCAGGCTCGCCGGTGCGGGTGTAACCGCCGGCCAGGGCAATGGCCTGGAGCAGGTTTAGGCGCTCGTTAGCGGGGAAGAGATAAACGCCGGGGGTCCGCACTTGGCCCAGAACGGTTACCTTGGACTTGCCATACTCCAGGACAGTCAGGCTGACCATGGGATCGACGAGGAAATCCTTCACATAGAGCTCGCGGATTTGCTCGCTGGCTTGGGGCTGGGTGAGGGCGTTGAGCAAAACGCCCGGCAGAAGCGGCAGGTCCACCGTGCCGTTTTCATTGAGTCGGACTCGCGCGGTAAGGTCCTCCTCGCCATATACTTTGACTTCGATGAGGTCGCCGCAGCGCAGTTGGTAATCTTTATTCGTGCTGAACAGGCTGAGGACGGCAGATGGGCTTTGGTTGGTCCGCGCGGGCGATCTCGCAGGAAACGAGGCAGGCTGGCTGGAGAAAAGGTCGGCGAAGGCGTTCTGGTTCGTCGAGCGCGGCTCAGCGGCTAGCGGCAGCACCAGCAAGGCAAAGGCGGATATTACTAACAACGTCTGGGTTATTCTCATGGTCTTACTTTCCATTGATTCCACTAAAAGCGATAGGTGATGCGGGCTCCGACGATGTTGCGGTCAAAGCTCGGCGTGTCCAGGTTGCTGGTTCGTTCCAGATGGTGGTAGGTGAAAGAACAATCCATGTGTGGAGTGAGCGCATAACCAATGACGCACTCGACCGCCCAAAAAGAATAATTGCCCGCCGAAGCCGTACTGGTCACGGGACTATTCTGGGAATTATAACCGAGGTCGGCGTCCAGGTCTGCAAAAACCCGTTCCGAAAAGCGATGATGCATGCCGGCAGAAACGCGCGTAATGTCATTCAATTGCGAGGCGGCGTAGTAGGATGGCCATTGCTGGTGCGAGAATTCCAGGCGCAGGATGGTTTTGTCCGAGGCGGTGTAGAAGAGGCTGCTGGCCACCAGGGGGCCCGTTTGCGTCCCAGCCGACGCGGAACCATCGACCGTGCCAATCTGAGCGCCGACACGCAATGAAACATGAAGGCGGTCGGTATAGGCCCAGAGCAGGTCCGCCTGCGGTTCGTTAAAGAGCAAGCGCAACCCGGGTTGAGTGTCAACATAGCGCAAGCCGTAGCCGACGCCCAAGGCAAGCCGTTCGCGCACCTGGTATTCCAGGAGCAAACGGCCCCCGGATTCTTCATATCGCGTTTCGCTGAAGATATCGCCGTAGCCCACCTCGAATTCCGAAGAGAGCCTGGTCTTCCCGCCCAATTCGTGAGTGACGTCGAGGGTCACGGTTTCGGTGTGCGTCTGGTTTCGGGAGGTTTGCAGGATGTCCGGTTCGTTATAAAAGGCTGATTGGTAATGCAATTCGCCGGTGGTCCTTCCGAAAACACCCGCCAGGTTCGCGCCGGCATAGTGGTTGATGGTGTTGAACTGGCTATACTGGGCAAACCACTCCAACTGCGGCGTATAGAAAACTTCTACGCCGGTGCCGGACGGAGCCGTGGAAGGATCCCACCGGAAGCGCAAGCTGGGGTATAGATCAGACCGCACGCTTTCGATGCGCTGCTGATTGTCCTGGAGGATGTTGTCGTCATAAGAAACCTGTGCGGCGGCGGTAATTTGGGCGCTGAAGTCGCCAGCGCTCCAGGAAGGACGCATCGGCGGTGGCGGCAGCCGGAACGCGTCCCACCGGCGTTGCTGGTAGGCGGCGTCGGTCAGGGTGGTCTCGACTTGCTCGCCGAGCCTGGTTCCCAGCGGCGCGGTCTGGGCATGGCCGATCGAGGCAAGAGCAAGCAATGGCGCCAGGCACGCTGCTTTGCGGGAAAAGGTTTCGACGCGCAAACTCTCCCAGGACGAGTCGGAAGACGCATTGACGATCATATCGGCGGCGCAGTCATGCAACCATGGGTTCTACGTCCGGAGCAAAGATTCCCCCAACGGCTGCCGGGTTTCTACCTCCCGGTCTTTTCTCCGGGCTCAACTCTGGCGTATATTCCTCTACCAACCGGACCATGTGCTCTTTGAGCTGGTTGGCAGAGGTGTAGCCGAGATGAAATTCCAACGCCATGAGCAGGTTGGTAACCCGTTTGTAATCGGGGGCCTGGGTGGATAGCCGGAAGACCTTGGCGTGCCTGGTGGGGTGAGACGTTTCGGCCGAATAGTTCAACTCTTCAAAAAGCTTCTCGCCGGGGCGCAAACCGGTGAATTCGATCGCGATATCCTGGTCGGGGCGCAAACCATGGAGTTCGATCATGCGCCGGGCGAGGTCCACAATCAGGACCGGACTGCCCATATCGAGCAGAAAGATCTCACCCCCCTGCCCCATGCTGCCGCTTTGGAGGACCAAGCCGACGGCTTCAGGGATGGTCATAAAGTAGCGCGTGATGTCGGGGTGGGTGACGCGGACGGGGCCGCCGGCGGCGATTTGCTTCTCGAAGGTGGGAACGACGCTGCCGGAGGAGCCGAGCACATTCCCAAAACGAACGGAGATGAACCGAGTGCTTTCGGGGTTGGCGGCCTGAAAGGCCTGGAGGAACATCTCGGCCATGCGCTTGGTGGCCCCCATGACATTGGTGGGATTGATCGCCTTGTCACTTGAAATGAGAACAAACTTCTCCACGTGGTGCTTTAGGGCCAGCCTGGCCAATTGGGCCGTGCCCAGGGCGTTGTTCTTGATCGCTTCTTCCGGCTGGCCTTCCATCATAGGCACGTGCTTGTGCGCGGCCGCGTGGAACAGGATTTGGGGCTGGTGCTCGGCCAGGATCGCGTTCACCCGCTCCTCCTCGCAGATGTCGGTGATCAACGGCACAATGAGGTGCTTGCAGCCGGCGGCGACCAACTCCTGTTCGATTTGAAACAATTGGACCTCGCACCGCTCAATGAGCAGCAGAGATTTCGGGCTGTAGCGGACAATCTGGCGGCAGAGCTCGCTGCCAATGCTGCCCCCGGCGCCGGTCACGGCCACCACCCGGCCGGCCAGCATTTGCCGGATCTCATCGGAATCCAACCGGGCAGGCTCGCGGCCCAGCAAATCCTCGAAGCACACGGGTCGAACAGCGGTGAGCGAGTATTTCCCTTCGAGCAGTTCGTCGAGCGCGGGCACTGTGTCGAGGCGGAAACCATGGCCCTTCAACTGTTCCGCGATCGCGGCGGTGCGGGCGGCCGGCGCGGAAGGCATCGCGATGATGATGCGGCGCAACCGTTTCGGAGCGGCGCGACTCAGGAGCCAGGCGGGGTTGCCCATGACCGGGATGCCATGCACCTTGGCGCCCCACTTCTCACGGTCGTCATCCAGGAACACCACCGGCTCAAGCCCCAACCCGGGGCGGCTCAAGAGGTCTTTCGCCAGATGAGCGCCCGCTCCGCCCGCGCCAATGATGGCAACCTCTTCCAGCTTAAAGGCGGGTGCGGTCGTCAGAAAACTGCCTTGTTCACGCCACAAACGGAGGAAGAAACGAAGCGCGCACAGGGAGACCACGAAGAACACGACGTCGGCCACAATAGCGCTGCGCGGGGGCGCATAGGATCCGCCGGTTAAATCCCAAATCCCGGCCAGGACCGCGCCGACACAGGCGCTGCTGGCCACGATTCGCTTCAAGTCGGGGACCGAGAAATAGGTCAGGAGGTTGCCAAATTGGCCAAAGCACGCGAGCGCAAATAACTGGAGGGCGACTACCCAGGGCAGGCAGTTGGCCAGACCGCGCAGATCTTCCCCAGCAAGCACAAAGTCAAAGCGCAGCAGGTATGCAAAGAGCAAACTCGCCGCCGCCAGCAAGGCATAAACGGCTGCGATACCGGCATGACGCAACAAACGGCCGGGACCAAGGTATAGGTTGTCACCCATGCGAGATGAAACAGCAAGAGTCGGGGCACATTCTGCAAAACGTCAGCCAACGCGGTGTTAATTGCTGCGAGAGCGAAGACCGGCGGCGGGGAGCGTCTCACTTACTGAATACCTCCTTCGGCGTCCTCGCAAACACAACATTTCCCAGGCAAAGCGCTATGCTCCACAGGCCTTTGGGAATCCCTTGAGCGGCCCTTGGCCCCAGCGTGGTTCCCCGGAGAGGCTGCGGTGTTGCGAAGGTGTTGTTCCCTTGAGTATCCCTTGTACATCCCTACTAAACCGATGGGGGCTTAGGTAGCGGGGACTCTACCGACCCCCGCACTACTTTTGTGCAGCACTGGAGTGGCCGCTTTTCAAATAAGACCGCGTTTCCCCCTAAATACGGATCAACGCTCCCCGCCAGCAGCAGCCCCGCCGACCAGTCTCAGGCCACCGGCTGGGCAACCTTGTTGCGCACGGAACGGCGCCCGGCATAAACAACGACCCCGCCGATTAATAGGAGGGCACTTGCCGCAACTTGAGATGCTTCCGGAACACTTACGGCGTGAACGGTTACGCTGTCGGTTGCGCCACCGTTGATACGCGAGTGGCCAGGATCGTTGGCAATGAGATTGAAGTAAACTCCATACTGGTCCGGGTTGGCGGCACCGGCCACCGTCCAGTCAACGATCAGGCGGTAGGTTCCGGCAACATAGGTCTGCCCGCTTCCAAGCTTAAGCGTCGAGGCCGCGTCGGTGGTGAGGGAGCTGAAGGGGCTGTCCACTCCTTGCGTTAGTTGATTGTTGACCGAATCCACGGCATAAAAGTTCTTGTTTACGTAAGTGAAGGTGCCACTCCCCGAAAATGTAATATCAAAATAGGACTGCCCGCTGCTGCCCTGGTTTACGTTTTGTGCGGGCGAAGTTGACACCCCGATGGAATAAGCCGCTCGGACCTCCGTGGCCGCGAGGGACAGCAAGGCGGCGCAACTTAATCCGAGAACATTTCTCATATTCACATTCATACTAATAGAGAAAAGCAGGTATCATGCCATGTGGAGGAGTGAGAAAAACTGTCTCGAAACCTTCCATCAAGGACAGGACAGTCAATAACGGGGCAGTGGGAAACCCAGACAGTCCATGAACAGGACACCAAGGAACAGTTCGGATAGCCTCCGAATTCATGATTGTGCCCAATCGATTGCTGGCGCTCTGACCCGACGCCGCAGATAAAAGACAAGTCCGCCAGCCACCCAGAGAACCGCGGCAGATGGTTCCGGGACAACTGGTGGTTGGATGTTCAGTACATCAGTCGCCCCGGCATTGGCGGCGGCACCATTCGGTTGCTTGACGAACAGATTGAAATAGATGCCATTGCCATCCGGATCCAGTGTGGCGTTACTTGCCACCGTCCAGTCAATGAGCAAGCGATAGGTGTTCCCGGATTCATATTTCTGGCCACTTCCCAGCTTGAGCGTCGAAGCAGAATCGACGGTGAGGGAGTTGAAAGGGCTGTCCACACCGGTCGTCAGTGGATTGTTAGATGAATCTACGGCCCACAGGTTTTTGTTTACGTTGGTAAAGGTGCCACCACCCGAAAAGCTGACATTAAAATAAGACTGCCCGCCAGTCCCCGGGATGGCGTTCTGGGCCTCGGAGTTTTGAATCGAAACAGTAAAAGTACCTTGAGCACGGGCTTCCACCGTGGCCAAGGCAAGGGCAGCCACCAACAAGGGGCGAAGCAGGCAGTTCAGGTGCATAGTATTTATGATCTTTGGAGTCATCGGCGATGACGAAACGCTGGCTCTCTGCGGAAACGACTCGCTATGCCTAAATGGGACAGCACTTGGGATGCCATTCTCGAACATTAAATGCTGCAGAAGAGAACTGGAGGCGCAGCGACGCGCTCAAAGAGAGCAAAGCGCTACCTGAAGGCTTGGGAAGCGGAAGCGGAGGTCTCATTCGGAGTCTGCGCGAAGCGCAGATGCTCCTGGGCCAACTGGGACAGGCCCAGTGCTTGGTAAGCCTCAGCCAGGGCCTGATGCGCGCTGGCGGCCGGTTTCAGGGAAGGGAGTGCGAATTCGAGGTCCGTGATCGCCTCCTGGTAGCGCCCCAACTTAAGGAAAATCTGGCCGCGCGTGTCGCGGAATTCCGGGTTGGCCGGAGAATTGGTGATCACGGATTGGATAATGGCGAGAGCCCGGTCAAGCTCCGGGGGCGTGCTCAAAGTGAGCAACGTGGCCATGTTGTTGGCCACATAAGGCATTTGGGGAGCGGCCGTGAAGGCCAGGTCCATTTGGGTCCGCGCCTCCGCCATTTGCCCCCGTTGCCAGGCATCATTGCCGAGCAGGAAATGCAAGAGCGCCGGGGGCTCGCCCTGGGCCAGCATCCGGTTTAGAGTTAAGCGAGCGGTTTGACCTTCTGGCCCTGCCAGGTGGCTGGTATCGATCAGGAGCTTGAGCAAGCCGGAATGCTGAGGAATGCACTCCAGTCCGCGGTTGATAAGCTTGAGCCGTTCCGCCAGGCCTGGGCCGCCATCCTTTGTCGGCTCCCCGGCCCAAGCGGCGCATAGATCGCCAATGGCACGCTGATAGGTGGGGTGGCCGCCGGATTGGCGCAGACCCTCTTCCAGCACCGAAAGAGCGGTTGGGAAATCCTTCAGAATCATCAAGGCCTGGGCCCACCCGATTCGGTCATCAGGGTTTTCGCGGGGGGCGTTCTGTTTCAGGTTCCGGGTGAAGGTCTGGATCGCGGCATTGGCCCAATTGTTTGCGTTATAGGAGTCCCCCCGGCCTTGAGCGACGACCGCGACCAGCAGCGCCAGTTCGCTTTTCATCGGGAGCGCCTGTTTCAAGGCTTTGTCGGCCTTGTCCCATTCGCCAAGGTTAATATATAGGCGGCCGAGCGTCTCGTTGGCTTCGATGGATTGAGGATCGGACATCAGTGCAATCTGGAGGTGCCGCTCGGCCAACCGGATCGCATTGGCCTCCAGGTTTGCATCGGTCAGCAGGTTGCGGGCGATGGCCAGGTGAGCGAGCGGACTGCCCAGGCGGTCCAGCGGCGTCGCCGCATTCAGCAAATTGGCAGATTCCTTTAGGCGCCCCTTGCCCCGCTGCGCCTCGGAGAGATAGTAAAGCCACTGCGAGCGAACTTTCTCCGTGCCGCCCAGAGCCATGCCGCGAAGACACGCCACGCGGGCGGTATCGTAATTTGTGACGGCGAGGGAATTGACAGCCATAGCCAGGTAGCGCTGCGAGGGGTTGCTCCATCCGGCATTATTGACGGCATAGAGTAACGCCAGAACACCAGCCGCCAGGCAGGCAACCAGGGCCGGCGAGCCCAGCCAGAACTCACGCCATTGCCGGGTTCTCACCCAGGCACGGAAGGGAATGTGGATACGTAAGAACATCAACGGGGTTAGCCCTTGCCGGACAGATGTTGGCTCAATAACTGACAGCCGCTGAGGAAGAGTTGGCGCAACTGCGCGCAGTCTTCGGAAGAAAGGGCTTGTGAATCCACGCACAAAACTTGCAGGCGCACGGTAGAAACGTTAGCGAAACCGCGGCCCAAGGTATTAAAACGGTTGGCCAGGGCTGCGGTGGCGCTTGCTCTGGGGGGCTCCAGCCAGTGTCCGCGTGCGTTGATTACCCCATGGCAGAGAAACCCAAAGAGCAAGGGTTTCTTCCGCAGGTTGACCTCGACGAATTGAGGAGGAGTCCGGGCGATCGCCGCGCAAGCAATGGACTCGTCCTGCACTATCCATCCCTGGGAGGAGTAACAGAGCTTTGCGTCATGGTAGCCTCGCAAAGGGTAGTCGAGCGCCAAAACGGCCTTTATTTTGCCCAGTTGATAATAAGCGGAGATGGAGGAAACCCCCGAAACCTCCACCACCTTGTTGGTTGCATCCTCCGACCGCCGCCATGACCCGATGCTCGTCGGAAAGGCGAAATTGTCCTTAAGACCCGCCACTGCTTTGGGCTGTGACGCGCCAATGCTCGACAAGAGGTCGGGATGGGCGATAAGCTGTGCGATGGCGACCAATCCCGCCAACGCGTAAGCAAACCCGCACAAGGGAAGCCAGACGGGTTTGACAAAGGATGCGTCAGGGCGGCGGTCTTGACCCACAGGTTCGCCCGATTTCCTGGCTCTGGCGGTCTTCCTGGTCACAAATTCCAGCAACTGGTCCAGGCTGCAAATCAGAAGGATGTAGGTGGCAACGAGTACCAGGCCGGCGATTTCATGGGCATGGCCGCTCAGAATATCGATTTTGGCAAAAAACTGAAGCGCAGCGCCGAGGGTAATCCGCACGATGTTCCCCAGCATCACGAACGCGAAGGTTGCCGGCAGTGCGACAATCAACCAAAGAGCCGGGCGACGACGCCAAAAGAGGTAAAAAACGCAAAAGCTCATGCCCAATAACACGGAATTGATCCCGCTGCAGGCTTCTTCGACCAGCAGAGTTTTCTCGGGCAGTTCTATCACATTTCCTTCGACCGAGTGAAGGACGCGCAGATAGTCGAGCAGGGTGCTGCTCCCCAGAACGGCCAGTCGTCGCAACTGCCGCAGCACCTCCGATTCCAAACCCAGGGGCGGGGTGAGAATGACAAGCATCAGCAGCGAAGGCGCCAGGCAGGCAAGCAACGCGCGACCACCGAGCAACCATGCCAGCGCCATCAGGCAAAAAAGCAATGCCGGGCCGCCAAACACGGGGAGCCAAAACCCGACTCCCAGCGCGAGGCTCCCCAGAGAGAGGCCCAACCACAGAGCGGCCCAAATCCGTTGCCGTGGAGGAGGAAAAGCCTCTCGGGCATTGATGCGCTGCCAGGCCAGCAGGGCGGCCCCGGCCAATGCCAACGGGAAGAACTGATATTGAGGCCGGGCCCACAGGTCCTGAAAGAACGCCAGGAGGATGGGCCCCAATCCGAGCGCGCATAAAAGCAAACTCCCGCGCATGCGCCCAAGCCGCTCTTTGAGGCAGGCCGGGCCGGCAGCAGCCGTCGGATTCAGAGACAGAGAGTCAGACATCCAATTATTGGGGCGAGTCAGAACATTATGATCTGGGTCCATCGGTGTTCATCCGTGGTTCTCTTCCGCCTTGTACTTGTAATGCTTGGAATAGTAGTAACCCCAACGATGGGCCAAGCGGTTGACGATCAAACCGGAAGGCTTGAAGCCAACTTGCTGCATGACAGCCAGGGCTCTTAGGACCGCCGTTCGCTTGGTCTGGCCGGCTGAAACCACCAGAAACGCCCCAGTGCAATGCGGCAGAATACTCAAGACATCGGCTGCCAAATTGATCGGCGGGGTGTCGAACACAATCATGTCGAACCGGGTGAGAAGCGGCTCGAGGAATTGGGCGACGGTCTCGCTGTTGATATAAACGCCCGGATTGGCCATTCGCGGGCCCGGCGGCAGGACGCTCAGGTTCGGGATTTTCGTTTCCCGCACCATACGCTCGACCGAATCCTGACCTTTCAGGCAACTGGAAATGCCTGGCGTTTCAATCGGGAGATCGAAATAAGCCAGCGCGGATGCCCGCCGGAGATCAAAATCGACCAGGAGAGTCCGTTTGCCTCGCTCGGCCATGCTGGCAGCCAGGTTGCACGCGATGAACGTCTTGCCGTCTCCGGGCAAGGCACTCGTAAGGACCATCACCTGAGTCTTGGTTTCGTTTGACAACATGGAAATGGTCGCACCCAATGAACGAAAAGATTCTGCCAGATCAGAGGTGGGGTTTTGTGGCTCGACCAGGGAAGGGTGGCCAGCATTGGCCTGGGCATCCCAAGGGACGGAGCCAAACACCGGCAGATTGAACAAAGCCTCGGCCTCCTCCACCGTCTGGAAGCTGCCTTCCGCCAGGGATAGCACAAGGGCCAGACCGCCGCCGAGCAGCAGGCCCATCAGCAAGCCAGCGGCCAGAAGCAAGCGCCGGTTTGGCCGAAAGGGTTGGTCGGGCAACCCCGCCGGCTGGATAACGGTCATATAAGTCTTCTCAATTCCTTTGGAAACGTCCGTCTCCTTCAGCCGGCGCAAGACCGATTCATACATGGCACGGTCGGATTCCACTTCGCGCTGCAAGGAGCTGTATTCGACCCCCAGCTTGCCCAAGTCAAGCGCCTGCTGCTGGGCCTGCGTCAGCGACCGGTCCATGCCCTTTTCTCGCGAAACGGCCGCCTCGACCGCCGCATCGAGGCTGTTCTTCGCGGCCACCGCGGCGGCTCTGAGCGAATACGAAGTTTCGATCACTTGCTTCCGGGCCTCGATCATCTTGGGATGCTTCTCTTTGTAGCGAGTCGTGTAAATACTCACCGTCTTTTCCCGCTGGGCCAACTCGATCTGTAGTCCCGCCACGGTGGCGTCGGCCCGGAGTGCAGGCAGCGCCAGCAACTCATCCACATTAGTGCCGACGGCATTGGCCTGGTCCTTCTGCACCTCCAACTGCATGCGCTCGGCGCGAGCGGCCTGCTGCAACCGGGCGACCGACCCCAGGCCCTCCACCACGATATTCTGCCGCTCTTCCAAAGAGACGGCTCGCTTGTTTTCCCGGTATTGCTGGAGGAGGCGCTCGGAGTTCTCCAGTTTGGATTTCAGACGGCTGGATTCGTCAATCAGCGAGACGTTCGCCGTGCGGGTGGCGGCGGCCTCATCCTCTATCTCCTGCCGAATGCACTGCTCCGCCACCTGGTTGGCCAACAATTGGGCGACGGCCGGTTCCGGATGCTCCGCGGTGATCTCGATGAGCCGGGTAGTACGACGTAATTGGCCATGCACTTGTGCGGCGAGCTGAAGGAGAATCTGCGCCTCGGAGGCTTTGGCGCCGCCAACGCTGGAGAAGGAAGGCTGTTTCGCCAACTCGGCTGACGCGATAACTCGCTGAAGGACGACCGGTCGCGTGGACTTCTGCACCACCGTGTTAAGCGCATCCAGTTGGGCCAAATCCTGCTTGGCCATATCTTCGGTATGGACAATGTTCTGCTCCTGGCGCGCCACCTCGATGAGGGCCGTGGCGCGGTAAAGGGGAGTCGCTTTGAAGCAATAGAAGCCCGCCGCGGTCAGGACGAGGGCGGTTACCATAGCAATCAAGAGCCACCGTTCCCATAAGGAATACAGGATCTTGACGACATTGGCCAGTTCCGGCTCCTGGCTTGGATGGCTCAGGGGGGGGCGGTTTGAAGGTATCTGCTGTGCTTGCATGAATTTGCTCTTAAGCGGTGTTAATGCCCTCAGTTTGCTGTTGCGGCTGCCTCACGAACCCGGTCGATGACGAAGGCCTGGTCCGCTTCAGAAAGCGAACTGGAGCTGGGCAGGCATACGCCACAGCGGTGCAGGTCATCGGCCACTGCCCCTCCGATACACTCGCAGCCGCGGTAGAGGGGTTGAGTATGCATGGGACGCCAGACGGGGCGCGCCTCGACATTTGCCGCATGAAGGTAGCGGATCAATTCCACCGCGGACATGCCGAAGCGGGCCTCATCCACCTGGAAGGCGCTCAGCCATCGGGAATGCCGGCAATGCGGAAGCTCGGGTTGAGCTTCAAGCCCGGGCAGGTCAGCGAACTCCTGCGTGTAACGGGAAAAGACTGCCCGGCGCTGCTCCACCCGGGTTTGCAATACGTCCAATTGGCCGCGAACGATGCCGGCGATGACGTTGCTCATGCGGTAGTTGTATCCCAACTCGCTATGCACGTAGTTGTTGATACCCAGCGGGTCCGGCTCGCGCGCCTGCTGGCTCCACTTGCGCACTCTCTCCGCCATCGCAGGACTGGAGGCCACCAACATCCCGCCGGTGGTGCCGGTAATGATCTTGTTGCCGTTGAAGGAAAACACCCCGACCGCACCGACCGTGCCGGGATGGCGTCCATAGTACAGCGCTCCCAGAGACTCGGCGGCATCTTCAATGAGTGGCAGCCCATAGCGCCGGCAAATCTCGGCGATGGAATCCAACTCCGCACTCATGCCGAACAGGTGGACAACCATGACCGCTTTCGGCAGGCGGTTATCCCTGGCTCGCCGCGCGAGGTACCCGGCCAGCAACTCGGGATCGGCGTTCCAGGTGGCGCGTTCGCTGTCGAGAAACACCGGGCGCGCGTGTTCGTAGAGGATGGGATTGGCGCTGGCGGCAAAGGTCAGGGTCGGCGTCACGACTTCGTCGTTTGGCGCTACGCCCACCAGGCGCAGGGCGAGGTGGAGGCCGGCCGTGCCACAGCTCAGGGCCACGGCGGGACGGCCCATCATCGCGGAAAAGCTCTCCTCCAGATTAACCAGATTCGGACCGACGGTCGAAAGCCAATTAGTGTCAAACGCGGATCGAACATGCGTCAGCTCGGTTCCGCCCATGTGCGGGACCGAGAGCAGTACGCGGATCGGTGCCCTGACCGAAGGTGTCGAGGTGCAGGACTCTTCATAGCGAGGCACAAAAGGCCGTTTAGGGCCAAGCAATAGATCACGACTCACGCCATATGCATCAGCAAGAATGGCGGCGCGATCTGCAAAACTGCGACCAACGCCCGCTTTATTGCAGCCAACGCAGAAGCCGACGCTGCGAGAAGCCTCTCGCAGGTCCCAAAGGGGAACACTTGCGTATCAGAATGAGGTGTTCTGACCCGAGACACTCACGCTGGGCCACGGCGCGGAATGGTTCATCGCGGTCCTTGCTGCCCTCCGGGCCAATCAGTTCTCGGATTTGCGCAGGCGCTGGCTCTAGCCCCAGTCACGGAATCGGTAATACCACAAGCCGACTTCCTCGATTAGCCACATCTTGAACAGGACAACGCTGCCCACGGAAGGGAGCAGTCTCAAGGTCCATTTCCCGCGAGGAGCCCCGGAGCCGTCGAAATCACACGCCAGCGGGACCACCTCGAGTCCCGTCCGCCGGAAGGCGGCCAGCGCCCGGTCCATATGTATCGCCGACGTCACCAGGAGGATGCGTTTCCAGCCATGCAGCTTCGCCAAACGGGCGGCGGCCACAGCCTCGTCATGCGTGTCTCTGCAAACGCCCAAATCCATCACCGTGAGATTCGTCAAACCCCAGCTTGCCAGCCAGGCCCGCTCGAAGGCGGATTCCAGAGGCGTCCCGGGACCACCCGGCGTCCCGCCGCCCAGGACCAGCGGCAGATGCAAGCGCCTGGCCGCCTCGACCGAGGCTAACAACCGGTCCACGGAATCCAGATAGTTGGCTCCTGACAGGTCGTAAGGCGAAGGAGACAGCACGCCACCGCACTGCACGACCGCATCCACCCGGTCGAGGTTTGTCGCGGAGAGCCGGGACATGTTGAATTGATAATAGGCGGCTTCTTTTCTCCCCGCCAATCGGGCCGGTATGCGCGCAGTTTCGCAAATGCTCAACACCATCGCGAGCATCGCTAAAGACAGCGACAGGCGGCGCCGCTTCCGGAGGCAAAATCGCAGCGACAGGGCTATCAAAATGAGCCAAACCCAGGCGCAAGGGTCAAGCCAATCTTTGGGAGAAAACATCCGGATTGTGCTTTGACGTCAGGCCCGATGATTCCTGGGGGCAAAGTGGGGCGCCGGCGCCTCTCGCCCGGGCAGCATCGTCTTGAGAATGTACCCAACGTCCGAGACAAAGGAGATTCTCTTCATATACTCCAAGTTCAGTCGAACTTTTTCGGGGAAGAGCACCCGATCATTGAACTCCACAGGGTCCGCCGCTTGGGCCAGCAAAACATCCTCATTCCTGAAAGCGAGGCTGGCGGGGCCGGTAATGCCGGGCCGAAGCTCAAGCAGGCGGACCGCTTCCCCGTTGAGCCGGTCCATGTAGCCGGAAACGTCCGGTCGCGGTCCCACAAAGCTCATTTCGCCTTTAAGCACGTTGAATAGCTGAGGCAATTCGTCCAGTTTGAACCGCCGCAACCATTTGCCCAGCGCAGTAACTCGCGCATCGCCAGCGACGGTAATCGTAGAGCCGGCCACCCGGGATTGAGTCATCGTGCGATACTTAAAGATGGTGAACGAACGGCCATGGCGCCCAATTCGTTCCTGACGGAACAGAACGGGTGAGCCATCAACGATATGAATGCAGATGGCGACAGCGACCATCGGAACTGCCACCAGGAACAAGCCAACCAGTGATAACGCGCAATCAAACCACCGCTTGATGTGCCCACTGTAAAACTTAGGTTGGATCATAGTCAGCGGCACCTCTGCCTCCGTGAACGGCCAAGCTCGGAAACGGCCAGCCCCCGGCCACGGCTCCTTGATCCGCTGAACCGGGGCGGTCCCAAACAGGAGGCAAATGACCCCTGAAAGAAAACCCAGACCGTGACAAATATGAAATAAGAATAAACCTGTTGGCACAGCCAGAACGTGCCGCCATTCGGAAAAACGCAGCGCTTGTTGAACTCCGGCAACGAATCCCATCATCAGGTAGAGCGCCAGGACGATTGCAAAGGGGATGGAGATAAAAGGCGTGAGCCAGGAGAGCATTGCGCCGCCGCACACTCCTAAAGCAAAAGCTCCAGTAATCCCATGGCGCGCTGAAACCGCATAGGGCGCTAAGTACCAGAGGTAAGCATTATATGGGCCCTCTTTGAAGAACTGCTTCTTCAAGAATGCCTTGAGAGTGGATTGGTTGTGGTAGTGAACCTTGATTGCCGGGTTCAGCCAAATGGTTCCGCCGCTGGCGCGAATTCGACGGTTAAGCTCATAATCCTGATCCCGGACGAGCCGCTCGTCAAAGTAGCCGAGTCGTCTGAAAACGTCTTTCTTGAAAAAACCAAAGGGAACTGTGTCTGCCGGCCCCTCCAGGGCATCGAGGCGATAACCTGCGTTGCCAACCCCAAACTGGTGAGTAGTGATGGCTTGAACCAATCGAGCTCCGTAGCTATTTCCACCTGGATGAGTGATAATAACCCCACCAGCATTGTCGGCTTGCGTTCGAACGCTGGTCTCGAGGCAAAGAACCAGGTAATTGCTCGGATAAAACGCATGGGCATCCAGACGCAGAACATAATCCCCCTGACCCCGCTTGATGGCAACGTTGAGACCACAAGACTGAATGCGGCCGGGATTGGCTAGCACTTCCACCTCGGGATTCCGGGCTGCAAATTCCAGGGCGATCTCCCAAGTCCGATCTTGCGATCCTCCGTCTAGAATATAAATCCGCCAATTCAATCCCGGCGGCTTTTCAAAGGAGAGAACAGACTCCAAACACCGGCGAAGATATCTCTCCTCATTCAGAACTGGAATAACAATGTCGATCGTCATTGATAGCGAAAGTTGCTGTATTGATCCTGCGCGCGCGTGTGCCGCCCCGCGAAGAAAGTCATGAAAACCGCCGGCACCGTTCCTGTTCAAATAAGGCCGCCAACCGACGATCCATTCGCCCAAGCAGGTTCCGGTAGGGATACCCCAATCGCATCAGCAATCCCAAAGGCGAGCGATAATAGAGGTGCAGCTTCGTGTATGCCTTTTCAAAGCCAAAGTTCTCCATCAGGAACGACTGCATGTTCGTTTCATGGTAAACCGAGCGGAAGCCGTCATTGACATATTGATAGCCACCGCTCCCCAGGTAGTGCTCCAGCATTCGGTAAACCACAGCATAACCGGGATCGTACTTGAAGTAATCGGGGTCCAGTTTTGTGCTCGAGTAGCCAACCTCCATGCTGCCCACAATCAGAATCTGCGTATAGCCAATGAGAGTGTTCTGATGGTAAACGCCCCAGTGTTGCACGAGGTCAGGAAATTGACTGTCGAGTGCAAGCCGCGTTCTAAACTGTTCTTCCGTAGGCACTGACGGAATGGGGCCTTTGTAACGTTTGATGGCTTTCAGCAAGACGGGGTATCCGGCGGCTGCCAATTCACCGGCGGAGATAATTCTGGCTTCGCACGCTTTAAGGCTGCGCTTGATTTTGTACCGTTTGCGATGAGGAAGTTCTTCGAGCGGGACGAACTTCCGGCAAATAACCGAGTACCACTCCGCGGGACGGTTGTTGGGGGCAAACCCGTTCGTCCACCGGACCATCGTGCCACCGAGTTCCCGGACGAGTCGCCGACAAAGCGGCGGACCACAGTTCACTGGCTCCGACGCGGGGGCAACCGGGCTGATTATGCCCTGGTAATTGATAAAAAGATGGTTCTCAGCTCGGATGCAGGGGATTCCATGCGATTCCAATCTTGCTCGCGCTCGCAATAGATTGTGCGGATCGCTGCTGTTGTAAGAAAAGCCGATCATGCCCTCTTGCGAAGAACCAATAGGAGATTCATAGGACGTAATCCGAGGGATGGAGGCCTGCCGTTTCTCCAACTCTTCTAAGCTCTCTTGGGTCATGATTGCTCAATTCATCCTGACGTGGGCGTTTGAGGTCTGGAAACCGTGGAAACGTTTGGAGGTGCTGGTTGATGCCCGACTTGCCGCCGTGAGCAGTTGCGGGTCGTCTCCTTGAATAAACCCTCCCCCGCCGCGTCCGCCAGTCCAATAGGTTGCTGTTCGGACATGTCCCGGAGTATGTGCTGAACTGCATGTTCGACATGGTAGTTGTTCGCTTTGCGCATGCAGTGTTGCCTCATCACCATGATTTGCTCAGGGTGGATCACAAAATGGAGCAACTTGGCAACCATATCGTCTATCGATCTGGGAGCACAAATCACCCCTGTCTTCCCTTCATCAATGATCTCGCGATTATACTTCCAATCAGATGCCAGGACCGGCAACCCGGCAATAAACGCGTCCACAATGGCTCCAGGGAAACCCTCTCCCTCGTAATAAGTAGGGAAAAGCATCAAATCATAGTTTTGGAGCACAACATGGACGTTGTCCGGAGACAACACACCGCGATAATTGACGTGGGACGATTGGCTTAGCAGACGCTCAAACTCAACCCGGTAGTGCTCAGGCCGCGGCCCATACACATCCATGGTGGCAACGGGCCTCTGTGTGTCCGTCTGGTTCAAGCGGGCAACGGCAGCGATCGCTTCCTCGACGCCTTTTTCCTTTATCACTCTCGAATAGAAAACTAGCTTCAAGGGGCGGGTGGTGGAGGCGAAGTCCCGCCTTAAAGTGCGGCTAAACTTGCGAAAATTGGGCAGCACTTGAACTCTGGGTATGCCCAGACCGGACAGATGTGATGCCATCATAGGCGTCTCAACGTAAATGCCGTTAAGCCGCGAACACAAATGCCGCAACCACCTCTTCCTCGCCAGCAGGTCTGGAAGCCAGCCTCCGACGACTACGTACCACAATGGCCGATCCCATTTACGCTTCCACATCAGGAAGACTGGGAGGAGTAGTTGCAAACCGCGGCGCCCGGGCAGTATGACGAGCTGTGAGCACTCCTTGATACCGCGCCTGACTTCGCTTAAGAAGCGGATCGGATTAGCGGAAAGGTATGAACTGTCCAATTCTCTCACTTCCTCATCGCCAAGAACATCAGCAAACCCTTCCCGAAGAACTCTCGTTTTTATCGTCTGGCCGTCAATCTGGGCCGTGCGATAGCCGTAGTTACCGCAAATCAGAAGTGACCCTGGCGCTTGCATCTCCTAATCCTTGCGAAGGACAACACACGAGGCACTTACCCGACGGAAAAACCATGTTACATACCCACGGTTGCGCCACCAGCAAACCGGCTTGTAGAACGGAAACAGACAACGGATGAGGGTAAGCGCAAACACAATTGGATCACGGCGGCGAAGTTTCAAGAAAGCGTCGCCGGTTACAATGGCCGAGCGGACTAAACGAGTGCCCACAAAGAGCGCGGCGAGCTCTTCAACACTCGGTCTAAAACCGGTGTCCACGGGATCCGGATGATAAGGAAAAGAAAAAGGGACAGAGATGAAAAGATAGCCCCCGGAGGGAATGATGGAGACCAATGTCCGACAGATCGCATCCCGCTGGACGACATGTTCGAGCAAGTTCGAGCAAAAAGCGGACTTGAATTCCATGCAGGAAATCTGCTTGCGAAATTCTGGATCTCCCAAGTCCCCTACAATATCCACGCCAGGAGCAGGCTTCGCATCCAAGTGTTTGACAACGTAGCCCTGGCGAGCGATTGGGGCGAAGATGGCTTCCTCAATCCATGGCTGATCCCGAGTGCGAAATGCCGCCGTTGAGCTTCCAACGTTGCACATTGGAAAAACTTGAGCAGGCTCTAACGAGGCCAGTTGTTGTTTAAACCAGTGGGCTTCTTGAATCA
>OCTA010001723.1_pt1 | contig 20084 bp, 19 predicted proteins | sample 1538991 | NCBI WGS metagenome assembly OCTA01 (sample SAMEA3539302, study PRJEB22396) | soil metagenome | biome: tundra; feature: field; material: soil | place: USA | collected 2010-05 | depth 0.15 m | reverse complement strand
GCCCTGTCCAAGGACATCCAAGGGTTCGTCGGGGTGGTGTTGGGGCCGGGCGCACTCGACGGGGCCATCACCCGGTTGGAAGAGCGAGGTCTGATCGAGCCGCTCGAATCCGACGACCGTCGGCGTCCTTATCGGATCTCGGCGGCAGGGTCCGCCTACCTTGCCGAGGCGGTGGGCAACATGCAACGCTTGGCTGACGAGGGTGCCCGCCGACTGGCTGTGGCGAACCAAGTGACCGCACTCCGGCGGGTTCCGAGAATCGCCGGCTACCAGGCATGAGGACCGGTGAACTGCAGATGGGGACTGACTCGAGGAGCGCGTCGATGCTCCGGTGGTACCCCGCGGCATGTCGGGCCCGCTACGGCGACGAGCTCGGCGCCATGATCGAGGACGACCTGGAGGGAAAGCCGCCAACGGTGGGCTTCCGCTGGTCGATTGCCCGGTCGGGGATGGGCGAGCGCCTCCGGGGCGCCGGTCTGGCCGGCGACTCGGTACCGCCGTCGGAGCGGGTCCGGGGTGGCGCCTTCACCGTCCTGTGTGCCTTTGCCCTCTTTGTCATCCCCGGCGCCGGCTTCGCCAAGATCAGCGAGCACTGGGACCAGTCGATCACCCGGGGTTCCCGGCATCTCCCGGCCGTCTCCTTCAACCTGCTGGCGTCGCTGGCCGGGGCGTGTGCTGTCGCGGTGATGCTCGGGGCGCTCGCCGTCCTCCCGACCTTCCTCCGTTTCGTGCGGGATGGCGGGTGGCCGGCCATCCGGCGCCGGGTGATCTGGGCGGTGGCTGCCACTCTGGCCACCGCGGCCACAACGGTGGCCCTGGCCGTCTGGGCCCGGCATCTCACCGACCACCAGCGCAATACCGGGTTCGGGTGGTACCAACTCCTGTTCGTGGTCTTCGTGATCCTGTTCGCCTCCACCATCGCCACCTGGTCGGCGGCGGCCATTTCCGCCACCCGCCACCTCAACCTGGGCGCGGGTCAGGTCAAGGTCGCCGGTTCACTGGCCATCGTGGTGGCGGTGTCGATGCCGGTCATGACCGCGGCTGCCGCCGTCTGGTGGGGATCAATGGCCACTGCCGCTCCTTGGTTCCTGGCCGGAACCGCTCCCGGAAGCTCCCCGTCACCGTTGGCCACCAACCTGCTGGTGGTGCTCATGTTGATGACGATCGCCTCGGCGGTCGGCCTGCTCGGGTTGCTCCGGGTGGTCCGTTCGTGGCGCCTGCTGCGAAGCATCTGAGTCGCAGGCGGGCTCGCCCAACTGGCGGCCCACCCCAGCCTTCGTCGCCCGGCGTGTGGTCAGTCGATACGATCGCGCCAGTACGCCAACACGTCGGCCAAAGTTTCCCCCAGGGAGATCTTGGGCTCCCAACCGGTGGCGCTCTGCAACCGGGTGGGATCACCCCGAAGCACCGGTACTTCCACCGGGCGCATCAGGGTGGGGTCGGTCTCGAATCTGAGTGAGGCGCCGGTCAACGCCAGCAACTCGTCGGCGATAGATTTGATCTCCACGTCCCGGCCCGAACACACGTTGTAAACGACTCCGGGCTCCCCTGACTCGATCAGCATCCGATAGGCCCGCACCACATCTCGAACATCGGTGAAGTCACGTCGAGCCGACAGGTTCCCCACCGGAATGGCACTGGCCCCTTTGCGCTCGGCGTCAACCATGCGCTTGGTCAATGCCGGCACTGCGAAGTCGGGTGTTTGCCCCGGCCCGATGTGATTGAACGGCCTTACCGTGATGACCGACTGTCCATAGCCAAGGAATGCCTGCTCCACCAGGGCCTCTGCCGCCAGCTTGCTGGCGGCATACGGGGTGAGCGGGGCGGTGGGCGAGTCCTCGCGAAGCGGAAGACGCGACGGGTCGGTCACGGCTCCGTAGACCTCGGCAGAGCTGGTTACCAGCACCCGCGGATCGGACCCGCATTCCCGGGCCGCAGCCAGCAGGATGGCGGTGCCTATCACGTTGACCTGGAGCACCTGGAGGGGCTCGTCCCACGACTTCCCCACGTGGGTGAGAGCAGCCAGGTGATAGATGGCGTCAGGCGCAGCGTCGATGAGGGCAGTGAGCACCACAGGTGGGTCGGTGATGTCCACTTCCCTGTCGATGACGACGACCTCGTCGCCGAGTTCACGAAGATGGGCAGCAAGCCAGTGGCCTACAAATCCACGACCGCCGGTAATGAGGGAGCGCACGTCGGGTCACCCTACCGGGTCAGGTGGGTGTCGCCTGCCGGAGCCCTCAACTCCGGGCCGCCAGGCGATAGGCCTCCATGTGCTTGCTGGCGCTGGCGGCCCAGGTATGCCGGGCGGCGATGTCCAACCCCCGTCGCCTCCGCTCGGCGTCAGGTCCATCCCCGGCCAGTGCCCCGTCAAGCGCCTCACTGAGAGCAACCACATCCCCCGGTGGAACCAGGGTCGCCGAATCCCCGGTGACTTCCTCCATGGCGGATCCTGACGAGGTGATCAGGGGAGCACCACACGCCATGGCCTCCAACGCCGGAAGGCCGAATCCTTCATAGAGCGCCGGGTAGACCACCGCCACCGCCGCGCGGAACAATGCCGGGATGATGTCGTCCTTCACATACCCGGTGCGGATGATGCGACTCCTCATCCCTGATGCGGCGACGGCTTCCTCCACTTGCGACGCTCCCCAGCCGGCCCCACCCGCCAACACCAGTCGAGCCTCGGGATGGCGACCGGCCACCCGGGCGAAGGCATGCACCAGGGTCGGCACGTCCTTACGAGGCTCGAGGGTGCCGACAAAGACGAGAAATGGCGTTCCGTCACCGAGTCGGCCGGCCCCGCCGCCCGCACCGGTTCCTCCGGACCCCCGGACTCTCGTGCTGCCGATTTCCAATTCGGACAGCAGGGCGGCGTCCGATCCGGGAGCGGATTCGACAGGACGGAAGCGATTGAGATCGACCCCATGGTGGGCCACCACCACGTCGCCATCCACCCGGCACCACCGGGCCAACTCGTCGGCCGTCGCCTGACTCGGACACACCACCACCGCCGCCCGTCGGGCAGCCACCCTGATCGCCCGTTGGAACAACAACACCTTTGAGCGCTCGTGCCATTGCGGGGCTTCGAAGAAGCTCAGATCGTGGATGGTCACCACTGCCGGCACCTTCGAATGCTCCGGCATCGTGTAATGAGGTCCGTGATGGACCTCTACCGTCTGGTGTTTGAGCAGAACAGGGAGGCGGATCTGTTCCCAGGCGAGCCGCAGCGGCCGAAGCTCCGGTGCAACTGTGACGACACCGCTTCCCGGGGCCACCGCTCTCCAGCGGGAGCCATCCCGGCGTCTGGCGACAACCAGCAGTTCGACGTCGGGTCGCTGGTCCAGAACCCGCGTCAGTTGGAGGGTGTACTGGCCGGCCCCGACCGGATTGGTCGGCACTGCCGTCACGTCCAGCGACAGGTGCAACCGGTCAACCACGGTGACGCCCGTGATTGGCGGATGCCGCCTCGCCCCACACCGAGACGTGACGGCGGGCGATCGTCGACCAACGGAGTTCAGCGGCCCGGTGGCGACCTGCCAGCTCGAGCCGGGCACGCACGGCGGTGTCGGTGGCCACCGTCAGGAGTCCCGAAGCGATGGAGTCGGAATCTCGGGGATCGACTTCGAACGCCGCCCCAGCCGTGCTTGGCAGCGAACTCGCCACCACCGGGGCGCCGAACACCATGGCCTCGACAGGGGGAAGCCCGAACCCTTCGATGAGAGGCACATACGCCAGCAATCGGGTCATCGAATAGAGGGCCGACAGCTCCCCGGGGCTGACCATCCCGGCGAGCACCACGCCGGGTTCGGGATTGACCTGCTCGCCCCATCCGGTCGGGCCCACCAACACCAGTGACCACGGCTCGGGTAGGTCCCCTCGGATCCGACGGTACGCCTCGGTGAGCCGAACCAGGTTCTTGCGCGGCTCGAGGGTGCCGACACTCAGCAAAAATGGTCCGTGCACCCCGAGCCGCTCCAACAGAGCGGCTCCCGCCTCCAGATCGGGTGGGGGAAGATGGTCACATCCCATCGGGATCACTCTGATGGCACCCCGGGGCGCTCCAGCCTCTTCGAGGTCGAATGCCACCTCCTCGGCGGGCACGATGAACCGTTCAGCCCGACGCAGCGCTCGTTGCAGCGCGGCTTCGTGCCAGGTCCTCCCCCGGGGCGGATAGGCGTCGGGAAGCCGACGCCACAACAGGTCATGAACCGTAGAGACCAGCACGGCGTCTCGCGGCTCGAGGGTGGCCAGCGAAACGGCGTGAACCACATCAAATCCGGGGGGGGCGCCCAACCAACCCCGATCCCAGGCCCGGGTCAACACCGGACCCGGAAGCACCGAACTGCGCACCGGGTAGCCATGCACGGCAAGTGGATCCACCCCTCCCGAACCCATCCGGGCCGGGCGGCTGGCCAGCAGCTCAACCTCGGGCGCCTCACCCGGATCGAGCTCGCCGAGCCCCTGCATGAGACCGCGGGCATAGGTGCCGATCCCGCCAGGGGTCGACCTCCGCAGTTGTTCTACCACCATCAACACCCGGGTCCGCGTCATGGTCGGGCACCTCGTCCTCCCGATGCCGCCCATGCGTCCCGATAGAGCCGGTCGAGACCCTCGGCGCACTTGGACCAGGTGAAATCCGCGGCCCGGCGACGACCCCGGGCGATGAGCGCCTCGATGTCGGGCCCGCCGTCGAGGACGTGGGTCAGCGCGGTCGCCAACCCATCGGAGTCCCCGGCGCTGACCAGGAGAGCGCCGTCCAGGACTATCTCGGGGATCGCCCCCACCGAGGTGGACACCACCGGGACACCAGCGGCCATTGCTTGCACAGGCGGGAACCCGAACCCTTCGTATACCGAGGGATAGGCCAGCACAGAAGCCCCATGGAGGGTCGCGTCGAGAGCCACATCATCGATGTAACCGGGTCTCACGATCCGATCCCGAACCGGCGAGCCGGCCAGCGCATCCAGAAAAGCGTCTGCACCCCATCCATCGGCACCCACGATAACGAGGGCTACATCCCGGTGGGCGCGACCCACCGACGTGAATGCCTTCACCAAGGACGGATAATCCTTTCGGGGCTCGACAGTTCCCACCGCCACGACATACCGTGAGGTCCCGGCAGGGAGAAGAAAAGGCAGGCTCACCACGCCCTGTCCGTCTCCGGTCCCGGCGTGGCCTCCAGTGCCGCCTACCAACTCCGGTATGCCATGGTGGACGGAACGGACCCGCTCGGGCTCAATGTCGAACGCCTCGATGACCTCCTCCGCCACGAACTGGGACGGTGTGTGGACCCACACTCCGTCATCGACTGCCCGCCGGATCAATGCCGGATAGCCGAGCGTGGATCGATCGCAGAGTTCGGGGAATCGGACGATGGTGAGATCGTGCACCGTGACCACCCGCGCCGCCCTCCTCGACGGCGGCACAACGAAGTTGGTTCCATGGACCACCTGGTGTGGTCCGATGAACCATTCGACCGGCGGTTGGGACAAGAGGTTCCAGGCCATGTGCAGCGGGCGGGCGGGCATGGCTCGCTGCGAGGTGGACACCCCGGGGGGGACGAGATCCGAGATGGCCTGCCGACGTCTCCAACTGATGGCGAACGCCGAGACGTCGAGACCCGGTCGAGAGGTCAGGCCACCGAGAGCACCGGCACAAAACGCCCCTACCCCGGTCGGGCGTCCCAACAGTGGTGTCGCATCGAGGGCAACCGACAGCCGACCTTGGTCGGCAATCGCAGATCGCTCCGTCGGCACCAAGTGAGCCTTACACATTCACCGGTGCCTGCCGGGATACGGGCACCGCCGAGTAGCCTGCCGATCCATGCCCGACTCCACCCACCCACCGTCTGCGGCCGATCCCCGCGGTGGCCGCCGCAATCCTTCTGTCGTGGCCGCCCACCGGTGATCACGGCCCTGGCCGGGGGGGTCGGAGCCGCCCGCATGCTACGGGGTCTGGTCGAGGTCATGCCTCCCGGCGATATCACCGCCATCGTGAATACCGGAGACGATACCGTCCTCCACGGTCTCCACATCTCACCCGATCTGGACACGGTGATGTACACATTGGCCGGAGCCATCAATGCCGAGACCGGGTGGGGCCTGACCGGCGAGTCATGGCGGGTGATGGAGTCGCTCGAACGCCTCGGGGGCATCACCTGGTTCAGCTTGGGGGACAAGGACCTTGCCACCCACTGCTATCGCTCGCAACGCCTCAGCGAAGGCGCCACCCTTAGCGAGGTCACCGCTGAGCTGTCCAGTTCGTGGGGTGTCGACATCCGCCTTCTTCCGGTCACCGATGACCCCCTCCGCACCCGGATGCAACTGGTAGACGGCCCCGAAGTGAGCTTCCAGGAGTACTTCGTCCATCTCCACCATGATGTGGCCGTCGCCAGCGTGCGCTTCGAGGGGTCCGCCTCGGCTCAGCCCGGTCCAAAGGTGCTCCAGGCCCTTTCCGGCTCGGACGCCATCGTGGTCTGCCCCTCCAACCCGGTGGTCTCCATTGACCCGCTTCTTTCCGTTCCCGGGATCCTCGACTCTCTGGTGGCGAGACGCGACGACATTGTCGGGGTGTCGCCCATCGTGGCCGGCGCAGCATTGAAGGGACCGGCAGACCGATTGCTGGCCGAGCTCGGGTTTGAACCATCGGTGGTCGGAGTGGCCAAGTGGTACGCACCGTGGATGGGGACTCTGGTGATCGACGAAGCCGATTCCGCCTTGCAGCACGCCGTCGAAGCAGAGGGGATCCGTTGCGTGGTAACCAACACGGTGATGTCAACCCTCGAACTATCAGCCGACCTAGCCCGGACGGTACTCCATGCCACCCGGTGACATACACGGCAGTGGCACGGTCCCAGGCCACGGAGCCCTGGCCATCTACCCGGTCACCGGACTGGCCGAGGTTGCGCCCGGCGACGACCTTGCCGGTCTCCTGATGGACGCGCTGACCCACGTCGCCACCGGTGACCACCTCGCTCCGGTTCGCCTGACCGAGGGGGATGTCCTGGTGGTCACCCAAAAGGTGGTGTCAAAGGCCGAAGGCCGCCTGGTCGACATCGACCCCGATGACCCCGGCGCCAAGCAACGCCTGGTCGAAGAAGAGTCGGTCCGTATCGTTCGTCGCCGGGGAGATCTTCTGATCACCGAAACAAAGCACGGCTTCATCTGCGCGAACGCCGGTGTGGATCTGTCAAACGTCGAGGAGGGTACTGCCGCGTTGCTGCCGATCGATCCCGACCGCTCGGCCCGACGCATCCGCGAGGCGCTCGAGCATCGCCACGGGGTCTCGGTGGGAGTGATCATTTCGGACACGTTCGGCCGTACTTGGCGGCGTGGTGTCACCGACGTCGCCATCGGCATTGCCGGCATCGCCGGGGTGGTGGATCTGCGCGGAACGCCCGACGCCACTGGCCGGGTGCTCGAAGCCACCGAGGTGTGCATCGCCGACGAGCTGGCTTCCGCGGCTGAATTGGTCATGGGCAAAGATCGCGGCATTCCCGCCGCGGTGATCCGGGGGGTTGACCCCCGGTGGCTGCGGTTTGCGTCGGTGGCTGCCGAGATCATCCGACCGCCGGATGAAGACCTGTTCCGCTGATCGTTTCAGCCGACCCCAACCAGGTCCACCACAAAGACGAGCGTCTCATTGGGCCCGATGGAGCCACCGGCGCCCCGTTCGCCGTATCCGAGGTGGGGCGGAATGGTGAGGCGTCGGCGGCCCCCGACTTTCATGCCGGCGACGCCCTGATCCCAACCCGAGATCACGTGCCCGGCGCCCAAAGGGAACGAAAAATGCTCACCCCGGTTCCACGAGGAGTCGAATTCGCTGCCCGTCGACCATGAGACGCCGACATAGTGCACCTTGACCGGCGAGCCGGCCACCGCATCGGGACCTTCACCGACCTCGATGTCCTCGACGAGCAGGCCGGCGGGCGGCGCCCCGTCGGGAATGGTCACAGTGGGTTTGGTGTCAGATGCCATGACCACGACTGTACGCGCTCAAAGAGCCCCTGGTGACCCAACCGGACAGACGGTCAGCGGCCTCGGCGCCCACCGGCGCCGGCGGCTTGCTTCGGCCCACCCGTATGTCCAGCGTGGGCGTGAGAGTGCGAACCGCTGCCGGCTTGTCCCCCACCGCCCTTGCCTCCGGCGGAATGACCACGAGCCCCCGCGGGCTTGGCACCGGGCTTGCCCGTCTTGCTCCACCCGCCGGCACCCGCAGGTTTCTTCTTATGGCCACCACCGGAGCCGTTGCGATCAGGACTTCCCTCCGACGGTCCCCGGTCGGACCCGTTGGCCCTTGGACCTTTGCCGGCGCCACGACTCGATGCCGGGCGTTGCTTCCACGGCTTACCGGTGCGGGTCGACCCGTTCGAGGACTCGGAGCGGCCGGACCCATAGCGGTTGGTGCCATTGGCCGAGCCATTGGCCGAGCCACTGGCCGAGCCAATGGCCGAGCCATTGGCACCAGCGTGCTCTTTGCGGGGCTTCCGCTGGGGCGGTGCACCCAGGACGTCGGAGATCTTCGACATGTCCGGAACATCCAAACCTGCCGGCATGCCCAGGTCTCGTTGGATCCGTTTTACCGCGCCGGTCTTGTCAGGGGTGACGAAGCTGACGACTACTCCGGTTGCTCCGGCCCGGGCAGTGCGGCCCGAGCGGTGCACGTAGTCCTTGGAGTCCGTCGGAGGATCGAAGTGGACCACTGCGTTCACCCCGTCGACGTGGATCCCACGAGCGGCCACATCAGTGGCGACCAACGCATCGACTGAACCCTGGACAAATGACTCGAGCGCCCGCTCCCGTTGTTTTTGACTCCGGTCGCCGTGAATGGCGGCAGCTCGAACCCCTCGTTGATCGAGCTGACGAGCGATCCGATCCGTACTGTGCTTGGTCCGGCAGAACACGATGGTCGGGCCCGAGGCCGCGGTTATCGATGCTGTCGTCTCGACCCGATCGCCCGACGACACCCTCCAAAAGAGATGCACAGCTTCGCTGGCATCCTCTTCGGCTTCGAGTTCGTGTCGGACAGGATCCTTTTGGTACCGCTTCACCAGGACATCGATGTCCCCGTCCAGGGTGGCCGAAAAGAGGAGCGTCTGACGGGAGGCAGGGGTTTTGTCGAGTAGCCGGCGCACATCGGGGAGAAACCCCATGTCCGCCATCCGGTCCGCCTCGTCGATCACCACTATCTCTATGGCATCAAGTCGGATGCTGCCCCGCTCGATCAGGTCGCCCAAGCGGCCCGGGCACGCCACCGCGATGTCGACGCCGCGGGAGAGGGATTTGAGCTGGGGCCCGTAGCCGACACCGCCGTAGAACGTCTCCACCCGGAGGTTCCGGGAGGTGCAGAGGGTGGCCAGTTCCGAGGCAACCTGGGCACAGAGCTCACGGGTCGGGGTGAGGACGAGCATCCGGGGATGCTTCGGACGGGCTGGTTTCCCGGTCAGACGGGCCACCGCTCCAATTCCGAAGGCCAGGGTCTTGCCCGATCCGGTGGGAGCCTTACCGCAGACGTCGCGGCCGGCCATGGCGTCAATGACGGTGGCGGACTGGATGGGAAAGGGCGTGATGATCGAACGCGCTTTCAGCGCGGCGACGATGTCCGAGGGTACGCCGAGATCGGCGAACGAAGGTTGGGGCAGGGGCATGGAAGCGCTTTCGTGCGACAGTGGGGGACGACGGGGAGAGACCCCGACCGTGGCCTGTCGCGAAAGTGAGGCGCACCAGGACATCACCAGTGTAGTACCTACCGCCCAGGAGCGAGCGCACGGCCGTGATCCAGCGTGCATCCGGCCGGTTGTGAACCTCGGAAGTAGCTTGTCGGAGGTGGAACCGATTCTTCACGTGTCGATTCCTGTGCGCGATCCGGCCGAGGCGCGGCGCTTCTCCTCGATGTGCTGGATTGTGGTCCGGGACGAGAACGCACCGGCTGGTGCGACGTCTGGTTCTATGGGATGCAGATCACCCTGCACGAGCGGCCGGACGAGGTGCTCACCGACGAGCAACGAGGTAGGCGCCACTTCGGCGTCACCCTCGGAACCGACGAACTCGACCGGATCGCGGCCCGGGTGAACAAACACGACGTTGGGTGGCTCGATCCCTTGTGCACCGAGTACGCCGGCACGCCGACCGAGCACCGGAAAGGGAAGATTCTGGATCCGAGTGGCAACGCCATCGAGATCAAGGCGTACATAGATCGGGAGGCCGCCTTCGCGGCGGCGGGCCGTCCGTCCGGCTGTCCCCTCGTTACCCGATGAGCAGGACCCGGCCAAACTCGGATTCAATCGCCGGAAGCGCTGATCCGTTCGCGCACGAAGTCGAGCACCGCGGCGGTGCCTGTTCCGAGCCCGGTCCAGGGTTTCCACCCAAGGTGGATGCGGGCACGCCCGGGATCGAGGCTGTTCCTGAGGAGCTCGCCGGGGCGCAGCGGTGCGTACTCAACCGGAACGCTGACACCGGCTTGGGTCGACAGTTCGCGGAGAAGTTCATTGACCGAGGTCTCTCGACCGGTGCCGATATTGCACACCAGCCCTCCACCTTTGGTCGCCCCGCGCACGAAGGCGTCCACCACATCATCGACATAGACGAAATCGCGGGTCTGCTCCCCGTCCCCGAAGATGGTGATCGGCTGGCCCCGCAGCAGGCGCTCGGCGAAGATCGACACCACTCCCGCCTCACCGTGAGGATCCTGGCGGGGGCCGTACACATTGGCCAGGGCCAGCGCCGCGAATTCCAACGCGTGCAGCTCCCGGTAGGCGACCAGATAGTCGATGGCGGCCTTCTTCGACACGCCGTACGGCGACAAGGGCCGATGTGGAAGCGACTCCTTGACCGGTAGATCGGCAGCATCCGGGTCCCCATAGAGGGTTCCGCCACTGGCCGCGAAGACCACCCGGGTGACGCCGGACGTGCGAGCTCCTTCAAGAACTCGCAGGGTACCGAGCAGATTGACGTCGGCATCGAAAATCGGTTGCGCAACGGACACCCGGACATCGGCCTGGGCGGCGAGATGAAAGACGACCTCCGGGCGCCGGCGGTTCATCAGGTCCACCACTTCGGACGAGCGGACATCGAGGTTGTTCACCCGCAGACGATGACCGGCGGTCGCCCGGGACTCGGCCAGATTGGAGAGGGAACCAGTCGAAAGGTCGTCGACAACATCGACGGAGTGGCCTTCGGCCAGCAATCGGTCAACCAGAGTCGAGCCGATGAATCCGGCGCCTCCGGTGACCAGGGTGTGCATCCGTTCAGGCCCCGGCCGGTATGCGGCCACCGTCGACGACGGTGCCTGATGCCGTCACGACGCCGGCTCCGATCACCGACAGCGGTTGGATGACACACCGTTGACCGATGGTGGCGTCGGGTCCGATGATCGAACCTTCGACAGTTGCCTTGGCGGCGACGCGGGCACCGGGGAGCAGCACGGACCCCAGTACGGAAGCGCCCTCTTCGACCACCGCTCCATGGCCGACCACTGAGCCGTCGACGACGGCGCCTGCGTCGATCAGGGCCCCTTTGCCCACCAGCGAATGGGTGACCGAGATGCTCGCCACGTCCACTTCTCCGATTCGCCATACCCCCTCACCCAGGGAGTCGTCTTCCACGGCGTCAGGAGCCGGTGGGATATTGCGCCGGCCGAGCAGCAGATCGGCGTGGGCCCGGAGATAGGTGTATGGCGTACCGGTATCGATCCAGTACACCTCCGAGCCTTGGGCATAGAGGGACCCGTCCTCCACCAGCTGCGGGAAGGTCTCCCGTTCGATGGATACTCGGCGCCCCTCGGGAATGCGCCCGAGCACCGTCGCTTCGAGCACGTAGGTCCCGGCGTTGATCAGGTGGGTCGGGATCTCGTCCCGGGGGGGCTTTTCAATGAACGCCTGCACCCTCCCGTCGGGGTCGGTGGGCACCACGCCGAACGCAGAGGGATCGTCCACCGGGGTGAGGCTGATGGTGGCCTCCGACCCGTGCTCCTTATGGAAGGCGATCAGCGCACTGATATCCAGATCGGTGAGGACATCTCCATTCACCACCAAAAAGGTGTCGTCGATCCCGACATGGTCAGCAGCGAATCGGATGGCTCCGGCGGTATCGAGAGGTGTCGGCTCCACCGCATAGGAGAGGCGAATGCCGGCGACAGTCCCGTCCGGATAGGCGTTGATGAAGGCATCAGGTCGGTATCCGATGGAAAGTACCGCGTCGTCGACCCCATGGGCGGCCAAGTGGCCGAGCACCCGTTCGATCATCGGATGCTCCACGATGGGGAGCATCTGCTTCGGAGTGGTCAACGTCAGAGGCCGGAGCCGGGTCCCCTCGCCGCCCACCAGGACGACGGCCCTCACGTGGAGGTTCCGCCAGAGTGCTTCACGGAGTCGGTGCAGTGGTCGGCGTGGTGGCCGGTGCGGTGGTCGGAGCAACCGTCGGAGCAACCGTCGGAGCGGTGGTCGGGGTGGCCGAGGGCGCGGTGGTCGGGGTGGTGGCTCCCGACTGGACGGCGGTAATCAGATTGGTGATGGTGGCGGCAGGGGGCTTGGGATCCGAAGCCGTGGCCGGCAGAAATGCCATGGTGATCATCTGGCCGTTGCCGAACTTGAGCGACCCCGGGTTTCCACTGACCTCGGTGGACTTCTTGGACAGATAGTTGGTCCAGTCGACCACAATCACATAGCCCTGCTTGCCGGCGTCGGGCGTGCCTTTGGGGCAGGTCGCACCATTGGTCATCACTTTCTTCCCCGGGTAGCCCAATGTCGAGGAGGTGAGCGTGAGACCCTTGTACCCGGACACGAACTTGCCCAGGGTGGCGTTGGCTCCCGATTCGGAACTGTTTTTCGGACTGACGACCACCAGGCCGCTCCCGTCTGCCGTCAACCCGGTTTTCGAGGTGTTGGTGCTGGCCGTGAGGTTCGGCTCGATGGTGCCGCACACGTCGATCCCGAGCGCCGCGTGCCAGGTCTCTGTCGTGGTGGGCGGCCCGGTTGCGGTGGTCGACTTATGGGTCAGCTGATACCGGCTGTACCCGATCAGGAACAGACCCACCACGCAGATGATGATCAGACTGGCGTACCAGTTGATCGGCATCTGTCCGCGATAGGTCTTGCCTCCTCCGGTGGACGCAGCCCGCGCCACCCACTTCCCTGTTGCATTGCTGGCCATGATCGGACGACACCATACAACGTGGCGCCCCACCGGTCGGTCAGTCCCTGGCCAACCCGGGTTATCGGGTGGATTTTTCCCTGAGCCCGGCCAGCATGGCGCGAACCCCGATCCCCACCACCACCAAGGGAAGAAGTGCTCGTCGCCACCCCGTTGTCGACCGCCTGGCGAACCGCAGCAGCGAACGATGGTGCTCAATGATCATCCGATAGGGATGCCGGGCGGTGGAGACCCCCTGGACATGGGTCACGACTGCTCTCGGGGCATAGGCGACCTTCCAGTGGGTTCGTCCCAGTCGCCAGCACAGGTCGACGTCCTCGGCATACATGAAGAACAGTTCGTCGAATCCCCCGACCTGCTCGAATGCCGATCTCCGCACCAAGAAGCAGGCCCCCGACACCCAATCCACCGTCCGCACAGTTTCGAGGTCGAGGGCCAAATCGGACTCTTGATAGGCGCGGGTAAATGGGTTGTGGGGGACGAACTGGCCGAGGAGAGCATGACCCGCCGCGTCGATCATGGAGGGGAACTGGCGGGCGGAGGGATAGCGCTCGCCTTCCGGCGTCCGGATCAACGGGCCCACCACCGCGGCAGTGGGATCGGTCTGGAGCACCTTGGTCAACTCCATCAGCACGCCCGGCGAGACTGACAGATCGGGGTTGCACACCAGGACGAATTCAGACCGGGTGGCTGCCACCCCGCGATTGGCACCGGCCCCGTAGCCGAGGTTTCGTCCGGGGAGAAGCACCTTGACGTCAGGAAATCGCTGACGCAGCTCGTCCACGGATCCATCGGTCGAGCCATTGTCGACCACCACCAACTCTGCGGGTCCCTCCGCCCGCAGAGTGGCGACACAACTGGCCAGGACGGAGCCTGACTCGTAGTTGACCACCACCACGGCAATCCGGCCCCCACCGTCTTCGGTGAGGCCCCCCCTCAAGGGTCGAGCCGGGTAAAGCGGAACTTGATCAGCGCCTTCAATGCCCCGATTCCATCACGCCAGGTGATCTTCTTCCCTTCGGCGATCTCACGTCCGGCATAGGAGATGGGCACTTCGTAGATGCGATGCCCTTTCCGCAGGACCTTGGCGGTAATCTCGGGCTCGAAATCGAACCGGTCGGACTCGATGGTGATGCCTGAGATGACCTTCCGATCAAAGAGCTTGTAACAGGTCTCCATGTCCGAGAGCGTGGTGGAATAGAGCACATTGGTCACCAGGGACAGGACGCGGTTGCCGATCCAGTGCGAAGGCAACATATTCATCCGCTCGCCGGTGAACCGACTGCCGTAGACGACCCGTGCCTTTCCTTTCAGGATGGGCTCGAGCAGCTTGGGCCAATCGTCGGGATCGTATTCGAGGTCCGCATCCTGAATGAGGACGAGGTCGCCCCGGACCTCGGCCAGGCCGGTGCGGATCGCCGCCCCCTTGCCTTGGTTCACCGAGTGGTTCACCACTTTGACCGTCGAGTCCTCGATGGCGGCCAGCACCTTGTCGGTCCCGTCGGACGATCCGTCGTTGACAACGATGACGTCGACGGCCAAGGGGATGTCCACGGCTCGAATCCGGCGGATCACTTCTGCCACCGTGTTGCGCTCGTTGTAGACGGGCACGATGACCGACAACGTGGCGTAGACCGGGCCGGTGGCCGCTCCTTCCGCCTGCCAACCATCCATGCGTCCCGTCGGCTCGGCATTACTCATGACTCTTTCTCCCTTTGCATTCCATGTGTCACCCCGGCGTTCCCGTCGCCACCCCGGCGTTCCCGGCGAAAAAAGTGGCAGTGCGGGTCAGGCCTTCCTTGAGACCGGTGGTCGGTTCCCACCCCAAGGCGCTCCTTGCCAACGTGATATCGGGCCGGCGCCGGGTCGGGTCGTCCAAGGGCAGGGGTCGGTGGACGATCGTCGACAGAGAGCCTGTCAGTTCGACGACTGTCCGGGCCAGTTCGAGCACGGTGTACTCGTCAGGATTCCCGATGTTGACCGGTCCGGTGATGTCGGCGTCGAGCAGCGCGACCAACCCGGCGACCTCGTCGTCGACATAACACAGGCTCCGGGTCTGACTGCCGTCGCCGTACACGGTCAGCGGTTCACCTCGCAGGGCCTGGAGCAGAAAGTTGGAGACGACCCGGCCGTCGTCGGGGCGAAGCCGCGGCCCATAGGTATTGAAGATCCGGGCGATGCCGATGTCGGCCCCCCGTTCCCGGTGATGAGCCATGGTGAGGGCCTCGGCGAAGCGCTTCGCCTCGTCGTACACGCTGCGAGGCCCCACCGGGTTCACGTTCCCCCAGTACGTCTCGGTCTGGGGATGGACGTCGGGGTCGCCATAGACCTCGCTGGTCGATGCCAACAAGAACCTGGCTTCATGCCGCTCCGCCAGCTCGAGGCCCAGGCGGGTCCCTTCACTCCCGGCCGCCAAGGTTTGCAGCGGTCGGGCCAGGTAGTCGGGCGGGGATGCCGCGCTGGCCAGGTGGAGCACGCCGGTGAGCGGGCCCTCGACCGGCACAGAAACAGAGATGTCCGCTTCGACCAGGGAAAATGCCGGATGATCTGACAAATGTGTCACATTCGAGCGACGTCCGGTGGAGAAATCGTCCACACAGACCACCTCGTCACCGCGCCCGAGGAGCCGGTCGCAAAGGTGCGACCCGAGAAACCCGCTTCCGCCCATCACCACATAGCGGCCGCTCACCGGCGGCCGATCCCGGTGTAGTCGAATCCGATACGGCGCAGCTGAGCCGGGTCGAGCAAGTTGCGGGCATCGACCACCACCGGTGCCGCCAGACGCTCCCGAACCCGGGAGAAATCGAGCCATCGGAACTCGTCCCACTCGGTCAGGACCACCACTGCAGAAGCCCCCTCGCAGGCGGCGTAGGCATCGGGGAAGGCACGGACCGAATCATCGAGGGTGGTAACCGCGCCACCGGCTTCGGAACGGCTCAACTCCTCCACATGGGCCGACGACTTTCCCGACGGAATCTTCACCGTGGGGTCGAACGCCTGGACAGTGGCTCCCTCGGCAACCAGGCGTTTGATGATCTCGACCGACGGCGAGTTTCGCAGGTCGTCGGTCCCGGCCTTGAAGGTCAGACCCCACACCGCGATCACGGAACCGGCCAGGTCGCCCCCGGTGGGCGTGAGCGCATCGACAGGCGCAGAAGTGGCCCGGGCCACTGCCTGTTTCACTTTGTCGACCACCCGGGCGAACTGCTCTTCATTGGTGGAAATGGCGCCGCGAAGGAAGGAGAAGTCGTATCCGGCCTGTTCAGCGATACGGACCAGGGCGCGGGTGTCCTTGGGCAGGCAACTCCCTCCCCACCCGGGGCCCGGCCGGAGGAACTCGAACCCGATCCGCTTGTCATAGCCGAGCCCGAGTATGACGTCGCGTACATCAGCCCCGACGGCTTCACACAGGCCGGCTACCGCATTGACGAAACTGAGCTTGGTGGCCAAAAAAGCATTGGCCGCGTATTTGATGGTCTCCGCGGTGGCGGCATCGGTGATGAGGAGGGGGGCATGAGTTCCGGCGAAGAGGTCCCCGACCCGGGCGGCGGCGGCCTGATCGGCAGCGCCGACCACAATGCGCTCAGGGTGGAGGCTGTCCGGCACCGCGGTCCCTTCCCGCAAGAACTCGGGGTTCGACACCACGGTGATGTCATGCCGGCCGAGCACCCGCTCGACCACCAGCGTCGAACCTACCGGAACCGTTGACTTGTTGACGATGATGGTGCCGGGAGCCAGGTGTGGTGCGATCTCTTTGGCCACAGATTCCACAAAGGAAAGGTCGGCGGAGCCGTCTTCACGCTGAGGCGTCGGAACGCAGAGGAAGACGAACTCGGCGTCAGCCACCGCGCTGGTGGCACCTACCACGAAATCCAATCGTCCTGCGGCTTGACCCTCTCGCACCAGATCCTCGAGGTGAGCCTCGACGATCGGCACGTTGCCCTTTCGGAGTAGCGCAATCTTGTCAGGATCGGCATCGCCACAGGTCACCCGGTGACCGAGGTGGGCAAGGGTGGCGGCAGTGGGAAGCCCGACGTAACCCACTCCGATGACGGCAATGGCATGTCCATGGCCGTGGGGCAGAACCCGGACGGCAGCACCTCTTTGACCAAAGTAGGCACCCGGGCTGCCGGCTTCGGGATCACGCTTTCCTCGGCCTCCGGTTGCCCCCAATACCCCGCTTCTGCCTGACTCCTTCATCTTGTTCCCATCGTCAGCCTGTGCCTTCATCGGTACTTCCGGTCGCACGATCCCATTGCTTCGGCGTCATCGTCCATATCGTCGATCAGCCGCGTTCCGCCACCGCCGGAAGCACCCCGACCAGACGGGTCAGCGATTCGGTCCACTTCGGCAGCAGGGCCAGCCCTGACAATCGCAGTGCGGCGTTGTCCAGCCTCGAGTTGGCCGGGCGGGGGGCGGGGCGGGGCGGGTCGAGATCTCCGGTGGCGATCGGCTCTACCCGCTCAGGGTCGAGCCCGGCCGCAGACAGCGTGGCCCGGGCGAACCCGAACCAGGTTGTCTCGCCCTGGTTGGTGACGTGGAACGTCCCCGGACGGCGGTCGAGTGCCAGCCCCACAATGGTGGAGGCCAAATCGGCGGTGAAGGTCGGTGTCCCGTGCTGATCATCCACGAATCGTAGAGGGCCATCTCCGGGGCCCGTGGCCAGCCGAAGCACCGTCTTGACCATGTTCGCCCCATGGGCGCCACTCACCCAGGCGGTGCGGACCACCGTGGCGTCGCCACCGCTGACGGCTGCCACCTCGTGCTCACCGCCCAGCTTGCTCCGCCCGTAGACGGACTGTGGATTGGTGGCGTCCCACTCCACATAGGGCCGGTCCAGGGTCCCGTCGAAGACATAGTCGGTGGAGACATAGAGGATGTGGGCGCCTACCCGACGGGACGCCTCGGCCACGTGACGGGTACCCATGGCGTTGACCGCGAACGCGGTATCGGGGTCTGACTCGCACGCGTCCACCGCGGTGAACGCTCCACCATGGATGACGATAGTGGGGCGGAATGACTCGAACGCCTCCCCCACTGCCGTCCGATTGACCACGTCAAGCGTGTCGATGTCCGTGGAGAGTATGTCGATGTCACCGGCGCCGTGTCCGGCCGGGAGTACCCCGCCGTCGGGCATCACTCCAGCCAAGACGTCCCGAACATCGCGACCCAGCTGGCCGTTTCCACCGGTCACCAGCACCCGGGGCCGGGAGCTCACGACCCTGAGCCGGGGCCACCCGTGCTCGGGCCCACCCACGCTCCTTCGAGCACCGGAGCCCGGTCGACCAATGGCTCCCACCACGATCGGTGATCGGCGTACCAGCCGACGGTGGCGGCCAGGCCTTCCGCGAAGGGAACGGTCGGCTCCCAGCCCAGTTCGGTACGGATCTTCGACGAATCAAGCAGGTAACGGCGATCGTGGCCGGGTCGGTCGGGCACGATCTCTTTGAGGGACTGAGGGCGACCGGTGGCGGCCAGAACCGCGTCGGCGATCTCTTCGATGCTGGCTTCGACGCCACTCCCAACGTTGTAGGTCTCCCCAACCTCGCCGTGCTGGAGCACCATCTCGACGGCGCTGCAGTGGTCGTCGACATGGAGCCACTCGCGTCGGTTCTGGGTCGAGGCGTAGAGAGGCAGCGGTTGGTCGTTCAACGCCTTGGTCGTGAAGAGGGGGATGACTTTCTCGGGGAACTGGTAGGGGCCGTAATTGTTGCAACAGTTGGTGATGGTGGCGGGAAGCCCGAAAGTCTCTGCGTAGGCGCGGACCGCATGGTCGGCACCCGCCTTGGATGCGTTGTACGGGGTCCGCGGCCGATAGGGCGTGGACTCGGTGAACACCTCGTCGGAGTCGAGCGGGAGGTCTCCGTAGACCTCACAGGTTGAGATGTGATGGAACCGGGAGACTCCGTGGCGACGGGCCGCCTCGGCCAAGGTCTGGGTGCCGAGGACGTTGGTACGGAAGAAGCGAGCCGGATCCAGGATGGCCAAACTGTTATGGGACTCGGCGGCAAAGTTCACGATCACGTCGATCCGGTACTCGGTCAACACCTCGGTCATGAGGTCGAGGTTCCCGATATCCCCGTGGACGAACGGGCACTTGTCCTCCACGTCGATCAAATTGGGCCGATTGCCTGCGTAGGTCAACGCGTCGAGGGCGACCACCGTGTCATCGCCGTGGCGCTCTATCCAGTAACGCACGAAGTTCGATCCAATGAAGCCGGCAGCGCCGGTGACCAGTAGTCGCATAATCGGGGCAGCCTACTCTGTTGCACTGCTCCCACCTGGGAGAAATCCGGGCTGCCAACGGGTTCAACCCGCCGGTCGGAGATGCAGGACGTCGCCCGCCACCACGGTGCGGGAACCACTCCCGGTGGCCACCACCAAATGACCCTCGTCGGTCACATCGGTGGCCATTCCCTCGAATCCCCCACCGGCCAACTCGACCCGCACCTGCGAGCCAATGGTCACGCAACGTCGCCGTAGGTCAGACGCCTGCTCAGCCCGGCCTTCGGGCGTGCCCAACGATGCAGCCCGGGGACCCAACGCCGCCAACAGGGCATGGAGCAGAGCCGACCGGTCCACCGGGCGCCCGGCCTCTTGCTGAAGCGATGTCGCCGCCCCGACCAGATCCCCGGGTAGGTCGGCATCCGACAACGGCCAGCCCACATTGATCCCGATTCCCACCACGATCGGCGGATATCCGCGCGCCTGGGGCCCGGCCAGATCGGCCTCGGCCAATACTCCGGCCAGTTTGCGGCCGTCCGGCCCGAGAAGGTCATTCGGCCACTTGATTCCCGGAGTCACCCCGGATTCAGAGATGACGGCATCCACCGCCGCCAACCCCACCACGGCGCTGGCCAGGTGGCGAGCCTCCGGGGGGAGACCCAGCCTGAGGAGCACGGAGACCAGCAGGTTGGAGCCTGCCGGTCTCCG
>OCTA010001722.1_pt1 | contig 20101 bp, 19 predicted proteins | sample 1538991 | NCBI WGS metagenome assembly OCTA01 (sample SAMEA3539302, study PRJEB22396) | soil metagenome | biome: tundra; feature: field; material: soil | place: USA | collected 2010-05 | depth 0.15 m | reverse complement strand
ATATGGTGCCCCGGCGGTAATTCATAAATATTTTTAAAAGGGGTATTGGGGGAAATGGTTGTCCAGTAAGTAAATACCTGGGCAAGGCTTTCGGGCCTGATTGATCTTTCGATCTGGCTGAGGGTAAATAAGCCCTTTATCTCTGAGCAAAATGCGAAAGCATTATTTTGGTTCCAGTAAAATAATGGCCTTATTCCCACCCGATCCCTCGCAAGAAAAAGTTCTTTTTTCTTCTTATTCCAGATGCAAAATGCAAACTGTCCGTTGAAATATTGGAGGCATTTGGAGCCATAAAGAGCGTACATTTGAACAACAACCTCAGTATCACTGTGGGTTTTGAGGAGGATTCCTTTAGCCTCAATATCCAATCTTAACTCAGTATAATTGAATATTTCTCCATTATAAACAATCCAATAATCACCTGATTCGTCGCACATGGGTTGCTGACCGGAAGCCAGATCAATGATGCTTAACCGAACGCTGCCGATTCCTACTTTTTCGTCAAGGTAAATACCGCTTTCATCCGGCCCCCTGTGGCGGATCACTGAAAGCATATTCCTCACAGAATGTTCTGCAGATGGCTCAATGGAAGATTGATAATTAAAGATTCCGGCGATTCCGCACATAGCGCCTGTTTTAGTTTATTTTGCTGGCTACAAAGTTGGCCATGGCATTGATTGATTCAAAATTGTCTTCCAGAAGTTCGGAATCTTTGGCTTTAATGCCAAAAGTTTCTTCAATAAAATTAATAAGCAATACAAACCCCATGGAGTCAAAAATACCTTCTACAAAAATTAAAGAATCATCCTTAACCTGGTCGGGGGGGGCATAGCTTGTATCTATTATATAATTCCTGATTTTGTCTTTGATTTCGATTATTTTTTCCATAATTTTTTAAACGGATTATTTAAGAATAAATTGTAAATAGATAATGAAAATTGAGAGTTGACAATAAACAGTTTGATTTGCAATCCTGGAAAGCTGTTAATGGCTCATTTTCAATTATTGGTTAGGAACGAAACAACCTGGAAAATGATCCTGGAAGGGAGGGTAAAGGCTAAAAGTTCATGGCCTATTCCACAGGTAATAATTTTTATCCCTTTTCGTTTATTCCTTACTATAATTATATTTATAATTGCAATTCTTCAGTTAATTTTTGACCAGAATATGACTCACAATAATCACAATATTATCCAAAAAGATAGATCATGTTAGTCTTTTCCCTTCTCTATTTTGCGTTTATCACCATCATATTTGCGGTCTATTATTCTGTGGCAAACAAATATAAGCCATATGTATTATTCATTGCAAGTATCATTTTTATCACTTCAATCTCCCTGAGAGTGGCTCTATTCTCTGTATTGTTTGCAACCTTAAATTATTTTTTGGGGCTTTTCCTATACCAGGTCAGGAATAAGGGGAAAATTAAGAATAATTTGTTTTGGCTAAGTATTGCTATTGATATTGGCTTCCTTTCATTCTTCAAGTATTTTAATTCTTTTTCAGGAAGTATTGACTCTCTTTTTTCTTTATTAAAAATTAGCTGGAAAATCCCATATTTAAATATTATTCTGCCAATTGGGATATCCTATTATACATTTCAGGCGCTTGGTTATCTTATCAGAATAGACCGGGGAAGTGAAAAGGCAGAAACGAATTTTGGCACGTTTGCTCTTTATCTCCTATTTTTCCCCAAATTTTTATCAGGCCCCGTTGAGCGATCAAATCACTTTTTCCCGCAAATGAAAAACCCGGGGACCATGAAATGGGATCCAGTTTATCAGGGTCTCAGATTATTCTTATGGGGTTTATTCAAGAAAATTGTAATTGCTAATAACCTCTTTGGGCCTGTTTCCCTTGTATACGGTCACGTTCAAAATTACAGTGGCGTTTCGTTCATCATCGTTTTTCTTGTACAAACGATTTATATTTATTTTGATTTCTCAGGTTATACTGACATGGCGTTAGGAACTGCAAAATTTTTTGGAATTAACCTGATTGATAATTTTAATCGTCCATTTCTTGCGAAGAATATTTCCGAATTCTGGAGAAGATGGCATATCTCTTTATCATCCTGGTGCAATGATTTTATTTACAATCCATTCATTGTAAAGTTCAGGCGGTTTGGAAATGCAGCGGTAGTAACTGGAATATTTTTGACATTTTTTATTGTCGGAATATGGCACGGCGCTAATAGGACCTTTGTAATTCTGGGTGTGCTTCAAGGCATCGCCATTGTATATGAATTTTACACTAAGAGGAACAGGCTGAAAATTGCTTCAAAATTTCCAAAAAGTGTTGTAAATACTTTTAGCAGAATAGTAGTCTTTCTATTTATGAACTTCTCAATGATTTTCTTCTACTCAAATTCGGTATCAGATGCATGGTATTTAATTTCCCATTTATTCAGCAATCTTCAATTTAATTCAAACGAATTTTCATTTATCAGCCATAAGCCAGAATTTGTTTTCGCTCTATTTTGTTTCGTGGTTATCCTGATTATGGAAATGTATATTGAGAAAGGAAAGGACTTGATGTCCATTTACCTTAAAAAACCTCTTTGGATACAGTGGATCGGATATCTTACCTGTATAGTTCTCATTTATATTTTCCGGTCAGAAATAGGTTCTTTTTATTATATGAGATTTTAACTTTGGGTTGAAAAATCTGCTTTAATTTGATTCAGGTTTTTTGGGGAGTTCAATCAATAGTGCCAGAATTTTATTGATTGCAGGTGTGAATACTGGAATTTATTTCAGGAGATATATTGGAGATTTTGATATTTATTTTGCAAGCCTTGACTGCCGATATAAATTTTCCGGAACTGAATGACTCATGAAATTTCGGGAATGATTTTATTTCGCTTCACAAAATGCCTCAATCATACTTTCTGAGCTGAGATAACTCTGATTTTGCCCAGATCATCTTCTATTGATTCTATCTTCTCGAATTTATTTGAGCCCTCGCATAAACGTGTAATAAATTCACCTTGTCCTAATCCCACTTCAAATATTACCCAACCCCCTTTCTTTAGAAATTTCGGAGCTTCTCCAATCAATTTGCTGATTATTCTTGTGCCAAACATCCCGCCATCAAATGCAAGAACGGGTTCATGTTCCGATATTTCAGTATCCATTTTCTTCACTTTAGCGCTTGATATGTAAGGAGGGTTACAAATAATTAGGTCTGTTTTTTCAAAATGCTCATCTGATTCTAATGAAGAGAATAAATCACCCTGGCTTGCTTCCACACGTTGATTTAGCCCTAAGAATGCAATATTTTCCCTGGCTAGTTCTACAGCTTGCTTTGATAGATCGGCCGCAAAAACAAATGCTTTCTTATTGAAACAGGCTATGGCTAATCCAAGGTTCCCTGATCCGCAGCAGATATCCATCACACGAACCTCCTCTTGCTTTTCAGTAAATTCGAGGGATAACTGCAGCGCATTTTTTCCAAGAATTTCAGTTTCCTTCCTCGGAATTAATGCCCTCTCGTCCGCCAACAATTCAATGCCCATAAAATTTTGCCTGCCTGTAATATAAGCAAGTGGCTTATTATTCAATCTTTGCTCTAAAAATTCATTCAAATTAGCTTTTTGTTTTTCAGTTAGCTCGGAAAGTGGGTGCCTGATAGCTTCTTCTGCTGACAATGGTACACCTGATGCAGCATGCCAGCATGCTTTAATCGTAGATTCAATCGTTTCCTCAGGCTTGTCTGCAAGGAAATGAATTCGTGATTCAAAATCTGATTTTATTTTATTATAAAGTTCCGTGGATTTCATTTTTCGTAAAAAAATTTATTATGCAATAAAAATCAAATTATACAGGAGTATTTCCTAAGGCAACAACACAGAGGAAAAAAGCCTGTTCACATTTAGTTTATGCAAAATTTACAAACAGCAGTTATTCGGAAAACTTAGCGCTTAAAAATGGAGGTTCAATTCAAAAAGAAATTTGTTATTTGGAATTGTTCTGCTTATTCTGCTTTCCTCGCTTTTAAAACCCTCACATTACCTAAAGCATCCTTAACCTTTGTTACCGGTCCATATCGACCGTCGGCCTCAATTCGGTTTGCAAGAAATTCTCCTTGCCCTAAACCGCATTCAAAGATCAGGTATCCATCTGAACTAAGATATTCGGGAGAAACAGAGATTAATGAGCTGAAAATAGATAATCCGGTTGGACCAGCATCAAATGCTTCCTTTGGTTCATGATTAGCAATTTCCCGGTTCATATTTTTTACTTTTTCAGAAGAAATATATGGAGGAGCACTGACAATAATATTGGTTTTTTGTTTGAGAGAAAGAGTTTCAAATGGTTCATACATATTCGCATGAAAAAACCTCGCTCTTTTTTCAAGGGAAAAATGTTTGGTGTTAATATTTGCGGCTTCAATTGCCGGCAAGAAAATATCTGAGCCAAAAACTTTTGTATTTTTAGAATAATAAGCTATGGCCAGGGCAACAGTTCCAATACCTGTGCACAGGTCAAGAACAATAATTTCCGGATTGTTTACAAAATCAGATGAGATTGTATCGATGGCTGTTTTTGCCAAAAGTTCTGTTTCTTTCCTTGGTATATAATGGCCCTTATTCAAAATATAATCAATCCCCATGAAATTTTGTCTTTCTGTAATATGTGCTAAAGGCATTCCCGAGATTCTATCGCTAATCAAATTTTTCAAATCAGAAATTTGGGAAGGCGATAATGCAGGTAATTCCAGATTGGTGGCAATTATTGGGGATACCCTGTTGCCTGCAGCAGTTTGCCATAAAGCACGCAATGTATTATCAGCCGTCTCTTCACTTTTATCCGGGAGAATGCTTAATTTTTCTTCAAGCATTGATAGCATTTCTTTAAAAGTATCTTCCTGGTTCAATTTATTTAAGGTTTAATATTATTTCTTTAGTTCATTTTTCTGTGCCATCAGATAAACAGGAGTGGAATCAATTTGAACAATAGTTTTTGAGTAAGTATATTTTCTGATAATCTTCCCTTCCCTAAAATGAATTAAGTCTACGCCACGCCTTGTTTCAGGTCTTCCTTTGAATTGTGTTTCAAGTGAGGGCCATTCTAACCTCCATTGAAATGCTATTTTTTGCTCCCTTTCATCAAAAAAAATGTCTTCATTGATAAATCTAAAATCTCCGTGATGAATAAACCATGGGGTCCATGATTTTTTCAGGGCAATTTTTCCAAAAACAATTGAACCGTTCCAATTTTCAAATACAACGTCATCGTGCATTAATTCCATTACTCCATCAAGATCGTGATCATCCCATGCGGCTAACCAAATATCAAAATGCGTGAGAATTTCTTCTCGTGAAAATTTCATTTTATAATACCTTTTTCAGTTCTTTTTTATCTATTTTACCATTAGTGCTTTTTGGCATTTCTTTCATGAAGATAACTTTCTGAGGCACCATAAAGGGCTCTAAATGGGTCATACATTCCCGTTGTATTGCTTTTTCATTTATCACGGCGCCGTCGTGAGTAGTTACAAAAACTACTATAGATTCTCCCATAACCGCATCCGGAGTGCCTAATACAGCCACTTCTTTTATGCCATTTATTTTATAGATAATATTTTCAATTTCAACAGGGCTTACCTTTTCTCCCCTTGTTTTTATGATATCATCATTTCTTCCCTGGAAATAAAAAAATCCTTCTTCATCCATTCTGAACCAATCATTGGAGCACAAGATTTTTTCGCCCGGCAATTTGCCCGGCTTCAGCATTACCCTGGTTAATTCATCTTTCTTCCAATATCCAACCATAACATGGGGACCGCGGATATGCAAAATTCCCGTTTCTCCAGCTGGTACAGAATTGCCATCCGGAGACAACAGAAATATTTCAGTTCCTGGAATGGCTTTTCCAACTGAATCTGGTTTTAAGTCTACTAATTCTGGTTCAAGATAACAAACTCTTTTGCATTCAGTCAATCCGTACATTTTGAATATAAGGGCGCTAGGAAAAATCTTTTTCAAGTCAGGAATGAATTCCGCTGGAAGTGCGGCTGCCGTATTGGTTACTTTTTGAATGCAATCAAAAGAAATTCCATTTTCTTTGTTGGAGGCTATCATCATGGCATAAACAGTAGGAACGCCCGGGAAAACCGTTGGCTTGTATTTTTCTATGTCCTTGTAAATTGATGCGACAAAAATAAATGATTGCTCAACAATAAGTGTACCTCCGATAGTTATTGCCATTAACAATTGATACAATCCGTAATCAAATGCTAGGGGTAGTAATAACATGATGCGGTCATTCTCAGTTAATCTCAAATACTGAATCAGGCTCCATGAGGTAAATACCATCGATTGATGCGTCATCATTACTCCTTTAGGGAATCCTGTGCTTCCGGACGTATATATTAATGCCGCCAGATCATTTGGAATTATATTAGGGAAAGTGATTTCGGAATTATTTTTTGAAATTGCGTTATCAAAATGTATTAATTCAAAATGAGGATACTTCTTTACCTGATCCAGTTTGCCGGAAATAATGACTTCATGGATGTCCTTTGTATTTTCTAATGCCAGGGAAAGTTCATTTTTCAGGAGACTTGATGTTACCAGGATTTTAGCACCGCTATCGTTCAATATATATTGAAATTTATCGGCTTTTGTTTGGGGATTGATGACTAAAAAAACACCTCCTGCAAGAGCTGTTCCATAAATTGACACGATACTCTCCCAGGAGTTTTCAATATATATTGCAACACGATCACCTTTTTCTATTCCTGAGCTTATAAAATGCCTGGCGAGGTTTTCTGCACCTTCCTTAAGTAATTGGTATGAGTATTCTTCTCCTTTTGAAATAATTGCAATTTTTGAAGGATTTGTTCCAGCTGAATTTAATAAAGCTTCTCCAAGCAGACGCTGTGGAATTTTTGCCATAGGGCTAATTTTTTAAGCCGGTTTAAAAATATAAAATTAAAATGTATCTAAAGATTAATTTAGTAAGTTGACAGTAATTAAAATTGTCGGCCAAAAAATTCAAAAATCTTTGATTGGAGCCATTCTCAAATATTCTGTTGTCTTTTGCTTCCGATGAAAATTATTATAAATTGATTTTATCTCTTCTTCTTTTTTTTCCAGAACTTTCCCGACTTCGGCAGGATCATATCCATTTTCATACCCGTACCAAATGAGGTCCATTTCACTAAATGGCAATTGAAAGAAGAATTCCTGCTGGGTTTGTTCGGCTGAATAAGTATCAGAAGTAGGCGTCCTTTCCATAATTTCTTTAGGGATATTCAGATATTTTCCAATTTGGTAAACTTGTGTCTTATAAAAATTTCCTATAGGCATCAAATCAGCGCCGCCATCTCCATGTTTTACGAAAAATCCCTGTTCCACTTCATGCTTATTGGGTGTACCTACCACCGCATAATGCAACCGCTCTCCATGATAATAAAGCATCGACATCCGGCAACGCTGCTTAAAATTAGAAGCTGCTACAATCTGAAGATATTCTTTCATTGGTAACAATTTACTTTTTTCACCTCCGCTTTTATCGACGATTGTCAGTGAAAATACAGGCGGTAAGTTCGAGCTTATTCCTTTTGGATTAATCCCAATTTTCATAGTAAATTCCTTAGGATCATACTCAGGAAAGACTGCCTTCACCGCTTCATCTCTTCTGCGATAGCACCCAAGACCTTCCAGGGCCTGCGAAATATTTTCTTCTATTGTTTGCACGCCTAATTGCTTTGCAAGTTTTATGGCTAATTCTTTGCTTTCACCGCTGGAATCTTTTTCAGGTAGCATGATACCAATCACATTTTCAGGTCCGAGAGCTTTTACTGACAATGCCAGTGTAACAGAGGAGTCAATTCCACCACTTATACCAACGATAGCACCCTTCCTTTTCATTATGGTTAGGATATCGTCTTTTATTTTTTTAGCAATATTTTCTACTCTCGATTCAATGTTGTTTAAGAAAAGGATATCTCTGGAAAAGTCTTTTTTACGTTCCTGGTTCATTGTTTTAAATGGTTTATAGTTTGAAGATTCATTCTAAGATTATTTTCTGATTGATAAATACTTATTCAGAGGCAAAATGCTATCTTCAATAGACTTGGATTGCTTTTCATTTTGAATAATTTTATCAATTACCATTTGTGTATATATTTTGGCACCTGGTTCATTTAAATGACCTGGATCTGCGTATAGATCTCTTCTATCTAAAAAATAGGGATTATTTGTAAATTCATAAAATGGGATATCATTTTGCTTGGCAATATTTTTGGCTATGCTAATAGATTCATCTTCATATTTGAACCGTATATATTTTGGAGAATAAAATATATATAATTTAACTTTTGAATCCAGGCAAGCCTTTACAAATAATTTGAAATACTTTATTGTATTATTATCCAATTCATATCTTGGTAAAGAGGTATCATTGTTCAATTTCCCTTTCCAGGTTTCGGTTAAAGGTACGTATCCGTTATTATCATTTATGTATTCTCTATGTCGATTAAATTCTGCATTACCCGCACCAATTGCGAAAATTAAAGAATTGTAAGGATAGATTTTTGACAGCAATTTATATTTTTCAAAAGGGCTTTTCAATTGAATAATCGAACGAAACTCAGGATGGCTATCATAATAAGGCAATAAGGATGTAATTCTGTCATAACTTTGCTGAACTCTTTTAAAGTCATCTTCATCAAATGCTAATATTACCATCTTAGGCACATATCTTTTTAGTATTCCCTCCAGAATTGCATAATGAAAAAATATACTGTTACCGTCTCTGCCAGTATTATAACATGAAATATTCAATCTTTTTTCAAAAACATCGGGAATGACCTGGTGATTTGCTGTTGAAGAACCAAAAATTACTATTCCAGCTTGTGTGCTATCAATTGCATAAGTTGTTCGGTATAGATAGCCTGAATATTGTTTGAAATACCAATATTTAAGAAAGTTACCTATTCCAAAATCTAGTAAAAATAGGATGACAAGAAAAACTAAAGATTTAAAAAGAAAATTCAGAGATTTCCAATTTTTAATTCTATCAATTATTTTCATCTTTTCATTTTATTTCATTAGAAAGCAAAATATATGAATTGTCCCCCGTCGAAAACGCCAGCTAGTAAAATATAAATTAGCAGAAAGGCATAAGAAAGTTGTTGAACGAGCCAACTTTTATTTGTAAACAGTGAAAATCTAAAAATTTTATATTCCTGCTGTATATCATAAATCAGCATAATGCCACAACCTATTAACATAAACAAAGGTGTGGAGGGTTTATCAAAAAATAATTTGCCTGGTTTGGAAAAGATACCGTTAAGAATATCAAATGCCTGGCTAAATGTATCGGTTCGAAAAATAATTAGTGAAAAGCTCATATACAAAAAAGTAAGCAAAACACTCAAATTATTATAGATTAATGAGGGAATTTTCTTTGAGATTTTTCTTCTTCCCTTCCTCGTTGCAACTTCATAAATAAGAGCAAGAGCCTGGAGAAGGCCAAATAATACAAAATTCCAGGTTGCTCCATGCCATATTCCAATTACTAAAAAACTGATTAGCAAGGCATAATAAATACCCCATTTGCCCCAATCACGCCGGGTATAAGAGATAGGGTTATATATATAGTCATTTACCCATGAAGAAAGAGAAATGTGCCACCTGCGCCAGAAATCACTTAAATTTTTTGCTGTGAATGGCCTTTTAAAGTTTTCCATCAGATTGAAGCCAAACAAACGGGCTGTTCCTATAGCTATATCTGTATATCCTGAAAAATCTGCATATACCTGAAAGGTATAAATTAATGAAGCAAAGAGTATCGTTATGCCACTTTGTTCCTGAAGGTTATTTATTACAACTCTTTGATAAATTGAAATTCTGTCGGCTACAACCAATTTTTTAAATAAACCCCATGCAATTCGCCGCCCCCCTTCAATAATATTCTCTTTATCAAAGTAAATATTCTTAGCCAACTGTGGTAATAGCCGACCAGCGCGTTCTATTGGTCCAACCAGTAATTTTGGAAAAAATAAAGTGAAAAGGCTAAATCTGAAAATATTTTTTTCAGATTTTTGGGATCCACGGTATATATCGTAGATATACCCAATCGTTTGAAAAATATAATAGGATAATCCTAATGGTAAAGCAATTTCTATAAGTGGAATAGAATTGCTTTTATGGAATAAACGGAATAACTCCAGGAGGTTCTCTATTAAAAAGTTCCAATATTTGAAAAAAATCAGTACCCCCAGATTAATGAATAAACTTAGGTATAGAAATTGTTTTCGTTTATTTTTTGTCTGTGATCGCTCTATCTTAATTCCAATCAGATAATTTGATAAAATAATGAATATGATTATGAAAATGTATTCAATTCTCACATACATATAAAAAAATGCACTCGCTACAATCAGGAAATAATTACGATACTTTGCAGGCAGTAAATAATATACCACCAGGGTACAAACTAAAAATAGAAAATATACTATTGAATTAAATACCATTTCTTCAGTTCTTACTTACTTTTAATAATCTAAAATATTATTTGTTGTATGTTTTGATGGAACCGAACCATAAGGTTACCTGGAGTAGTATTCTAAGGAAGCGCCTATTTGATTTTTTCCTGAATTCCTCTGCATAAATCTCCGACATCTTTAAAGTTCAATAACTCATTAAGATCAAAACGGATTTTAAAATACTTCTCCACTGTCGTTACCATTTGAATATGATTCAAAGAATCCCATACAGGAATGTCTTCTGTTGTAGTATTATCATGCAGTACAATTGAATCGTCTTCAAATATATTTATGAAAATCTTATTAACTTCTTTAATTATTTCATCATGTTCCATAATCTTGTTTCATTAATTTTCAAGTAAAACTTTTATTTTATGTTTTGCCTAAACAAATATTCGGCATTTCGTCAATAATTGATCTTGATATTGATGCCATAGTCAATTTTTATTCGAGGATATGATCATAAAAAAAAATCGAGAAATGGAATTCTCTCACCGGTTTCTAAAGCCGGGCAAATATATTATCAATTTTGATATACAAAACGGGAATCAAGCTGAAATTATTGTTTACTACAAGTTTTTCAGTTTTCAATCGGATGGTTATGAAATAGGTTACCGTGGAAAATTCAGCCTTCATTCGTGAAGCTAACTTTAATCATTATTGTTTGATAAACCTTCTGAAATCCATAATCAATTTGTATGAACAATTTCAAAGCCTTTAGCCTTTTTGATGAATGTGCTGGAAAATTACAGGATGTACCTCTGAATTATTAGGTTGCATTTTTGTCACCCTTCATTACAAAATATATAGTTAAGAAAAGTATTTGGATATCAAGCCATAATGTCCAGTTTTCCAGATACCAAAGATCCTTGTCAACCCTCTTTTGAATTTGTTCCGGATTATTAATTTCTCCTCTGAAGCCATGAATTTGGGCCCAACCGGTAATTCCGGGCTTAATAAATTGCCTCACCATATATTCATCAATAAATTTTGAATAATCTGAAGTATGTTTTACCATATGAGGCCTTGGGCCAACAAGGCTCATATCTCCTTTAAAAACGTTTAAAAATTGTGGAAATTCATCCAAACTTGTTTTCCTTATAAACTTGCCAATCTTGGTTTTTCTTGTGTCGTTTTGTGTCGCCTGCTTTAGGTCTGCTTCCTGATTTACCATCATGCTCCTAAATTTTAAGCACTTAAATGGCTTTTTGTCTTTGCCTGTGCGCAATTGACTGAAAAATATAGGCCCTTTCGATTCCAAAATAATTAATAACCCCAAAATTGGAATTAACCATGATAAAATAAAAATGATTACAAAAGAGCTGATAATGATATCCAGCACTCTCTTGTTGATTCTATTTCCAACATCATCAAGAGGTTCACTTCGCAATGAAAGAATTGGCAATTCTCCAAAATATTCAATATGAACATCCCTGGTTATAAAAATATTCAGGTTTGGAACAATTCGAAATCTTATGCATTCCTTCTCAGCCTGGTACATTAAGCTATAAATATCATTATCCTGTTCCGGAGTAATGGTGGAAAATATTTCCTGAACATCATATTTTTTTGCAATTTCCAATGCTTTATTAGTATCAGATAATACCGGGTAGTGAGTTAATTCCCTGACATTAATTTTATCCTCTACAAAACCTATTATTTGAGTATTCAGGCCATCCTCCTCAAAGTATTTTGCAAGTTTCTTTGCTGTATCATTATAACCCAGTATGATTACCTTCTTAATGAGATAATCCTTAGTCATGAAAAACTTATTAATGCCCAGGTAGATAAACCGATTTATTAACAAAGCGCATCCAAAGCTTAATAATGTGATTATGATAAATAACCTGGAAAGCTGAATTTCGCGATAGAAAAATAAATAAAACATTACAAAAATGATCCACATCAAATACACCTGGATTGTTCTCTTGGTGAAAGTCTCAAAATTCAATATTGTCTTTGCCCCATAAGTCCCAAGAAAAAATGATAGAGTTAACCAAAGAATATTTGAAATTGACCAATATAAAAAGTAAGCTTCCCTTGAATGGGCATCTATTCTACTGATCAAAATAGTATGACAAATCAGGTAAAATAGATTTAGCATTATTAGATCTAATAACACTAAAGTGAATTGAAGATATCGTTCGAATTGGCGATTCATTTCATTAAAAGTCTGTCAAAACCAAATTTCAATCAGGAATTATAAGGTTCATTTGGTGAAAATATACTGTTTCAATTTGCGTATAGCTCAATTAGTTTATTAACGATCCTTTCCGAAGTCTTTCCATCCCACAAAGGTGGAACGGAAGATTTTTTCCATTTATTATTTTTAATTTTTTTTAAATATGGAACCAAATTTTCCGGATTCGTTCCTGCGAGCTCATTAGATCCCATTGTAATTGTTTCGGGGCGTTCGGTTGAGTTTCGCAAAGTGATACAAGGAATATCCAATACTGTAGCTTCTTCTGTTATTCCGCCAGAATCAGTTATTATTGCCTTTGCATTCTTAACCAAAAAAATAAATTGCAAATATCCCAGTGGCTCTGTAACAATTAATTTTGAATTCTTTAAATATTTCTGCTCTAAATTTTTTCTTGTTCTTGGATGAAGGGGAAAAATCACGGGGAAGTCATCAGTTTCCTTTAAAATGATATCAATCAGTTTGCTTAGATTTTTTTTGTCATCAACATTGGAAGGACGGTGAAGCGTAATTAAAAAATATTGCTTATTTTTTAAACCATTTTTGTTCCAAAGAGAAGGTTTTTTAAGTTTCCCTAAATTCTGATATAAGGTATCAATCATGGTATTACCTACAAAATGTATTCTGCTATCTTTTATCCCGGTTAAACGTAATTGGGAATTTGCTAATTCGCTAGTAGTAAAAAAATGATCGCAGATCGAATCGGTAACTATTCGATTAATTTCTTCTGGCATAGTCATATCAAATGATCGGATCCCGGCTTCCACATGGGCAACTTCAATACACAATTTTTTTGCTGTGATAGTACAAGCCATTGAGGAAGTAACATCACCAACTACTAATACAAGAGAAGGCTTATTTTCCAGAAGCTCTTCCTCAAATTTAATCATTATAGCAGCAGTCTGTTCCGCCTGGGATCCTCCGCCACACTCAAGGTTTATATCCGGTTGGGGAATTCCTAATTGCACAAAAAAATCATCGCTCATATTTTTATCATAATGCTGACCTGTATGCACCAGCCTGTAAGAAATATTTCTTCCTGAAGATTGAGCCAAATGGATTGACTTTATGATGGGAGCAATTTTCATAAAGTTAGGACGAGCTCCGGCTATCAAAGTTATTTTCATATCGAAAATGATACTTTATCTGTTTTTTTGCTAAGGGTTTCTATCAGATCTTTAGAATTCCTGATATTTGCCCGGGATGATGCTCCAAAAAGTATTGAATCTATTCCTTTCAAATTGCAAATATATTCCAGTGCCTCCTTCGGTGAAATGGAACCTGCAGCAAATACCTGCATTGCAATTAATTTACATCGCTTTTCTGCGATGATCTTTTCATAGATTTGTTTACCACCTGACATGCGAAAACCTGCCTTATTTATTGAAGCACAAATGGTCGGATTTTCTATCCCATTAGCTTCGAGAACTTTTATCAGGAGCGGAAGATTCATTGTTATAAATCCTGCTTCAGCATTATATTTTTCTCTAATATACTTATGAAAACCTACTAGAAAATCTGTCATTCCAAGGCCGAGCAGAAGATCGGTAACAACATTTTGCAGGAAGATGACAGGAGTAGGGATATCCTTAAACATTTTCATCTCTGCGTCTACCAATAATTCCATCATCGAAATATAATCAGTCTTCAAAAATGCCATGCTACCTTTAGCAAAAGTGCTGAAGATATTACCGGGAAGGTACTGCTTTATTGAGCCCAAAATACCCAATTCTGTAACCGCATTTGCATACTTGTGTGCATAGGGCATGCATGGGTAAATTATAAGTTTTTCAAACTTTTTATCTACCCGAATCGTTTTACAAATTTCTGCGATCCGATCATGTGTGGTGCACATAAAAGTGGGTATTCCCTCCTCTATGGAAATATTCAAAATATCCAAAATCGATTCATTTTCCTTGAATCTAATCGACTGAGCCCGTGACTTTTCATCAGAACTATGGTTTACTCCAAAGAACTGATTATCTCCAAAAAGTATTCTATCCATCTTAGTTGCTTGAAGTGTCTTTCAATAATAACGTGATCACCTTATCAGTAATTGTAGCATTCTCAAAAGTACAATTGGTAATTGTATTTTTTGTTTTTATTGTATTGATGAAATGATCAATTTGGGAGGAATATTCCTCACCTCTTAAATAAAAATCGACTTTAGGTGCAAGAGTTGTGATATTTTTTATTGTCCATCCTTTGGAAAGTCCTAAATTTTCATTATCCTGTATCAAAAAAATCTTCAGTTCAGTAGCATCGGCAATGATTTTCCCTTTCTTGCCTAGTACTGTAATTTGAGTGGTCATTTTTCTATAGCTTTCATCACTCCAATTGACTAATAACTGGCCACTCAAACCCGATTCCAGCGTAAGGGTAGAATATACGGCGTCTTCTACATCTCTTGAAAAAATTGATTTCAATTGAGTGCCAGCGACTTTAACAGGCTTTGCCAATAAAAAGTTTATTAAATCTATTGTGTGCGAGGCGTAATCATATAAGCAACCGCCACCCTGGTCTTTTTCAGATCTCCATGTCCCATTTTTTTCTCTTAAAACTACCGGTCCGTATGATTCTCCCAGAAAATGATATAGATCTCCGAGGACATTTAATTTAAGAATTCTCTTCAGTTCAATAAAAGTTCCTATAAACCTGTTATGGTATCCAACCTGGTTTACCAGATTTTGCTTTTTTGCAAGGTTGGCCAGTACTAAACCCTCTTCGGGATTAAGGGCAAAAGGCTTTTCACAAAAAACGTGAAGATTTTTATTCAATGCGTATGATACCATTTCTCCATGAAATTTTGTCGGAGTAGCAACGATTAACGCATCCAGATTCTTCGTATCTATCATTTTTTTATAATCACTGAAGCACTCAAAACGCGAATATTTCTTAAAACCCCCAAGGAGTAATGCTGATGAATCGCAAACCGAAACTAAGTCTACATCAGGATGAGCCCCAAGGATTGCGCAATGTGAGATACCCATTTTTCCCAAACCAATTATTCCTGTTCTTATCATTTTTTGCCTATTTCTTGTATCAAAGATTTTATCAGATAGTATGTTATTTTCCCCTTATTTAATAATTCTTTATTTGGGGATTTTGAATCATTTTGATTGATATATTCCAGCACATCGTTAGCACTTAGTTTGGGAAGGTGTTGCATTAATCCCAATTTAATGAGATATTTATCTACATCCAGAAGGTCATCCTGGTAAACAGAAATTGTTGATATTCCGATCACAGCCATTTCCCGGGTCATTGTGCCTCCTGCACCAATAAATAGCAGGCAATCCTTTGCTATATCTTGAAATGTTGATGGTTTTTCAGGAACATAAACGCCGGAGAACTTTAAATTATTATAATGTTTAAATTGTTCTTTATCTCTTGTAAGTATAATAATTTGAAATTTATCCTTAAGCGTAACGATAACCTCATCCAAAAAATTTAATTCCCCTTTGTAATATTGAGCTGTGCGTGGTTCAGGCCTGATGTATATTTTTTTTTGAGTTCTTGTATTCGTTCTGGAAATGGAATCATTTGAAAGATAGGATTGCCATAAGTAAATACCTTCTTTAATTCCGGGATATGCGATTATTTTATGTAAGCTTGCTCCTTGTTTTCTCACCTTATTAATATTTAAGAATTCAGGGATTAAAACTTTAGTGGCACATAAAAAGGATGGAATATTTCCTTTGGCAAATTCGTTATCGTTCATGTAAATACAGGGTATACCGAGCAAGCGCGAGGCCACCGGCGTTGTAAAAGTGCTTTGAGTAATGGCAATATTGACATCCAATGGTCTAATAAATTTTTGAAGTTGGCGTACTCTGATAGGATAACCTATGATTTTTTTAAATAAATCCTTTCCATAATGCCTGCCGACTTCTGTAAACCTTATATTATGCAAATTCAATAAGGAAACTGCATTAGATAAAGGACGGCAAGTTACTATGATTTCATGCCCTTCTGCTTCAAGTTCCTTTATTAAATTATTGAAGAGGTTTATATGCGGAGCATTAGAGATGTCGAACCATATTTTCATTTATCAATCATATTATTGGTAATTAAGTAGGTTGACATCGCATAAAACATCCATGCCTGAGCCCAGCGCATATACGATATTTTAGATGAAAAATATTTATTGATTTGATAATAAAAATAACCATTATGAGACTGCATATTTTGAATTGTCCAGTTCAAAACTTTATCTACCAGCTCTTTAGTTTCCATAAACTTGTTCAATTTAGCCACAGTGATCATCAATTGTGCAGGACAATGGATATCTATGGGATAAACAGAGTTATTATAATATTTCGGAATGCCTTTGTCTGTAAAAAATGTTTTGATATAGTAATCAAATCCTTTTTCCAATTGTTTCTTAAATGAATAATCATTTGTGAATTTCATATAATCAGCAATACATTCTAAATTGTATCCCGTATGAAAATTGTCCACCCATTGGTGAAAGGGTAGTGTACCATAGCTCCATGAGCCATTAGTTTTTTGATAATTACAACAAAATGTAACGGATTTCTTCGCTGCTTCCAGCAATTCAGGTTCCTGTGTTTTTTTATACATTCTTGAAAGGATCCGGCTGCCTAACAATGACGCATTGAATACAACACTTTTATCTATTGGAGAATAGGAAAATGCAAAATCTTGATTATTATCATAAGTACGGTTGAGATCCTTCAAAATAAAATTGCAGGTGCTTCTGGCTGTAGAAATCAGGTTATCATCCTTTGTTATTTCAAAAGCATCTAACAATGCGCTTCCTATAAAGGTCGGTGCAACTATAGTTGGAGTATGAGCTGGTTGGAAAAAGGCTCTCGATTGCCAATCAAAGTTGTAGCCCCAATAAGCACCCCATAATTCGGATTTTTTGATTTAATAATCTCGCTACTGATTCTATTTTATCCAAAAATTGCTTTTCCGGGGCTATCTTATACAAATTACAACACCCGGATATAAACAAACCTAATGCTTTTGGATTAAAATCTTTTTTTACACCAACTAGTTTTCGAAAATTAATTGGCGAGCGCTTAAATAATTGAGTTCAGGCTAATTTTTAGAAACCCTAATCCTTGATATTATTAATTTTTTTTTGAAAAAGGTATTATTTAGGTTATCATGTGGATCATAACCCTCAAATTCTTCACTTTCGCAATAGGGTTTACGTTCTTATTATAAATCATTTTATTACCTGTATTTGATTACTTTGGCAGGTACACCAACCGCTACTGCGTTAGCAGGAATGTTTTTAGTTACAACTGCTCCGGCTCCCAATATTGCGTTTCTTCCTATCCTTATGCCGGGCATAATGATAGCGTTTCTACCAATCCAAACATTATCCTCAATTTTAACTGGATTAATTTCAGTATCACCCTGATATATTATTGGAATTGTTTTATCCTCAAATACATGAGAAGAAGCGAGAATGGCCACATTAGGAGCTATTAATACAAAATTGCCTATTGTTGCAGACTGTATATAAACATTTTCATTTATTCGACATTCATTTCCGATATTAATATTTCCTTTTGAGCCAAATCGAAATCCTGATTGGATTATGGTTTTTTCTCCAATGGAAATATGTTTTTTTAAAAGAGAAATTCTAATCCAATTGAAAAATTTACCCATCGGGTAATAACTTGATGGTAGATGTTTCCCAATTAAAAAGTAAAGGATAAGGGAAATTTTTTTCATTTAATCATATTATTTTTCGAAATAAAGCATTGCAAACCTTAATGCAAGCATCATTGGAGTGATTGACCAACGTATGTATGGCTTTTTGTAAGTAAAGAACTTTGTTTTTTTATGAATAAAATATCCTTTTTTATCATATAAAACATCTATGGATATTTTTAATACTTGATTGAGTAGTTTGTTTTGCTCCCAATTAAGCCAAATGCCTAAATTTGCTAAGGTTTGGATCGCCTGTGCGCAATTTTGAGATTCAATAGGATATTTATAACTTCTTAAGAATAACTTAGGGTATCCTTCCTTAGTAAACATTTTGTTAATGTAAAATGCCCTTCCTTTAAGAATCATTTCTTCTAATTCTTTTGCATATCCTTCCTTATATGCAAAGGCAAGAGATTCTAAAATAAAGCCGGTATGAAAACCATCAACCCATTTGCCTTTATTTGATCTTGAATAGAACCAGCTGCCATCATTTTCCTGCTCATTTGATAATAGGTTTATTATTGCTCTTATACGAGTGTCTAAAAAAGCCGAATCATATAACTCTAATTTTTTAACAAAGGACAAGAAATAAATTGTGAGTGCATTTACATTATATACAGGATATTTTTGATGAGGATAATAGCTATACCAACTTTTACTAATTTCATCAATATATCCTAATTCTGATTCCATAAAAGCGATAATTCCGTTAATCGCCTCTCTTGCGATTAATTTGTTTTTATCATTTAAATATGGAAAAGAATAGCATATAGCAATTCCTGCATTCGATGTATTATAAAGATTAGGAATTTCGGCACTGGCATCAACAAACCGAGATGTATATGGAAAATTTAAGCCCCAACCAAAGCCATTAACAGATTTTTTTTTCATTAATAGCTCAAAAAATTGATTTATTTCTAAACTTGATCCTTTTCCATTAATTGAATAAAAGCAAATTAAATCAGAAATTGTCTTTGTGTGAAGCATTTTTTTCATGCCCAACCAATGTAAATCGAAAGGAGATTTGCTTACTAATTGAATTGCAATTCTTCTAAGTAGTACCTTATTTTTTGTTAATCGATTGATATGATTATTTGTTAACGCATCAAACGGATCATAAGATTCAAATTCATTCTTAATAATAAATCTCTCACAATCTTTAATGATTTCGTTTATTTTAATATTCACAACTGGTTGTTATTTAATAATTAATGAAACTTTTTGGAGTCGGAATTTAAAGTAATTTTTTTGCAAAATGTTTTAAGATTCTCATTAAATTAATCCTGCATCCCGTATAAGATGCTTTCTTGATTAAAGAAGGATTCAATAAAATAAATTTATATTTTTTTTCCTTAGAAGGAAATCTGGCATATACACAAATTGTTTCCAAAATATTTATTCAGGTTCTTAATGGACCATATAATTCAAAATAATGAATCCTGTCAGGATTAAGTTTAACTATATTATATAACTCCGATACCCCAACACTTGCATTTTTACCTGGATAAACTAATAATACTTTTTTAATTTTTTGAGAATGAAAAGAGACTGAAATCACTTTCAGGAAGTTTGTATTCAATCAATCTGATGAAAATAGATATAAACCAATTACCAAGGAAAACTTGCAAAAAAATGATTAACCAATATTACTTCATAAGAAGTTGAAGAACTCGTTCTTTCACTTTTTCATACGTAAATTTAGATCGGAAG
>OCTA010001721.1_pt1 | contig 20128 bp, 16 predicted proteins | sample 1538991 | NCBI WGS metagenome assembly OCTA01 (sample SAMEA3539302, study PRJEB22396) | soil metagenome | biome: tundra; feature: field; material: soil | place: USA | collected 2010-05 | depth 0.15 m | reverse complement strand
CTTCTGCACGGCGCCCTTCGGCCACGGCACGCCCCAGCTCACGCTCTGCGCGACCGCAGGCGGCCCGCCGTCGAGCCAGTTGAGTGAAACAGGTTCGACCGCCTGGGCGATCGCCGCGCCGGCCAAAACGGCCAGCGCCGCCATTGCGCCCCCCATCGCGGTTCGGGGGGTCAGGTGGATTGCGATGCTTGCGGTGAAATCACTCTTCAGGTTGTGGAGGATCATGGTCTTTTTGGGGGGTGTCGGGATGGCGCAAGGGTCGGGCGCTCCTGTCCCATTTGCATGACGCAGGCGCGCACTTTTCGCACCAAAAAAAGATTGCGCATATTTTGACTTCCGGCGGGCGCGCGTGTCGGAAGCGGCGTTTCTTGCCGGCCCATTCCGGATCCGGTCAGCCTCCGCCGAAAAGCTGGTGCCAGACGACAGGCCCGTTCTCCCAGAAGATCAAAGCCACGCCCATGAGCGAACCGCCGGCGATGATGCCGGCCGCCACGGGGAGATTGTACTGTTCAGCCTTCTCCGGCTCCTTCTTTTCCATCAGCCATCCGCCGAACGCGCCGATGAAGAAAAGCAAGCCGTAGTACCAGTGGAACGTCCACGACAGGCCGATCCCGGACGCGGAGGGCATCCATTTGGCATGGCGCGGAAGCCATTTGGGCAGCAGGGTCAGCAGGGCGCCCGTGAGGGCGCCGAACCCGATCGACCAAAGCTTGACCGGCTCGAGCGAATCGAAGCCCTTGCTGAGGGCGATCGCCACGACGCGCCAGGCCTGCGCCGCCGGCGCCGGAAACTGGTCCGAGCCGAGGACGCTCGCCGTCGGCACCATGACGCGAAAGGCGAGCACCGTGGCCACGGTCCCGACGAATATCCCGCAGAACTGGGCGAGGAACTGCTTGCGCGGATTCGCTCCGAGCAGATGGCCGCACTTGAGGCCGGTGAGCAGGTCCGCAGAGGAGATCGCGGCGCTCGAGGTGATGTTCGCGCTCATGAGGTTGATGTTCATGTTGCCCGGATTGAGGGCGCCGTAGATCAACTGCGTCACCTTGCCCATCGCCCCCGTCGGGGTCGTGTCCGTCTCGCCGGTCACGCGGCACGCGACGAGCGCGAGGAAGAACGACATCGCGACGGCGAGCACGCTCTCCCAGATCGGCATCGCGAAGCTCACCTTCGCCAGCCAGCAGAGCGCGATGAGGGCAACGACCTGGCCGTAGACAAACCACGACATGGGCGTTTCGAGCAGGTCGAGTTCGCTGGCCTGGCTCGGCTTGCCGGCGAAAAGGCTGCGCAGGCCCCGGAACGCCTTGGCGATCGCGCGCCACTGCATGAAAAAGGCCAGAAGACCGGACACAACCATGCATGACACCCCGCCCCAAAGCGTCCACTGGACCACGGCGCGGTAACCGGTTCCGGTGATGACGCCGTGCGCCTGCATGATCGGAACGAACACCGCCCAGCAGAGCGTGCCGCCGAGGAAAATGCTGGCGGCGGCCCGGATCCCCATGAGGGTCCCGGCCGCGATGAAGATGGGATCCCAGACGAACGTGACGGTGCGTCCGACCCATGCGGGTCCGAAGACGACATTGTCGACGCGCTCCACGATCGAACTGAGCCCGAAGGGCTCGAGTTTCTGGCTGACCAGCCGGAGCCCGTCCGACCAGAACTGGCAGACTGCCGCGCCGACTCCGGCATAGGTTAGCGCCCGGGCGGACTGCACGGCGCGCCTGCCCTCGGAATACAGGGCCTTCAGCACAACGGCCGTCGCTATCCCCGTCGGGAACCGCAGCTGCTCGACGTTGATCATCTGGCGCTTCATTGGGATCGCCATCGTCACCCCGAGGATCGCAAGGAAGAACACCCACGCGAACGTCAGGCCGAGCGGCAGCGCAACGTTGTTGATCATGAAGTATGCGGCGAAGGCCGACACGAGAGTCGTGCCCGTGGAATAGCCGGCGGCGCTCGAGGTCAGCGCCATGCAGTTGTTCTCGAGGATCGTCATCGGCGTCCGCGCAAAGCCCATGCGGAGGAAGGCCGACCAGGCCGCATAGGAGACGATGCAGGCGGTGATCGTGACGCCGAAGCCCCAGCCGGCCTTGAGCCCTATGTACAGGTTCGTGAGCGAGAGGACCCCGCCGAGCACGGTTCCCATCAGCACGGCCCGCAGGGTGAGCTGCGGCATGCTGTCTCCCCTGCCCCGATAGACCTCCTCGAGCCACTGCCGCTCGATCTCCTCGGCCGTTCCTTTGAAGCCTTCCACGCGGAGCGGCCGGTCGTTGTTCGGATCGCCGGCTCGGATTCCGGCCGCGGGTACGTCGGGGTTGGGCATGGGCGGGGCGCTGAAATCAATCGCGGAAGCCTGTCATGTATCTATTCCAGATATACGGAGACGCTGGAATTGCCGGGATTCTGCCGTCATTTGCGCCTTTGGCTAGCGCAATCCGCCCGCCAGGGCCCCGGGACCCGCCGCGGGCCGGCCGGCGGCCTTTTCGTCGAGGCGGCCGAGAAGCCGCAGAAGGCCGTCGAGAATCGTGATCGGATGCGGCGGGCAGCCGGGTATGAACAGATCCACGGGCACGACCGAGGCGGCGCCGTTCCTGACCTCCGGGCTGTCCACGAACGGGCCTCCCGCAATCGCGCATGCGCCGACAGCTATGACAATCTTCGGCTCCGGCATGGCGTCGTAGGTTTTCCTGAGGGCGGCCTCCATGTTCCGCGACACGGGCCCGGTCACGACGAGCCCGTCTGCGTGGCGCGGAGAGGCGACAAATTGGATGCCGAAGCGGCCCAGGTCCCAGCCGATCGTGCCAAGCACGTTGATATCCGCCTCGCAGGCACTGCACCCGCCCGCACTGACCTGCCGCAGGCGCAGCGAGCGGCCGAACAGCCGGCACAGCTTTTCGTCGAGAGCCCGGGCCAGCCTCACCTCCTCGCTTCCCTTGGCTCCGAGGACGAGGTCCTCCCGGCTTCGCGCGGCGAGCCGGTGGTCGCCGGTCTGCCCGATCGCCCCATGCGGGCACGCCTCGACGCAGGCGGCGCAGAAGATGCAGCGCCCGAGGTCGAGGAACGCGGTCTTGCCCGGCGGACGGACGATCGCCTGGGTCGGGCAGACCGGAATGCACTCGGCGCACCCTTCCGCGCATTTTTCCGGCTCGACCCGCAGGGCTCCGCCGTGCCTGTCCGGCAGCGCCGGCGCGGGGCCGCCGGGATAGGCCGTCGTCTGGCAGCCCCGTTTCAGGCGGTGGGTGATCGAATCGAGAACGAACATGGCGGTCAGCGCGGTCTCACAGGTCGAAGCCGCAGTACGAAAGGTTGAAGCTCTTGTTGCAGATTGGAAAATCGGATACGGCCTGCCCGCGGAGCGCGAGGGCAAGCCCCGTCCAGTTGTGAAACGACGGATCGACGATCTTGTAGCGGCGGAATCGGCGGTCCGCGCCGGTCAGGGCGGCGTGGCACACTTCGCCCCTCCATCCCTCGATCAGGGCGACCGCCAGGGCTTCGGGGGCGGCCGGGGCTATTTCCGCCCGGATCCCGCCCTCGGGGCCGTTTGCAAGCTCATCGGTCAGGAAACGGCCGGAGCGCTGCAGCTCGAGCGAGCGGACCCGCGCACGGGCAAAGACATCGCCGCCGGGCCAGACCGCCACCGGCGGCTGGGCGAAGCGATACCAGCCCGCCGGGTGGTCGAAACGAACGTCGCGCACGAGCCCGCACGCGCGCGCCGCCGGACCGACGAGGCCCAATTCCGACGCCTGGCGGGAGGTGACGACGCCGGTGAACTCAAAGCGCGAACGCACCGAGGCCGCATCCCAAAGCCATTGCAGCGCCTCCTCGACATCGGCGATGGCCGGCGCCAGGCGCTGGGCGAGCCCGCGGAGGCGGTCCGGCTCCAGGTCATGCCGGCATCCCCCCGGACGCACGAGACCCCGTCCAAAGCGATTGCCGCAGAGAACCGCCGTCAGGTTCAGGAAATCGCCGCGGATCCTGCCGCATGCCGAGGCCGTGGGGAGAAATGCCACGTCGCCCGCGAGCGCGCCGAGATCCCCCGTGTGATTGGCCATCCGCTCCAGCTCGAGGGCCAGGGTCCGGATCCATTGGGCGCGAAGCGGAGCCTCGCAGCCCGCCAGCGTTTCCAGAATGGTCGCATACGCCGTCGCATGGGCGATCGACGCATCCCCCGATGCCGTCTCGATCCGGCTCATGGTCGCCGGGTGTGGGCCTCCTGGAAGCGATTCCTCGATTCCCCGGTGCTGGAAACCGAGCGCAATTTCCAGGTGCAGGACTTCCTCGCCAGAGCATTGAAAGCGAAAATGGCCGGGCTCGATGATCCCAGCGTGGACCGGCCCGACCGAGACCTCGTGGATCTCGCGGCCATCGACCCGGAAGAAATTTCCGACGGCGGGTCCCGCCCCGCGATCCTTCCTGACCGGCTTGAGCCAGGGGTGTCCCTCGGGCTCCAGCCCGTGCTGCTCCCAGATCTCCCGCTCGAAAAGATGCGCCTGCGGGTGCGTCGGCGTGAGCGCGGGATAGCCTCCCCGGACCGGCTCGCTGCGCGCGACGCCAAGCGTGTTATCGCTGTCAAAAGCGGCCACGGCGACGATGCGAACCGACCCTCCCTCCGGCACTCCGAACCACGCGCACAGCCGGCCCCCCCGGTCCAGTTCCCCTGCGGTCGCCGCAATAAAGTCCCGCACCGGAAACTCGGGCACGTCCGCCCAGGGCGTGCTCGATGGATTCGCAAGAGGAAGGAAGGAAGCGGCGCTCATGGGGCGGGAAAGAGCTGGGCCACGGCGGCGGTCCAGGCGTCGTGGAGGACGGCCGGCGGAGCCAGGCCGAGCCATAGCGATATTCCCAGGAGAATGAGCGGGGGTATCGTGACCCCCGCCGCCTCCGGAAACCGCCGGCCCTCGCTCCTTGCAGCGGAACGCGGCCGGCCGTTCACAATTGCGAAAACCAGCCGCGTCAGCCCGAAGAACGCAAAGAGGAGGCTCGCGAGAAACAGGGCGGCAAGGGCCCGGTGGCCCCCGAAAATCGCCGCCTTGAGCACCAACAGTTCGCTGAAAAACAGCCCGAAGGGCGGACAGGCCGTGATCGCAAAAAGCCCGGCAATGAAAAGCGCAGAGGAGCGGGGCGTCAGGCAGGCCATGCCGCTCACCTCGTCCGCCGTCCGCGCGCCGGCCGCGCGGCGGATGTTGCCGGCGCTCAGGAAAAGCGATCCCTTGGCCATCGCGTTGTTCCAAACATGGAAAAGCGCGGCCCACGTGCCAATCCCGCCAAGCCCGGCCCCGATGCTGAGAATGCCCATCTGCTCGACGCTTGAGTAGGCCAGCATCCGCTTGAAATCGCGCGTCGCCAGGAGAAACAGCGCCGCAACGACCATTGAAAACAGCCCGATCGCAAGAAGCGTGCGGCCGGCCATCGCGCCCTCCCCCGCCGCATCGACAACGGCGCGCACCCGCAGGATCGCGGTGAAGGCGACCGTCGTGACGCCTCCGGCAAGCATCGCCGCGACGATTCCCGGCGCCTCTCCGTAGGTGTCGGGTTTCCACGTGTGCATGGGCGCGAGCCCCATTTTCGTCCCGTAGCCGACGAGAATCAGGACCCAGGCGATCAGGACCCAGGCCCGCGAAAGGCTCGTGCCCTGCGCAATGAGCGCCGCGAACGTCAGGTTGCCTCCTCCGCCGCCCTGGAGGGAGGCGTAGCCAAGGCAGAAGGAACCGAGCAGCGAGAGCGCAATCCCGGTGCCTCCCACAAGGAGATACTTCCAGGTGGCCTCGAATGCGCGCGGAGTGCCGTTGAAGTGGATGAGCGGGACCGTCGTAAGGGTGACTGCCTCCGTCGCAATCCACAGGACGCCGAGATGCCGCGCCTGGTGGGCAAGGCTCATGAGGCCCAGGGCTGCGAGCATGAGAGCGACGAACACGCGGTTCGGCCGCGCGGCCCGCAGCCGCAGATAGGATACCCCATAGATCGCACAAGCGAGAAACAGGAGGGATACCGCGGGCAGGACCGCGCGCGCAAGCGGGTCGAAACCGACCCACGCCCCAGGGGCGACCCTGGGCGGAACGGCGAGGAGCCAAAGCGCGAGCGCCGCGTGGATGATGCCGGTCGCCGGCAGGATCCAGGGGCGCGTGCGGTCGCCCTTCCAGATCGCCGCAAGGCAGGCGGCGAAAAGCGGAATCGCGATGAGCAGAAGTTCCCTCATTCTCGCAGGGCGGTCAGTTTCCGGGTGTCGAGCGTGTCGAACGCCCGCTGGATCCGGTCCACGATGATGCCGATCACAAAGACCGCCACGGTCAGATCGAGCAGGATGCCCGCCTCCACCATGAATGGCACGGCATGGATGAGAAGGAGCCCGAATACATAGATGCCGTTATCCAGGATCAGGTAGCCGCAAACCTGCGAAATCGCCTTCGAGCGGCAGGTGAGAAGGATGAAGCCGGTGAAAATGGAGGCGAGCGAACCCGGGACGAGCAGAAGGCCGCGGTGTTCCGGCAGGAGCGGCACCACGCGGGCCAGGGCCACGGCGGCGATCGTTCCCGCCGCTCCGAGAATGAGCGACGGAATGAACCCGATCAGAGGATCCAGGTCGCGGTCGATGTTGGCCACCCGCATAGCGCGGCGCAGGAGGCCCGGGATCACGACCCCTTTCAGGGCCGTGGAAAACGCGGCAACCAGGATGACGACCCAGTCGACCCGTTCCATGACCAGCGGCATGAGGCCAAGGACGACGCCCTGGGCGGCTGCGACCCGTATGAGCGAAGGGAGCCGGCCGCTCGCGAGCGCGAGGAGATTCAGTCCCATCGCCACGCCAACGAGTAGGTTCGGAAGCTCATTCATGCCGCGCCTCCGTTCCAAGCCACCAGAAGCGCGAAAAGACAGAACAGAAAGCCCGTGGTCAGGAGCAGCGGCACTCTCTTGAATGCGAACCGCGCCAAAAATGATTCGACGAGCCCCACCCCGATGGCGACTGCGAGAACCCCCGCCCCAAGCGCGGCTGTCGAGGCCGCGGCTGGCAGCCGGCCTATCGGCAGGACCGCCTCGACGAGAAACACGGAAAAAAGCGCGAGTTTGACCGACGCCCCGTGCAGGATGACGGCCAAGGGCGGCCCGCTGTGATCGAGCACCATCGCCTCGTGGATCATCGTCAGCTCGAGATGGGTGTTCGGATCGTCAAATGGCCCGCGGCAGTTCTCCGCCAGAAGCACGGTGAAAAGTCCGGCGGCCAGCAGCGCGCCTCCGGCGACCGCCGTGGGCGCCAGCATGGCAGCCAGCGAAATGCTTCCGCTCTGGACGCTCAGGGCCAGGACCGCCGTGATGACAGCCGCCTCGGAAAGAACCCCATAGCTCACCTCCCGCGCGGCGCCCATCCCCTCGAAGGCCGAGCCCGTTTCCATGGCGGCCCAAGCAGTGCAGAAGCGCGCCAGGGCGAGAAGATACACGAATAGAATCACGTCGCCGGGGAAGCTCAATATGGCTCCGGCCGGCCCGAGCGGCAGAAGGAGCGAGGCGCAGACAATCGCCACCCAGGCGATCGCCGGGCCCGCAACGAAGCCCGGCGACACAATATCGCTCAGGACGACGCCCTTTCGCCAAAGGCGCGCGAGGTCGTAATAGAGCTGCAGGACGGGCGGCCCCCTCCGGCCGGCCACCCAGGCCTTCACCTTGTTGATGATGCCAGGCAGGATCGGCGCGAGAACGAGCCACGCCGCCAGGCGAAAGACGATTTCCAGGAAAAGGTTCATAGTAGCCCATGGACCGCAGGCGCGGCGAGACCTCGGGGCATCGGGAATGAAGACCGGCCCGTCATCATGCCCCCGCCTCCCGAACAGCAGGGCCTGGCCCGGTCACGCCAGCCGCCGCCGCAAGGATCTCATCGTCCGGCGCCCCCCGCATGACGAGTTCGCGCAAGGATCCCCGGGTCAGCCCGCGGCTGAGCCTGCCGAGCAGTTCGAGGTGGGCCCGCGGCGAGGGGGCCATGAAAAAGAAAAGCCTCGAAACCGGGACGCCGTCCGGAAGCGCCTCCGCCAATTCGAGGGCGTCGCGCAGCAGCACGATCGCCACGGCTCCCCGGTCGTGGCCGAGCGCGACACGCGCGCGCAGATGCGGAAGCGCAAGGCCGCCCCCGACGGGCGCCCAGTTGATTCCATCCTTCGCCCGCACCCACCCGGCGAGCATTCTCCGAACCTGGGGGGCGAGACCCGGCACCGAGGACACAACCTTCTCAAACACTGCCAGAACCCCGGCGGACGGCACATCCCGCCAGATGCCTCCGGCTCGAATCAGAGACTCGAATCCGAACCCCGCCGCATACGCAGGAGTCTCCGCGGCGAGGAATCCCACGCGCGCCGCAAGACCCCGTTCGGCCGCCCAAGCCACGACCTGGCCTCGGTCAAAGAGCAACCGGCCGCGGTCGGGCACGTGGGGCATCCCTTCGCTTCGGATCCAGTCTTCGACAACCTTCTCTGAAACGCCGAAGGACTCGGCAATCTGGATGAGGTTCAGGTACATCGGGCGGTAAAAAAGATAAGATGTCTCAAATCCGGATGCGGACGGAAAGCGGTAATTTTTGCGTCAAGGGAAAGGGGGCCCGATTCATCCGGCGCCGAACAGAACCAGCGCCGCCAGGCCCGCCACGCCGGCCAGAATGTAGAAAAGGTAGGCGGGCAGCCGGCCGTGCTGCAGCCGGCGCATCGCGAGCGAGGCGCGCATCACCAGGGCGCCGGCCGGCAGGACGATGTATTCGAGCACGGTTTCCGGCGTGTGCACTTCGAGGCTTGCGTGCGCGGGCCATGTTTCCTCCGGGCCGACCTGGTGGCGGACGGGCCGCACGATCCAGGCAAACCACTCCAGTATCGTGGCGGCAAACGAACCGGCCGTGTACTGCATCCGCGAATCAACGGCCGTGTAGCCGCAATCCCAGGTCGGGGCCCGCCCGACCCGGCCCGCCCATACGCGGCGCCAAAGCCAAAACGCGGCTCCGGCGGCGAGAATCGCCAGGGCGAGCTCGCACAGCCCGAGGACGACGAGCGACGGCGGCGCCTGAACCCCCAGCCAGGGATTCTGCCACGCATTGGCCGCCGAGGCCACCGCGGGCCAGAATGCGGCGGGAGCGAGCCCGATTGCAGCGCAGGCCGCGGCCAGGATTCCCATGGCCGCGAGCATCGGGCGGCCGCATTCGTGCGCGGTCGCCGCGGCCTCCGATCGCGCCGTGCCAAGGAAGACGACGCTCGTTGCCTTGATGAAGCAGGCCAGCGCCAGGGCGCCGGTCATGGCCAGAAGGATCGCCGCCGCAATTGCGGCCAGGGACGGCGCCCCGCGCCCATCGGCCGCGCCAAAGAGGCCAAGGTACACGAGCCATTCGCTTACGAAGCCGTTGAGCGGCGGCAGCCCGGAGATCGCCACGGCACCCAGGGCAAAATAGGCGGTGGTCCAGGGCATCCGCCGCCAAAGTCCGCCCAGACGGCTCATTTCCCTCAGGCCCGTCGCGTGCACGACCGAACCGGCCCCAAGAAAGAGGAGCGCCTTGAAAAGGCCGTGGTTCCACACGTGGAGGAGCGCGCCTGCAAGCGCCAGTCCGCCCCAGATCGGGTGCCCGCCGCGCGTTGCGATGAGCGAGAAGCCGAGCCCCAGGAGGATGATGCCGATGTTCTCAACGCTGTGATAGGCGAGCAGCCGCTTGAGGTCATGCTGGCCGAGCGCAAAGACGACTCCGAGGATCGCGCTCAGCGCGCCGGCGACCGCGATGGTCCAGCCGGCTGCGCCGGGCACCGGCAGCCAGCCGCTGAAGCGCACGATCCCATAAATCCCCATCTTGATGACAACGCCCGAGAATATCGCCGAAACATGGGTCGGGGCGTTCGCATGAGCCGAAGGAAGCCAGATGTGCAGCGGGAAGAGGCCCGCTTTCACGCCGAATCCGGCTAGGGCGAGCCAGAACAGGGGCGCCAGCTCCGCATGATCACGCATCGGACCGAGATCCCACGTTCCAAGCCTGGCCGAGAGCGTCGCAAAGAACGCCAGAAGGCAAAGCGTGCCCGCATGCGATGCGGCCAGGTAAAGCCATCCCGCCTCCCGCACTTCCCGTTTTTGCGATTCCAGCGTGATGAGAAAATAGCCGCTTACGACGAAGACCTCCCAGGCGATCAGAAAATGAAGCCCGTTTGAGGCGAGAAGGACGAGCCCCATGCTGAGCAGAAGAACGCACCACCATAGCCGGCCCCGCGGAGCCGAGCGGGGGTGGGCCCGGTCGGGCCAATACCGCCGCGAATAGACCGCGGCCGCTCCGCCTACCACGGCCACGAGCACCAGAAAGAACGCGCTGATCCCGTCGAGCCTCAAATGCAAAGCCTCGCCGCCGATCAACGGTCCCCCGCGCCACGCCCACTCCCCGCCTCCGGCGAGCACCGGCAGCGCCGCCCCGAAAGCCAGGATCGACGAGACAACCACCGAGGAAAGCCAGAGCCGCGGAGCCCTTCGGGCCGCCGCGATCCCGGCCAGCAGGGCCAGGAGGGCAAGCAGGAGCCATGGTCCGGTGGAGATCATCGTCGAAGAAAAAAGAGGACAACACGAAAAGGCTGGGACACGCAAGGGATCTGCGGAATTGCGTCCGGGATGCGAAGATGGCTACGGTGTGGGGGTCCAGCGGCCTTGAGAAGATGCCTCCCTCAACCCACTTCATTCCCCGATCCGCGATGATTGCCGCCGCCCTTCTGATGGGGGGAGGATGCCGCCTCGCGGCCGCGCCGGAACCGCAGGGCGCATCGAGCGGGGAGCCGGGCCTTTCCCTGATCCATTCGTGGCCCGCCGCGGGCGCAAAGGAGGTATGCCCGGACGCCGTTCTTCGCCTGCGCTTCAACCGCCCTCCCCAGCTCGGTCAAAGCGGCGCGATCCGCGTCATCGATTCCGCCTCCCGCGCCGTCCTGGAGTCGCTGGACGCAAGCGCCACGACCGCGACGAGAACGGTTGGCGGCTTCCCGGATTTTGTCATCTATCCGATCACCGTGGAGGGCGACGAGGCCCAGATCCCGCTCTCCGGGCTCGTTTACGGCAGGGCCTATGAAGTCTCCATGGATCCCGGCGTTTTTCCGGGCGCAAGGGGACTGCCGGGAGCCGGCAAGGGAAATCCGCCGCTCCGATTCACGACCCGCGCCGCACCCCCGGCGGCCGGAACCGCGCATCTGACCGTCGCAACCGACGGCACGGGCGATTTTTGCACGGTCCAGGGTGCTGTGGATTTTGTGCCGGCGGGAAACACAGTTCCCACCACGATTTTCATCAAGAAGGGCATTTATCCCGAAATCGTTGCGTTCGCCGAAAAGAACGGGCTGACGTTTCTCGGCGAAGACCGCAGGCAGACCGTCATCGCCTACGCAAACAACGCCAAGTTCAACCTGGGCGGCGGAAATCCTTTCGCCGGCCCGTATCCCGACCCAAGCGGGGAGCGGGCCGCCAGCCGCATCTATCATCGCGGCGTCTTTCTGGCCCACCGCGCCGAGGATCTGGTGATCGCCAATCTCACGATCCGCAACACGACCCCCAAAGGCGGCTCGCAGGCCGAGGCGATCATCCTCAACGGCACGGAGACGGCCCGCGCGATCCTCCGGGATGTCAATCTGTTCAGTTTCCAGGACACGCTCCAGATCAACGGCCAGGCCTATGTCAGCGATTGCTTCATCGAAGGAGACGTCGATTTCATGTGGGGGATAGGCCCCTGTCTGTTCCGCCAATGCGAGTGCCGTTCGGTTCGTTCGGGAACGTATTACACGCAGGTCAGGAACCCGCCGGCCCATCACGGTTTTGTGTTCCTTCGGTGCAGGTTCGACGGCGCCCCGGGGGTCACGGGAAACTTTCTCTCGCGGATCCAGCCGAGCCGATTCCCCGCGAGCGAGGTCGTTCTCCTCGATTGCACGCTCGGCCCAAGCGTGGAAGACGCCGGCTGGAGGCTGGATGACACGGCCGATGCCTCGAACGTTCACTTCTGGGAATATGCAAGCCATGACACCGAGGGCAGGCCCGTCGAGGCCCGTCGGCGGCTGCCGGTCTCCCGGCAACTGAGGGAGCCCGCCGACGCTCCCTACACGACGCTCTTCCGATCTGAGGGAGCCCGCCGACGCGCCCACGATCGCGCGGTACAGCGACCCGGTTTTCGTCCTCGGCCGGGGCTGGAATCCCATGGCGCCGTCGTTCGCCGCCGGCCCGGCGGCCGGTTCGCCGGCGCCGGCCCCTCCCGCCTCTCCGCGGTGACCCGCGCCGCCCGCGGCGCCTCACTCCCGAATTGACGCCGCACTTGCGCAAGCGTTTCCTAGTTAGCATGCACGAATCCCGGGCTGTCGATCCGTCGGTCAAGTATCAGCGCATCATCCTCAAGCTTTCCGGAGAGGTCTTGCGGGGTGGCAAATCGGGGGACCCCATCGATTCGCCAACTTTGGAGCGCGTCTGCGCGCAGGTTAAGGAAATTCACGACATGGGGGTTGAGATCTGCGTCGTCATCGGCGGCGGCAACATCTTCCGCGGCCTGAACGGGGAGATGCGCGGAGTCGACAGGACCACGGGCGACTACATGGGCATGCTTGCGACCGTCATCAACGGACTCGCGCTCATGGACTGCCTCGAGAAGATGGGGGTGACGACCCGCGTGCAAAGCGCGATTCCGATGAACCAGATCGCGGAGCCCTTCATCCTGCGCCGGGCGATGCGGCACCTGGAAAAGGGCCGGGTCGTCATCTTCGTCGCCGGGACGGGCAACCCCTATTTTTCGACGGACACCACCGCAGCCCTCCGCGCTTCCGAGATGCATGCGAACATAATCATGAAGGCGACCAAGGTCGACGGCATCTACGACAAAGACCCGAAGAAGTTCCCGGATGCCGTGAAGTTCGACGAAATCACGTTCGTCGACGCCCTCAAGCAGCGGCTCAACGTCATGGATTCGACAGCCTTTTCCCTCTGCCTGGACAACAACGTGCCCGTCCTTGTGTTCGACCTGAACGCGGATCACTCGATCCGAAAGGCGGTCCAGGGGAAGAAAATCGGCACTCTCGTGAAAGTCTAACCCCCCCATGCCATGAGCCACCCCATCCTGATTGAGACCCAGGCCAAGATGAAGAAGGCCGTCGATCACACACTGCATGAATTCAGCGCCATCCACACCGGCAAGGCGACGCCGTCCATGGTCGAAGGAGTCATGGTCGACGCGTACGGCACCCAAATGCGACTGCGCGACTGCGCGGCCGTGACGACCCCCGATGCACGCCTGATCCAGATTCAGCCTTGGGACCCGGGGCTGACCAAGGCGATCGAGAAGGCGATCCAGGTCGCCAATCTCGGATTCAATCCGATCGTTGACGGGAAGCTCATCCGGGTTCCGCTGCCCGAGATGAGCCGCGAGCGCCGCCTCGAATATGTGAAGACCGCCCACCGCCTCGCGGAAGAGGGCCGGGTCCAGGTGCGCAACGTGCGCCGCGACCAGCTCGAGGTCGAAAAGAAGGCGAAGCTTCCGCAGGACGAGGGCAAGCGGCTCGAAAAGGACATTCAGGCCTCGACCGATCGCTCGATCAAGGACATCAACGACAACCTCGCGAAGAAAGAGGCCGAGTTGCTGACGTTCTGACCGTGCGCGCACCCAAGCGAATCGTCGTAAAGCTCGGCACGGGGGTTCTCACCGCCGGCGGCAGAAAGCTGGATGAGCGGACGATGGCCTCCGTCTGCGCGCAGATGGCGGCGCTGCGCAAAGGGGGAACGGAGGTTTACGTCGTTTCCTCGGGAGCCGTGGGCCTCGGCATGGGGACCCTCGGCCTCGCCCGGCGGCCGCGCGACCTCGGCCTGACCCAGGCCTGCGCCGCGATCGGCCAAAGCAAGCTCATGCAGACCTGGCAGAGCGCATTCGAACCGCACGGGGTCACGGTCGCGCAGGTGCTCCTGACCCACGACGACCTGCGGATTCGTGCGAGGTATCTGGGCGTCCGCGAGACCCTGCAGCAGTTGATCGCCTGCGGCGCGGTTCCCGTGATCAACGAGAACGACGCCGTGAGCGCCGCCGAGCTCAAGGTCGGCGCCGGACTCAGGTTCGGCGACAACGACACGCTTTCCGCCATGGTGGCAAGCGTGGTCGGGGCCGACTACCTCGTGATCCTCTCGACGGCCGAGGGGCTTGTCGATTTCCGCGGCACGGGCAAGGTGGTTTCCGTCATCGAAAGAATCACCCCGGAGATCGAGGCGATGGCGGGCGGCACGCACAGCGAGACCTCCGTCGGCGGCATGCTGAGCAAGATTTCGGCGGCCAGGCTCGCCACCCAGTCCGGATGCGGGGTTTTCATAGCTAGCGGGGCCGAGCCCGACATCCTGCCCCGCCTGCTTGCAGGCGGGGGCCCGGGATCGTTCTTCGTCCCGAGCGGGCTGCCGCTCGGCGCCAGGAAGCGCTGGCTCGCCTATTTCCAGCGGCCGACAGGAACCCTTCACCTGAATGCACGCGCCGTGATCCCGCTCCGCGAGGAAGGGCGGAGCCTTCTCGCCGTCGGAGTGACGGGCTCGAGCGGCGTCTTCGCCGCGGGCGACGTCGTCAACATCGCCGGGCCGGACGGCGCCGTCTTTGCGCGCGGCAAGACCGCCTTCGCAAGCGATGAGATTGCGGCCATCGCCGGCCGGAAGGGAGACGAGGTCCGCGCGCTCCATCCCAGGCGCAAGCGGCACGAAGTCGTGCACCGCAACGACCTCGTGCTACTATAGGCTGCCGCGATCTGACCGGACCGAAAAGCAACCGACGCCCGCGGCATCAGTTTCGGACGGCGGCCGCGTTTATGGCTTGGAAAGTCCGGCGACTTCGCCGCAATCGAGACCTCGCACATGGAATTCACCCTCGAAGACCCGCCTCCCCGCGACGCGGTCCCGCCCATCGACTTCAAGGCCCATCTCAATGACGAGCAGTTCTCGGCGGTGACCGCAGAACCGGGACCCCTGCTCGTTCTCGCCGGGGCCGGTTCGGGCAAGACGCGCACGCTGACCTATCGCGTGGCCTGGCTTCTGTCCAAGGGCGTGCGGCCCGGAGAGATCCTGCTCCTCACCTTCACAAACAAGGCGGCCAGGGAAATGCTTCACCGGGTGAACGAACTGACGGGAATCGAGTCGGGGCGGTTCTGGGGCGGCACCTTTCACGGGATGGGGCACCGCGCTCTGCGCATGCACGGCGAGGCCATCGGCATCTCGCGCAACTTCACGATCCTCGATTCCGACGAATCCGAGCGGTTGCTGCGCGACGCCGTGGACGGCCTCGACAAGGCATTCTTCAAGGACAAGACCCATCCGCGCCCGGGCCCCCTGCATGACCTGATCTCCCTTGCCCGAAACACCCGGGCCACCCACGCGGAGACCATCGCGCGCTATTTTCCGCAGCACGACGGTTTGGTCGACAGGATCCCCGATTTCGCAAAGCGCTACGAGGAGAGGAAGCGCTCGGCCAACGTGCTCGATTTCGACGATCTCCTGGAGTTCTGGCTGGATCTTCTGCGCAAGTCCCCCGAAGCGGCAACGTACTATTCCAACCGGTTCCGCCACGTCCTCGTCGATGAATACCAGGACACCAATCTCCTGCAGGCGGAGATCGTCGACATCATCGGATCGCATCACCGCGTCATGGCGGTCGGCGACGACGCCCAGTGCATCTACTCGTGGCGCGGCGCCAATTTCGAGAACATCCTGACCTTCCCGGATCGCCACCCGGGGACCCGGATCCACCGGATCGAGACCAACTACCGCTCGACCCCTCAAATTCTGGACCTCGCGAACGGCGTCCTCCTCGCCCAGCCCAAGGGCAGGCACTTCGACAAGGAGCTGAGGCCCGCCCGGGCCAATGGAGAGAAGCCCTTTGTCGTGGAGACGATGGACGGCCGGGAGCAGGCCCTGTTCATCGTACAGCGCCTCCGCGGACTCGCGGACGAAGGCTGCTCGCTGCGCGACATCGCCATTCTCTACCGGGCTCATTTTCAGGCCCTCGACCTCCAGCTTGAGCTCTCGCGGCGCCAGATTCCCTACCAGATAACGAGCGGGGTCCGCTTCTTCGAGCAGGCGCACGTGCGCGACCTGATAGCGCTCCTGCGGTTCGCCTACAACCCGAGCGATACGCCCGCCTGGCAGAGGATCGCCGTCCTCCTGCCGAAGATCGGCGAAAAGGGCGCCCAGAAAATCTACGCCGCCACCCTGGAGACGGCCAAGGCCCGGAAAAAGGATTTCCTGGACGCACTCGACGCCCCGGAGGTGCTCGCCAAGGTTCCGCCGGACGCGCGGGAGGACTGGCCCCGCTTCGCAGCCTCGCTGCAGCAGGTAGGCGACACGATGCGGACCCTTTCGCCCGCAAACGCCGTTGATACGGCCATCGAAGGCTGGTACGGGGACTATCTCAAGGGCGCGTATGCCAACTACGCCTCGCGACTGGACGATCTCAAGTCCCTTGTCGGGTTCGCCGGCGGATTCCAGGAGATGCCCGACATGCTCGGCCAGATCATGCTCCTCAACGGCGAGACAAGTGACCGATCGGCCGATCCCGACGCCGACGCAGTGCGGCTGACGACGATTCACCAGGCCAAGGGCCTCGAGTTTTCGGCCGTGTTCCTGATCGGCCTTGCCGAGGGACTCTTCCCCCTGCGCCGCGCGGTCGAGTCGGGCGAAATCGAGGAGGAGCGGCGGCTCTTCTACGTGGCTGTCACCCGGGCCCGCGACGAACTGTACCTCTGCTATCCAAAGGTGAGCACCAAGGGCGGCCCCACGATGCTCATGCCCCCCAGCCGCTTCCTGGAGGAATTGGATCCCAACCTGTACCAGCCGCTGAAGCTCCGGCGCTTTGGCTGGTAGTGGGTCATTCCAGGCAAATCCTCGGTCGCGCAGAGGATCGACTTGCCAAGAGTGCTATCTTTAAGCCAAGCCTCGGAACGTTCCGGAATCTTCCGACCTCACATCACCCATGTCCGAACCCTCTCTTCCCCCGGTTGAAAACCTGGTCATCGTCGGCACGGGCTGCGCCGGCCTGACGGCCGCAGTCTATGCGGCACGCGCGAATCTCAACCCGCTCATCCTCGAGGGCGCGCAGCCGGGCGGCCAGCTCACGACGACGAGCGAGGTCGAGAACTTCCCCGGATTTCCCGAGGGCATCGACGGCTTCCAGCTGATGGACAACCTGCGGAGGCAGGCGACGAAGTTCGGAGCGCGTTTCGAGCAGGCGCTGGTCGCATCGGCGGACCTCGGCTCCATCCCAAGGAAACTCGTCTCGACAGAGCGGACCATCCTTGCGAGAAGCGTCATCATCGCCACCGGAGCTTCGCCCCGGATGACCGGAATTCCCGGAGAGAAGGAGCTTTTCGGAGGCAAGGGAGTCACGACCTGCGCCACCTGCGACGGAGCCTTCTACCGCAACATGGACGTCGCCGTCATCGGGGGCGGCGACAGCGCGGCCGAGGAGGCGCTCTTCCTCACCCGTTTTGCGGGCAAGGTCTATTTCGTCCACCGCCGGGATGCCCTGCGGGCTTCCCGGATCATGGCCGAAAGGGCCACGACGAACCCGAAGATCCAGATGGTCTGGAACAGCATTCCCCTCGAGGTGCAGGGTGTGGCGGGTGGGGCGGTCAACGGGTTGAAGGTCCGAAACGTAAAGACCGGTGCCGAATCCGTCCTCCCAATCAAGGGGCTCTTTGTCGCCATTGGCCACACGCCGAACACCGGGCCTTTCGCAACCGCCCTGGACCTCGACGCAAACGGCTATTTTCTTCCCTTCGGCGGTTCGCAGGTAAAAACGAAGATCCCCGGGGTCTACGTTGCCGGCGATTGCGCCGACCACGTTTACCGCCAAGCGGTTACCGCAGCCGGAATGGGGTGCCAGGCCGCCATGGAGGCCGAGCGCTGGCTGGCCGAACACGCGGGTTAGGCGACGCAGCCAAAAGCCGGCGTCCTCAACGCCCCGCTTCGTTTCGAAGCTCAAGTCTTTCAAGAGATTGGGCTCACAGGGCAGAATATTTTATTCTTTATATATTAATGAATAATAACTTAGTTACTTAGCTTAGAATAGTTCTAATTCTTACTTGAAACTCAGTCCCAATCCAATTCCTTGAAGGATCCTAAGACCCTTCATGTCGCCAAACGCACTCACCTCAGACACCCTGGCCCAACGGCTGGCCGACAGCGGTCTCCGCTCTACGCCCCAACGGGAGGTCGTTTACGAGGTGCTTCTGAAGAAGCGGGATCATCCGACGGCCGATGAAGTTTTTGCGCGCGTGAAAACAGAGATGCCCAACATCTCGCTCGCGACCGTTTACAACTGCCTTGATTTTCTCGTTCAGCGCGGCCTGGTGCGCCAGGTCAATTTCGAGCGCGGGGCAACGCGTTACTGTCCCAACCTGCATCCGCACGCCCATTTCTACGACGAGCAGACTGGGACCACGCACGACATCGACCTGCCTTCCGACCTGACCCATCAAGTCAGCGGGATCCTTCCTCCCGGCTTCGAGGCAAAGTCCGTTGAGATCATCTTCCGCGGTTCAGCCAAGCCTCCGACCGGCTCCGGCCCGGGGACCGCACCCGAAATCTGACCGGTTCTCCTTCTTCATGCCCTCAACCCTCGAAATCTCGAACCTCCACGTCTCGATAGGCGACAAGGAAATCGTCAAGGGCCTGTCCCTCACGATCAAATCCGGCGAGATCCACGCCGTCATGGGGCCGAACGGCACGGGCAAGTCGACACTGTCAAAGGCCATCGCCGGACATCCCGACTACGCGGTCACCGGAGGCGACATCCTGCTCGACGGGAAATCGATACTCAAGATGGAGCCGGATGAACGGGCTCGCGCGGGCCTTTTTCTTGCCTTCCAGTATCCGAGCGAGATCCCGGGCGTCTCGATAGCCAACTTTCTCAGGGCCGCCGTCCAAGCCCACATGGGCGAGGGCGCCGAACTCGACGCGACAGCGTACTACAAGCGGCTGTACCAGAAGATGGACCTCCTGAAGATCGACAGGAAGTTCACCTCGCGTTCCGTCAACGACGGCTTTTCGGGCGGAGAGAAGAAACGCTGCGAAATCCTCCAAATGGCGATGCTCGAGCCCAAGATCGCGATGATGGACGAGACCGACTCCGGCCTGGACATCGACGCATTGAGGATCGTGGCGGCCGGGGTGAACCAACTCCGCGGACCGAATCTGGGTGTCATGCTGATCACCCACTATCAACGCCTCCTGAATTACATCGTGCCCGATTACGTGCACGTCATGTGGGACGGCCGCATCGTCAAGAGCGGCGACAAGTCCCTCGCCCTGGAGCTCGAATCCAAGGGCTACGATTGGGTCAAAAAGGAACTTGTGACGGCCTGAGCCGCAAATACTCAACGATTCCCCCTTCATGGAAGAAACAGACACGACCGTGCTATCCGCGGATGTCGCCACGGAAAATCCCGTTGCGGGAATCGACCAGACCGCCGGAAACTTCAGCTACGACGTTAAGTACGAATTCGACGCCGGATCGGGACTTTCGGAGCGCGTGGTTGAGTACATCAGTTCCGTCAAGAAGGAGGCTCCGTGGATTCGCGAGTTCCGCCTCAACGCGCTGAAGACGTTCCTGTCGAAGCCGCTGCCCACCCACTGGGCGACGAAGGACCTCGAAGCGATCGATTTCAGCAAGATTCGCTACTACCTGTCCAGCGGACAGAAACCGAAACGCTCCTGGGACGAGGTGCCCGCCGACATCAAGCGCACATTCGAGCGCCTGGGAATCCCGGAGCAGGAGCGCAAGTTCCTGGCCGGGGTCGAGGCCCAGTTCGACAGCGAGGCGGCCTACTCGAATGTCAAGGAAGCCGTCTCGAAACAGGGAGTCATCTTCCTCAATTCGAGCGAAGCGCTCCGCGAGCATCCGGAGATCTTCCGGCGCTGGTTCGGCAAGGTGATTCCGACCGGAGACAACAAGTTTTCGGCGCTCAACAGCGCGGTCTTCTCGGGCGGTTCGTTCATCTACGTTCCGCCCGGAATCAAGGTCCTCCACCCGCTGCAGGCCTACTTCCGGATCAACGCCGAGAATTTCGGCCAGTTCGAGCGGACCCTCATCATCGTCGACGAGGGTTCCGAGGTCACCTACATGGAAGGGTGCACGGCGCCCAAGTTTTCGACC
>OCTA010001719.1_pt1 | contig 20130 bp, 22 predicted proteins | sample 1538991 | NCBI WGS metagenome assembly OCTA01 (sample SAMEA3539302, study PRJEB22396) | soil metagenome | biome: tundra; feature: field; material: soil | place: USA | collected 2010-05 | depth 0.15 m | reverse complement strand
GGCTGGCGGGCGTGCTGTTCGCGTTGCGCCTGCCGGAGTCACCCCGATGGCTGATTCAGCACGGCCGCCTCAAGGAGGCCGAGGATATGGTCGGGTCGATGGAGCAGCGCTTTGCCCCGGAGGAACTGGCGGCGTCCGCAGCGCCGGCGTCGGCGTCGGCGTCGGCCGGGCGGCTCTCCGCTGGGTCCGAGGGCACTCCGCCGACCGGCGACGACGATGATCCGGGCGGCACTATGGGCGAGCTGCTGCACGGACGGTATGGCCTGGCGGTCCTGGCCCTGATCACGATGTGGTTCCTGTGGTACATCGGCAACTACGGGTTCCTGGGGGACGCCGCGACCCTGCTCTCCGCGCACGGCCTGGGGATCGGCAGCTCGATCCTGTACCTGGCGGTCGGAGGGATTGGGTACCCGGCGGGGGCATGGATCATGATCCTCACGGCCGACAAGATCGAGCGCAGGCTCCTGATCTTCGGTGCCACGGTCGTCTGGCTGGTCGGGATGCTGCTGATCGGGACCCTGGCCAACGGCGCGGTCGTGACCGTCGGCTCGTTCCTGGCGACGGTGGCCCTGGGGTCCTACCTCCAGGTGGCCTACACCTTCACCGCCGAGAATTTCCCGACCCACCTGCGGGCCCGCGGGTTTGCACTGGCTGACGGAGGCGGGCACCTCGGCGGGGCTGTGGGCGCCCTGCTGCTACCCACACTGGTGTCCAGCGCCACGTTCTTCATCGGGTTCGCCAGCATCGGGATCACCGCGCTACTGGCCGGCCTGATCGCCCTGGGCGGCCCCAAGACCAGCGGCCGCTCACTCGAGAAAGTCAGAGCGCCGGCTGCTCAGGTCGACGAGACCGGTGCGATCTGACCGTCGAAGGCGATCGTGCAGGCGCCGCAGTCTCCCGTCCCACGGCCCGCCTTTGGGCCCCCTTCCCGACCCTGCGCTCGTTTACCGCCTTGCTCGACACACGGGCTGGCTCGCCGAAGACCACGGCAGTTCGGCGTGACGGCAGTGCGCCGACGGTGGGTGCATTCCGCGCCTGGCGCACTGGTTGGCATGGTGCGGCGTGTGCGGCTTGGCCCCCGACCGAGGCGTGAAGCTACCGGAACCGCGGGTCTGGCGAGGTCAGAGCCGCTTACGCCTGGCCATCCTGCTGACGAGCTTCACGAACGAACGGGTCGTAGCGGCGGTCGACGACCCGCTCCTTCAGGGGAATGATCGCGTTGTCGGTGATGTGGATGCCCTCGGGGCAGACTTTGGTGCAGCACTTCGTGGTATTGCAGAGTCCGAGACTACCCTCGTCCGTAGTGAGGTCGAGCCGGTCGAGCGTGTCGAGCGGATGCATCTCCAGGCTTGCGATCCGGACCAGGAAGCGCGGCCCGAAGTAGCTCGAATGCAGCTGGTGATCGCGCAGAATGTGGCACACGTCCTGGCAGAGGAAGCACTCGATGCACTTCCGGAACTCGGCGACCCGGTCGACGTCCTCCTGCCCGATCGCCCACTCCGTGTCGGGCTTCGGCGTGAACGGCGGGATCCGCTTTTCACCTCGTGGTTCCAGGAGACGTCGGTGACGAAGCGAAAGCAGGACGGCATCCACGTCCTGCAAGGGTGTCCGCTTGTCGATCGACCACCGGAGGGCTCCGAGCATCCGCCGAAGGCGGACGGCGCCTGGGGAGACACTGAAGCGTTACCCGGTGCGCTGGCTCCGAGAGGTGCCTGGGCATGCGCACGCAGGCCCGGGCCAGCCAAGCCGGCGGCCCTCGCTTGCGCATCGCGCGAGTGGCGGAAGCGCCGTCGGGCTCCGACGGCCTCGACATCAATTTGAGACGCGTGGCCCGGGACGACTCGAGGCTGTGAGTTCGACCGGGCCTCGGCGGCTACGGCCCTCATGATCGCGGCCTCGGGCCTGCCGATCATGGCCAGATCCGGCAGTTCGCGACGCGGTTTGCGACACGGAGCCGGGCGCACAGATACGGCCGGAGGTGGTGATCTCGAGCCTCATGCCCGTGGAGTATCGGCTCGCGCTGAAGCGCAACCCTCGGACGGCCGCGAGAAACGAACCCCTTGACGCGGTCCGCTCATTGAGCGACGATTCGATGCGGAGTGCCGTCGATGAGGTCCCTGTCGGGTACATGGAGGAAGCAGAGCGTGAGAAGACCATCGCCTTTCTCGAGGGCCGGCGAGACCGGCTCCACCAGTCGTCAGTAGCGTACTTGTAGTTGACTCCGCAAGGGAGAGCCTGAATGTCCCACCGATACGCCGTCCTCTGGGAATCCACTGATCGCGGTTCGCGGCCGGTCGGGCTCGCCCTCGAGCGGGATGATTTCGTGCTCGTGGAGGTCCGCGCCGATCTGGACATTCCGACTCGCTACGAAGAGCCGATCGAAGTTCGCGGGTCAGACATGGCCGTCGTCGAGCACCGGCCCGGAGACGCTGCGTACTTCGATCACGTGCTGATCGAGCTTTCCCGCGCGTTCATCATCGTCGATCAAGGAACGGTGATCCACACGTACTGGTAGTTGACTCCGCAAGGGACGAGCTAACTGTCCAATCGATACGCCGTCCATTGGAAACCCAGCGATCGCGGTTAGCAGTCGGTCGGGCTTACAGTCGAGCGGGATGACGGAGACAACTCCCGCCCTCACACCCAGTCCCATCCAAGCTCCGGCACTGAACGTTCTCGCCCCTGCTGCTGCTAAGGAACTGAGTAACTTCGGCCGTGCGTCCGCGCGGGGAGTCTACTTTCGCCCCAGGCGCAAGCGCGAGGAGATCGCACTGCGCTCGCCGATCCGCGCACTCAGTCCGGCTTAGCCGAGGCCTCGGGTAGGCGCTTCAAGGACCACCGTCCGAGGTGGTCTCGATGACGTCGTGTCCCCATGATGATCAGGCTGGCGCGATCGTGTAGACGATCTCCACCTCAGCGTCTACCTCTTCGGTGCCTGGATGCACGGTGGTCGGCGTGCCCGGACCGGCGCTTGCCGACGGTGCGCTGCCCGCGACCGGCACCACCTGGCTCTGCGGATCGAGCTGCACTGATTGCACGCCGCTGACCTGATAGCCGATGGCCGCGGCGGCATCGTCGGCGCGCCTGCGGGCGTCGGCGATCGCCGCGCGGGTGGCCGCGATCTTTCCGGCGGAGGGGTCGCTGAACGAGAACGTTGGGCCGTTGATCGTGTTGGCGCCGGCTCTCGTCGCGCCGTCGATGACGGATCCCACGATCTTGATATTCGTCACGCGGATCGCGAGCGATTCGCTCGCTGTCCACTGGCGCTCTCGATGCTTGTCCGAGCCCACGCGCACGATACGCGAGGAAACGCTGACGTCTTCGGTCTGGATGTCGCTCGCGGGCACCCCGACGGAGCGGATCGCGCGGACCACCGCATCCGTCCCGCGGTTGGCTGCCGACAGCGCCTGGCGCGAACTCACGGCTGAACGTGCAACCGAAACCGACAGATCAGCTACATCCGGAGCCACGAACACTGAGCCTGAGCCCTCGACGCTCAGCGTGCCCGCGGTCGTATCGGCGCCGGCCGCCGGTACTGAGATCAAGGCCACCGCGGCGACCGCAGCCACCGCCCACTTGTACCTGCGCATGCCACTCCCTTCATTCGGATTTCCGCCCAAACCTATACGTCCTCAGCACCCCGGATCACGCTTTGCTCGATCAGAGACGCGTTGCCTGCTGCCCCACGCACCAGTACGCGCGGATCCAGCGCGTCTCCGCGGGAACGACCAGACGCTGGGGCTCGCTCATGCTTTCGCCTCAGATCGGAGCGCCGGCTGAGGAGCGCATCGCGTAGCCGTCAGTCGGTGAACTCTGCAGGCCGCTTCTCCAGAAACGCGGCGACCGCTTCGGGCAGCGCGTTCCCAAACGTTGCCATGATCTGCTGGCGATCCTCGTATTCGGTCGCCGCCTGTTGGGAGGAGATCTCCAGGGCAGTCCAGATTCCGCGTTTGGTCAGACGCACGCCCCACGGCGCGAGCGACGCGATCTGCTCGGCTCCCTCAAGCGCTCGTGATGCGAGGCGATCGGCATCGACGACCTCGGCGACTAGTCCAATCCGCAAGGCCTCAGCGGCGTCGACTCGGCGGCCGGTGAGCATCAGTTCGTGCGAACGCGACGCGCCGATCAGGCGGGGAAGCAGCCAGCTGGTCCCCATGTCGCAGTTGGAGACACCGATGTTGATGAACGCGGCGCGGAACACGGCTTCGCGACTGGCGTACCGAATGTCGCACCCGAGTGAAAGCGCCAGTCCGAACCCCGCCGCGGGACCGTTGACCGCTGCGATCACAGGCTGCGGGAGCGCGCGGAGCTTGAGAATCAGCGTGGACATGTGCTCCTGGTTAGCAAGGCGATCGCGCGGTTCGTCATGTCCGTCGTTTCCCGGCGCCGCCCCGTAACCGTGGAGGTCCAAGCCGGCGCAGAAGCCGCGCCCGGCGCCGGCGAGGACCACCACGCGGCAGGTTCGGTCCGAGGCGATCGAGGACAGCTCGCACTGCAATGCTTCACACAGCTCGGCGGTCATCGCGTTGAGCTGATCGGGACGGTTCAACGTTACGCGGCGAACGTGCGCCGCGGGCGCGTCGACAAGTAGCACCGGATCCACAGCACCATCCTATGCCGTCAAGCATCCCAAGAGCCCCCCGGGCGACGCTCGCGAACCGTGGCAACGGCCCGACTGCTGACGCACCGATCGACGTCGCCCGCTGCAGCTCCGTTCGCCCGTCGGAGGCGACACTCTCGCCAGCTCGACCGCCTGGTGGCTCAACGTCCGCCGCGTCCCCGTGACTTCCTGTGGGCGAAACCAGGCGTCCGTTCCGGCGCTTCGGGGTGGACTCGGAAATCGTCGTGGAGCGGGTCTCGGCCGGCGAACCGGTGTCGGGCCTTGCGCTTGTCGATTGTGGGTGCGTGGCGGGCGCGCCGGCGAGTGGGCGAAATGTCACGAGCAGCCGTCTCGGCGCCGGTGAAGGTGCGAATCCCTTGCAGGCGCTCACCGGGCGCCGCGTGAGCGGTCGCCTTCGTGGCCGTGTCAAGGACTGCGCTCGGTCCGGCAGTCGTCCTGAAGGGGCGCTGAGCTGACGCCCGGACTCGTCCAACTGACCGCGACCCCGCCCGCGTGGAGTTGATTCGGGACAGGAACGCCGGTTACGGTTGCTGGGCAGACACACGACCGGGCACAGCGGTTTGCTGTGGGAAAGACGAAGCACGATGCCAACATTGCTTGTGTTCCACGAGGTAGATGACGTCGACCACTGACTCGCTTCACCGAAGCGAGAGGAACTCTTGGGGCCGATGGGAATGACGGCCCGCACTTTTCGGGACCCGGAGGGCTCGAATCGGGTCGGGCTGATCGTGGAGGTCCCCGACATAGACCCGGTGTGTCTAGCCGGGGAGCGGCGCACCCTCGTCAGTAAATGCCGGGCGCGCATACACCTTGCCCGGGGTCGCTCCGATCGCGAGCAGCTGTGCGGGCTCGTCATCGGTGGTGATCTTGCGTGTGACCCCAGCGCCCACGCGAGCGAACAGCCTGGCTCGAGACGGTGTGTCTGACCTTCGGCATGCAGCGTTGCTGAGCCCGACAGCGCGGTGTAGACCTCCCCTCGTCGATCCTCGGCGACATGTGATGCGCGGCGACGGCTGCTGACGAGGCGGGCGTGCGCGCTCAGCGGCTTCCGACGATCGCGTCACCCTTAGGGGTGACGGCGACGCAGAGGCGCGCCGATGCGCAGGCGAGCGATTCGATCGCGTCCTTGGCAGCGACGTTCTGGGACAGCCAGGCTTTCGCTCCGGCGGTCGGGTTGGTGGAGGTTTCGACCCTTCCCGAGTCGTCGCCGAGGACGCAGAACGAGACCGAGGAACACGCGACAGCATTGATCGACACGTTGTTGGCAAGCGTGGTGGCGTGCCATGAGGGGCCGTGCGTCGGATCGGTCGCAGTCATCACTTCTCCGGCGTCCGTCGGGGCTACGCACAGCGACTTCGTCGGACACGCGACCGCGTTGAACGAGTTGTCGGTGAACTCGGTCGTCAGGTTCCACTTGTTCGAGGCGGTCGGGTCGGTCGAGGTGAAGACATCGTCGATGAAGCCCTCGCCGGTGCTCTGATCGACCCCCACACACAACGACCTCAGTGGGCACGAGAACCCAGACATGACGCCCGGGCTGTCGCCGTTGGAGGGCAGCGAGGTCAGCTTCCAAGCATGCCGGCCCCCAGCTGGATTGGTCGAGGTGAAGGCGTTGCCCTGGTTGTCGCCAGTGACGCAGAGGTTCGATCGGCACGCAACAGCAGAAAGCTCACGCGGTAAGACCGTATCGACGAGCTTCTTGCTCCACGTCTTCGCCCCGCCCGCCGGCTTCCTGGACGTCAGGACGTACCCGTTTGAGTCGACCGCAACGCACAGCACGGTCGACGGGCAGGCGAGCGCGGTGAGTGACTTGTCCAGATGCGAGCGCTTCCAGCCCTTGGCGCCCGCAAGCGGACTCGTCGTGGTCAGGACGTTTCCGGCGCTGTCGATCGCGACGCAGAACGACGCCGTCGGGCACCTAATCGCGAGAAGCGCACGTTTGTCGATCGACTGCGGCGCTGACCAGGCGAGCAAAGGCGACCTCGCTGCGCCCGCCGATCGATGGGCCGGCGACGTCTGGGCGCGGGGGGTCGCTCCTGCCGAGCTTGCCCGAATTGCGACGGATGCGATGACGCCAACCGCAAGCGCCGCAACCGCGGTCACGCTGCCCAGCGCCAGTCGAGTTCGTGCCTTCGAGAGCACTCCCCGCACGCCGCGAGCATACCTCGCCCCACACGCGGCTTGCTTGAAAGCGACTTTGGCGAGCGTCAGCTAACGTCTGTCATCAGCGCGCCGCCGGCCTGTCAACGCCAAGAGCTAAACCCCCGACTGCCCCAACTGGGCGACAGGGGGAGCGGTGGGTTAGGGATAGAGGCGGCGGCGCTTGACGACTGCCGCTATCGGCTGGGGAAGCAACCCGAGCGCCCGCAGCGCGTGCGGCATGGCTCGTAGCTGGCCGGGGGGTTTAGACGTTCGGGATCACGACGTCGATCAGGTGCGGTCCGTGCTCGGCGACGGCGCGTCGGAGATGCACTTCGTCGCCGCTTTGGACTCGGTGCCCGAGATGCGGGCGGTCTGGTTCGTGAAGCACGTACTCACGCCTGAGTCGACAAGCGTTCGGATCAAAGCCTGGAGGCCGTTGGGCATGAGTTCTCCCTTCCGGGATCAGGATCGGTGATGCGCTGCGCCGAATCATGCGTCACGGTGCAACGGTCGGCTGGGCCCATAAGCCCGGCCGCGCGCACGTTTCTTGGAGCCACGGTGGCGCGCCGGTCGTCTTCGAGGCGTATGTCAATGGCGTGTCGATCCGGAAGGGCCGATCGACTCAGCGATCAGCTTGGATCGGCAGGATTACAACGACCGCGTGTAGGCGCTGTGCCGGGGGTTCAGAGCTAGGCGCGCTGGCGGGACAGGGAAGCGAACCTGCCCACAAAGGCCACTCCGCGTCTCAGGGATCGCGCTGAGTGACTATCGCGAGTGACGATGCCTAGCGGTCCCGGGCGTGATTTCGGTTCGGGTAGAACGAGTTTCGGCTACCGGGAGGGCGCGCAGCTGGCGCGCCGGCGGAGGCGCAGGATGGTCGGAGGAGATCTCCAGGATTCCGGAGCTCTTCAAGGAGAGGCGCTGGTCACCCGCGGTGGCGCTCACATTTGGCGTTGCGCGGCGCGGCATCGGGACCGATCACGAGGTCTGATGTGAGCGAGGCGATCAGCCGTGCGCGTCCCGCGGCGCCAAGCTCGATCGTCCGCGCAACCCGGGCACGCGCAGCCGGGGTTTGCGCTGCGATCAGGCGCTCGGCGTTGTGCCACGACTCGCTGCGCCACGCGCTGAGCTGTGGGCGTTCATCCCGAGGAGGATGTCGCCGAGCGTGGTCGCGGTCTGTCGATCGCCAGCATCAGCAGGCCGAGGATCACCGGCTGGAGAACCAGCAGGCTCGCGTTGGTCCGGTCGGCGGCGATCACGCGCACGTAGCGGCGGACCATGACACCGAACTGCGAGCTCCATCGCTGCGCGTCCCCGATCAGCGCCCGCGGTGCGGCGGTGAGCGTGCGCTGCCGCTCGCCGGTCTCGACCGCCGGCGGCTGCTCATCGACGGCCACCCGGCGGCGGCTTTGCCTACTTCGGCCCACCGCAGCTCGCGCCGGCGTTCTTCGAGTGCGAGGACCTCCAGGATGTCTTTCAGCTGCTCAACGACGAAAAGGGTCGTGACTGGAATGCCGCCCTGCGCGTTGACCCCGCCTACGCCCACAACTTCGAGGCGATCCCCGGCGGGATAGGGACCCTCTGGGGGCACGTGGCTGGGCAGGCCGATTTCGGACGATGGGCTTCGAGCCCGTGCTTTTCCCGCGACGCGCAGCAATGGCTCTCCTTCGAACGCTTCTGGCGCAACAAGCTGTCCGCCCTCAGCGAGTTCCTAGGCGATCCCGAACCACCCGCCCGCGCGACCGACCGCAAGACCGCACGACACCTCACGACTTGACGATCGAGCGAGCCATCCGCGCACACGGGCGGGATGCTGCAGCCCGAGCGTCGCGAGTTGGCCGCGCTTTGTGTTGCGGTGCTCGGTCACGCCTGTCCGACGCCCGGAAGCATCGCAGTGCATGATGGGTGCTCCGGCGACCTCGGCATCGACCGTCAGAACGGTTGAGGCGGCGTCACGGCTGCCCGCCTTGGGCTTGTAGTCCACCGGTTGCTGCGTGTATGCGTCGCTTGGCGGCGACACATGAGGGCGCGGCGGCTATCGGCGACGCGCGCGGGGGGTTGGCTCTTCGGCGAGGTCGCTGAGAAGGGTGTGCGAGTCCGTCAGCGCCGAGGTCAGGATCTGTTTTGCGACCGCGAGCAGCTGCGAGACGCGCGGATCGCGGATGCTGTAGTAGACGCTGGTGCCGGCCCGCCTGCTCTCCAGAACACCCTGCTGGCGTAGCGCAGCGAGGTGCTGCGAGGTGCCGCTGGAGTCGAGGCTCAGCTCGGTTTGCAGGTCTCCGACGGTGCGTTCGCCGTCGGATAGGAGTTCCAGTATCCGGATCCGCACGGGGTGGCCGAGGACCCGGAAGAGCTGGGCCTTCACGACGTAGACGGGATCTGAGCGCACGTGCATCGCGCTGCCGTCGATCGGCGTCGGGGACGGCTCGGATTGCTGGCGGCGCGGTGCCATCTTGCTGGAGGGTAGACGTCCTTGCGGTCGCTGCAGGCAGGATTCTACTCACGTCAAGACTTATAAGACGATAAGGTTTCAGGAATGCCACAGACAACGCCCAATGGGCACATGTTGGCGGTCAAGCGGTCCGAAGGGAGCATCGATGTCGAATGACAAACCCAACCCTCGACCCAACCCGCGGCGACCTCGCGCGCGACGAGTCTCAGCCGATGATCGCCACGACAGGCACTTGGAGCTGGTGACAGACGGATGGGTCGCTGAGCTCGCCGATCTTGTCGTGCTGCGCCCGCTCGCGGGCCGCCTGGCTGACCCTCGGCGGGCGATGATCGTACGAGCGGCCGATCGTGTCCCGCGGCCGGGTTCTGAGCATCGTTGAATCGCTAGACGAGCGTGCGATCGCCCGGCTCTCGCTCGAGCTCGGCTTGCGCGGCACCCGTCCGCTAGCGCTCGCCTGCTGGCATCCCCATTGACGACTTCATCATCCCGATATATCGGCATTGCGAAGACGCCGTCCTGCAGAGAGGACGACGGCGGATGAGTGACCCGGTTGCAGACGATCGGCGCCAGGCACTGTCGCAAGCCCGATCTGCTCTGGGGATCGTTCACGCCCAATACTGGCGGGCGCTAACGCGTGCGGCGGCGGGCGGGCCGGCTGAGCGCGCCAGCGCGCGCGAGGAGGCGCGCCGCCTGATCGGAGTCGCCGTGGCGCTGCGCGTCCGCGTCGCAGCTGCGGGCGCTGATGCGATCGCAGCGTCGGCGAGCGTAAAGACCGCACCCGCCGCGAACCGTGAGATCGCTGACCCTGACTCCGAGGCGTCTGACCCGTGTATGCCCGGGGGCCGGACGGGCTCCGACGGGTAACTGCCGACTGATTGTCGGCCTGCCGGCCGGTCATCTCCGCTCGACGGGCCTGGCCTCACCCGCGCAGCTCTTTGAATCTTATGGACGCGTAAGCGTCTAAGATCATGCCATGTCGTCCGCGGCGTCAAGCGAGGAATCCCCGCCCACGCCGTCACAATCCCCGCTCTGGACTGACCTCCTGGATCGCGTGGGAACGCAGATCTCGGGCAGGCGGCAGATCAGAGGATCGGGACCCTCGTCGCTTGAGGGGACGTCGAGCGCGTTGGCTCGCGCTCACTCCCAGTTTCTGGTGGTGCTCGAAAGCGGCTCGGAGATCGGCCAGGACACGGTCTCGCAGCTGGCTAGGGAGGCGGTCGAGCTGCTCCTCGCCGTCGCGAGGGTCTGGGCGACATTCGCGACGCGCGGAGAGGACCGACGCGGCGCGTTGGTGGATCAACTGCGGCGGCGACTTAGCTCACACGAGGACGCGGTGCTCGCGGGTGAGGTCACCTACTGCGTGTGGAGCGAGCAGGCCGAAGAGCCGTCCGTCCGCATGCGCCATGCCATCACTTGCCTATCTCGCGATGCGACCACATCCGAGGGTGACCTGCTGTCGTTGAGGATCGCCGCCGTGGACTTGGCATCGCTGCTCGTTCAGCTGGCGGCTAACGCTGCCGCGGGCGGACGCGCCGGCGAGGCGCGGGAGGAGCGATCGACGGCGCTTGACAGAACGCTCAGCGCAGTCACGGCGGAGCTGGCGTGCCACGCGCAGAATGTCGAGCGACCGGTAGATGACCGTGGCGATGTCGTCGCCCACCATCTCGCGGCTGGCCTGCGAGTTCGCGTATCGCAAGAGACGCTGCACGGGCTGAGTGCAGGCTCGCCGGATCGACCGACGGACCCAGCCGTTCTGTCCGGGTTGAGAGACGCGTGGCTGCGACTCGCGACGAACGAGTATGTGGCTGTCGCGGCGCTGGACGCGCAACTGGTTGCGCCGGCCTACGATGAGCGCTTCGGAAGCCTTCCCACGGCGATCGCCGAGGGGGCCGCAAACGTGATGTGTGGCGCGCGCTTGATTGGTCGCCCGGGCGCGTTTCGACACCGCCGGGCGTGGCGCCATCAAGCGGTCGGGCTGACTTACGCGCTGGAGGCCTATGTCGCGGGGCTTCGCGGTCACGCCCAGAGTCTCGCCCAGGCGCAGCTGATCACGCTAACGCGACTCGTGCGCGCCACGGTCGCAATCGCGCTGATCGACCTACGCGGGGACACGCTGCCCACCAACGGGAGTTCGAGGCGTTGATCGTCATCGAGCCCACATCGAGGAGGAGATATGCCTCAGGTCCGGTTCACCGCCAACGGCAGCGAAACGCCCGCCTACCTGGCTCGGCCAGCCATCCAGCGTGCTCCTGGCGTCGTTGTCTTACAGGAGTGGTGGGGTCTGGACGACCACATCCGCTCGGTCTGTGGCCGGCTGGCGAGTGCGGGCTTTTTCGCGCTCGCTCCGGACCTGTACCGCCAGGAACCGACGACCCAGCCCGACGAGGCGCAGCAGCGAATGATGGCGCTCTCGATGGATCGCGCCGAGAAGGACATGCTGGCCGCTGCCGAGTACCTCGTCGCACTTGACGGCGTAAACGGCGAGCACGTCGGCGCGCTTGGCTTCTGCCTCGGCGGAGGACTCGCGGTCTGGGCCGCCGCGGCGAGCCCGCTGATCGGCGCGACCGTGTCCTATTACTACGTTATGCCTCACGGCAAACCAGACTTCTCGAAGATCACCGGGCCGCTGCTCGGCCACTTCGGCCGAGACGACGAGTTCGTCTCGCTCGCCGACGCGCGAGCGCTCGAGGCCGAGCTAAGCGCCGCTGGCGTCGACACCACCTTTGAGTTCTACGAGAACGCCGGACACGCGTTCTTTAACGACAACAACCGGCTCGGCACCTACAACCCCGACGCCGCGGCGAGATCCTGGGAGCGCACGCTCGCCTTCTTGCGCAATCACCTGACACCTGCCACAGCGTGAATCAACGCACAAGCCTGCACACGACGTCCTGATCATCGGCGCCGTGCTGGCCGGTCAGCGTGCCGCAGTCGCTTCGCAGGCAAGGACCTATGTGAACCACTCCTCGTGGCGGTCCACTCCCTCGTGGTGCTTCATTAGCTGCTCGTAGAGCACGGGCAAAGCTAGGCGTTCAGGGTCGGCGCCAAGTTGAAGGACGTCTAAGTCTTAGGAGTTTGTAAGATGCCGAGAAGCTGATGCTATCGGTGCCGCGGGGCCAGCCCCCTATCTACACGTTCGGGGTGGTGTTCGTCGGGGTTCTGGGGCATCCCGCCTGTATCCGCGTGGACCGAGCGCGGTTGGCTCAGTTGGCGTTGGAGGCTCGCGGTCGGCGACCGCCGCGCTGGCAGGGTCGCGGCTGACGGTGGGCTGGGTGGCGGGCATCGCCCTCGTGGGCGCGGCGACGCTTGCGCTCGGCGGGATCGTCGCCGTGCTGCCGGGTCGGCTGCGCGCGGCGCTCGCGGTGCAGGCGGCGGGGATGGCGGCTATGGGTGTTGCCGGGATGGGCGCCCTGACCGGCGGGCACGGCGCGGGGGTGGCGTTTCGCAGCGGTGTTTCGCCCGCGTTGGGGCTCGACGCGTTGAGTGGATTCTTTCTGGTGGTGCTGGCGGTCACGGCTGTGCCGACGCTTGTGTTCGCGCGCGGGTATCTCGACGGGACCGTTGGGGGGCGCCGCACGGTCGGCGCGTTGACGGCGGCGTTCCTGCTCGCGCTGAGCGGTGTGCTCGCTGCGCGGGACGTGACGACGTTTCTCGCGTTCTGGGAGCTGATGACGCTCGTGCCGGCCGCCGCGATTCTGGCGGCGCGGCGCGACGCGCGGGTGCGCGGCGCGGTGCAGGCGTATCTCGCGATCACCCACTTGGGCGGCGCGGGCGTGTGGATCGCCCTGCTCGTGTTGGCGCGCCACGGCGCGATCGGTCACCCGGCGGCACTCGCCGCGGCTGGTGCCGGCGTGCAGACGCTCGTCGCGGTCGCGGCGTTGATCGGGTTCGGCACGAAGGCTGGGTTGATTCCGTTGCATTCATGGCTTCCGCGGGCGCACCCGGTCGCGCCGGCGCACCTGTCGGCGTTGATGTCGGGGATGATGATCAAGGTCGCGATCTACGGCCTGATCCGGGTCGAGTTCGACTGGCTCGGCGCGACGCCGCTGTGGTTGGGGATCGCGCTGCTGGCGGTTGGCGTGCTGTCGTCGTTGGGGGGCGTGTTGTGGGCGCTTGTGCAGCATGACCTCAAGCGTCTGCTGGCGTATCACTCAATCGAGAACGTGGGGATCATCTCGCTCGGCCTCGGCGCGTCGCTGCTGTTCGCGCACGCCGGCAACGGACTGTGGGCGCAGCTCGCGTTCGCTGCGGCGCTGTTGCACGTCGCGAACCATGCGATCTTCAAGTCGCTGTTGTTCCTAGGCGCGGGCGCGTTCGAGCGGGCGGTCGGCAGCCTCGAGCTTGACGGTCTCGGTGGACTGTTGCGTCGGATGCCGTGGACCGGCGGGGCGTTCTTGATCGGCTCGATGGCGATCGCCGGCGTCCCGCCGTTGAATGGTTTCGCGTCGGAGTGGCTGACGCTGCAGTCGTTGCTGCACGTCGCGTTTGACCGGCCGCTGGGCGTGGCGGTCGCGGGCGCTGTCGCGCTCGCCGCGCTCGCCGCGACGGCAGCGCTCGCGCTGCTGTGCTTCGTGAAGGTAGTCGGTCTCGTGCTGCTCGGACCTCCGCGCCGGCCGGCGTGCGCAACGGCGCCCGAGGCGCCCGTGTCGATGCGCACCGGGATGGCGGTGCTCGCCGGCTTGTGCGTCGCGATCGGCGTGGTGCCGGGCCTGGTCGTGCCGACGCTGGCGGGGCTCGCCCCGGGCGCGCGCGCTGTGAGGATCGCGCGTCATACCGGGCTTGTAGTCCCGGGGACGAGCCTGCCGTCACTGGGGCTCGCGCTCGCGCTGGTTGGGCTGACGGTCGCGCTCGTGGGCGTGCGCGGCCGGCGTCGGGCGGCGCCCGCGCCGACATGGGCTTGTGGGCAGCCGGTCGTGCCGGCGCTCGGCTGGACCTCGGCCGGGTTCACCAAGCCGCTGCGGCTCGTGCTCGAAGGCGTGTTCCGCCCCCGGCGTGAGCTAGAGGTGCTGCGCGCCGGCGGGATGGTCCAGCGGATCACGTATTCGGGCGAGATCCCGTCGCTGGTCGACACGCTGCTGTATGAGCCAGCGATCCGGGCCGGGCTGCGTGGCGCCGCGCTCGCGCGACGTCTGCAGACGGGCAACGTGCGCACCTACGCGCTGTACCTGCTCGTGCTCGTCGTTGGGCTGCTGGTCCTGGTGAGGGTCGGGGTGCTTGGGTGAGCGCGCTGGCGGGAGCTATCCAGGTCGGGGCGGTGGTGCTCGCGCCGCTGCTGCCGGGAACGATCCAGACGCTCAAGGCACGGTTGCAGGGCCGTCGCGGCGCGCCGCCGTTGCAGCCGTATCGCACGTTGCGGCGGCTGTGGGGCAAGAGCGCGGTCGAGCCACTGGGCGCGGGGATCGTGTACCGGCTCGCTCCGGCGGTGGCGGCCGCGTGCCTGCTGATCGCGCTCGCGCTGGTGCCCGTCGGCGGACGCTCGGCGGACTGGGGTCTGGCCAACGACGCGCTCGTGCTCGTCGGGCTGCTGGCGCTCGCGCGGTTCGCGCTGGCCGCTGCGGCGTGGGACCCGGGGAACGGGTTCGCGCTGATGGGTGTCGCGCGCGAGCTCACGCTGGCGGTGTTCGGCGAGGCGCTGCTCGTGCTTGCACTGCTCGTCGCGGCGCTGCCGGCAGGCTCGACGAACCTCGTGGCGATGAGCCGGGCGGCTGCGGGCGCGCACGTCTGGGGTGAGCCTGCGCACTGGTGCGGAGCGCTCGCGTTCGCGCTCGTCGTGTTCGTTGAGACCGGCCGCCAGCCGATCGACAACCCGGACACGCACCTCGAGCTGACGATGATCCACGAGGCGCCGCTGCTGGAGTACGCCGGCCGTGATCTCGCGTTGCTGCACTGGGCGGCCGCGGCACGACACTGGGTCGTGCTCGTCTTGGGCGCCGAGCTGTTCCTGCCGCATTGGGGTGGTTTCGCCGCTCGCCTCGCGCTGCTTGCGGCCGGGGTCGCCGCGCAGTGTGCCGCGCTCGCCGTCGGCGAGACCGCGCAGGCGAAGATGCGGATCCTGCGGGTTCCCGCGCTGCTGGGCTTGGGCTGCGCGATCGCGCTCGCGGGCGCCGTCTCCTACGTCGCGGGGGTGGGTACGTGAGCAGCTGGCTCGTGACCGCGATCCTCGCGCTCGGGCTCGCGGTCGTAGCGGTGCGGCGACGGTCGATCGCAATCGGTCTCGTGGCCGCACAGTCGCTCGCGCTCGGGTTCGGCGCGCTCGCTCTCGCGAGCGGACGGTCAAGCGATTTCCTCGTCGCGAGCGTGGTGCTGATCGTGAAGGCGGTCGTTCTCCCGGTGCTGCTCGGCTGGGTGCTGCTCCAAACTCGCGAGCAGCGGCTCGTCCCGGCGGCCGCGGGGCCGCTGATGCGGCTCGCGCTCGCGGCGGCGGTCGCGCTGGTGGCGGCCACGCTCGTGCCCCGGCTTGGCCTCAGCAGCGCGCACACCGAGCGGACCGCGGTTGCGCTGCTGCTCGTCGGGATCGCGATTGTCGTCGCGCGGCGCCCGGTGCTGTTCCAGCTGCTAGGGCTGATCGTCGCCGAGAACGGCCTGTCGCTGCTGGCGATCTCGGTCCCGGGGGGACTGTCGTACGTGATCGAGCTCGGCGCCCTGTTCGACCTCGTGCTCGTCGTCACCGTCGCGGCCGCGTTCACCCGCCGGATCCATGCTGAGCTTGGCACCGGCGACACCGAGCTGTTGCGGGGCCTGCGTGACTGACCTCGTGCCGGTGCTCGCCGTCGTCGTCCCCGCCTTGCCGATCGCGAACGCGCTGCTGGTGGTGCTCGCGCGCACGCCGCGCCAAGCCGACGCGATCGGCGCCGGGACCGCCCCCGTGACCGCAGCAGCCGCGCTGACTCTCGCGGTGACCGCGCTGGCGCGCGGGGGCGCCGGCGCGCTGCATGGCCGCTGGTATGAGATCGACGGGGCGAGCGGCGTGTTCCTGGCGGTGATCGCCGTGATCGGACTGTGCAGCGCGCTGGTGTCGCCCGTCTACCTGCGCGCGAGCGGGCGCGGCTGGTTCAGCGCCAAACGATCACGCACGTGGTACTACGCCGCGCTGAACGTGTTCTGGGCGGCGCTGCTCGCGATCCCGATCGCCGGCAACCTCGGCGTTGTGTGGCTGATCGTCGAGGCGACGACCGCGACCTCCGCGCTGCTGGTCGCGTTCAGCGGCCGCCGCGATGCGCTCGAGGCCGGCTGGAAGTACCTCGTGCTCACGACACTCGGGCTGTCGGTCGCGCTGCTCGGGATCGTCGTGCTCGCGATCGCCCAAGCCCACGCCGGCCACCACGGCGTGCATGCGCTCGACTGGACCGCGCTGCAACGCGCCGCCGCGGTCCTTCCCCACCAGCCGACAGTGGTCGCGTTCGTGCTGATCCTCGCCGGCCTGGCCACGAAGATCGGCTTCGCGCCTGTGCACAACTGGCTGCCCGACGCGCACAGCGAGGCGCCCGCCCCAATCAGCGCGATGCTGTCCGCCGCGCTGCTGCCGTCAGTGCTGTTGGTCGCCTGGCGCGTGAAGGCGACGCTCGCGGTCACGGTCGGTGCTGGGACCGCCCGTGCGGTGTTCCTCGCGTTCGGCTTGGCGTCGGTGCTCGTCGCGGTCCCGTTCCTGTGGCGAGCGCTGGCGTGGAAGCGGCTGCTTGCGTACTCCAGCCTCGAGCACATGGGCATACTCGCGCTCGGGATCGGGTTCGGCACCCCGCTCGCGATCGCCGGCGTTGTGCTGCACGTCGCCGGCCACGCGCTTGCGAAAGCGCTCGGGTTCTACGCCGCGCTGCCGCTGCTGCGCGCCAACCCCGACGCCGCCCGCCACGCACCCCAAGGCGTCGCCGGCAGCTCGCCGGCAACCGCTGCCGCGATGGGCGTCAGCCTCGTCGCGCTGGCCGGGCTGCCGCCATCGCCGCTGTTCCTCTCCGAGTTGCTGATCCTGCTCGGCGGCGTCGCCGCCGGCGAGGTGGTGATCGCCGCGGTCGCCGCGGTCGCGCTCGCGCTCGGCTTCCTCGGCCTCCTGCACGCGCTCATCGAAGGCGTCCTCGGCGACCCGGCGGCGAGCAAACGCACGCGCCACCGACGCGCCGAGCGTCCAATCGTTGCGCTGACAGGCGTGCTCGGGGCCGGGCTGATCGCGTTAGCAGCCGCCGGCCTGCTGCTGCCCGGCTCTGCGTTCGTGGCAACGCTCGCACGAGGCGTGCTGTGAACCCAACCAGCGTCGAGCTTGTCGCCCTCGGGGCGTGGCGAGATGAGGTCGCGAGCGCGCTCGCGGGTGGCGCTCGCTTCGGCGGCGCGTGGGCGACCGGACGGATATGGCGCGCGCTGATGATCGCGCCGGGTCGGCGGCACGTGCTGTGGTGCGAGACGCCCGACGGCCGACTCGACACGATCATCGACCTCGTCGAGGCCGTCGCGTGGGACGAGCGCGAGGCGCACGACCTGCACGGCTTCGAGTTCACCGGACACGAGCCGATGCGTGCGCTCGTCGCGCACCCCGACGACCTCGACGCATGGATAACGCCCGTGACGGGCGACGGCGTGCACCAGGTCGCGGTTGGCCCGGTCCACGCCGGCGTGATCGAGTCCGGCCACTTCCGCTTTCATGTCGTCGGCGAGCGGATCCTGGCAATGGACGCGCGGCTGTTCTACAAGCACCGCGGCCTCGAACGGGCCGCCACCGGCCACACCCCCGACACCGCGCTCGCCTACGCCCGACGCGCGTGTGCAGCCTGCGCGGCGACCAACACGATCGCCTACGCGCACGCTGTCGAAGACGCGCTCGGCCTATCGCCCGACCGCGAGCTGCGCGTAGCGCGAACGGTGCTGCTCGAGCTCGAACGGCTCTACAACCACCTGCACGACATCAGCGCGATCTGCGCCGGCGTCGGCTTCGCGCCCGGCGCGATGGCGTTCGCCGCGCTGAAGGACCGCGCACAGCAGCTCAACGCTCAGCTCACCGGCCACCGCTTCCTGTTCGACGCCGTAGCAGTCGGCCGCAGCGACCTGACGCTCGAGAACCCGACCGTCGAGCAGGCCCGCTCCCAGATGCGAGACATCCGCGTCGACGCAGCCGCCGCCTGGCGCGAGCTCGAGTTCGCCGCCTCCGTGCAAGCCCGTCTCGACGGCATCGGCATCCTCTCCCACGAAGACGTGCTGCGGCTCGGCGCAGTCGGGCCGGCAGCCCGCGCCGCCGGCGTGCACCACGACGCGCGCGCCGACAGCCCGCGCCTGTGGTACTCCGGATTCGCTTCCGCGCGGCTGCCCGAAGCGACCGGCGACGTCGCCGCACGCCTACGAATACGCGCCGCCGAGCTCGAAACCACCTGCGACCTGCTCGAACAACTGCTCGCCGGACCGCTCGCGCCCGGTGTCGCGTCCGCCGACCGTGAGCCCCAAGCGCTCGGCGTCGGCATCGTCGAGAGCCCGCGCGGAGCGACCACCTGCGCCGTTGAGCTGTCAGGACCGCCCAGCAGCATCGCGCGGCTGCACCTGCGGACCGGGTCCTACGCGAACTGGCCCGCGCTCGCACACGCCACCACCGGCAGCCTCCTGCCCGACTTCCCGCTCATCAACAAGAGCTTTGAGCTCTGCTATGCATGCGTTGACCGCTGATGTTCATCCTCCTACGCCAGCTCGCCAGCATCCGCCGCACAGCCGCACTCGCCCGCCCCGACTATCCCCGATCGCTCGCGATCCGCCACGTCGACGCCGGCTCCTGCAACGGCTGCGAACATGAGCTCGGCGCCGTCACCAACCCCTACCACGACCTCCAACGCTACGGCCTCGACATCGTCGCCTCCCCGCGCCACGCCGACATCCTGCTCGTCACCGGACCCGTCACCACACGCATGGCCAGCGCGCTACGCACCGCCTACGACGCGATGCCAGAACCCCGACTCGTCGCCGCGCTCGGCAACTGCGCCCTCGGCCGCAACATCATCGGAGCCCACGCCACACATGCCGGAGGGATCGAAACCGTACTACCACTACACATCCGGATCCCCGGCTGCCCACCAACACCCGCCGCCATTGCCGAACACCTCCTCGCAGGCATCGCAGCCATAAGCTGAACGACACAGCAACGTGCGCGTCCCCGCGGGCGGTAGGGGAGTGGTTCATCCTCCGCTGGACACGGATGTGAGGTAACAACGATATAACGGCGTTACGTCTGTGTTATCGATCGTCCCGTACAAATGAGCTGTCGACCAACCGAAGGACCTCCCACGACAGCAAAGCGCGAGTAGCAGCAGTGCCCTGCAGGCCCCGCCACGGTCTTTCGATTGCGCTCGCGGCCGTGGGCTGCGCGGTGGCGATCGCCGCTTGTGGGCCCTCGGGCAGTAGCAGCGCCGCCGGGACGGGGAGCAGTGACACGCTGGCGATCAAGTTCGCGGACTGCATGCGCTCGCACGGGGTACCGAACTTCCCCGACCCGGGCTCGCCCGTCTCCGGGATCAACCAGCAGGCTCCCGCGTTCCAGTCCGCCCAGCAGTCTTGCGAGAAGCTGCTGCCGGGCGGTGGCAGGCCGCAACCGTTCTCGGAGAGTCAGAAGCTCGCGATAGTCGCCACCTCGAAGTGCATGCGCGCCCACGGCGTGCCGGACTACCCCGACCCGACGCTCAGCGCCACCAGGCCCCGGGTCAGCCTCGAGCTCCCCGCCACGATCAACCCGCAGGCGCCGGCGTTCCTGAAGGCCGCGAAGGCCTGTGCGGGCGTCGGGGACGGCCCGCCGCCGTGATCGCCTCCCAGCCGACGTCCAGCATCAGCACCCCGGTCCGGGCCGGTGGCTGCCACTAGCCGGAAGTTTTTGAGGGTTTGAGGCCCGATCCCCAGTGTTTGTGGGGGTCGGGCCTTCTTTTTGCTGGATGGATGTAGCCAAAGTCATGACTGG
>OCTA010001716.1_pt1 | contig 20142 bp, 13 predicted proteins | sample 1538991 | NCBI WGS metagenome assembly OCTA01 (sample SAMEA3539302, study PRJEB22396) | soil metagenome | biome: tundra; feature: field; material: soil | place: USA | collected 2010-05 | depth 0.15 m | reverse complement strand
GCGCCAACTGGAAGCTGGTGGACTCGCTCGAAAAGCGATTCATCCTGATGCTCACCGCCACCCCCGTCGAGAACAATTTGATCGAGCTGTACAACCTGATCACGCTGTTGAAGCCGGGCCTGCTGGCAACCGAATCGGAGTTCCGCAAGCTGTACGTGAATGCGGCCAAGCCGAAGGCGCCCAAAAACCCGGACCAACTGCGCGCGCTGCTGGCCGAAGTGATGGTGCGCAATACGCGCTCTGCGGCGGACGTGCGCCTGCCACATCGCATAGCGGCTAGCATCGTGGTGGCGCCTACCGCCGCCGAGGCGGAACTATACGAGCGCGTCTCCGCCTATGTCGCCGAGCGCTACAAAACCGGCAAGCAATCCGGCGAGCATTCCCGCGTGTTGGCGCTCGACTGGATGCAGCGCCAGGCCGGCAGCAGCCCGCAGGCCTTGCATCGTTCCATCGTACGCCGCCTCTCCGACCACGACCGGCCGGACCACCGCGACGTGTCCGAGCTGGAGTCCATCCTCGATCTCGCCTCCCGCGTGGGCGACGGATCGAAGGGCATCCAGCTTGGTGAGATGCTGGCGGGGCGCAAGGCGAAGACCGTCGTCTTCACCGAATTCGTGCCCACCCTGGAGCACCTGGCGGAGATCTGCCGGCATCGCAATATCCAGTATTCGCTCTTCAGCGGCGACCTTTCGCGCGGCGACAAAGATGCAGCCATCGCGCGCTTCCGCGACGAAGCCGACGTGCTCCTCTCCACAGGCGCAGGCGGCGAGGGCCGCAACCTACAGTTCGCCGATACCGTGATCAACTTCGACCTGCCGTGGAATCCCATGCGGCTGGAGCAGCGCGTCGGCCGTGTCCATCGCATCGGCCAGGAACATGACGTGTTCATCTTCAACTTCTGCCAGGCGGGCACCGTCGAAGAGCACCTGCTGCGCGTCCTGCACGACAAGGTCAATATGTTCGAGTTAGTGGTGGGCGAGATGGACGCCATCCTGGGCAGCCTCGACGATGCGCGCGATTTCGCCGAGTTGGTGATGGACTTGTGGCTCTCGGCGCGGCAAGTAGGACAGGCCTCCTGGCCTGTCGCCGCAGAACAAGCCTTCGACGAACTTGGCCAGCGTCTCCTGGCGGCCAAAGCGGAACATGCCAAGGTGAAGGAATTCGACGAGGCCCTGTTCCATCGGGATTTCGAGGTGTGACGTGATTCAGCTAAGCGATTGGGCGCGCGATTTGCTTATGAGCCGCGGCGCGCTCGTGGAAAACGAAGCCGAGGGCGGAGGCGAGGGCGTAGTACGCGCGCTGGTGCCGCCGGAAGTCTCCGCCAAACTGGCCGTGAGCGACTGGCTGTCGCTCGATTTCGGCACGCGCAGCGGCGCGGACGATCCGGCTGAATGGCTGGAGCGCCTCAGCGCGCTGCTGCCTCCATCGCCCGCGGTGTGTGGCGCGCGCTTGCGCATGCGCGCGCCCGCGGGACGGATCGACGCCGATGCCGTCTTGAATCGCGAATTGGTTGTCCAGAACGGGGTCTGGCGTCTGGTGGAAGACTATGCCGCGGCCATGCCGTATTACCTGTTCTCGTTTCAGCACACCGTGGAGTCCGACGAGCGCACCATCGGTTACGCCAGCGTTTGCCTGAACGGCGCGGCGCGCTCGCTCGCCGAACAGCCGGAGCGCCTGCTGCGTTCCGTGCGCGACGACCTGGAGGACGATCCGGCCTTTACCGTGCCGGCCGCCGAACTGCGCGCGCTCTATCCGCTGGCCGCCCGCGCCGCCGAAGCCGAAGTGCGCGGGCGCATCGCGTTCATCGAGCAAAGCGCGAATCGCCGCCTGGCGCGCGATTGCGAGCGCATGGAATCCTATTACAGCGGACTGCTGGCCCAGCTTGAGAAGCGCGCCGCCCGGCGGACGGCCGAGGCGCAAGTCGCGGAGAAGGATCGCAGCCGCATCGAAGCGACGCAACTCGACCGGCAAGCGAAGCTCCAAGACCTGATCCGCAAGTATTCGTTACGCGTGCAACTCGAGTTGACGGACGTGCTGGTCGTGTCGCTGCCGGTGCGCACGATTTCCGTCAGGCTCATCCGCAAGAAAGAAGAGCGCCAGGTGACGCTCGCCTGGAACGCGATCCTGCGCGCGCTCGATACGCCGCTCTGCGAAGCCTGCTCCGGCCGCGCCCGCCCGCTGTATCTTTGCGAAAAAGTGCACATACTGTGTGGCGGGTGCTACAGCCCCTGCCCGGCCTGCGCGCGCGTGTTCTGCCGCGCGTGCCAGCCAAAGTGTAAGTGTGGGGCGGCCAATCCTGGCCGCAGCCGCCTTTCAGGCGGCTCTTAGGCGGCTCTTACGGTAGGACGCCAGTGCGATCGCTGGGCGATAAGACACCTATCTCGCTTCTGAACAGCCCGGAAGGTCTGGTCCGCGTGCAAGATACCCTCGGCCGGGCCGACACGGCGTCTGGTAGATGATCGTCTATCGGCTCGGGAGTGCTCGGTACCCGGCAAATGACGGATTGGGCGCAAGCGTGCTCGCGAATGCCGACGAGTTGGGTGCCGGAGAACCCGGCAGTGACACGCGTGACATCGGTACGGAGTGGGCGAAGAGCCTGACGACGGTTGTCCTCGTGGTCGCCTCGGTAGTGATTCCGAGGAACTTCCCGAGGATGCGGTTCTTCAGTCCGGAGCCGTTCTATTTCGATGATCGATTCGGTCGCGCGCGGGTGAAGAAGTAAGCACGCAACTCGGCCCATCAAAATGCGAGCAGATCTTCAACCGGCGCATTATCCCCGAACGTGCTGCTGACGTGGCTGTATCGGTCCACGTTGCCGGGTCCGAAGACGAAGCTACCCCCGAGCTGAAAGGGATTCCGCCCCAGCTCATGCTGGCGGTGGCCGGCGGAACGGGCGCGGTCGCGGGCGGTTTTGTTGTCGCTCCGCAGCATGTGCAGAAGGTTCGCGCTGCGGAGACCGGCGGCGCGGTACGCCTGGCGTTGCTCGTCGATCAGCAAAGGGAACGCGATGCCCGTATCCTCCCGGAACAGGCGCGGGCATGAAGCCAGTATACGCCCAATGCTACAATGCCGTCAGCGTATTCGGTATAATTTAAAGGAGTTGTAGCGACGTGAAATGCCTCCATTGCAATCATGAAATGACGAACTATGAGGCGCATACTATCGCGCATCGGTTATCCTACGATGTCTGTGACTCATGCGGCGGGCTTTGGCTTGACCGGGGCGAGCTGGACAAGATGGCCTTTCAGGTGGCTGGCGACATCGAGTATTGCTCCCAGGAAGAGGTCGAGAACGAGCAATCCGCCAAGAACTGCCCGCGCTGTAATCTCACTCTGCGTACGGTCAAGTTCCTCGGCGCCAACGATATCCTTCTGGATCGCTGTGAAAACTGCGGCGGCTTCTGGCTGGATGGCGGCCAACTGGAAAGGATCGATAACGAGCTGTCCAAGATAATGCCGGTATCCGGCAAAGGTTTTGCGGACTTCTTGACCAATACGCACTTACCGCATTGGCATAAGCGCATCAAGAGAGATAGCGCGGAAAGCGATTTTTCCGTTGCCGTCCTCCCCGTCCGGCAGGCCGAATTTGCAGGCAACGGCAGCCATCGATGCCCTGCGTGCGGCAAGACTCTGGACATCTATAAGACGTATGGAATCCGGATTGAAGCTTGCCCGGCCTGTCACGGCCTATGGCTGCAAAAAGGAGAGTTGAAAGTATTAAAGGACCATCTGGATGCGGCGTCTTGGGGCAGCCTCCGATGGATGAACGATGCAGTCGAGTCGATCGAAAAAACGAGCGCGATCGTTTCCAACAGGGCATGCCCCGAATGCAAAACCAGCTTGCTGTTATCCACTCACTTCGCCAATTCTAAGATCGTCATCGATTGGTGCCGGACATGCCATGGGACCTGGCTGGACAGCGGAGAGTTTGAAGCGATCGCGCAGTATCTGCGGGATGAGCTCGGCCATTTAACATCCAAAGAAGCCGAGCGGAAAGTAATAACCGAAGTCAAGAAGATATGGAGCGGCAATTCGGAAAGCAAGATTGCGGAAATATTGGATACAAAAGCCGCAATTTCAACCCTGGCCTGTATCGCGATCTTTGAACATCCAACTTTGTTTGCATTACTGACGCGGGCTTCCAAGCTTTTGAACGGCTAAGCGCGGCCCACCATCAAAATGTGTACGCCTTCCGCACCCACACGGAATCCATCATGATCGGGAACGGGATCATGCTATCGGGACGCGGCGCGGCGCCGGGCATCCCGCCGATCCCGTAGGACTGATCCACCACCTCCATGCGATAGCCCGCGGCGGGGTCTCGCAAGCGCATGCGCAGCTCGATGCCCTGCTTCGGCACGTTGAAATAGCAGAGTCCCCAACGCTGCATACGGAACGCGTAGGCCTTCTGGCCGGGCTTCAAACCGGCGTAAGCTTTGGCGGCGTCGATGGGCGCGCCATCCACGGTGGCCTCTAGCACCGGGTTGCGCTCGTCGCCGTAGAGGTACATGCGCGGCGCCTGGCGGGGCGAGCTCACGCGCAGGTCGAGCGTATTGGCCCCGCCGTCCAGCCGCTCGATCAGCGGCGCAGGCAAGGCCACGGCCGGCGCGGCGTGAGTCAGGTATTGCCACGGCAGGAACGGCACGAATTGCGGCAAAGCGGCGCGTTGCGGGTTGGCGCCCAGGTAGTGCGCGGTCCAGTCGTCTTCGTGCGCATCGAGGCTGGACCAGACGGCTTTGCCGGTGTCCGCGTCCAGGTCGTAGTAGATGCTGTTGGTGCGCGGGTTGTCGCGGTTGAAGCCGGACATGGACGCTCCCGCGATCAGGCAGCCGGCCGAGACCAGCGCGGCAGCGCCGGGGAGGCGCCAACGGCCGGCGGCGGCGATCAGGTTCAGACAGGGAATCAGCAGGCCCAACAGGAGCACGGTGGCGAATGCGCCCACGAAGGCCATGCGCATCGTCAGGGATTGGAACAGCAGCTCGATGGTGGGCGCCATCATTATCAGTCCGGGCAGCGCGAAGCCACACAGCAGGATGACGCTGCCGACGGTCGCGCCGCGCTCCGGGCGCATGGCGAAAATGCTCAGCGCAATGGTCGAGAAGAGCATCGGCCATAGAAACAGGTAGGTCGCTCCGGGTATGTAGACGCTGGTGGCCAGCGCGAGCAGCAGCCAGCAGAGCAACGCGCCGGCCCACAGGTTCAGCACGCGCGCACGCCTTTGGAATAGCGCAAAGAGCGCCGCGGTCACGGCCACGGCCAATGCGACGCTCGCCAGGCGATACACGCCGGGATGATAAGGATCTCCGGCGAAGGCTTGCCAGAATCCGGCAGCCTGGCCTTTGGCGAGCGACCACATCACCGCCACAGCGGCGCTGGCGATTACGATCGCCAGCAGAAATCCGAAAAAAGCCGCCAGCGTTCCGCCCAGCGTGAGCCGGCCTTTCCAGATGCCGAGCGCCACGACGGCGGCAAACAGCAGCGCGGCGAAGCCAGCCAGCGGCACGCTCCAGCTCACCGGATAGACGATGCAACCGAAGAACGGGAGGACGAAGTAAGTGGCGTCGGCGCTCTTCAGATCGCTGAGATCGAGGTTGCCAAAGCGCCGCGCAAGGGCCAGCGCGTAAGCGCCCTCCTGCTGCAGGCTGCGCGGATCGAGGTGCGCCACATCGTCATACTGCGTGTGATAGTAGGCCACATCGTTGACATAGGCGAAGCCCAGTCCGGCGAGTCCGCCCTGCTTGAAGAACGTGAGGTCCGTATCGTTGGGGAGCAGCTTGTAGGCTTCGTAGCTGAGCGAGGAAGTCACCGGATGGGGCGCGGCGGCGGCGAATTCGCGCACGATCTTGCCGTTGCCCTCGCTGGTTTCAAACATCATGGCCGGGCCGCTGGTGCCGCGGGCTTCGAAGTTCATAACCAGGCCGATTTGTTTGGCCAAAGGGTGATGCTCCAGAAAGCCCTCAGCCCCCAGCGAGCCGGATTCTTCGCTGTCGGTGAACAGGAACACGACGTCGTTGCGCAGGCGCGGGCCGGCCAGCAAGGCGCGCAGAGTTTCAAGTTCCAAGGCCACGGCATGGCCGTCGTCACTAGCGCCGGGGCCGGTGGAGACGGAATCATAATGGCCGGCGAGCATCACCGCTTTGCTGTTGTCCGTGCCGGGCAATCGCGCCAGGACGTTATATACGGTAGCGGCGCTGTAGGGCGAACCCCAACGCGGGCTGACTACGGTTGCGGTCTGCACCTCCGGTCGCACGCCCAAGCCGGAGAGCTGCTGCACGATGTAGTCGCGCACGGCGTCGTGGGCCGCCGTACCGACGGGGTGCGGCACGCGCGCAAAGGCGCGCAAATGGACGAGGGCGCGCGCCGCGGAGAAGTCCGTCGGCGGGGCAGTAGCGGGGACTGCCGGCAGCGGGCTCACCTGCAGCACGCTCCAGCAGGAAACAACGGTGAGGAAGACCAGCGTGAGAGCCGCGGCCCAGCCGGCGGAGAGAGTGCGTGGTTCAGTCATTGTGGGGACATGACAGGCTGAAGCCTGTCCTACCTTTTGGCACACACGAAGTTGGCGTCGTCGTCGGTGCTGCCGCTGCCCTGGTAGCGCGCGACCAATGGATACGCGCACAAGGGGCGGGTGCGTACGATGGCGCTCGCCGGATCCAAGTCGCTCTTGTGCTTGGCCGCCACGATGCGCTCGGGCGCGACTCCTTTTTCGACCCAACGCTCCAGCGCTGCCTCCATGTCGCGATCGGGATCGCCCGAGGAGCCGGGGTATTGGCCGAAGCTGTTAGTGCCGGAGCCGCCGCCGCAATGTTGCATTCCAGGCACCATGAAAAGACGCGCGAACCCGGCCGTCTGCTGCGCGCCCATCTTCGCCGCCACGCTACCGTAGTAATCGATTGTATTTTCGGGTGCGATGGCGGCGTCGCTCCATCCGTGATACAGGATCAGCTTGCCGCCGCGCGCGCGGAAGCGGTTGAGGTCCGGGTCGGTGGCGTTCATGTTGCGGGTCTGCTTGTCTTCGGCGGCCTTGGTGTCGCGGTCGGCGTTGAAGGTGTGGTAATCCCAGGCGGCGTTGTCGAACACCATGTTCTTGAAGAACTGCGTGCTGAAAGCGTACAGGAGACTGCGCTCGGGAGCCGGCCCGGTGATCCAGGCGGTCCAGCCGCCCAACTCGGCCTCACCGCCGGGGGCGTATCCGGGGAAGATCTGGCCGCGGGAATTGCGCCCGCCGGCGTACAGCTTCTTAAGCGCGGCCACCTGCGGCGCGGTCAGGCAACTATCCGACTCGGCGGCTTGGCAGAGGAGCACGCCCGGATCGAAATGGCAGCGCGAGGGGTCTTCGATGACGCCATCTTTCACGCCATCCAGCGCGTCGCAAGCGGCCAGGGCGGCGGCTTGAATGGCGGGCAGCTTCTTCGGCGGAATGTAGCTGTCCTTGCCGCCCAGCAGCGCCAGATTGTCCCAAGCGGCGTTGGACAGCAGGTGCGTCCAATAGTTGGCGGGCGCGCCGGCGATGATGCCATCGTAATCCTCGGGGTAGCGCTGGGCTTCCATGAGGGCCTGGCGGCCTCCGTTGGAGCAGGAGCTGAAATAGGAGCGCTGGGGGTCCTCTCCGTAAAAAGCGTGCAGGATGGCCTTGGCTTTCACGGCCGTTTCGTGGATGGCGCGATAGCCGAAGTCGGCGATCTTCTCGGGGTGATCGAGGGCCCAGGCGGCATCGGTCCCGCCGGCATGGTGACCCGTATCGGTGGCGGCGGTGGCGTAGTTGTGGGCCACGGCGTTCATCAGTTGGTCGTAGCCGATGGCGCCCGCGAAGCCGCCGTTGCCGGCGCCCTGGAACTTGCCGTTCCAATGGGAGGCGGGCATCCAGACTTCGAACTGGATACTGGAGTCCGACGATGGCTTAATGACTCCGGCCACGCGGCAGAAGGCCGGCAGGTTGGGCAAGGCTTTGCCGACGGGCGGCGTGAAGCTGCCGGCGGCGACGGACTCCGCGCTGGTGATTGAGGTGGCGGGAAGGTCGAGCTTACTCAGGGTTTCACAAGTTTGGGCCGCCGGCGCCGCGGATGCGAGCGCGATGCAGGCGGCGACGGCTAGCACGGCGAGGGTGGTTCGCGATCGAGATGGTGAGGTCATAGATGGACAGCTTCTATTGAATATAGACCAAAGCGCCGCGACTCCGAGCCGCGACTTCCGAGCCGCGACCGTAAGGGAGCGGTGCCTGCAGAAGCAACATGATAAAGTGATCTTGAAGTCTGTTTATTTGTATTGAAGGTCGCATGATTGCCTATTGGGAAGGCCGCGCCGCCCTCGCCTCCGCCGCGTTGCTGATCTGGTCATGCCTGGCGACCGGCTGTACCGGCAAAAGCGCGCCGCCTCCGCGCCAGGCGGAAGGCGTGCCCGTGGTGGTGGCCACGGTCAGCCAAAGGACCGTTCCGGTGGATATCCAGGTGATCGGGAACGTGGAGGCATACGCCACGATTGCCGTGAAATCCCAGGTGGGCGGTGAACTGACAGTCGCGCATTTTCGTGAAGGCGACTTCGTCGCCAAGGGCGACGTACTGTTCACCATCGATCCCCGGCTGCTGGAAGCGCAGGTGAAGCAGGCGCAAGCCACGCTGGCGCGCGACAAGGCGCAACTTAGCCTGGCGGAAGCCAACCTGGCGCGCGACACAGCGCAGGAAAAGTACACGCACGACCAGGCCGCCCGATACGGGAAGCTCTTTCAGAAGGGCGTCATCTCGCGCGAGCAGTACGACCAATACCAGACCGGCTCGGACGTCCAGACCGAAGCCGTACACGCCGACAAAGCCTCTCTGGAAAGTTCGCGCGCGGCGCTGGCCGCCGACGACGCGGCGCTGCGCAACATTGAAGTCCAGCTCTCCTACACGGTGATTCGCAGCCCGATCGACGGGCGCACCGGCAATCTCATGATCAAGCAGGGTAACGTGGTGAAGGCCAACGATGTGGATTTGGTGACCATCAATCAACTGCAGCCGATCTACGTTACGTTCACGGTGCCCGAGGCGCGCCTCGCGGAGATCAAGCGGTACATGGCGCAGGGGAAAGTCAAGGTGCTCGCGAATCCGCCGGATTTGAACGAAGCCCAGACCGGAGACCTCAGTTTCATCGATAACGCGGTGGATTCGACCACCGGCGCCATCAAGCTCAAGGGAACCTTTGTAAACGCCGGCCGCAAGTTGTGGCCCGGGCAATTCGTGCGCGTCACTCTCCGTCTGGGCTCCGCGCGCGACGCTCTGCTGATTCCTACCGAAGCTCTGCAGAGCGGGCAGGACGGCCAGTTCGTGTTCGTAGTCGGCCACGACATGACCGTGGACGCCCGCCCGGTGGTGGCCGGCTCCAGGATAGAGAAGGAGCAGGTGATCGAACAGGGCTTGCGTGCGGGCGAGACGGTGGTCACGGAAGGGCAGCTTCGCCTCGCGCCTGGCGTCCGCGTGAAGGTGCAGGAGAGCCGGCGCACGCCGGGATAGTCCGCGAAGCGCGCAGCTATGAATTTCTCCGATATCTTCATCCGCCGGCCTATCGCCACGAGCCTGCTGATGCTGGCGATCGCTCTTTTCGGCTTGGTGGCCTACCGGGCCTTGCCGGTCAGCGACCTGCCCAACGTGGACTTTCCTACGCTGGTGGTGACGGCCAGTCTGCCAGGCGCGAATCCCGATACCATGGCCTCGGCGGTAGCCACACCGCTCGAGCGCCAGTTCTCGATCATCGCGGGTCTGGACACCATGAGCTCGACCAGTTCGCTCGGGGTCACCTTGATCACGCTGCAGTTCGACCTGAGCCGGAATCTGGATGGCGCGGCGGTGGACGTACAGACCGGCATCACCCAGGCGTCGCCCTACCTGCCGCCAGGCATGCCGACCCCGCCGACGTTCCGCAAGGTCAACCCGGCCGACCAGCCCATCCTGTACCTGGCGTTGACCTCACCCACGCTGCCGCTCTACACGTTGGACGAGTATGCCGAGACCACCATCGCCCAGCGCATCTCGATGATCAGCGGCGTGGCGCAGGTCGCCGTCTTCGGCGCCCAGAAGTATGCGGTGCACGCCCAGTTGGATCCGCACCTGCTGGCCGCCAAGCAGATCGGGATCGACGAAGTGGAGAGCGCCATCGAGAAGTGGAACGTGAACCTCCCCACCGGGACGCTCTACGGCGCGCACAACTCCTACACCGTGCTGGCCACCGGACAGCTCATGAACGCGGCGCAATACCGCCCCCTGGTGGTCGCCTACCGGAACGGCGGGCCCGTACGCCTGGAAGAGTTGGGCCGCGTGATCGACAGCGTGGAAGACGACAAGACCGCGTCATGGTTCTACAGCAAGAAGGTAGCCGGCCGCCGTTCGATGATCCTGGCGATCCAGCGGCAACCCGGCACCAACACCGTGGAGGTCACCAACGCCGTCAAGCAACTCCTCCCGGTGTTCAAGGCACAGATTCCACCCTCTGTGGAACTGCACATCCTGTACGACCGGTCGATCAGCATCCGCGAATCCTTCCAGGACGTGCAGTTCACATTGCTGCTCACGCTGGGCCTGGTAGTCATGGTGATCTTCCTGTTCCTGCGGAACCTTTCCGCGACGGCGATTCCAAGCCTGGCGCTGCCGTTCTCCATCATCGGAACATTCGCCGTGATGTATGTTCTGGACTTCAGCCTCGACAACCTGTCGATGATGGCGCTGATTCTGTGCGTCGGGTTCGTGGTGGATGACGCCATCGTGATGCTCGAAAACATCGTGCGCCATATGGAGATGGGATCCCCGCCCATGCAAGCGGCGTTCGAGGGATCCCGGGAAATCGGATTCACCATCATCTCCATGACCCTCTCGCTGGCGGCCGTTTTCATCCCGGTGCTGTTTATGGGCGGCATTCTGGGCCGGCTCTTCAAGGAGTTCGCGGTAAGCATCTGCGCGGCGATTCTTATTTCCGGATTCGTTTCGGTGACCCTGACGCCCATGCTGTGCTCGCGCTTCCTGCGGGTGCGCCACGTGCGCGAGCGGGGCGCGTTGTATCGCCAGACGGAGCGGTTCTTCGACGGTATGCTGAAGTTCTACGACCGCACTTTGCAAGCGGTGCTGCGCCACCGGCCCGCCACCATGGTGGTCTTCTTCGCAATCCTGGCGGCCACCGGATGGCTATTCGTCAAGATCCCCAAGGGATTCATTCCGGATCAGGACAACGATCAGATTTTCGTGGTGACCGAAGCCGCCCAGGGCACCTCCTTCGAGCAGATGAAAGAGTACCAGAAGCTGGTGGCGGAGGTGGGCATTCACGATCCCTACGTCGAGGAATTCATGTCCAGTGTGGGCGGCACCTCCGCCGCCAGCCTGGGCGGGCAAAACTTCGGCCGCATTTTCTTCCACCTGACGCCGCGCGCCACACGGCCGCTGGACGTTACCCAGATCATGCGGGAGTTGCGTCCCAAGCTGTCGGGCTTTCCGGGGATGCGCGTCTTCATGCAGAATCCTCCAACCATAAGGATCGGCGGCCAGCTTACCAAGAGCCTTTACCAGGTAACCATGCAAGGTCCGGACACGGCGGAGCTGTACAGGGAGGCGCAGGGTCTGGAACGCGAAATCGCACGGCTGCCGGGGTTGCAGGACGTGAACAGCGATCTACAGATCAAGAACCCTCAGGTCTATATCGAAATCGATCGCGACAAGGCAGCGGCGGTGAACGTCAGCGCGGTGCAGATCGAAAACGCGCTGTACGATTCTTACGGTCCGCGTTGGATTTCCACCATCTACGCGCCCACCAACCAGTACAAGGTGCTGATCGAGCTGATGCCCCAGTATCAGGCCACGGCGGATGCCATCTCGCTGCTCTACGTGCGCTCCAGCGACGGCAAGCTGGTGCCCATCGACACGGTGACCCGCATGACCCGCGACACCGGACCGCAGACCATCAATCACTTCGGCCAGTTGCCCGCGGTGACCCTTTCCTTCAACCTGCGGCCAGGCGCTTCACTCGGTGACGCGGTCTCTGGAATTCAAGGATTGATCGCCCGCCTGCCGGCGTCCATCAGCGCCACGTTTCAGGGAACCGCCAAGGCATTCCAGAGTTCGCTGGGCAACCTGTGGCTGCTGCTGGCTGTGGCCATATTGGTGGTCTACATCGTGCTCGGCATCCTGTACGAAAGCTACATCCACCCGCTGACGATTCTGTCGGGCCTGCCGTCGGCGGGCTTTGGCGCCCTGCTTACGCTCTACCTTTTTCACATCGAGCTGAGCATTTATGCGTTTGTCGGCCTGATCATGCTGATCGGGATCGTGAAGAAGAACGCCATCATGCAAATCGACTTCGCACTGGCGGCCGAAAGACGCCAAGGCAAGACGCCGCGGGATGCCATTTACGAAGGCTGTCTGATCCGCTTCCGCCCGATCATGATGACCACCATGGCGGCCCTGCTGGGAGCCGTGCCGATCGCTCTCGGCTATGGCGCCGGCGGCGAAGCGCGGCAACCGTTGGGAATGGCCGTGGTCGGCGGTCTGCTGTTCTCGCAGTTGATTACGTTGTATCTGACCCCGGTGGTGTATACGTATCTGGCGGCCTTCACCAGCCACGCAGGCAAGCAGAAGGGCGCCCCTACGCTTGGCGGGACAGGCATTCAGCCTGCCGTGACTCCTTAACACCTTAACAGTCTTGACATTCCGAATAGCTGTCTAAACAACGGCGGTACGTGTGCAACCTGCAATGTCAGCGGAACCTACTCCGCCTGTAGCAGTACCTATAGCCAGTGTATATGGGACGAGAAGCAGAATTGCAGATCAGGATGGGACTGTCCGAGGATATGAAACTCAGCGACCTGCACGTATTACAGCAACGAGACGTGCAGTTGTGTCTGCCTCTGCTACGGCATGCCACCCTGTCCAAACCCGGTCTGCCAGTCCAACGGTTCGTGGATCTGTGACAGCCCGATACTTGTGGACACCGCTGGGGAAGGGTTCCACCTCACCCGCGCAGCGGATGGCGTGTACTTCGACCTGTGGGCGAACGGGTCCATTAGGTTAGGAAGTTCTCCTGGACCGACCCGCAATTCCACAACGGCTGGCTTGCATTGGACCGAAATGGCAATGGCGTCATCGATGACGGCTCGGAGTTATTTGGCTCCGCGACGCCCCAGCCTAACCCGCCCGCAGGAAGGTCGCGCAACGGGTTCAACGCGCTGGCCGTCTATGACGATCCCGCCAACGGAGGCAACGGTAACGGCCTCATCGACCCCGGTGACGCGATTTACGATAAACTCCTGGTGTGGATCGACGCGAATCATGACGGGGTCAGCCAGCCCTCCGAGCTGAAGCGCCTGAGGGATGTCCATCTGGACAGGATCGACCTTCAGTACAGACAATCGAAGCGGGTCGACCAGTTTGGCAACGTGTTCTACTACCGCGCAAGGGTCTGGGACGAGGCCGGCAGACTGGGCGGACGGTGGGCTTGGGACGTGTTCTTGGTGCCGGCTCAGTAATCCGCGGTGTGCCATGCGCCGGTCGGCCCTATTCGGCACTCCGTGCGGCATCGCAATTCAAGCGCCGCTGGCAGCCTCGAGGGCGCATCCGGCGGCCCCGGGGGGCAGGTCGGTGCAGCCCGGAAGGCGTCAACGTCGTCTTCGGAGCTGCGGACTGGGCTGGCGGCTGCCAAACCGTAATTCGCTTGCCAGCCCCCGGGAGTGAGATGGCATCGGTGAGGAGAGTGCGGCGACTGATACCCTGGCTTGCCATGGTCGTCGCACCCTCCTATTCACAGCATAGTTTTGACGCCAATACTCTGCTCGCGGTGGCACGGAGGAGAATCGAGCAGGGCGTGGAGCGCCAGCACCAATTCACTTGCGACGCGATGGTTTCGAGGGAGTTCTACCGGGCCGATATCTCCGAGTCGCATGAGGGCATATCGGATACCACGAACGGCCAAGCGCGCCTTCTGGTGTGGAGAGACCGGCTGCATGTCGAGGTTGCCGTTTTCGATGGCCAGCAGCTTTTTTCCTGGCCCGGAACAGGTGCGTTCCACTTCGAAGGTTTGGATGACATGACCGGCGGCGGGGCCAGCGGTACGGGCGATTTCGGCCCCTTCGCGGCCAGTTTCCTGGCCGATAGCGATCCGGCATCCGTACGCTTTCGCGGTGTTGGCGAGTGGACTGGAAAGCAACTGGCCGAGTACAGTTATGATGTGCCTCTAGTCAGCAGTCACTACGCCATCCAGACAGGTGTGCGTCGGTTTGAGCGCACCGCGTATCAGGGCAGCATGTTCGTGGACACGGGGACGGGCGATCTCCGCCGGCTGGTGATCAGGGTGCCACGGCCGCCCGCCGGGTCTGGCGTTCTTCGAGCTGAGGTCGACACGCACTATGAGCCACAACGAAGCACCGGGGGCCCGGAGTTGTTTCCCAGCATGTCTACTCTGGCCATGACTCTGGACGGCGGTAATGAAGCGGTCAATCGTATGACGTATCGGGGCTGCCGCGTTTTCACCAGCGAATCGACGCTAAGCTTTGGCATCTCCCCGAGCGCGCCGCCTAAAGCAGAGGAGAGGACCACGCCCACCCGAGCTCCACCGGGGCTCCCGGTGCGAAGCACCATGGTTACGCCGATCGACTCGCGAACTACGTCCGCGGGCGACCTCTTTGAGGCGCGCGTGGTGGAACCGGTAAAGCAGGGGAAGCGAACCCTCATACCGAAGGGTGCGGTTCTGCACGGCCGGGTTGTGCAGGTCGAGCAGCAGTTCTATCCGCGCGTGGCTGTGCGCGTCAGCCTGAGATTCGACTCCGTGGAGTTTGACGGCACGTCGCTGTCGATAGCGCTTGTGGCCCGCGCGACAGCCCTTACCAGTAGCGACTCCGAGTCGTGGCACCGGACGCCCTCGCGCCCGCAGGTCTTGCGTGTGGTGGAGGATCCGGGGAGACGCGTCGCGGCTATTTGGGTTGTCGGGAAGGACCACATTCGCCTCGACACCCACACGGTGAACAGTTGGGAGACACGGTGAGTGCGCTACTGAGGCCCTAGGACGCTATCGAGAAATGCTTGGATCTGGCGATCTGCGCGGGCGACACCGCCCGCTGAAAATGCGTGGCCTTCGTCGGGGTAGATGCTGAGTTCGCAAGGAAATTGCTTCAGTGTGCAGAGCGCGGCCAGTTGGCGGGCATTGGAGTCAGGGATAACCGGATCGCGGGCACCGTGCAGAATCAGCAAGGGCGGCAGCTTTTTGACGTCCCGGTAAGCGTCGGGCAGGCTGCCGCTCCAAACCACGATGCCCGCCAGGCGCGGTTCCAGCGCGGCAACCGAGAGCGCGACCGAGGCTCCTAGCGAGTAACCCGCGATCACGGTCCGGCTCGCCGGGATGCCTGTCCGGGACCGGATGTGGTGGAGGGCATCGCGCACCGTCTCCGCCCACATCCCATAGTGCACCTCAGGTTCGCTAGCACTTCCCTGTGTCACGTCGAGATAGTGGGGCAAGTACACCAGGCGGCCCCTGCCGGCCATGAGGCGGGCTTGCGTGGCGTACGGAAAGGCGGTAGATTGAACGCCGCCCGAGCCGTAGAGCAGTACGACGGCGGCGCCACCTCTCGTAGTGGCACGCGAAGCATACTCGTCGATTGTGACTCTGGCTCCGGAGCTCTGAAAGGTCGAAGTCTTGTGCCAGACGGTCCCACCAATGCCAGGAATAGCAAAAAGTAGAACTGCCAGGCTTCGCGCGCGCACCCTGGCGGCAACTATAGCACTAATGCCCAGCAGCGTGCTCCGCGGAGTCTTGTAACCTCGTAACCCCCCGGGAGCTGTACGAAAGCTACATCCACCCGCTGACGATTCTGTCGGGCCTGCCTTCGGCGGGCTTTGGCGCCCTGCTTACGCTCTACCTTTTTCACATCGAGCTGAGCATTTATGCGTTTGTCGGCCTGATCATGCTGATCGGGATCGTGAAGAAGAACGCCATCATGCAAATCGATTTCGCACTGGCGAAAGACGCCAAGGCAAGACGCCGCGGGATGCCATTTACGAAGGCTGTCTAATCCGCTTCCGCCCGATCATGATGACCACCATGGCGGCGCTGCTGGGAGCCGTACCGATCGCTCTCGGCTACGGCGCTGGCGGCGAAGCGCGGCAACCGTTGGGAATGGCGGTGGTCGGCGGTCTGCTGTTCTCTGGCGGCCTTCACCAGCCACGAGCCACCAGCCACCAGCCACTAAGTGCACCGTTTCGGAGGTTCGCTAACGTATTTCGAAGACGCCCTTTTGAATACGCGAGCGTATTTTAGAAACCACGTACTGAGCACCAGCCACGGCGAGTGAAGTTCGCCTCACGGGTTGATCTTGTAATACCCCTGATACGCGCCCATCTCCGGATAGAACACGTGCGCCCGATACAATTCCATCACCTGCCGGATGTGCCCCAGATCGTGGAATGCGAATTCGTTCAGCAGTTGCGCGACCGTGATGACGCCGAGTTCCGCATGCCGGCCCGCGCGTCCGCCCGCGCCATCCGGCATCCCTTCGAGGAATGCCAGCGTTTCGCCGCGTTCCTCTTCAAAGCGCGCCATCTCGGCGTACGGATCGAATTCAATACCGCACAGGAACAGTGCCCACTGATCGTAGCCCGGCAGTAGCGGCCTGTCCGCGCCAAGCATCGCCTCAAAGCGGCTGCGGAATCCGCAGACCTCCACGTGCGCCAGATGCGCCAGGACCATGCCGATGGACCAGCGCTCGGCAGACGGACACCAGTCCAACCGCTCCCGCGTCGCCAGCGACAGCAGGTTCCGGAGAATACCTGGCGTCTGCCGCAATACCTGCAGGCACTGTTCAGAGTTGGGGACGCGTATGTCTTTCATAGAACCTCCAGGGTACAATAAAGGTTTCTCCGTGGAAAACTCCAATCGTACAAACCCCGTTTACAGTGCCGCCATCGTTGCGCTGGTGGCCCTTGTGCTGATGGCGGCAGGCTGCGGCAAGCAGCAGGCGCAGGCCGTCGGCGGGATGCCTCCCGTTCCGGTCAGCGTGGCGGTCGCCGCCGAGGAATCTGTGCCGGTTCAGATCCGCGTCATTGGCACAGTGGAGCCCTCCTCCACCGTGCAAATCAAATCGCAGGTCGCCGGCGAATTGCTCAGTGTGCATTTCACCGAAGGCCGCGACGTCAACAAGGACGACCTGCTGTTCGAAATCGATCCGCGGCCGTATCGCGAGGCGCTGGCGCAGGCCGAGGCCGCCGTCGCCAAGGATCGCGCGCAACTGGCGCAGGCGCAAGCCAACCTGGCGCGCGACACCGCGCAAGCCAAGAGCGCGGAGGCCGACGCCTACCGCTACGAACAACTCGCCAAGGAAGGCGTGGCTCCCGCCATGCAGGCCACCCAGCAACGCGCCGCCGCCGACGCCGCGCACGAGTCCGTCCGCGCCGACCAGGCAGCCATCGAGAGCGCTCGCGCTTCGCAAGAAAGCGACCAAGCCGCCGTGGCCCGCGCCAAGCTCGACCTCGGCTACTGCGAGATCCGCTCGCCGGTCGGCGGCCGCACGGGCAATCTGCTGGTGCACCCCGGCAACCTCATCAAGGTGAATGACGTGCCGCTGGTGGTCATCAACCAGATCGCGCCGATCTTCGTGTCGTTCGGCGTTCCGGAGGAGCAACTCGGTGCGGTCATGCAACGCGCGCGGGCGAGTCTGGCGGTACAAGCCTCCACCGACGCCGAACCTAACCGCATTGCGCGCGGCCTCTTGAAGGTGATTGACAACACGGTGGACACTAACACGGGCACCATCCGGCTCAAAGCGGTCTTCGACAACACCGCTCGTATGCTCTGGCCCGGCCAGTTCGTCAACGTGGTCCTCACGCTGGATACGCAGAGCAACGCGACCGTGGTGCCTTCCGAAGCGGTGCAGGACGGCCAGCGCGGCCAGTTCATCTTCGTGGTGAAATCGGACCAGACCGTCGAATCCCGGCCCGTCACCGTGACCCGCACCATCGGCCGCAAATCGGTGATCGCCAAAGGCGTCGCGCCGGGCGAGACGGTGGTGACCGACGGCCAGTTGCGCCTGTACCCCGGCGCGAAAATACAGCCTGTCGCGGCCGGCAAGGTCGATAACTTAACGCTCTAAATGGCGCCTAACCATGCATATCTCACGCATCTTCATCGAGCGCCCCGTCATGACCGCGCTGGCCATGTTCGCGATTCTGCTGTTCGGCATCGTGGCCTTCCGGTCGCTCCCGGTGGCCGCCTTGCCCACGGTCGACTACCCGAACATCCAAGTGAATGCCTCACTGCCCGGCGCCAACCCGGAAACCATGGCTTCGTCGGTCGCCACGCCCCTGGAGCGCCAGTTCTCCACTATCGCGGGCGTGCAGAGCATGAGCTCCCAGAATACCCAGGGCGCCACGCAGATTACCGTGCAGTTCACGCTATCGCGCAACATCGACGCCGCCGCGCAGGATATCCAAGCCGCCATCGCTAAGGCGGAGGGCCTGCTGCCCACCAACATGCCGCACCCGCCTTCGTATCAGAAGGCCAATCCGGCCGATCAGCCGGTGCTGTATCTGTCGGTCACTTCCGATACTCTGCCGCTCTATACGGTGGACGAATACGCGGAGACCTTGCTCGCGCAGCGCATTTCCATGGCCAGCGGCGTTTCCAGCGTGCAGGTTTATGGCGCACAGAAATACGCGGTGCGCGTGCAGTTGAATCCCGACGAGCTGGCCGCGCGCGGCGTCGGTTTCGACGAAGTGATCGAGGCCATCCAGCGCAGCAACGTGAACCTGCCTACCGGCAGGCTGTATGGCGAAAAGCAGGCCTTCACCGTGCAATCCAGCGGCGAGTTGACACGCGCCGCCGCCTACCGGCCCATGATCGTCGCTTACAAGAACGGCGTTCCCATTCGCCTGGAGCAACTCGGCAACGTGATCGACGGCGTCGAAAACGATCATGCCGTCGCGTGGTTCCAGGGCGTGCGCGGCATGATCCTGGGAATCCAGCGGCAGCCCGGAACCAACACCGTGGAAGTGGTCGATAACATCAAAGCGCTGCTGCCGCAATTCCGCGCGGAGATTCCGCCGTCGGTGAAGCTGAATATCGCCTTCGACGCGTCGGAATCGATCAAGGGGTCCATCCACGATGTCGAGTTCACCCTGGTGCTGACGGTCTGCCTGGTGGTGATGGTCATCTTCATCTTCCTGCGGAACCTCAGCGCCACCCTGATTCCGGGCGTCGCGGTGCCGCTTTCCATCATCGGCACGTTTGCCGCCATGTACCTGCTCGGCTACAGCCTGAATAACCTCTCCTTTATGGCGCTGACGCTGTCGGTGGGGTTCGTGGTGGACGACGCCATCGTCATGCTGGAAAACATCGTCCGCTACATGGAAATGGGCAAAGGGCGCATGGAGGCCGCGCTGCTGGCGTCCAAGGAAATCGGCTTCACGATCATTTCCATGACCATCTCGCTGGTGGCGGTGTTCATACCCGTGCTTTTCATGGGCGGCATCGTAGGCCGGCTGCTGCATGAGTTCTCCGTCACCATTACCGTGGCCATTCTGATTTCCGGCTTCGTCTCGCTGAGCCTCACGCCGATGCTCGGCAGCCGCTTCCTGCGCTATAGCCACACCGGCCGGCATGGGCGGCTTTACGGCGCGTTTGAGGCCGGGCACCACGCTTTGGCCTCGGCTTACGACTATACGCTGAAGAAAGTATTGCGCCATCAATTCGCTACCCTCATGGCCGGGGTTCTGCTGCTGGCCGGAACGTTCTATCTGTTCTTCACCATGCCCACCGGCTTCATCCCCAGCCAGGACAGCGCCTTTTGTTTCGGAGTCGGGATGGCCGGACAAGACATTTCGTTCGACTCCATGGCCAGGCACCTGCGCGCGGTAGCCGAAATCGTGCAGCAGGATCCGAACGTGCTCGACACAGGCACGTTTGTGATGGGCGGCAACCAGGGCGGCTTCTTCGCGCACATGAAGCCGCGCTCCGAGCGGGAGCTTTCCGTGGACCAGATTATCGAGGAACTGCGGCCCAAATTAGCCGCCGTGCCCGGCATCATGATGTTCGTTCAGAATCCGCCGCCCATCACCGTGAGCGGACAGTTCTCCACCAGCGTCTACCAGATGACGCTGCAGAGCGCCAATCTGAAAGAGATCTACGCCTGGGTGGATCCGCTGATGCAAAA
>OCTA010001715.1_pt1 | contig 20148 bp, 20 predicted proteins | sample 1538991 | NCBI WGS metagenome assembly OCTA01 (sample SAMEA3539302, study PRJEB22396) | soil metagenome | biome: tundra; feature: field; material: soil | place: USA | collected 2010-05 | depth 0.15 m | reverse complement strand
ACGATAGGGAATCTCTGAAATGGCACGGGGAATCCTCCCTGAGGAGCGGGCGCAGCAATCTTATTTTACCACAAGAAGAGGACCTAACCCCCCTGAAATGCCGTTGGAGCCGTTGGAGCGTTGGAGGAACTTGGATGTCATTCAGGAGGCAGGTGCGAGCGTCCAATCTCGCATCGGCGGTTGCGGCCCGTTAGCCGGCAATATCGGTAGCTCCACGGCTGGTCTCGGTTCCGGTGGGGAAGACCGGCGGTAGTCGGGCAACAAGCGCGACCTCCTTCGTGACGCCATTCCTGGTAAAGTTGGGCTGATGTTGCGTGTACTGCTCATCTTGCTGGTTGCGGCGGCGCCGGGCGTGGAACTGGCGCAGTGGCAGGAGACCACGGTTACTGACTCCCTGAAGATGGGCTATCAGCTTGTAGCCGCCGACCTGAACCGCGACGGCCGGCCTGACCTCATCGTGGTAGACGAGCGCGGCACTGAACTCGCCTGGTACGAGAATCCAACGTGGGAGCGCCACGTAATCATCAAGGACGTGCCGCGCACCATCAATCTCGACGTTTACGATTACGACGGCGACGGCATTCCCGAAATCGCAATGGGGCACAACTTCGAGACCGTACCGGAAAAGAGCATCGGCAACGTGCTCATCCTCAAGAGCGGGCCTGACCCGCGGCAGCCCTGGACGGCCCGGGAGATCGACCGCATCCCCACCGTCCACCGTCTTCGCTGGATCGACCTCAAGGGCGACGGCAAGAAGGTTCTGCTGGTGGCACCAATGATCGGGGCCAAGGCCACCCCGCCGGACTACGCGGACAACGTGCCGGTGTACCTCTACCGTCCTGGTGAGTGGAAGCGCGAACTGTACACCGCCCAACCCCGCGGCATCCTCCACAGCATCACGCCGGTCCGCTGGCATGGGCGCGGCGAGCAACTCATGACAGCGGACTTTCTCGGCATCCGCGTGTTCCTGGCCCACGGGCCGGTGGAGATCGCCAAAGGAGACCCACGGCAGTGCCCACAATGCGGAAGCAGCGAGATCAAGGTCGGCCATCTGGGCAAGCGCCGGTTCATCGCCGCGATCGAGCCCTGGCACGGCAACCAGGTGGTGGTCTACACCGAAGAGGGGCGGGCGTGGAAGCGCCATGTGATCGAGGACGCGATGATCAACGGCCACGCGCTCGCGGTCGGCGATCTAAACGGAGACGGCCGTGATGAAATCGTAGCCGGGTTCCGCGGCAAGGGATTTCAACTGTACATATTCACTGCTGACGACGAGACCGGGAGGCGGTGGACCCGCCACGTTCTCGATCCCGGCGGCATCGCCGCGGCGGACTGCAAGATCGCGGACTTCCACGGTGATGGCCGTTCCGCGATCGCCTGTTCCGGCGCATCCACCGCGAATGTGAAGCTCTATAGCCCGCGGTGAAAAGCCTCGGCGTCAACCGGGCCTACCGCTCGTCCTGTCGCACCAAGTCCCGCCCTCCGTCTTCGAGCCGTGCACAGATCCCCAGGACAGCCCCATTGAGCGCCGCTTCTTGCGTTCATTCTCGGCGGCCCCCGCCTTCACCAGCTTTTTCACCAGAGTTGCCTGCGAAGGCTTGTCCACAGGGAAGCGGATCGTACCTTTCGACATGTCGCAGCCCGCGAACTCGGACTCGCCCCCGCCCCCCGACCCGACGCCCTCCTCCATGCGGCACTCGACCCGGTGTATCATTCCTCAATATGCTCACGAGGATTCCGGTCGCCGCTCTGCTTCTGCTGGCCGCTTCGCCGCTCTGCGCGCAGAATGGCTGGTTTCAGCCGTCCTTGCTCGGGAAACCGGAGGTGCGCAAAGCCCTGCAGTCGGTGGACGACCGTGGCGCGGGCATCGTCGAAGAGTGGATCCGGCTGGTGGAGACCCCGGCGCCCTCCGGCAAGGAGCAGGCACGCGCAAAGTACATTCAAACGGAGATGGAGAAACTCGGGCTGAGCGAGATCCGCACCGATAACATCTTTAACGTGAGCGGCGTCCGCAAAGGAAGCGGCGGCGGTCCGACGGTTGTGTTCGCCGCCCACATGGACACCGTTTTCCCCGAAGGCACCGACCTGAAGGTAAAGCGCGAAGGCGACATTCTGCGGGCGCCGGGCATTGGCGATGACACGTCGAACCTGATGGCAACCCTGGAGATGTTCCGCGCGCTCAACCGCGGCGACGTCAAGACCAAGGGCGACCTCATCTTCCTCGCGTCCGTCCAGGAGGAGTTGGGGCTGCTGGGTGCCAAGCACTGGCTGGAGACGAGCGGTTACAAGCCTGATATGTTCGTGGCCATTGATGTCTCATCCACTGAGGTCTGGTACGGCGCGCTGCGTATCGACCAGTTCAAGTTCTTCTACACTTCACCCGGAGCGCACACGCTTGAAAGCCGCGGCGCGCCGAGTCCGGCCAAAGCCGTAGCGAAGGCGATCAATGCGCTCTACGAGATTCCGCTGCCGCCCATCGCTGAAGGCTTCGGCACGTTCAAGCTACCCACGTTAAACGTGGGTATGTTAGGCGGGGGCACCGTGGTGAACGCCATCCCGCGCGAGGCATGGTTCACGGTCGATCTGCGTTCGCTGGACGGCGCCACGCAGGATCGCCTGGAGAGCACTGTGGTTTCCACCGCGCGCCGCGTCGCCGAACAGGAAGGCGTCGGCTTCCGGATGGAGCGGAAAATGGGCATCGATTATTCGAAGGCCCTGCCGCAGAAGGAGCGGCTCAATCACCCGCTGGTGCAGACGGCGCTGGCCACCAGCAATTACTTCCGCAAACCGGGCACGTCGGAGATCGCTGCCCAGGACGCGGGTGCCAACGATTCGAACATCGCGGTGAGCATGGCCATCCCGGCGGTAGCCGTCGGCGCGGTTGTCGAACACATGCCCCACCGGCTGGAGGAATACGCCGAAGCGAGCAGCATCGCGCCGGGCATCAAGTCACTGATCGCCCTCGCCGTTGCTTTGACCAGTCATTAAGCTATCGCCGGCCGCCTTCAGGTCGCTTCCTGCGTACAATCGCAGCTCTGACGACGCATAGTGTCCCCTGCGCCAGCGGTTCGTTCTAACGCCTGAAGTGCAGTAGTGGCGCCGTCATCGATGCGCTCCGGGCATGTCGTCGGGCACTCGGAAAATGCGCTTTGCCAGAAGCCGCCGGAAACGGCGTTAATCGTTATTATCGGTAGCTATACCGAACAAGTGGGTCGTCCGGGAGGCACATCCTACGGGCGCGCGGGCGTTGGTTCCATGCGCAGGACGACTTCCTTGCGGTCGCGATCCACCAGCACTTCGCCCGTCGCTCCGTCGGCAAGCTTGTACGAGCGGAGCGCGGGCGCGAGGCTGTAGACGCCTCTGGCGAGGCCCTTGAATTCGAACGTGCCGTCCGTGACGAGCGAGGTCATCTGGGCGTCGGTGCCCCAGTCGGCGCCGAGGGTGACGCGAATATCCGGCGGGATGGGTTTGCCGTCCGTCAGCACTACTCTTCCGCGGAGCGTGTAGGCTGGCAGCAGGCGGATGTCGCCCAAATCGACCTCCTGTCCGTCGTCCTTAGTTTCGCAAGGCAACATCGCGCTGGCCATGCCGCGCGCGGCGATCGAATCCATCCGTGCGTAGAGATTCCAGATGCGTCCGGCTGGCACGTTGGTGATGGCGAAGGTGCCGTCCTCGCGGGTGCCAATGCGGACTTCAGGCAGGGTGCTGCCTGAATTGCGGCTGTGCGTGCTGATTCCGACTTCAGCGTTGGCCACGGGCTTTCCGTCGGGTCCCAGCAGGCGGCCGCGAACGGTGGCGCCTTCGGTGACGGTCATGGTCTTGCGGTCCGGCCCAGTGGGCAGGTTGAAGATCTTGGGCGCCATGCCGCGCGGGCTGACGTTCAGGGTCATCTCCACCGCCGGCTTGCTGTAGGCGATTTCGAACTCACCCTTCTCGTTGCTGACGGCCACGAGGTCAATCCAATCGACGGGACCGAATGTCCGGCCGAGCCCGCGCGGGCCGCGATACGTCACGCCGGCCTGCTCGACGATAGCGTCTCTGACCGGGTTACCGCGAGCATCAACTAGGCGTCCCCTGACCACTTGAGAAAGGTCCTCGATCGGCGGCCGGGGTTTGAGCGCGGCGGCAGGCGCCGGACCGTTGGCGGGGTCCACCTTGTCAATGAACGCGGCGCTATACCCATCCTTCAGGACGAGCAACTTGAAATGCAGGTCGGGATTCAGGCCCGCGATGGTGTAGCGGCCCGCGGCGTCGGTGAAGGCGTGTTTGCCGCAGTCCACCCAGCAGGTGGGGCAATAGATGCTGTAGCCTTTCTTGACGCGGGCCTCATAGACCAGCACCGTAGCGTGTTCCAGGGGCGCACCAGCAGCGTCTGTGACGGCGCCGGTGGCGGTCGCGCGCTCGTCCGCGAATGCCGGGGCGGCAACCCCGATGACCAAGGCAGTTGCAGTCGCCAGGAATCTGCTTCGCATACAGTCTCTCTAGATGCTAAAAAAATAGCACCGAAGAGCGGGGATGTCAAACGATTTCCCTGCCTGATATCGCCGCCTGCTGCCGGATGGGGGTGAATGGCGCCAGGCTCCTCGCACGGTCCAGCTCCTCGGGTGTTCCCGAAACCCACGCTCGATGCCGTTCGTTAGGGTCCGCGCGTGTTGTCGTCGCCGGCGTCGGAGTCAGCGAACAACTCCGGGCGGACTTCCTCCACGCGGGAGAACACCGCCGGCCATCGCTTCTTCACCGCTCGCATGGTCAGACCGAGTGCTACTTAACTGCCATGTCGCGATCCAGCGCGCCATTGCGGGCAGCCGTCAACAACTCCTGATCGGCTTCGCGCAGGGCAGCACGGGCTCTTGGTAAAGAAAGAGAAGATTGAGGATGGATGTGGCCTTGGTGGCCGCCTGTTCTCTGCCACCCTGCACCACGATGCGATTCTCGGCTTCGGAAGGCATAGACGGGTTCCGGACGCTGTGAAGACGTAAGCAATTTGGAGAAGCGGTCGACTGTGCCCGATAAGGCTAGCCTGTTTACCTAGCCGGTGCTTCCTCTCCCGCCGAAGCAATGGACAATTTTCTGCGCACCAGTCCGGCCAGCGCCTGGATGAACGCAGCGGAATCGTTCAGGCCCGGAGTCATCCGGTAGTCTTCAATCCCCAGGCTGAGGGCCTGCTCGCGGTGCTCAATGTCGATTTCGTACAGCGTCTCGACGTGGTCGGACACGAAAGAGATGGGCACCACCAGGAGATGCTTACGCTGCTCCGCGGCCAGGCGCCGCACGGTTTCGTGCATGGAAGGACTTAGCCACTTCGACGCGCCGACCTTACTCTGGTAACACAGGTGGCGCCGCGCCGGCCATCCGCCGCGCTGCCAGACCAGTTCGACGGTGCGCTCGATCTCCTGCTGATAGGGATCGCCGTCTTCCACCACCGACACCGGCACGCTGTGCGCGCTGAAGATCACATCCACATCGCGCGGGTCCTCGAATCCGGCCATCGACCGGGAAACGGCTTCGACCAGCGAGTCCAGGTAGCCGCCGTCCTCGTGAAACCGTTCGATCACGTGAACGCGCGGGCTCCAACCATTGGGATGGAAACACCTCGCCCATTCGTTCAGGCTGCTGCCTGTGGTGGTCTTGGAGTATTGCGGATACAGCGGCAGCAGCACCAGGTCGCTGGGAGCGTGCTGCTCCATCTGGTGGATCGCCTCTTCGGTGAACGGGTGCCAGTAACGCATCGCGACCGCCACGCGCGCGTCCAGGTGGTTGCGCAGTTCGGCCTCGAGCGCCGAAGCCTGCCGCCTGGTGTTCTCGAGGATAGGGCTCCGGCCGCCGATTTTCGCGTAATGACGCGCCACGTGTTTGGCGCGTGTCGAGGCAATCAGCCGCGCCAGGGGCTGCCGCGCGATGCGTGCAAATGGGAAATCGATGATGTCCGGATCGCAGAACAGGTTGTACAGGAACGGCCGGATGCTTTCCAGCGAATCCGGCCCACCGAGTTGAAAGAGAACCACCCCAAGCTTCACAACTTGTGAGTTTACTGGAAAGCCGCATCACTTGCGCGCCGGCGGAGTGAGGGCCGTTGGGACAGCGTGTCCCACCTGAGAACACCGGACCGCACCGTCCCTTCCGGCAACATCCCCGGTTACACCTGTCGCCCCGGTTCGAAACCGGATTCGGCAGCTTCTCCCCCAGTTCCACCCGCGCGGGCCATGCTGCCCGCCCGGCCAGTATTTCTTATTTCTCCACCTGCGTTCGATCAGGTCAAAAACTTCGCGAGCGGTCGCGCCATTGGCCCGCAGCTCGCAGGAATGCTCGAACCGCTCAGGGGGCTCATCTCCCTCCATGTACTTTTTGAGGCCAGCTCGAAGTGTTGCCAGATCCGAATCGCTCCACCGTTTCCCTCGTGCTCGGTTTTGGCGTCGCTCGAATTTGTGGCGGATAACGGCTGGGTAAGACTTCCAGTTCGGCGGGTTCCAGCCGGAGTCAATTTTCGTGCGCAGGAACGTCAGCACTTCTTCCGCCCTTCGCGTTATGTATAACTTACTTGTTTTCAGTGGGCTGCGAGAGAACAAGTCCCCCTCTCCGCACCACTACCATAGTTTTACCGGTTTCTGGAATGGGCTTTACCGCTGCCACGGTCCGGATCACTTCTACCGAGCCACCGGACAGCAGTAGCCGGCGCCTTACCCTGCGACCCGCGGCGGCTCGTCCTGTTACCCTTCTTCACGCCGAGTTGGCCGGCGCCGCGTAAGTAAGTGTCGACACGTAATTCCGCAACGAGGTCAGTTCCAGAGGAATTCGCTTGCGGCTAAGATGGCCGTCCGCCGGACAGCCGCGCGCGTACTCGATCTTCAATGCGGCGCGGGCTCGCGTCACTGGATCGGCCGCCTTGTCATACTCGGCTTGCAGCGCGTCGGCCGAAACATGAGTAACTGCAAACGTCCGGCCGAGCGCCGTTTCGAAAAGGTGCACGACATCCAGTTGACTAAGGTCTTCCGGGCCGTCCAGTGCCAGTTCCACCTTGCCGCCATCGCGCCCCAGGCAGCGGATCGCCACCTCCGACACATCCTTGTAGGAGACCATCGCCGATCGCTGCGCGCCGTCGCCCAGCAGTTCCGCCTTGGCGTTTGGATAGTCGAACCCAAAACCGGGACTTAGCCACGTTTCCATGAAGAAATTGGCGTAGAGAATGGTCTGGTTAGCGTGGCGGCACCCCTGATACTCCTCCCGCTCCTCGACTAACACCGACTTAGTCCGGAAACGGCGGGGCACGGTAACACAGATAAACTGCAGGCCTCCCAGAATGTGCGTGAAGTCCCTCAGGCTGCGCGCGCACTCGCGGTCGAAGGTTTCGCCGGGATCGATAGGGAGCATGGCGGCGTCCGTGCTGATCACGGCCTCCATGTCCCGGCAAGCGGCAACTAACGCAGCGGGATTGTGCAGCTCCGCGGGAAATAATTCGACTCCAGCGGCGTGCAGGCGTTCGATCCGCTTGGGCGGCGTGGCCCGCGGCACCCACGCTCGCACCTTCTGCCCCTTCGCACTGAGGCGCCGGCAGACCTCGTAACCCAGCCGGTTATCGGCCCCCGTGACCAGAATCATGCGACCGAGAATACTACCGAATGGAAAATGGGTCAAGCAACAAAAACGCCACAAAGGTAAACAAATGGCGAAAAAGATAGCGCGGGCGCGCTGTGCGAGGACGGTTTGGGCGTATACTCTGGAGCGAACCACCATAGCTCCGGAGTCGCACATGCCAACCAAGCGAAGCGATAAGATCCGGCTCCTCGAAGCGGAGTTGGAGTTGATTGAAGGCGGCGGCTGCGGCCTTCCCGCGGGCGAACCCATGGCCGAGCGTCCTATGTTCTACCATTCTCTGGTGTGCATCAATCACTGGCAGGTTCCCGGTCATGGCGATGAATGCCACGACAACTGCGTCCTGCTCGACGCGGTTCCCCAGCGGCATCGGGACGAAAAGCTTCCCTGCCATTTCATTCCCCTGAACTCCGCAGGCGACACCGTGCAGGCGCTCGAACAGGGGGGCGACCGGGAACGGACCCAGGACGAAGTGAAGAAATGGTTGCGGGCCACCATCGCCAGTCTGAAGGCGGAGGCGGAGACGGTTGGCGAAGAGTCTGCGCCGTATTGAATGGCGGGCCCGAGCGCGCCGAAATTCACGATGTCGGGAATCGTCGAGAATACTCACAGTTGACAACGGGCCCGCGGAAACATACAATTCCTTACCAAGCGAAGAACTCTGCTGCACTCAGAGCTATGGATACTGTCAACTCGGGAACTGGGCCCAGGTCGACGCCCGTTCCAACGAAAACTTCCGCCCTCGCCGGCGCGCCTTCCTCCGACGCCGCACTCCTCACGGGCTCCCGGACGCCCCCGGCTCAGACCACCGTGGTAGCGGACATCCGCAAGTCGCGGCGCCGGATCGTCTGGACGGCGATCTCGGCGTTCCTGATCACGAATTTTCTGATGTTCCTGCGCTTCTTTTTTCCGCGCACGCTGTTCGAGCCGAGCACCAAGTTCCGCATCGGCTATCCGTCCGATTTCGGCCCCGGCGTGGATGAACGTTTCAAGCAGTCCCATCGTGTCTGGGTGGTTCGCCGGCCGGACCGGCTGTTCGTCATCTATGGCAAGTGCACTCATCTGGGCTGTACACCAAACTGGATCGAAAGCGAGAACAAGTTCAAGTGCCCGTGCCATGGAAGCGGGTACGACATGGAGGGCCGGAATTTCGAGGGGCCGGCGCCGCGTCCCATGGACCGCGCCTTTGTTGAGTTGGATGCTGAAGGTCAGATTATAGTCGATACGAGCCGGTTGTCAACATGTCCTCCCGGGGGGGAGTGTCAATTTGAAACCAATCCGAATTCGTACCTGATCGTGTCGTAGCCGGTTGTATTAGCGGCTGGCGCGCGGGACGAGTTTGGATCGACGGCTAACGGAGGGGGACTGCCATGTTGAAGCCCGAGGGCGAGCCGAAGTCTACGACCTTGCTGGAGACCGCTAAGGAAGCTCTTCAGGGGCTGCGGGAGGACATCAAAGATCCGCAGCGTACCCAGATCTGGAAGTCGATTTTCCGCGTCAAGCACGAGCGCACCGACCCCCGCACGCGGTCGTTGGGCGTACTCGGGAACGTCTTTCTCCACCTCCATCCGGGCCGCATCAACCGCGATGCCGTGCGCTACAGCTACACCTGGGGCATGGGCGGCATCACCTTCTACCTGTACCTGGTGCTCACCTTCACCGGGGTGCTGCTGATGTTCTATTACCACCCCACCAAGCTGCAAGCGTTCCGCGACATTCTCTACCTTGAGCACGATGTGCCCTTCGGCAAACTGAGCCGCAACATGCACCGGTGGGCCGCCCATCTGATGATCATCACTCTGTGGCTGCACATGTTCCGCGTCGTGCTCACCGGATCGTATCGCAGGCCGCGCGAGTTCAACTGGTGCGTCGGCGTCATCCTGTTGGTCTTGACGCTGTTGCTCTCCTTCACCGGCTACCTGCTGCCGGACGATCAGCTCGGCTTCTGGGCGGTTACGGTCGGCACCAACATGGCCCGCGCCACGCCGCTGCTCGGCAACGAGGGACCGTTCGGACCGGCGCTTGGGATGACGCCATACAACGACGTGCGTTTCGCCTTGCTGGGCGGCTCGATCGTGGATGCCAATGCGCTGCTGCGGGCCTACATCTGGCACTGCATTGCGATTCCGGTGCTGGCCTCGGTCTTCATGATCGTGCACTTCTGGCGCGTGCGCAAAGACGGCGGAATCTCCGGCCCGTCGCCGGTGATGCTGGAGTCGGAGATCAAGCCTCCGGCCAAGGGGCGGTGATCTTATGGATTGGGCGCAGATTTGGAAAATCCTTTCGGTGCCGGACAACGTGCCCATCACGTTGTTGGCCATCCTGGTGCCGTTCTACACCTGGTACGGGCTGCGGCAGGCGGTCGCAGCCGATAGGCTGATCGGACGCCTCCAGGCCGACCCTGCCCTGGCCAAGACGCATCATCGCAAGATCCATCCCTATCTGCCGAAGTGGACGCGGGAAGTGCCGGTCTGGCCATACCTGCTCAAAATCGAATTTCTCGCCGCCATCATCGTCACCCTGATCCTGATGATCTGGTCCATCACGTTGAACGCTCCGCTGGAAGAACCGGCCAACCCGAATTTCACCATGAACCCGTCCAAAGCGCCTTGGTACTTCGTGGGGTTGCAGGAAATGCTGGTGTACTTCGACCCATGGTTCGCGGGCGTGGTCCTGCCCTCTCTGATTGTCGTGGGCCTGATGGTTTTTCCCTACGTGGACACCAATCCTCTCGGCTTGGGCTACTACACCATCAAGCAGCGCGTGGTTCCGCTGCTCAGCTTCGGTGTCGGGTTCTTCCTCTGGCTGCTGTTGATCTTCATCGGCACGTTCGTCCGCGGGCCCGGCTGGATGTGGTTCTGGCCGGGCCAGCGCTGGGATCACACCCGGGTCATATACGAGGTGAACCGCAATCTGCCCGACGTGTTCGGGATCCATAACGTGTGGTTGGCGGGAATCCTGGGCGTAATCGCGGTGGCCCTGTTCTATGCCGCGACCGGGTGGGCCATTCACAAGTGGCTCACCAAGCCGGGCCTGAACCGCACGCTTTACGAGCGGACCAGCCTGTTGCAGTACGCGACATTCCAGTTCTTCGCGATTACGGTATTGGCCGGGCTGCCGGCGAAGATGATCTTGCGGCTGGTATTCCGGGTGCATTACGTGCTTATAACGCCTTGGTTCAACATCTAGCGGCGCACATATGGCGGACGACGACAAACAGGAAGTAAGCGGGCAGGAGAAGACACCCGATCCGGTGGTTGACGGGTCGCTGAGCGGACAGATCGTAGTCTTCTCGGTACTGCTGTTCCTTTCGCTGGTCTGGGCGCTGTTCGACGAAATTGGTTTCGAGCGCCCCTGGAAGCGATATCAGCAGCAGTTTACCAAACTCTATGCGGCGCATTTGCAGAAGCTGCGTCCCCGCCAGGCGGCGGCCGAAAATGCCGTCTACGCCTCGCCCGAGTACAAGAGACTCGACCAGGCGATTCAGGCCGCTGAGCGGACCGCTGCCGCGCGCCTGGCCGCCATCGACAAAGAACTGGCGGAAATTCGCGGGCAGCTCGTGGTGATCAAAGATCCGTTCCAGGACGCACGCGCGAAGATTGCCTCTCTGACATATGAGCTGGACCACGCCTCGAGTGAAAGGGGCAAGCTAGGTATCCGCCAGGACATCGAACAAACTCGCCACGCGACCATCAAGCTCGATATGCCGGCCGGCGCCGGTAAGCGGGGAACTGTCCGGCAGGAATTTAGTTTCGACTCGATGGACAAGCTGTTCACCGGCCTCAAGGCCCGCGAAGCGCAACTGACCGCGGAACAGAACGACCTGTCGAAGGAAGCGCGGGAACTACGACGGCAGCGCGCCGAGTATCAGGGCGACCATATGGCTGGGCTCACCCCGCAGCAGATTGGCGGCCTGTTGCGCAAGACGCAGGCCTTCGTGGTCGAGATCAAACAGATTCACGTCGAGGAAGCCGGCCTGGTGGATCGTTGCGAGTCGTGCCATCTGGGTATTCGCGAGCCGCTCGTGCTCACCGCGGCCGACATGGGCGGCCAGCGTCTCTTCATCAGCCACCCCAACAAGCCGCTGCTGGCTCTCCACGATGTGGAGCGTTTCGGCTGCTCGCCCTGCCACAACGGCAACGGTCGCGCTACCTCGAGCGCGGAGAAGGCGCACGGCAATAACGAGCACTGGCTGTGGCCGCTGTTTCCCGCCGCCAACACCGAAGCCGGCTGCGTGCAGTGCCACGCCGGCGACCGCGTGCTCGAATTCGCTCCCGTTCTCACCCGCGGCCGGGACCTGTTCCAGGTAAAAGGCTGCATGGGCTGCCATCGCCACGAATCGTTCGACCGCGAGGCGGATGCGCTAACCGCCACCAGCAAAGAGATCCAGACCATGGCGACGCGCCAGAAGGACGCACGCATCGAGGCCGACCGCGAGGTCAAGCTGGGCGACGGCGCCGACACCGACGAAAACGCGAAAAAGCACTTCGCCACCGCTGAATATCTGCGTATCGGCGCCAGCAACATTGACGCCAGGGTCGCCGAAATGGAGTCGAAAGCCAAGTTCCTGATGCAGGACGTCAAGAAGGTCGGCCCCAATCTTAAAGACGTCCGGCTCAAACTGCGCAAGGAATGGATTCCGGTCTGGCTGAAGGATCCGCAGGCTTTTCGCCCGGGCACGAAGATGCCGTCTTTCCGCCTCTCCGGCGACGAGATCCGCGCGCTCTCGGCGTTCGTGTGGCAATCGGGATGGACCGGTCCAGCGGCGCCGCAGGAGAAGCCCGGCGATGCCGCGCGCGGCAAGGAGCTGTTTGAGACGCGCGGCTGTCTGGCCTGCCATTCGATGGGCGAGGCCGGCAACCGGATGGGCGGAGATTTCGCCGCCAACCTCTCCCGGGTGGGCGAAAAGAACGGCTACGACTACGTGGTGCGCTGGGTCCACAACCCACGGCAGCGCACTCGCCCCTACTGTCCGCGCGAAGCCAAAGACCTGGGTCCGGAGGATTACGCCAAAAACGGACTGCCGTTCGTCTTCGACCTGGAACACTCGCAGTGTCCCAACGACGGCGCCGAGCTCCAGGTCCAGAACATGACGGTGATGCCCAGCCTGCGCCTCATTCCCGAGGAAGCGCGCGACATCGCTTCCTATCTCGTGTCTCTTAAGCACTCCGACGCCGCCTATCCCGACGCGCCGTTCATGGACGATCCGCAACTTGCCCAGCGCGGGCGGCAGTTGGTGGCTCGCTACGGCTGCGCCAGTTGCCACGAGATCCGCTCCCTCGAAGACGCGCCGCGGATCGGCACGGAGCTCACCAAGGAGGCCAGCAAGCCGATGGAGCAACTGGATTTCGGCCTCCTCGAGCACAAGGCGAAAGAGGAGGAGTGGTATACCCACAAGGGCTTCTTCGAGCACAAGCTGGAGAATCCCGCGGTGTACGACCAAGGCCGCCAGCGGGCTCCCGAAGACCAATTGCGGATGCCCAAGATCTCTCTCGCCAAGGATGACATCCGGGCTCTGACCACGTTCCTGTTGGGCAGTGTGGACTCGCCGTTTTTCGGCGAGTTCGAGTCCATTCCAGCCAGTTTCCGCGATATCCCCACCGACCAGCAGCGTGACATCCAGGAGGGCTGGTGGCTCGTCAAGAAGTACAACTGCATGGGCTGCCACGAGCTTGAGGCGGGCCAGAAGTCGATCCTCAGCGGGTTGCCCCGCTACCAGGACCCGGACTGGAAAGAACAGATCCCGCCCGCGTTGTTGCAGGAAGGCGCGCGTGTCAACCCCGAATGGCTGACGCGTTTTCTGGACAATCCTTCTCTGAACGCCAAGAAAGAAGGCAACGGCGTGCGCACCTACCTGCACGCGCGGATGCCCACTTTCAGCTTCTCGCCGCACGAGATTCAGGTACTGACCCGGTTCTTCATGGCGCGCGCGGCGCAGTCGGCGCCCTACATAGCGGAGCAGCTCGTGCCCCTCGACGAACAGGAACGGACGCTCGCCCGCGCGCTCTTCACTTCGACGGCGGCGCCCTGTCTGAAGTGCCATCTGGTGGGCGATGCCAACCGCGACCGTTTCGCCACGGCGCCTAGTTTCCTGGTCGCCAGGGAGAGGCTGAAGCCCACCTGGACGGCTCGCTGGATGCTGGATCCGCAGGCCATCTCGCCCGGTACCGCCATGCCGTCCGGCCTCTTCCGCCGCGATGGCGCGCGCTGGGTCTTCGCCGGCCCGACGCCGGAGGCCTTCCAAAAATTCAAGGGAGATCACGTTCAGTTGTTGGTGCGCTACATGTTTCAGATTACGCCGGAAGAACAGCGTCGTTTAACTCAGATGCTGCCGGCGCGGGGCAAGTAGGACAAGGAGAGGGGAAAATGAAACGGAATTCGATCGTGGTATGCGGAGTGGCCGCGGTGGCCTGGGCTTTGACCGGCTGCGGCGGCGGCAGCGAAACTAAGACCGCCGAGAAGCAGCCGGCGGCAGCCGAAGGAGGCGTCTATCAGCCCACCGGCGACGAAGGGAGCATCACCGGCAAGGTGGCTTTCACGGGCACGGCCCCCAAGGCCAAAGCCATTCTCATGGATGCCGACTCGGTGTGCGCCGCCAAGCACAAAGAGCCGGTTTATCCCGAGACCGTGGTTGCCAACAAGAACGGCACCCTGCGCAATGTCTTCGTCTACGTGAAGACCGGCCTCGAAGGCAAGACCTTCGCCGTCCCCACCGACCCGGTGACCATCGACCAGGACGGCTGCCAGTACAAGCCGCACGTGCTGGGAATCCGTGCCAGGCAGAATCTCAAGGTCGTGACCAGCGACGACACCACCCATAACATCCACCCCATGCCCAAAGTGAACCGGGAGTGGAACGTGTCGCAGCCCCCCAAGGCCGACCCCATCATTCAGAGCTTCAGCCGGGCCGAGGTCAGCGTGCCGGTTAAGTGCAACCAGCACCCCTGGATGAAGGCGTTCATTAACGTGGTGGATAATCCCTTCTTCGCCGTCACCGGCGACGATGGCACGTTCGAGTTGAAAGGCCTGCCTCCCGGCACGTACGAAATCGAAGCCATCCAGGAGCATTACGGCGCACAGACCATGAAAGTGACCGTAGCGGCCAAGGGTGCGGCCACGGCGGATTTCACTTACAAGCCCGACCAGGCCTACCTGCCCAGCTCGCTGAAACTCATGCCGGCCCTGGTCCTGCACTGTTGCGGGGAAGAATAGTCCGGCCATGTGGATCGCCAGCGCCCCGCGAAGCGTCGACCTGGCTGGACTCGACGTTGTTCAGAAGCTGACAGCCTGCTGGGAACTCACCAAACCGCGCGTTGCCGCGCTCGTGGTGGCGGTAGCCTGGGCCGGGTTCTGGCTGGGTTCGGCGGGCACTGCTACCCCGCTCCGCGCATGGGGCACCATTCTCGGTGTCGCCTGGTTGGCCGCCGGCATGTTCGCGCTCAACCAATGTTTCGAGCGCGCGTTGGACGCCAGGATGCGGCGCACCGAAAACCGGCCCCTGCCCTCCGGGCGGCTGACGCCGCGGGAGGCGCTCGGGTTCGGCTGGACGGCTTCCGCGGCGGGCATTGTCGCGCTGGCGGCGATGGTCAACCTGTTGAGCGCGGCCATCGGCGCCGTCACGCTGGTGGCGTACCTGTTCGTGTACACGCCGCTCAAGACCCGTTCCCCGCACTGCACTTTGCTCGGCGCGTTCCCCGGCGCCGCGCCTCCGCTGCTGGGGTGGGTGGCTGCCACCGGCCAATTAAGCCCGGAGGCCTGGTCGCTCTTCGCGATCCTGTTCGTGTGGCAGTTCCCGCACTTCCACTCGATTGCACTTCTCTACCGCGACGATTACGCGCAGGCGGGGATCCGGCTTTGGTCCACCGTGGAACCGGCAGGGACGACGCTGGGTCGCCAGACCATCGGCTTTGCGATCTTGATGCTGCCCGTCAGCCTGGCGCCGGCGCTGCTCGGTATGGCCGGGCCGGTCTACATCGCGGGTGCGCTGCTATTGGGGGCGGCGCTGCTGTATCTCGCCGTGCGCACGGCGGCGGAGCAGTCGCGGCGGCAGGCGCAGCGGCTGCTGCTCGGGTCCGTGGTGTATCTGCCCGCACTGCTCGGGTTGATGGCGTTGGGGAAATGACAGGGAGGGGATTATGGCGCTGCTTTTAGGATTGTTCTTCGCCGCGGTCGGCACCGTGACGGTCGGCATCTTTTTGGCGAAGGTGTGGTGGCTGCCCGAGCTGATCTCCGTGCATGGCGCGGCCATCGACGACCAAATGGTGATGACCCTGATCATCGCCGGAACCGTGTTCTTCCTGGCTCAGATCGCGCTCGGGTACTTCATCTGGAAGTTCCGCGGGCAGGGCGGGAAGGCCAGCAACTGGCACGAGAATCCCAAGCTGGAGTTTACCTGGACGGCGATCACGCTGGTGATTTTCCTGAGCCTGGGAATTTCCGGGAACCGCATTTGGGCGCAGTATTTCCAGACCCCGGTGCCCAAAGACGCCGTGATGGTGGAAATCACCGCGCAGCAGTTCGCCTGGAATATCCGCTATCCCGGTGCGGATGGCGTCATGGGACGCACCAATCCGGCGCTGATCGACGACGCCGCGGGTAACTATATCGGGCTCGACCCCAAGGACCCCGCCGGCAAAGACGACGTGATCACCCAGAACCTGATGGCCATCCCAGTCAACCGTCCCATCCGTCTCATGCTGCGCAGCAAGGATGTGACGCACTCCTTCTTCGTGCCGCAGTTGCGCGTCAAGCAGGATGCGGTGCCCGGCCTCAGCATCGGGGTGTCGTTCACCGCCACCAAGACCGGCGAGTACGAAATCGCCTGCGCCGAGTTGTGCGGCATGCAGCACTACAAAATGCGAGGCCGGTTCCTGGTGATGACCCAGGCGGATTTCGAGCAGTGGCTGAAAACCAGGGCGGCCATGTAAATGAAAAACTTGCCGGAGAGGAGACAGTAATGGAAGTACACGTAGCGGCGCACCACGAAGCTCCAACGGGCTTCATCCGGAAGTACGTCTTCAGCATGGATCACAAGGTGATCGGCATACAGTACCTGTCGCTGGCGATGGTGGCGGTGACGGTCGGTATGATTCTCTCCCTCCTGATGCGCCTGCGCCTGGCATGGCCCACGGAGAAGTGGCCCATGCTCGCGCACATCTTCCCGGAGGGCTTCGCCGGCGGACCGATGACGCCGGAGTTCTACCTCGCCATGCTCACCATGCACGGCACCATCATGGTGTTCTTCGTGCTCACCACGGCGCCTCTCTCCGGCTTCGGCAACTACTTCCTGCCCATCCAGGTTGGCGCGCGCGATATGGCGTTCCCCTTCATGAACATGATGTCGTTTTGGGTGACCTTCGTCTCCTTCGTAGTCATGTTGATGGCGCTGTTTGCCGTCGGCGGCGCGCCCATCGCGGGCTGGACCGCCTATACCCCGCTGAGCGCCGTTGGCGTGATCGGCGGGCCCGGATTGGGGACCGGGCAGACCCTCTGGATCATCAGCATCGCGATCTTCTGCGCGGGGTCGCTATTGACCGCTCTCAACTTCCTCACTACGGTGCTCAACCTGCGGGCGCGCGGGATGTCGCTGATGCGCATGCCCCTGACTTCCTGGGCGTGGTTCACCACCGCCATTCTGGCCCTGCTGGCGTTTCCGGTCCTGTTGGCCGGCGGCGTGCTCCTGCTGCTCGACCGCGTCGGCGGCACCAGCTTCTTCATTCCAGCGGGACTGGTTATCAGCGACCGGCACCTTACCAACAGCGGCGGCTCGCCGCTGCTGTGGCAGCACCTCTTCTGGTTCTTCGGCCATCCCGAGGTGTATATCGCCATCCTGCCGGGCATGGGTGTCACATCGCACATCCTGTCGACCTTCTCCCGTAAGCCCGTGTTTGCCTACAAGGCCATGGTTGGCGCCATCTTCGCCATCGGGTTCATCAGCTACGTGGTCTGGGGCCATCACATGTTTATGAGCGGCATGAGCCCGTACACCAGCATGGCGTTCTCCATTACCACGATGGCCGTCGGCGTTCCCTCCGCCATCAAAACCTTCAACTGGCTGGCGACTCTCTGGAAAGGCCAGATCCGGTTTACCTGCGCCATGCTCTTCTCGCTGGGCTTCGTCTCGCTGTTCGTCACCGGGGGCGTCACCGGCATGCTGCTGGCGCAGCCGGCCCTGGATATCTTCCTGCACGATACCTACTTCGTGGTGGCTCACTTCCACATCATCATGGGTGTGGCCGCCATTTTCGGCATCTTCGCCGGGATGTATTACTGGTTCCCCAAGATGTTCGGCCGTCTCATGCACGAAGGCTGGGGGAAGGTGCACTTCTGGTTCACCCTGGTCGGCGTGTACTCCATCTTCATGCCGATGCACTTCCTGGGCATAGAGGGCCATCCCAGGCGCTACGCGCAACTGACCGAGTTCAAGTACCTGCTGCACCTCCAACCGCTGCATGTCTTCATCTCCATCGCCGCGTTCATCACGGTCACGGCGCAGGTGATTTTCTTTTGCAACTTCTTCTGGAGTCTGAAGAAAGGCAAGCCGGCGGGTCCGAATCCGTGGGAGTCCACTTCGCTGGAATGGAGCACCCCCTCGCCGCCGCCCTTCGATAATTTCGGCCCGGTCGAGCCGGTGGTCCATCACGGCCCCTATGAATACAGCGTGCCCGGCGCGGCCAAGGACTACATCATGCAGACCGATCCAGCGGCGGAGGAGCGTCCGTGACCCTGATCGTCGAACTCCCGGCAAGGCCGGGGAGGGGCGATTCCAGCCCCTCGCTGCGTACGTCCACGTCCCTGATGGGGATGAAGCTGGCCCTGGCCGGCATCGGCATGTTGTTTACGGCGTTCACCAGCGCCTATGTAGTCCGCCATGCTCTCGACCCGGACTGGCATGCCATCCGGATGCCCCGGATCCTGGTGGCCAACACGCTGGCGCTCGTCATCAGCAGCCTCTCGCTGGAGGTCTACCGGCGGAGCCGGGAAGAGCGCCTCTGGCTGGTTTTTGCCCAGGGGATGGGTGTGCTTTTCGTCGCCGGCCAGGTGGCCGCCTGGCGCCAACTCCTGGCCCACGGCGTCTATCTCTCTAACAACCCGCACGCCGCGTTCTTCTACGTCTTAACCGCCGCGCACGGCCTGCACATTCTCGGCGGCCTTTTCGCCCTCGGCGGAGTAACGCTGGTCGCCGAAGCGCGGCGCACGCGCTGGCTGGAAGTGGCTTCGCTGTACTGGCATTTCATGGGAGCACTCTGGCTCTATTTACTGTACCTGCTGTTTGGAATGAATTAATCGCGAGGAGGCTTACATATGGCCGATCGAGCAACCGCCATGACGATGGCGGCCGGCGACTGGAGCGGAGGCGTCCACCCCTACGCCATTTCCCATAAGAAGCTGGGGATGTGGCTGTTTATCCTCTCGGATTCGCTCACCTTTTCCGCCTTACTGGTGGGCTACGCCTACGTGCGCGTGGCCGCCAAAGTTTGGCCCACGCCCTTCCACTTCTGGCCCTCCGTGGTAACTGCAACGGTAATGACACTGGTGCTGCTTTCCTCCAGCCTGACCATGGTGATGGCGGTGGGCGCCGCGAAGCAGGGCAACCGCAAGAAAACCACTCGCTACCTGATCCTGACCATCCTGTGCGGCCTGGCCTTCGTCGTCCTGCACATGAACGAATGGAGGGGTCTGATCCACGAGGGCATGAAACTCTCTTCCAACCCGTGGGGCTCGCCGTTGTTCGGCGCTACCTTCTTTTCGCTCACCGGCCTCCACATGACTCACGTGCTTAGCGGCGTCGTCTATCTCGGTTTCGTCGCCTCCAACTTCAGCCGGGGCAGGTCAAGCCCTGACGATGTCGAGGTGAGCGGGCTGTACTGGCACTTTGTGGACCTGGTGTGGATGTTCATTTTCCCCCTCGTTTATCTGCTATCGGTGAAAGGATAAGTAAGCATGGAGACGCCTATGACAAACCAAACATCCCACGCTCACGAGGGCGGGAACCGCCTGTATCTCGTGGTCTGGACCGTCCTGCTCGGCTTAACCGCCATCGAGGTCTGGCTGGCATACGTGCAAGTCTTCTCCATGCGCGGCATGCTGACCATCCTGATGTCCCTTTCGCTCGTCAAGGCGGCCCTCATCGTCGCCTATTTCATGCACCTGCGTTTCGAAAGGGCCACCCTGGTGTGGTCTCTGGTTCCGGCCGTAGTCGTCATCGGGCTGCTCGCCGTCTTCTTTCCCGACGGTGTGCGCGCGCTGGAATTGGCGGTGCGATAGCTATGAAACTCGCAATCGGTGGTATTCTGGCGGGAACCGTGGCGTTCGCGCAATGCTCGATGTGCCGGACCGCTGCCGCGGCCAATAGTGCGTCCGCCAAGTCTCTGAATCTGGCCGTGGTGGTCTTGTTCGTGCCGGCGATGTGTCTCTTCTGCGGCGTCATGCTGACGGCGTATCGCGGCAACCGGAACCGCGACCGCGATGAGTAGCGGCGCCGTCCCGCGCACGGAGAATTTTATGTGGCAGGCATTGGTATTACAAACTGTCTGTGGGTTGATTGCCCTGGGCAGT
>OCTA010001713.1_pt1 | contig 20164 bp, 15 predicted proteins | sample 1538991 | NCBI WGS metagenome assembly OCTA01 (sample SAMEA3539302, study PRJEB22396) | soil metagenome | biome: tundra; feature: field; material: soil | place: USA | collected 2010-05 | depth 0.15 m | reverse complement strand
GTCACGTCCGGTTCTCAGAGCGCCCGGGGGCGAAACTCCCCCGGGCGACTCACCTGACGCGCACGCTGGGATCTGTGCGGGGGGCGCCTGGCAACGGGCGTCCCTACCGCGATGGTTCCGGCAGATGGGTTGCGGCCGCTCGGTCTTTCTGGGCCGTCTCCCGTGAGGGGTCGGCAGCAGGGCTTGGGGAACTGGCCGCGGTTCATCGTGATTGGTCGGGCTTGCCGCGTGACGGCTGTTGCGCGCTCAGGTGGTGACGGGTTCCAGGGCCTGTCGCCGAGCGCGCGGAGGAGGTGATAGCTGCGTTTCAGGAGCTTGCGCGAGATCGCGATGCACGCGCGGTTGCTGCCGATCCGCGCGGCGAGTTGTTCGTAGTAGGGGCGGTCGGGGCTGCTCGGGCGACGCGCGGCTTGCGCGGCTTCGTAGAGCGCCCACCTGAGCGCGGGCGGTCCTTGGCGGGAGAGATGCCCCGGAGCGCGCCGCTGGTCGGATTCGCGAACTGTGATGTCCAGTCCCGAGTAGCGGACGGCATCCCTGGAGTTCTGAAACCGGCGGGTGTCGCCGAGCTCGGCGAGGATCGTGACTGACGTCAGCTCGCCGATGCCGTAGATCTCGTTACTCAGCGCGTGGCAGCCGGGCTGCTTGCGGGCGTAGTCGCGCAGGGAGAGATCGAACGGGCTGAGCTGCAGGTCGATCGCGTCGATCATCGACAGTGCGATCGTGAGTTGCTCGCGCGCGGCGGCGGGGAGCTTCAGCGCGGCGACACGTTCGCGGTTCTCAAGCTTCAGCAGCCCGCGCGAGTGCGGGGCGCCGTGGTGAAAGAGCACCGCCTGCATCCGCTGTTGCCACTCCGTGCGCTGATGCACCAGCGTGTGCCGGCACCGCACCTGAGCACGCAAATCGAGCAGGTGCGCGGGCGCGATCCACGACTCCGGGAGCCGGCCGATCAACAACAGCTCGCGAAGATGCTGGGCGTCAGCCCAGTCGGTCTTCGGACGCTTGCCGCGGCCCTTCAGACCGCTGGTCTGGACCACCTCGGCGAGGTGCACGTCGGCACCAACCCGCTGGAGCTCCTCGGTCAAGAACCGCCAGCCGGTCGTCGCCTCCAACGCGACCTCGAGATCCGCGCCCTTGAACCGCGCCAGGAACTTCCGGACCCCGGCACGGTCAGCCGGCGCGATCCGCGCGCGTGAGATCTCGCCGGTGATCGTTTCGATCCACTCGGCCGAGATCTGCGCCCGATGCTGATCCATGCCCATCACCAACGACACGCGACCACCTCCTCCTCGACAGCCCAGACGTGATCCACGCGCCAAGGAGCCAGGCGCGCAAGGCATCGCATACCGTGAACCACGGTCGGTCCCTCCTGATCGATTGGCCGGCCGCGTGGCTGCTACCACGCGCGCCTTCTTATGCCCATCGACGTGGAGGGCCGGCCACCTTCACCGCCGGGGTCACGCCAACCGGGCACATGACATCTTTCGGCGAGCGGCAAGATTCGGTGGCTGGCCCAGAAGCTTCCGAATCGGTGGAGGAGCCGGCTACCAGCGATCGCTAACGTGTGATCGAAGCAGTCGGTCATACACATCCCTGACGCCCGCAAGCTGCGTATCGCGCAGCGGCGGTAGGGACGCGCTGGCGGCGTTAGCGCGCGCCTGCTCGGGATTGCGCGCACCTGGAATGACGGTGCTGACGCCGGCCTGGTCGATCACCCAGCGCAGCGCGAACTGGGCCAGCGACTGGCCAGGATCGAGGAGTGTCGTGAGTTCGCGGACGGCGGCCAATCCGACCTCGTATGGCACGCCGGCGAACGTCTCGCCGACGTCGAACGCCTCGCCGTGCCGGTTGTAGCTGCGATGGTCCTCGGGAGCGAACACAGTGTGCTCGTCATAGCCGCCGGAAAGCAACCCGGACGCGAGCGGAACCCGCGCGATGATCCCGACGCCCGCCTCCGCCGCGGCGGGGAGCACCTCCTTGAGCGGCTTGAGGCGGAAGCAGTTGAGAATGATCTGGACGGTCGCGACGTGCGGGCGGGCGATCGCCGCGAGCGCCTGCGCGCAGGTCTCCACCGATACGCCGTAGGCCCGAATCCGGCCCGCGCCGACCATTTCATCCAAATCCGCGAACACGGCGTCGCTCTCGAAAACCTCGTCCGGGGGGCAGTGGAGCTGGACGAGGTCGAGCTGCTCAGCACCGAGATTGGCACGAGAGCGGGCGTTCCAGTCGAAGAAGTTCTGGCGGTTGTAGTTCTCAGGCAGTTGCTCGACGCGGCGACCCATCTTGGTGGCGATCAACACCTGCGGATGACGCTGGTGCAGCTCGCCGCACAACCGCTCGCTGCGCCCGTCACCGTAGACATCCGCGGTGTCGAAGAAGGTGACGCCCTGATCGATAGCGGCCTCCAGAGTGGCGCGGGCGTCATCGGGACTAACCGATCCCCAATCTGCACCGAGCTGCCAGGTACCGAGGCCGACCACGCTGACACTGCGGCCGAGCCGCTTGATCTCGCGTTCCTCCATGGTCGCCCATCCTTACAGATCCAGTCGGCTCGCTGCCGGGTCAGCCAACCGTTCGGGCCGGGCCGCCCCGCTTCAGCCAATCGGGCGGCTGCGCGCCGTGCTCCAGGGCTGGACCCGGGGCAAATCCAAGACGGGGAGATCGCGCCTTGGGGACCCATCGCTTACCAGCCCGTCGACTTGTGCTTTGACCTGACGGGCCCGGCCGTCACTACGCTCGCTTTGGATCGGACACGCGTGCGTCTCATCGCGCGCCCAGCCTGTGGTTCCGCCCAGAAGCTTCCGCCGCGCGAGCGCATTCAGGGCACGCGATTGCGGGGCTTGCGTAGGCATTCGCCGGATTCTGCACTCCGCATCGTCAGCCCCACTCCCGGCGACGTCGACGTTCCCCCGACCTGCGGGCAGGCGTCCGATGCCGTCGCTACCACGCCCCCGCCCGGACGTCAATTTCGCCTCAGTGGTTCACGCAGGGAGTCTGGAGGAATCACGCCCCCGGTTCGCCAAGTCCCTCGCCGTGCCTATGCAAACGCGCCTTTTGCAGCCCCGCGAGTCGGCTGTGCTTTCGGCGACCGATGAAAGTCAAGGGCCTGGGCAGAACAAATTTCGGGGCCTGATCGTCCTGGCAGCTGGTCGCGGGGGCTGAGACCTCCGCTCGTGGCGTTGTTCGCGCGCCGGAACCCGGATCACCCGCGGTTCCCACCCGAATTTGCGCAGTGGTGGTCATCGCCGATGTGGACGGCGTGATCGTCATGGGTTAGGTTGTTGGTGGGCGCGGGTGACTGACGTAGCGAAGTGCAGACGTCAGGAGCTTTGAGTCTGCCGCGCGGCTATGCCCTTCGAGGGCCTAATCTATGCGCGCTCCGGTGTCGCGCTCGCGCCCACTTTCTTGGCCGGGGCTCCGGCCTGCTGGTCGGTGACCATCCGCTTGTAGGACACCTCGGCCTGCAGGGTCAGAGCCCGTTCGGCGTCACGGATCGCACGATTCGTTGACCAGATCCCGGCGGCGGCCTTCGTGCGCGGCTTGGCGCCGGCGGTCAGTTCGAGCTCGCGGAGCTTCTTCTTCGTCAAAGCGGGGCGCTGGTGCGCGTAGTCCTCTGACCGGGTGAGCATGCACCAGAACAGGACCGCGAGCTTGCGGGCGGTCGCGACGATCGCCTTGCCGTGCCCGCGCCGAGCACGGACGCGCTCGTAGAACGCGCGGAGCGGGCCGGGCTGCTTGACGACGCTCCAGGCCGCCTCGACCAGCGCCCACCGAGCCGACGCGGAGCCGCGCTTGGAGATCCGCCCCGAGCGCGCCGGGGTCTCCCCGGACTGGCGGACCTTCGGATCCAGCCCGAGGTAGGCGACCAGCTTGCGGCTGGTGAAAAACCGGTCAGCTCGCCCGATCGCTCCGAGGAACGTCGCGGCGCAGATCAGGTTCACGCCCGGCACCGTCATCAACCGCCGGATCTCCGGCCATCCCAGCGCCTGCTGGGCGATCAGCTGCTCGACCGCTTTGATCTCTGAGTCCAGGAACACGATCTGCCGCAGCCCCGCATCAACCGACTCGCGCTCCTCGACCGGCAGCTGCACCTCAGCCAGCCACCGGCGGCCCGTCACGCCGAACAGGTCCGCGAACGCCGGGCGCTCCACCAGCCGGCGCGCCAGCACCGCAGAGATCTCGTTCTTGGCGCGCGAGCGCGCGTGCACGAGCTGCTCGCGCCGCGCGAGCCGCCGACGCAGGATCCGGCAGCGCTCATCCGGCATCCAGACCGCCTCAAGCTCACCCTTCCAGCACAGGCTCGCCAGGGTGCGCGCGTCGAGCTTGTCGGTCTTCGCGCGGGCGCTCGCGATGCCGGTGTCATCGGGGCTGACCACGATCACCCGGTCCACGAACGGCTCCAGGATCCGGGCGACCTCCCAACAGCTGGCCGTCACCTCCAGCGCGACCCGATCGGTCCCCAGCAGACTCTCCGCCAGCAGCCGCAAGCCCTCCGGCGTACTCGGCACCCGGCCCGCCGAGCGGACCTTCCCGTCCTCACAGATCGCCACCACACAGAACTCACGGTGCACATCCAGACCGATCGCGCGACCGACCCACCTCACCAACGCCATCGCTCACCTCCAACAACACAGTGGTTGACACTGACAGGTGGGAGAACCAGCGGGAAAAACGACACAGACCGATACGAGCTCGAACGCTCAATCCAGGCAAGTCGCAGGGGCGGCCGAAAGAAAAGCACGGGCTCGAAGCCCATCGCCAAAAACGGCCTACCCGTCTGCGTTCTCCCAATGAAGGCCCCTGTCCCGGATGAACCAAACGTTCGGCCCCGACCGGCCGGACCCTTCAAACGGCATTTTCATGCCGCGATTACCGGGGCTCCGGCTGCGTTGTCATGGGTCCGTTCGCCGACGTTCGTGCGCTCGCTTTACGACTGCTTTCCCGCGACCGCCCCGGGGCGGCGGCCACCACCGACGCGGTTGCGAGGACCGTGCCGGGCTCATCGCCACCGCCAGATCCTGACGCTCGGTTTCGCCCAGGAGGAGGCGTCCTGTCCGGACCGTCCAGCTTCTGCCCCGAGACGATCGGCTGGCGTGTCATCGGTCCCGGCGCGTGGCTCGTGCCTTCACGCGCAAGCACCAGCGAGCGATCCTCGCCGATCCCGATGAAAGCGCAAGTGGCGGAGCGCAGCGCAGCACCGCCACGCCGTCTGCGCCGGCCACCAACGGCGCGCTCGGATCTGGGCGGGAGCATGCGTCCGGTCCGCCCGTCCCGGACGCTCGGATGAATGGCGAAGCGCTCGTCCAGCCGGAGCGGCTCCGACGATCCAAAGCAGAAGCGACGTCCGCACCCACGAGCGCTTGCTCGCCGGCGAGCCGCGCGACGCCAGCAAGCGCTCGGCGGCGCGGATCGACAGACCCGAGCCTCGTCGGGAGCAGTTCGCTCGTCGCCCAGGCTGACAGTTCCGGTCAGCTCGTGGAAGCGAGCGCGGCGCTCGCGCTGTCCGAGACGAGCGAGATCGTTCCAAGAGCGCTATGGCGGTCGGCCGCGCCGACACTCCCGCTTCGGATGGATCGCTTGCCGCGACGCTGTAAGCGCTAGGCGACGACGGCTACCGCTCCGAGGTCGATGCGGCCGTCTCGGCGGCTCGCTCCGGCCTCATAGCGCAGCTCCCCAGGACCAGCACTCTCGCGGATGTCGACGACGAGCGCCGCATCGACCGGGGTTGCGGAAGTCCGGGCACGGCGGGGCGTGTCGCGGCTGATCTTGGATTCAGCGCCTGTGCGTGCTGTCAAACGGATCCCAGCTAACGATTCGCTCCGCCCTCCTGTTGGCGATAGGCAGGGCGCCGAACCGCGCTGGTCCGGAGACCTGCTCTGCTCTCAGCGCGGTACTCCTGCAATCGCGGCTTGAAGAAGCGGCGGCTGCGCGACGAGGGATTGCGCTTCCGCGCCCGCTACGCCGAGGGCGGCACCAACACGGTCGTCGGCTACTCAGTCCGCCTCCCCGGCGCCGACCACGGTTCGAGACGGACCGTGTGGTACGGCGGCGGGCGGCTCGCCCCCGACCTCACCCTCCCGGCTCTCCGGCGGGGTGGCGTCAAGACGCCGAGGCACAGCGACGGGCGGTCCGTGAGTGGAACTCGTCGACGTCGACGAAGCCGCGCTCGCCGGGGGAGCGCCAGGCCGAGCTCGAGCAGCGCGGGCTATGTGGCACCGCTGCACGACGGAGCTCGAGCGCGTCCGTCAGCAGCTTCGTGCCGCCGGCACCGACCCCGCGGCGATCGCGCACGCCGCTCGTGAAGGCGCCGGCGTCCTTGCGCGTGGTCGATCGCGCTTGAAGGCGACCAGCCAGGTGCGCTGGCACGCGCCGCCCGGCAGCTCACCCGCTCCGCCGAGCTGCCCGCCCACACGCCGGTGTCGTCCAAGCCGCTCTCGCGCGCGTCCGGGCTGGCGCTGTTCATGCTCGCCGCGGGCAAGCCTGACAGGCCGGTCGGCTGGACGATTGTCGCGCGCGAGATTGCCCTGCTCGCCTCGGAACTCGGCCGCGTGCATCTCGCCCGCGGCGAGCTCGCGCGCGCCCAGGAGATCGAGACCGAGCTCGGGCCGAGCTGGCGCACATCGAGGCGGCACTCGAGCGCGAGCGGCCCACATTGGGCGAGGACCTCGACGCCGAAGCGCAAGCCGCCAAACGCGCACGCGAGCCGCTGGCGCCCCCGACACGGGATCCCGGACAACAGGGCGCCGGCGAGGCGAGGACGTCAAGCGGCTGATTAACCCGCTCCGCGGCCGGCGGCCCCAGGGGGCGGTAGGGCAACCGCCCAAATTCCGGATGATGCTGCGCCGCTTTCTGGCGGGAGGCAGCAGGTTTGGGCAGGACCCGGAAGGGATCGTGTACGCTTCCCGCGATCCGCGCCGGGGCCACGCCGGAAAGCCCCGGGGGGGTGCCCTGGGGCGAAGCTGCAGGGACGTAGTTTTGACTAAGCACCCGCCACGTCGGCTATCGTTCGCGCGTGCTGCGCAGGCGCAGCAGAGGGGGCAGTCCGGGACCGCAGCGGCTACGACGTACTCGCTTGGGCCAAAAACTACGAGAACCACAGAGGCAAGAGCATTGAGAAGCGTGGGAGCTGGGCCGCGGGCGTCGCGCTCAAGGTCTCCACTGCCTGCGCAGGTTCGCTGCTCCGATCGCTTCGAATCAAAGGGGGTCTGACATCGCCGCCGTCGGATACATATGGGTTGCAATCGGCGTCCTCGGGCTGATCGACGCTTTTCGCCATTCGTCGGCGGACTGGACCTACGCGGATCGCAATCGCCCATTTTGGGCGATCTTCATGTTCTTCTTCGGGCCGCTGTTCGTGGTCCCGTATCTGTTCATCGTGCGCCCCCGTTTCCCCAGCAGAGAAGTGATTCAGGCGACGGACGCTTTTCGGAAGCGGTGACCGCACGAGCACGTTTCGCAGCGGTGGATCAACATGAAAGGAGAGTTAGGTGATCGGTGTTGTAGATGTTCCGGAGACCGGAAGTGGGATCGATGTCTTTGAATCGGGGTTGATCCTCCCAATCCCCGCCACGGAGAAGAACACGATCCTCATGGAGGATCGCGACGGCAACAGCGTGCAGCGGTTGACGGCGTCCGCCGTTGTATTTCAGGTTGGTGGCCGCACCGTAATGAAGGATCGGAAGATCAAGATCGATCTCTTCGTCACCGATGCCCGCTTCGCGCTGGCGTGCAGCAAGTACGACAAGGGCGGCGGGTGGATGGGAAGCCCCGGCACGATGGTCGCTGCCAACGCGATCAGCAAGGCACGAGCAGCCATGAGGTCACGCGGAAAGATGCTCGTGGGACAGGTCCGCTACCCGTGGATCCAGAAGGTGGGATGCTCTCCGAAGACAGGCTGGGCCAGCGAGGAGCAACTGATCTTCCACGAAACGGCCAAGGGCGGGGCGGCCGTGCTCACGCTGACGCTTCCCAAAGACGTCGACTCGACCCTTGCCGCCGCCGAGATCATAAGGCGTGTCGCGCGCTACCGGCTCACCAATGAGGAGCTCGATGCCAGCACGCGCGAGCAGCTGGAGCGTCTTGCTGAGGCGGAGCCGTCGGATGCCATCGCATCCGGCGAGAAGGAGCGCTACTTCACGATCCCTAGTCCGCGATTTGTCGATGAAGAATCGGCACGCATCGCGCCAGCCATGGCCTGAGGCCGGTGCCGTCGACGGCTGCGAAGGCCGGCACTGTCCGAGTCGCTGCGATCGCCTGCGTTCTCAGCTTGACGGTGATCACGGGCTGCGGCAGCAGCACGAGGGCTGCTGCCTCATCCGGGCAAGCCGCAAGGAGCGGCACGGTTCGAACGGCGACGACCTCCCCGTCGCGGCTTGCCACGCATCCCATGGTCAGTACTGGAAGCGCCTGTGCCGTGCTCGCGTCAGGATCGATCGACTGCTGGGCGGACAACGAGGTCGGGCAACTGGGGACGAGCGCGACTCTGTCGCAGAAATGCTCCGAGGGTCACCCATGCAGCAGGACCCCGGTTGCCGTGTCCGGGATCGCCTCCGCGAGCAGCGTGAGCGTTGCGGTCTCTCACGCCTGCGCGCTGCTTCGCAACGGCCAGGTTTGGTGCTGGGGGAACAACCAAGCCGGCGAACTCGGTAACGGGACGAATACGAGCAGCTCGACGCCTGGCGATAACGGCGGTGGTGAACTCGGCACCGACTCAACAGAGCCCAACGATCCCACGCCTGCACCGGTGCGAGGGATCGGCGCATGACAGCATCGCGTCGGATGCGCCTGCTGACGGCGTTCAGCGTCCTCCTGTTGAGCAGCGCCGCAGTGAGCGCCTGCGGTAGTAGTTCCAAGCCGTGGTCGGTGTCTGCGGCGGTCCGCTACGCAAATCAGCGTGTCGCAGGAGGCGGATGGGCAGTCCAGCTGGAGGCAATGCCTCCGCATCGCGGCACTCTCTCCATCTCGAGTCAACCGCCTGGCGAGACCGCGTGGGGACCGGACCTACAGAGCCTCGGGAGCGCCTCGGGAGTTACCGTCGGCAGCCCGGTGCTCGTCCGGCTCGCAGGATCGGCCCTCGGTCGAGGCGGAGCCAGGATCCAGAGCCGCCTGTGGTCCCCGATCCCACCAGGCGGACGAGCCGTGCTCGCCTACTTCGATCCTCGGCTGCGGACATGGGTGGCGGTCCCGACAGAACTGAGCGGCGACCGGCAGACATTAAGCGCGAGCGTCCACCACTTCTCGGTTTGGGACACCATCGACTACGGCGTGGGTTGGCTTGTCGACACTCGTGTTAGCCCACCGAAATGCGATGGGCCGGTCCCGAGCTGGGTCAGCCGCGACAACGGAGTCGTGTACGTCGACGACGAGAACGCTCCGCTGCGGTGGTGCGTAGGTCACGACCCGCATAACCCGTCGACGCTCGTCGTGAAGGTCATCATGAATCGCTCCTACGGCACGGCGCTCTATCCAGCGACGAAACCACTCTGGACATACGACAGCTTGTTCGGCGCAGGCCCCCAGGGATTCTTCACCTCTCTACTTGCGCGCAGCCTCGCCGTCCCGCCTGCCATCAGAGGCACATTCGGAGGCCAATTGCCCCTAGTGCCCGGCATCGAGGTCGACTTGGGCTTCACCGAAGCTCAGGTTCGGTCCATTGGCGGCGCACCACTCGTCCACGTTGGCCGCGATTTTTCGAACGCGCTCGCCGGGCTCCTTTACTCGGCGATTGACAAGGTGGCGGGCCTCGGCGAAGACGTGACGGGGAAGCAGGTCGCAGCGATCGCAGCGTTCGTTGCGATCGCCCAGTGCGAGGGCGACGTCGGACGACCGATCGCGCACCACGACTGGAGCGAAGCAGCCAAGGGAATAGCTGACTGCCTCACGGCCGATCCAGAAGCCACTACGAAGCTGCTCGCCGCAGCGCTCGCCTCCGCCCTGCCAAAGGCCAATCCGAAGTCGCTCGGCAAGCTCGCCGGCAAGATCGGCGGCAAGCTTCTCCTCGTTGCCGCCGCGGGCGCTTTCTTCGACATCAGCACCTGGATCGCGGACCAGCACCTCGAGCAATCGGCCTTCGATCTGTCTGTCTTCCCGGTCATCCATGTGAAGCCGCGACGTCGCCCAGTCCCGCCACCGGCTACAACGACGACCACGGTTGCGCAACCGCCGCCCAGCACATCCACCACGGCCGCGCCCACGGGCTCGCTGGCCATCGGCTCCCACTTCGACTCCGAATGCGTTGTCGCTTGGCCCACCGCCCCTGTTACGACATCGAACTCGATCCAGATGACGATGTCTTGCGATGCCGTTCCGGAGAATCAGTTCCTGTTCACGGAGGTGATCTACGGAGACCCGAACCTCCCGATCAGCCCAGACCACGCTCGAGCCCATGTGGTGGGAACTGTCGTCGACACGGCAACATCGGCGTATGGCTACAAGGAGCTGGTCGTGCAGGCGTCGAGCGTGCAGGTCCAATGAGCGGTAATGGGATCGGAACCGCCTCGGGGTGCGTCCGCCCACGTGGGACGGGTGCGGACCCCGTGGATGAAGGGTCTGCCCGGCTGAGCCCCGCGACTGTCTGACGAGCCGCGCTCGAGCATCTCCGCGAATCTACGAAAGGACCCGTCGTGAGCACCAACTCAACCTCGCCCAAGATCACGGAAGGCGCTGTAGTGGTGCCGCCCCCGGACAACATCGGCGTCCTGGAGCAGATGGGACTCCCCGCCAAGGCAAAGGCGATTGCGGACCTCCAGATGCGCTCCTCCTCTCGGGAGATTCCCGATCCCCTCGAGCACTGGGAGCATCCCAGCAACCTCAAGCTCAAGCCCGAGGGGTGGTGGATCTCGGAGGACGCCTCCTTCAAGGGCCAAGCGTCGGCGATCAACTCGTACCACGAGGTCTCGGCTCCGTCCGAAACCGAACTCAGTGGCGCCACGGCCGCGTTTTGCGTGACGAAGGACGGTCGGCTGCTCGGGATCCTCAGCCCGAACGGACGCAACGAAGCATCGGTCTGGATCAGCACCGCGTGTGCTCACGTTCAAGCCGCAGCAGCGAGCAGCGACAAGGCGTCGGCGCTGACGATCAGCGGCGACGGCTGGGATGTTCACCTATCGAGCGTCCATCGCCTGTACAGGCACGTCAAGAGCGGTGGCAGCGCCGTCAAGACCGGCGCGAAGATCGCCGCCTTCGCCGCCGCCGACATCCTGATCCTTCCCGGCGGCGGAAAGCGCAGCAGCGAGGTCGAGGGTCGTTTCGAGATGAACCAGACCCCATCGTTCGTCGAGGCGATCCGCAACGGGTCGGGCGTCAGCTCGCGGTTCGAGTTCGTGAAGCCCGACGGGCCACCGCTTGGTCAGGGCTACCGCTGGATCTCAGACCCCGGACTCGGCGGCGTCTGTCGCCTGGAGCGAAATGGCGAGCCCACGACGGCGACCTTCCTCGTCGATCGGGAGCTACCGAGAGACGAGCAGCTTGCCGCGCTCGATGCCATCGGCTGGGCACCACGGGCGATGGTGGATTGGGTCCGCAAGCGCGTTGCAGATGAGACCGAGCCGAAGCTCTCGCGGCCGGAGCTGCCTGTCGGACGAGTGAACCATCCGTTCTGGCTGAACTCGCTGGGTCTGAACGTGGGCGACGGACCGCAGGACCACCCGGTCACGCGGTACCTCTGGCCGTCCCTCTCGGGGGGTGAGCCCAGCCTTGACCCTGGCGAACAGGTGCTCCACGAGTACCGCGCTCCGCACGTCCACCTCTCCGCGCCCAGCTCTGCCGAGCAGGCGTACTCAAGCTCCGAGATTGGTACCGGGAAGACCGGCGCGACGCGCATCTTCGTAACGGATCAGCGGCTCATCGTTGTGGCAGCTCGATCACCGGACGCGGTGCAGGATGGCAAGGCGTGGTGGGTATCGCACTTCCGCCATGAGTGGATCTACGAGGTCGGCACGGAATCGACGAAGAAGTTCAAGGTGAAGATGCTCACGTTGAAGCCGAAGCCGGGGACAGAGACGCGCGAGACCGCCCTGTACGTCCGCATGCGCCAAAGCAGCGCAGCCGTCCACGAGTTGAAGTTCCCCGAGTTTGCCGATGCGTCTTTCACCACAAACCTTCTCGCGGCGCTAACGGCGACCCCTGGCCGGTCCGTCTCCGACACCAGCTACCACCACGAGGCGACCGGGCTAGAGGTGGACCGCACGGCGAAGGTCATCTCGGGGGAGATTCCTTACTCATTGCCACTGGACTTGGCGAATTAGCGTCGTCATCACCGGCGAGCCGCGCAGTGTCGACGCAGTTCCGAACTCGCCACCCCGGCCGGCGCAAACCACCCCGGAAAGCGCGAGATTGCTCCTCGCAATCGACCGTCTATGCGACTGCGCCTCAGCCAGCGTAGGTGTACGCCTCGTGGCCTCCTACGGCGGACTGATGTGGTACCGCTGCACCACCGAGCTCGAGCGCGTCCGCCAGCAGCTCCGAGCCGCCGGCAGCGACCCCGCCGCGATCGCGCACGCCGCCCGCGAAGGCGCCGGCGTCCTCGCCGCCTGGTCGATCGCGCTCGAGGGCGAGCAGCCAGGCCCGCTGGCCCGCGCCGCCCGGCAGCTCGCACGCTCCGGCGAGCTGCCCGCTAGCACACCGCTAGCACCACGGTGACGCCAAAGCAGCTCTCGCGCGCGTCCGGGCTGGCGCTGTTCATCCTCGCCGCCGGCAACCCGACAGCGCGGTCGGGTGGCTGATCGTCTCGCGCGAGATCGCGCTGCTCGCCAGTGAGCTCGGGCGCGTGCATCGGGCCCGCGGGGAGCTTGAGCGGGCCCAGCAGATCGAGACCGAGCTCGGTGCCGAGCTCGACCACATCGCGGCGACGTTCGAACGTGAGTGGCCCCGGACCGGCGAGGTCCTCGACGCCGAGGCGCAGGCCGCCAAGCAGGCCCGAGAGCCGCTGCCGCCACCGGCACGAGATCCCGCGCGCGAAGTCTCGACCGAGGCCGACGACATCAAGCGGCTCATCAACCCGGTCCGCGGACGAAGGCGACCAAGGGGGCGGTAGGACGGGACACAAGACCTGTGGATCGCCGAACCGCGCTCTTGCTCGTGGCGACGAGCAGGTGCGTTGCGCAGCGCGGGCTGAGACCCGCATTCGGGTCCGCGCGGGCATCGGAAGCCAGTGCGGGTTCGTGGCTGGGTGTGTCCGGGAGCCGGCATGTCTGACGCCCAGCCTCTGTGCTGGCGCGGCTGCTACTTCGCGGCGAGAGCAGCCGCGCGACGGGCCGCCGTCGAGCTGATCCTGTCGCGACATCGCAGCGGTCCACGCAGGTTCATGGATCGAGACCTCGGAAGAACCGGCAGCCGTGCGCAGGTCGATGACCCATCGTCGGCTCAGCGGCTGAGACGCTCGCGAGGATGATGGCGAGCCCGGGTGCTGTCGCAAACGTCCGGCGACTCGCCCTCGCGGCTCTTCGGAGCCTGATCGTCTTTGAAATGCCTAACCGCGCTATGGGGCGAGATGGTGCTTTGTGACGTAGCGCGCGACAACAGCAGCCAGCGCCGCTTGGCCGAGCGCCGTCGGGTGACCCCTGGAGTTGCCGCCGGAGGGGCCGATCGCCTTGAGCCACGCGTGCGCGGTGCACAGCTCATGCCCCTTCAACGCGTTCAAGGTTGACACGTAGCTTACGCCAGCCGCTTTCGCGGCGCGTGACAGGATGCCGTCGAGTTGCCCCGTGACCTTGCGCATCAGCGCCGGATCGGCCGGATCTTTCAGCCACAGGCAGTGGCGCAGCGCGGTGATCGGGCTTCTCGGCATCATCTGCGGGTAGCCGACGACGACGATCCGTGCGTGCGGCACGGTGCGACGGATCGCGCCGTATACGGCCGTCATGTGCTTGCCGAACCCGCCCGCGAACGAACCCTCAACCCCTGCTAGCAGTGTGCTGCACGTGGCGAGATAGCAGTTTGTCAGTACGTCAGCGAACCCTAGATCGTTGCCGCCCATCGTGATCGTCACCAGCTTGGGCGCCGGAGCGATTCGCGACAACGACAACAGCTGTGGCGGCATCCTCTTGAACGAGCTCGTCAGGGCCATTGTCGTCGCGCCGGAACACGCCAGAAGCGCTTGGACGCGGAGTCGCACCGTCCGCGCCATTAGTTCCGGCCACGCGCCGCTCGCGCTGCGGTCACATCCGGTGTTCGGCTGCATGAACGGCGGGTTGGCCTCGCCTGATGAGTATGAGTCGCCGAGCGCGACGTACCCAGGCTTCGGTGTCACCGCGGGCCTCGTTCGATATTCGACTGCGTGGCCTTGGTTGTCAACGGCCATACAGAACGACGACGACGGGCAGGACACGGAGTAGAGCTGCTGTCGAGGATCGACATTCATGGCCCGGCTCCACGACCCGTTCACGTCTAGGAACGCGTGCCCGCTGGCACTGACGGCCGCGCAGAACTTTGCTGATGCGCAGGACATGTCGTTCAGCCTGCCGGAGGGATCGACGCGCGCGGGGCCGTGCCAGGATCGCCCGTCGTACGCGAAGACATTGCCGTTGATGTCCGACGCCAGACAGAACGACGCCCCCGGGCAGGAGATGCTCACTAGCTGGGGTGTGGAAGCGAAGCTCCGCTGGCTGCGCAGCGATCCGAGCCCGAGCGCCCATACGACTCCGCGTGTTGGATTGACCGGATTGTCGCTGCCCGCCGCCATGCAAAGCAGACGTGTCGGGCAGGACACCGCCAGCGGCTCGCCCGCGAAATGCTGGGGCTGGCCCCACACCCCATCCGCGTAGGTGAGCACGTAGCCGCTCGCGCCGACAGCCACGCAGAACGATCGCGTAGCGCAGGAGACGGACTGGATGTCGACCGCGCCGGTGTCGTCGAGGATCACCGGCGCGCTCCAAGCGCCAGCGTCGTAAGTTGCAGCGTAGGAGCCCGTCACCAGGAGTTTGTTGGTGGTGGTGTTGTAGCTGGAGCGGTTGCCGACCGCGAGACAGAACGAGGCCGAGGGGCACGAAACGCCGCCAGCCGCGCCAAGGTCCTTGCCAATGACCACTGGGTGCCGCCAGGAGGTTCCGTCGAAGATCGCCGCAAAACCGCTGTTGCTGCTGCCGCTTGCGCCCACTGCGGCGCAAAACTGCGCCGTAGGGCATGAGACCGAGTACGGGCCGTCGCCCACCTGCGCGAACCTGACCGCCGAGGACCACCGTGACGTAGCGGCAGCCGAACTCGGATGAGAGGAGGCGACGAGGGTGACAAGAAGACCAACCGACAGCAGACGAAGCGCCAGTTGTCTTCTCGCGACCTTGTGCCGCGCTGCCCATGCGAGATGGTGCGTCGCGTCCAACCTGATCATCACCACCCCCTGGAGATCCCCGCCGGCCGCTACGTATCCTAACCGCACCCCGCGTGAACGACGCAACCAACGATTCGCCGGCGCTGAGGGTCACGCGACCAGATGCCGACATCGAGGCGTCCGCCAGACGCACCGCCGGGCATCGACAATCAGCGCACGGTGGCCGGCCCCATGTCCGGATAGGTGGTCCGCTTTCACGTCTCGCTGGCCAGCCAAGCGAACCCCTCGGCGTTGAGGAGATTGGCGGACCGGGGGCCCACCGACGTGGCGACTACGACGGCGCAGACACGTATCCCCGGTCGTAGGCCGAATCCAGATGCGCGCTCTTTCGCCATTCGAAACCACGCAAGGATCGCCGGTTGCTCGCCACGTCGGATGCCTCCTCCAAGCGGGCGACGCACCCGCTCCGATGCTGATCGCCGCCACAGCTGGATCGCCGATCGCCCCACGGAGCATTCGCGCACGGGCCGCCGACGATATGCCCGCTCGTGCATCCATCGAAGCAGCCGCCGGGCCGGCGTGACCGCTCCAAGCGTCAAGGGCAGTCTCTCGACCATGATCGATGGCCGTTCTCCAAGGGGGTGGACGAGAAGCGGCAGTCCTGCTTCGTGGTGGCGAGGAGCACGCCGTCGGCGACGAGCCCGGACCTGCATCGCGCGGCTTGCGGGGGCGCCGCGGCTCGCCGCCAGCTACCCGGTCAGCACCGGCTCCGACATGCACGAGATCCGGGCGGAGCGGGTGCGGACGGCGTTGCAGGGCAAGTGCTTGCGAGCGAGCAAAAACAGGACTCGACCGACGGCGCGCCGTGGAGAGCGTGATCAGCTCCGGGTTGACGGGAGAGCCGCAAAGGGCTCGACGGCTGATGCTTGAGGCGGCGCTGTGGGAATGGAGATTCCTACTGAACGGCGGCAGTCGGTTCGCGGAGCCGCTCGAGGCCCGCCCGGTCCTGGCGACGGTTGTGGACAACGTGAACGCCCGCTCGGGGAACATCTCCTGGCAGGTACACGACGTCCACCAGCTCGAGCAGACGCTCGCCGTCGCAGTCGGGCTCGTCTGGTTTGACCGTGACGGTGTGCGGCGCGAGCGACCCACAGCGCCCGGGCGTCGAGGAGAGCCGGGCTTGTCGGTCGACCGGCAGGCCCGGCCGAAATCCTGGGGTGGTTCCCTGGTGCGTGCACAGAGCGGCTCGGTCTAACTACAGGCGCCGGCGCCTTCGGCTATTATGTGCATGTTCCTGCGCACGAAGGCGCAGAGGACCGGGCAGGCAGTACGGCCAAGCGACCGGACCCGCCGGTCACGGGGCCGCAAGTACCAGAAGCCTTGGGCGGTAGCTAGGCCGGGGGGAACTTCGGGCTAGGCCGTGATCGTTGCGCTCACGGGCGTTGCGGTGCTGGCTGGCTGCGCTGGATCCCAACCCTAATCACCGAATCAAGAGATATGGCGACCCGAATCGCCCCATCAGCCCAGACCATGCCCGCGCGCACGTGATCGGAACGATCGTCGACACCGCAACCTCCGCCTATGGATACAAGGAACTGGTCGTACAGGCGTCAAGCGTTCAGGTTCAGTGAGCCGTGACCCGATGAGTCTGTGCTCCTCAGTCCTGAGGCGACGCTTGAGCATTTGGCCCGCAGCGTGCGCCGTTCTCATCGCGGCCGCCGTCGCCGGCTGCGGGTCATCGAGTTCCTCATCGGCGAGCTCATCGCGCTCGCGCGCCAGGACTGCCGCAACTACACAGGTGCCCACATCGGGTTGGCACAGCACGATGGTCTCTGCCCCGGGGTCGGGCGAATTCGACCGCGTCGTGTGCCCAACGGGCGGCGCCTGCTGGGCGATCGCCAACCTCGACGTCAGTGGAAACAGCAGCGCACAGATCTTCCACCTCGATGGCGGCCAGTGGAGCCAGGCCACAACCCCTAGCGCGGCGCATCTGTCGGGCATTGCCTGCCCAAGCGCCACGGATTGCTGGGCCGTGGGCGCGAACGTTCCCAGCGGATCCCAGAACGCTGTGACCTTGATCGAGCATTTCGACGGCCAGAGCTGGCAAGCCGTCCCGTCGCCCAACGCGCCCAACTTCCCGGAGAGCCGCCTCACCGGCGTCGGCTGCGCCTCGCCCCAATCATGCTGGGCGGTCGGCGAGGGCCAGGATCCAAGCCAGGACCCGACGGCCGGGCAACTACTGCTGCAGCACTACGACGGCAAGTCCTGGTCGACCGCGTCCGCGCCCTCACAGCAGCACGAGCAGCAGAGCGGCAACGGGGCCTACCTCGAATGTCCATCGTCGCAACAGTGCATCCTGCTCTACAACTACGGAACCTCCGGAGGGCAAAGCAACGCCGAAGACGGTGCCATCTACGACGGCCACACGTGGCAAAGCCTCCAAGTCCCGGACGGGATCCTGATCCAGGGCGCGAGCTGTCCCGGCGTTAACGACTGCTACGCGATCGGCGGGACGAGCTTCAACAATCCAGGCACGACGGAATCCCTGTACCACTTCGACGGCAGCAGCTGGACGCCCGGGCCGGCACTTCCCGCCACGTCCGGGGTCAGTTGGTCAGCGCTCGGATGCGTATCGGAAACCAGTGACTGCTGGGCGGGCGGCGGTGGCCCAGTGACGGACGGGGGCACCACGCCTGTCGTGCTCGCGCACCTTGTCGGTGGGAATTGGGTCGACGCCAACCCGCCGCAGGTGGTTGGGGAGCTTCAGGACGTCTTTTGCACTTCGGCGAGTTCCTGCGTAGCTGTCGGTGACGCTGTGAGCAACACGGGGAGTTCGACGACGAGCGGCTCCAACAACAGTGCGCCACTGGTGCTGCGGCTGGGCAGCTGAGCATTGGAAGTCGCCTAGTGGTGTTGGACAATTGGAGGAAGGGGCTTGGGATGCGAGCGGGCGGCTTTGGAATGTCGGCGGCTTCGGGGTTAGCCGCCGCGGCGTTGTTGCTGGGCGGTTGCGGTGGCCCGATGAGGAGCGCCGCGGCGTTCTGTAGCACTCTGCACTCAGAGAAGCAGCGCATCCTCGCCGAATTCAACGCCAGTGCGAACTCGGGATCCAGCGATCAGCTGGTGCAGGTGCTTAGCGGTCTCGGGGCCTCGCTCCAGGCTCTTGGCGAGCTACGAACCTACTTCCATAAACTCTCCGACGTAGCGCCTGACGAGATCAAGGATGACGCGGAAATCGTCGCCAAGGACTGGGATCAGCAGGTCGCGGACGCTGCGAACCAGGCAGCGCACCCGTTATCAGCGTTGGCGGGCGCGCTGATCAACGGCGCCACGATGTCGGGGCAGCTCAACACGCTCAATCAATTCGCATTGAGCCACTGCCACGAAAGCATCTGATGGCGGTGATCGAGTGAAGATGTATAGGACCTGGGCAGTCGGCGCCGTACTCACGAGCGCTCTGGCGCTCGTCGGGTGTGGCGGTTCCGCGACGAAGTCTCCCGAGTCGAACGCTAGGCCTTCCGCAAGTGCCAAATTCGCCACGTCGGTCGACCTGGATCAGCTCAGCGGTCGGGCCATCGCTCACGGCCCATGGGGCTCCTGTGCCTTCGAGACAACTGAGCCCTTTCATGCGGCTCACGTCGGAGCCGTAGTGACTAGGCTCGACATCGCCGCATCCGGATGCCACGGCCCTCTTGCGGGCGTGATGGTTCTCAGTCCTGGGACGCCCGCACATGTGGTCGATCCCAACATGCCGGCCAATCCAGTGCTCCCAGACGGCAAGGTCGTGTGCTTCAGCAGTTCGGCAGCGCCGTCCGTAGAGACGCTCGCCGATTGCGTTGTCCACGTGCGTGGCTACGTCTACGTCTTCGCCGAGGGCGGGCTTCCCGGCGGGCTGTCCGCCACAAAAACGTTGGCTTCCGCGATCGTCAAAGTTGTGGGTGGTCTACCTCAAGGGACAACCACGCGCTTCACCATGGCCAAGTAGGACGCGACCTCGCCGGATGCCAGGATTGTCCCGAAGGGGGAAGTGGTGTGACTACGACATCCGGTCGAACTAGCGGAGATTGTCGCGTGCCCAGGTGACGTAGCTCGGCCGGATGTCTTTCAGGGCCGCAGCGTTCCGGTTGTTTGGAAATCCGAGCTAACGGCGTTCCGAGGAAACGCTCGATAATGGTGACTATGGGCCGCCCGGCTGCTCATGGCACGACGCTCTGACGGACCCACGACCCCGGCCGTCGCCAGTTCCGGAAACCGTCCACAGTTGCTCGGTCAGGCGTTGCGAGAGCCCGGATACGATCCGACGTGGCGCTCGCGTGGGACGACCAGCAGCAGCTTCCCCATCTCGTAGGTCGGCGCCCGCTCCGCCCGGCGAAGCGGAAACGCCGGGCTCGGTAGTGAACGGCGCTTCCCTGCATTGCTCCCGCCGCGATACTCCTGGGCGCGCGGCGGTCGCGCCCTCGTTTGCGCGGAAAGCGGGCACGCGGCGCGCGATCGCTTTCGCGTTCCGGCGAAGACGCACGCGGCGACTGCCTTGGCGACGCGGCGATCGCCCCAGTCCGGTGCGCCTGGCGCCGTGCCGGACGATCGGGTTGCCCGCGCGGGGACGCATCGGCGCCGGGGCTCGCGCGGCTGCCTTTGTCCGAGAGCAGCAGCGTTCGACAGCGGCATGGGCGTCGACATCGTGGCCGCTCTGCACCAAACGCAGGCGTCTGATCAGAGCGGCGCACGTGATCGCATTGCCGACGGAGCGGCAGCCAGCGGACGCGTCTGCGGACCGCTGCTTGGTCCGGACCAGCAGTGCGCTCGACGTTGATCTGGACTTTCGCTTCGACGAGTCCGGCGTTTGCCGGTCCCCGGAGCCAAGACGGGTCGGCGGGTCGCCTATGTTGGCCGGTGGCACTT
>OCTA010001709.1_pt1 | contig 20189 bp, 9 predicted proteins | sample 1538991 | NCBI WGS metagenome assembly OCTA01 (sample SAMEA3539302, study PRJEB22396) | soil metagenome | biome: tundra; feature: field; material: soil | place: USA | collected 2010-05 | depth 0.15 m | reverse complement strand
AAGGATAGATTTCATGCCGGTCCAGGCCGAATATCTGGAGCCGGTGGCCATTGAGGAAGAAACCGTCCAGCTCAAACTGTGCCTCACGAAATCCAATTCGGGTGCGGTAGTCGTGCCAGGGTTTGTCGTTCAGGAGAAGAGTAATCACGATTTCATACAAGCGCGGCGTCTCTGGCTCCCAAAGGGTTATGTTTCCCAAATGGGAAATCGTCAGACTGACTGCCATTTCGCCGGTTTTGGCAACGCGCACGTCCTGGGCAGCGCTGGCGATGATATGGCCGCCGTCGCGCAAGTCGGCCTTGACTCGAATCGATTCGGCTGGGACGACGGCAGCGTCAAGGGTGCAACCGACCTCGACTCGCCGATCGGCATCGAGCACCTGCACTGGCTTGGCGAAAACATCCCGGATAAAGACTGGCGGCACGACGCGCAAGTTGACTGGCCGATGTATGCCCGCTGGTTCCAGATAATCGACCGCCGCCGGTCCGCGGGGCGAGCCGTCCGGCGGCACGCTCTGCCACCGGCCATCCACAGCGACGGCCAGCACATTGTCCTTTGGTGAAAGCTGCTCGGTGATCTCATAGCCGAAAGGCAGATAGCCGCCCGAATGAGGCGTCAAGGCATGGCCGTTCAGCACTGGGGCCGCAGTGGTCATGACCCCATCAAAGTCGAGAAACACGCGCATGTTTTTTGACTCTGGAGGCAATTGGAAGTGCCGACGGTAAACCCAGACATCCGCCCACTGGGCTGGGTCCCAGTTTTGCCAGGAGAGCCGGGAGACACAATGGGGCAGGGTTATTTTCGCAAATGCTGTGTCATCGCACCCCGCTTCCTGGGTGGCAGGGTTGAATTTTCCGCCGAACAGCCAGTCCCGATCCAGGTTGATGGTCCGGTTGGCAGGGCCGGTTGGCCCTGCCTTTCCGCCCGGGACGGCACTGCGGCATCCCAATATGGGGCCGGAGGCCAGCGCCAGAGCACCGAGAGCGCAGCTCTGAACGAAATCTCTGCGTGAGAGCGCCTTTGGCCTGAACCGAACTTTGCTTGCGGAATTCATTTTCATCTTCGTCATTAAAGTATAAGGAGCTGCCGATAAGCTCGCGAGCGCATAGTCTGCTCTCGTCTTCGTTCTTCTCTCACTATTTGGCCGGACTGCCTGGATCTGCCTGGCGTTCAAAGATAAACAGACCCTTCTTGTTCCCGACAAGGATATCGGAACGTTCCTTATTGCTGATGAATCCGGCGGTGACTTGCGTGCCAACACCCGAATCGTTGTCAATCAGGTGGGGTATGAATTCAGCCTGGCCATTACCCGACCGCTTTAATTGGAACCAGCACAGGACAGCCGGAAAGCCATCCGATTCCGGATCCTGGCCGTTCTTCCCATGCGCCCAGAAACGCTTGCCGGTCACGATGTCCATCAACCCATCGCCATCGATATCCGCCAAGGCCAACGCGTGGGGTTGAGTGAAGCTGAAGCCATGACTTTCGGGGGTGGCGTCCGGGTTCAGAATGAGGTGCTGGCGAAAGGTGATGTTGCCGTTGGTCCGCACCTGCTCGTACCACGCCAGCCCGTAACCGTGGCAGTTGAGGCTGGTGATGACGTCGTTCAACCCGTCGCCATTGACATCATAGACCAGCATCTGCGCGCCGGCGTCGGCGAAATGAAAGGGGTGCTTTGTCCAAACCGGGTCGCCAGCGAGCGAAGCCGGCTGCTCCCACCAGCCGTCCTTTTCAATGATGTCCACCCGGCCATCCCCCTTCATGTCGCCACTCCCCAGACCATGCGTAAACTTCTGGTAGCTGCCCTTGGGGGTCACGGGGTGGAACGTCCAGGGTGCTGTCGGGTTCTTCCAATCCGCCTCGACGTAGCCAATGCACCCGCGCGCACAGCAGAGGATTTCGGGTTTGCCGTCGCCGGTGACATCCGCAAAGCCGGGCGATTCGTTGCCGACCTCGTCGAAAACCAAATGGCGCGGCCAGGGGCCTTCAGCGCCTTTCGGGTTTTCATACCAGGCGGCAGCCTTGCCCGGGAAACCGATCACCAAAACGTCGGGCCAGCCGTCATTGTTGAAGTCGTAGGTGAAGGTCAGGAAACACTCCGAATAGGCGTTCTTCGAACCGAGCGCGCCCTCGAAACCGGGAATGGTGTCTTCGCTACCGTCGCTTTTCTTGAGTTTGAAACTGGCCGTGGCGGGCCAGATCTCGTGGCGTTTCTTGAAATCAGGCCCCTCGTACCAGAACGGCCCGGACACAATATCCATGTTGCCATCACGGTTGAAGTCGCCAAAGCTGGCCCCTTCGGCCCAGAACTTGTCCGTAAGCTGCACTTTCTCGAAGGTCCGATCCCGATTCTCGGACTTGGCGAACGCCAGGGAAGCAGTTGCAGGCTGGCTCGGGGCGCTAACAGCGCCGGCCTGATTTGTGGAAATCTCGGCGTCGAATTGCAAGCCCTCCAGAGGCAGCCCGTCGGGCCTGAGCAACCGGGCGCAGAAGGCCCACCCTTGATTGTGCTGGGTGACCTTCAACAGCAATTGGTTCCAGCCGGGGTTCAAGACAATGTTAACTTTGTCGGAGGCGGGGCGCAGTGCACGGGCGACATTGTTGCCGTGGATCAGTTTCTGGTTGAGCCAGACCTTCACGCCGTCGTCGCTGCCAAGCTCCAGCCGGGCGGATTGTTCGCGGTCGCAGCGCACCCGGGTACGGGCGTAGGCCACGCACTCCTGGCCGCCAATGGCCTTGCCCAGATCCATGAACCAGGGACGCTTTTCGTCGGTGGAAGCCAGGGCCTTCCAGATTGTGCGTTGCGGATCGGTCGTCTCCGGCGGGAACGCAATGTCGAAGAGGGCGGAGTAGTTCTTGCCGGCTTGCCGGTACGGCCCGGCCGCCGCCCAAGCGGTGATGTAGCCGACACCGGCATTGTTCCTCTTGAGGGCCGCCTCCGCCGCCTGGCGCGTCGCGGCATCCTGGCTCACCGAGAGGACTTTATTCAGGGCGGCATCCGCCGCCGCCGCATCCGGCAGCAACGGGGCAATCTTGATGATGGCGCGGGCGGCTTCGTTCTGGACGCCCGCTTCCGCGAGCATCGATTCCGCCAGCTTGAGGGCCTCAATATCCGGCACCTCGGCCAGGCCGGCCAGGACGACCCGCTTCTGATCGGCGCCAGGAGCGGCGGCCAGGATAGCCTTCAGCGTCGCGACCCGCTGCGAGTTGGGGAGCTTGACGCTTTCTTCCTGCGTGGTTAGGCGCACGCAGCCGCTAATCGCCAGGGCACGGAGATTCTCCTCGGGTGCAGCGCAGGCCAGCTTCAGCAGATCAGGCAGCAACTCGGCGTCCGTGGTGTCGCAGAGCGCCCGAATGGCCGCGGAGCGAATCTGAGGGTTCGCGTCGCTCAATGCGGCCCGCAGCGCCGTGCGGACCTGCGCGTCGTTAAATCCGCCGCAAACCGGCAGCAAAACAATGCGAGCTTCGGCGGAGCCGGTTGCCAATCCGTTTATTAGAGGTTCCACGTCCACCCGACCGCGCTTGGATTGAATGCGCTGGCAGGCCGAATTAACCGCCTCGGCCGCTTGTGCGCGGTCGGCGCTGCTCTTTGCCTCCAGGACAAGCCGCACCAGCGAAGCCAACTGCCCCTGATCCACCAACTGGGCCAAGGCCTGCACCGCGGCCTTGCGCGTCGAGTCGGAACCTTGGCGTGCCAAGTCGAGTAGTTTCGGGATAGCCGCAGCCTCACTGCGAGCGCCGAGCGCGCGGGCCAGTTCGGCCTGGACCGCAGGCTTCGCGGTGGTTAATTGGCTGAAGAACGTGTCGTTGATCTGGCCGCGCCGCAACTGGACCAGCGCTTCGCGAGCGGCGGCCTGCTCGGCGCCAGTGGCCGAAGCAGCCGACTCCGCCAACACCGGGACCGCGGTGTTGTCTCCGATCAGGGCCAGAGCGTTGATAGCCGCCAGCCGAACTTCGGGAACAGCGCTGCTCATTAACGCGCCAACAGCAGGCGTCGCCATCGGATCGTTTCGCTGGCTCAAACCTTCGATTAAGGCGACTTGAACCGGGGCTCCAACCTGGGGCAGCAATTTCGCAAAGGCTTCAGTCGCGCCGGGAGCGGCGAGGTCATGCACCAACTGAAGCGCGGCGGTTTGGGCCGGACCCGCGTTGCCAAGGATAGCTTGAGTCGCGAGGGTCAAGGACTGCTTGCCGCCGGCGAGAATCAGCCCGCGAAAGGCCGCGACTCGAATAAAGTCCTCCGTTTGGGAGTCGTAGAGCCGTTGGAAGAGAGCCGACGCCTTAGACTGCGCGCCAGCCGCCAGCAGACGGTTGGCACTCCGCAGGGTGGCATCCAGGACCGCGCTATGCACGGGCCCGGTCGAACCATTTAAAGCGGCCTGCAATGCGGAAACCGCATCTGGGTTGGCGATCTGACCCAAGGCGGTCGCGGCAGCGCTGGCTACGGCTGGGTCGGAATCCCCAAGCGCCTTCGCCAGAGCCGGCACAGCTTTCGTTTCGCGGCGATTGCCGAGAGAATCGATGATGCCAGCCTTGATTAAACCAGTGGTTTTGCCCAACGCGGCGATAAGGCTCCGCCCGGCTTCCGGTGACGACAGGGCTTCCAGCACATAGCGGGCCGATTGGGAGAGTTGCTCGTCGGTTAGCAGAGCGGACAACGCCGGCACGGATGCGTCGGTGCCGATATGCTTGAGCAGGACGCACGCGGCATCCTTCTCCATCGGCGAGGCATTGGACAGCAACACCTGGATGAGTTGCTGCTCGTTGGTCTCAGCCCCGCGCAAGGCTAGCTGGAGACCAGGAAGCAGCAGAACCACCGCGAGTAGAAGCGGGACGGGAATGAGCATGCCCATGTGACGTAGTTTGGGGGAGAGGCGATTAGTGGCTGTGTACATTGCAGGAACTCTTTTCATTTGTCGGAAGTTGACTCACACGCGCCAAGGGGCGCGCTTGGCAATGGAGAGAAACCGGTTGGCCTCCTCGTCGCCGGGGAATTGTTCGGCCTGGGGGTCCCACTTGAGATTGCGGCCCAATTGTTTGGCCACTCCTCCCAACAACAGCGCGCTGGCGGCCCGGTGGGCGATATCGGCGTCGCAGATGGTCTTCTTGCGAGAGCGCACGCACTCCAAGAAATTGTTGGAATGGCCGCTATTGCGGTAGAGATGCACCTCATCGGGCCGGAGCGGCTCCCGCACCAGGTCGGGCGGATCTGACACGAGCGCATTGCGATCCACGGCGATGCGGCCGGCAGTGCCAACAAAGCATGCCCCGCCTTCGCCGCCGATGCTCTCGCCCGGATACGGCTTGCCATAGACCGTTACTCCGCTGGCATACTTATAAGCGGAACGCGCGCTTTCCATGAAGATCTCCACCGGGCCGGTCTCGTCGGCGCCCGCGGCCCACTGAACGATGTCGTAATGGTGCTGGCCCCAGTTGAGTTGGCCGATATCAAACCGGTGCGCCTTGCTGTTGCCATCGTATGGAAACCAAGGCATTGGCCCCAGGTAAAGGTCCCAGTCCAGGTCCTCGGGCACCGGCTGACCCGGTTCGAAGCGTTTGGGCCAAAAGATGCCGCCCCCGTCCCGGTAGGCATAGATGGATTGGAGTTTGCCGATGCGGCCGCTGCGGACAAATTCGCAGGCCATGCGGAATTTGCCTCCATACTCGCTCCGTTGCTGTGTGCCGGCCTGATAAACCCGGCCATACCGCCGCACCGCCGCCAACATGGCCTGGCTTTCGCGGATGGTGACTGCCGACGGCTTCTCGCAATAGATGTCCTTGCCGGCGGCGGCGGCCATGGCGGCCATAGTCGCGTGCCAGTGGGCTGGGGTAGCAATAAGGACCGCATCAATGTCCGGCCTTGCCAGCACCTGGCGGAAGTCGGTGTAGGCCATACAAGCCTTGTAGCTGCCTTGGCCGGAAACCTCGGCGTAATGGTCGTTAACCTTTTGGCAAGCCCGCTCGCGGCGGTCGCGCCAGACATCGCACACCGCTAGAACCTGCACATCCTTGCGGCCAGCGTAACCGCCGGCGACATACGTCCAAGACCCCCCTAGGAGGTGCCCTCCACCCTGCCCACCCACCCCGATGAAGCCCATCGTGATCCGTTCGCTGGGTGGCGTGGCTCCGTTCCGGCCGAGGGCTGACGCGGGCACAAACGTTGGGGCAACGAGGGCCGCTCCAACGGCACTGGCGGTTTGCCGCAAAAAGTGGCGGCGACTCACTTTGGATGATTCAGTCATAATGTTAAAGAAGTCTCACACGGTAAAAGCACGCGGTATTCGAGGCCTTAATTGTATAAGGCTGGGTTGCATTGGAAAGGTCAATGTAAGGGCCAGTCACGTTGCTGGCACCTTGTAGCGTTCCAGCATTCCAATTCAATTGTACCTGGCCAGGCCCCAGGTTCGTGAAGCAGATCGCCGGCGCGGCCAGAGTCGCAGCCTGAATCCTCACCATCGCGGCTGAGGCGGCGCTCACCGTCACAGTGCATTGGCCGTTGGTGACCGGGCTCAAGGCAGTCCATTGCCCCAGCCACGGAGCATTGTTGGTGATGGCCGCGCCGCCGAGAGTCACCCCAGCGGTCGCCCCAACATTGCCGTTCGGGGCGGTCAGAAAGACGACGGCAGCGCTGCCTGAGGAAATGCCATTGGGCACAATCGTCACCGCGGCATCGCGCGCACCGGTGCCATGTTCCTTGTTGATGACGGTAACATACTGCTCCACCCCGTCGCCCACCGCGTAGGCGGTCAGATTAAGCCCGTTCGCATTGCTCACTGTGATCGGCTCGACGTAGCCGTGACTGCCCAGATCAAAGGCCTTGATGCCGTAGCCTTTCGGATAGGTGAGCAACTGGCCGTTCGAGCCAGGGATGACGGTATCCGTTGGGATCCAGCGCTTGTTGTGGAAATTGACGCCGCCGGCGCCATGGGCGGCCCACCAATGCATGAAATCCAGCACCCACAAAGCCGAAGCAAATGCGTTGCTCGCATTGGTTACCCCGCCGGTATAGTCGTTTGCTTCGGTGAAGCGATAAGGCAATCCGCTCAGCAGCACGGGGCTGCCCATTGCCGCATAAAGCGTTTGATTGGAACCCGTGTCCCAAGTTGGCGACAACATCGCCTCGACGCCTTGCAGGGCGGTCAGGCTGCCAGCGCCTTCGCCGACATAATGGTGCTGTGTAATGCATGCGATCAGTCCCGAACTCTTCTCCGCCAGCGCAAAACTGGTTGTCCAGGTCGGCCCCGATCCGCTGTCCGGCGGGCCCATGATCAGGTTTCCACCTGTATCAGGCCCACAGAAGGTCGCGCCGGGCACCGCATTGGTGATGGCGGTGGCGAACTTCTGCCACTCAGCGAGGTAGCTCGTATAGTCGGTTATGTTCGGGTCCGACTGATGGTAGGAATTCCAGTCGGGCTCGTTGCCAATGGCGAAACAGCCCAGTTGAGCGCGGTAATTGGTCCAGATGTATTTGGCCAGGGTGGCGTCGACGTTGGTGCTGCCGTTGAGCAAGCGCAACGAATAGATCACCTTCACGCCGGCGGCCTGCGCAAAGGCAAACAGGGCATCAATGTCCGCGTTAGTTGGGATCGCGACCGTCGCCATGTCCACTGTGGCCCCGCCGATGCGGAGGCTCTTGAGGCCGAGATTCTGGAATAAGGTAATGAGCGGCGTGTTCGTCGCGCTGAACAAGTGGCTTCCCGTCCCATCGGGCAACAGGGTCATGGTCTCGAAACTCAACCCGCTGAAATCTGCCGGGATCGCATAGCCGGGCGACTGGGTATCCACTGTCAAGGAAACCGGCGATTGCGCCAATGCCGCGCCAGCCCAAAGGCAGGCAAGAACCAAACTGAAAGGTAGTCTCACCGTATCTGAAGTGAGAGCCTACGGGCCAGGGGCCGAAGTGCGCAAAGCCATCCAGATGATGTCCGCGTCTTGCGGAGATACCACGGTGGTTTTCGCCGCCCGATACATTGTATAGGTGGTGGTATCAATGTCGCCGGGCCGAAGCCAGTGGTGGATCTCCGAATGTCCATCAGCAAAGGCGAAGGCACAAGAACTGCCGTGGAGTTTGGAGGGCATGTTAAACCATTCCGTCGGATTGTTTCCCGGAGGCAGCGGCATGACAACCGCAAAGCCGCCGTCGTCGATGCCGTCCGGGTTCTCATCCACCAGCACCCACAAATCGGAAGGCACCGGCGCCGTCACCTGGCCCTCTTTGGCATAAGTGCGCCAATGTCCGCCGGGGGGCTCACCGATATCCTTCAGGTTGTTTTCCGTCAACTGGGCGAAGTCCTTGGTGCACCCGACAGCCTGGCTCATCGAATAGGTCCGCACGCGCGGATCTCCTGTCGTGCCATTGCTGCGGCTCTGGTCCGCCGGGCACTTGTAAGCGTTCCGATTGTTGACGTAGGGGGCCAACTGCGAATACCGCGAATCCACCAGCAGCGCGGAATTGGTGTTATCGAGGCTTCCCGAGTAACACTCCCGGCCGGCGACCCAGTTTGCGTAGCCCATCGTGACCGGCCAATTATCCCCGGCGTTGCCTGTGCCCAAACCCGCGTTCACCGGGAAGCGGCCGGCGTTGTCATCGCCATACATCTTCCACCCGAGCATAACCTGGCGCAGGTTATTCATGCAGTAAACGCCCTGGGCCTTTTGCTTCGCCTTCGCCAGTGCCGGCAGCAACAGGGCCGCCAGGATTGCGATAATGGCAATCACCACCAGCAATTCTATCAGCGTAAACCCGCCGATTGCGGCGCGGATACGGGGCCGATTGCTGCCCAAACCATTTTGCGCGTCCATATTATGAATGTTGGCCCTTTGCCTATGGCATGTCGATGTCACGCTTGCGATGGCTCTGCCCGACGGCGCGTGCCGGCCCGGCTGCAAGGCTTGAGCGGCCTTTGCCCAAGGTTCTGGTTACTTGTGTGCTCGATAAAACATCTGCGCACCGGTTGGCGAGGTCGTATAAGAAGGCGGGCTGGCCCCCGCGACCGGCGCGTATGGCCCGGTGACATTCGTCGAGGAGACCAGCGTGCCGGTGTAGGTGATGATTAGACTATTCCCCGAACGCTCAAGGCTGATGACGGGCGGGCAAGCGGCGGCATCACAATAAAGCTGGCCGACTTGTGCCGCCGTCAGGGCATTGGTGAAGTACGCGGCCTGCGCCAGGGCCCCGGCGAAATAAAGCTGATCGCCGCCGACCATAGTGTAATCGGCATTGCCGCCCAGGAACAGGTTGGCGTTGGTGTCACTCGCCAATTGACCTGTGGCGGCGGCCGAAATGTTCAACCCCCCGTCAACATATAGATAATCGGAGGCGCCATCATAGACGCCGACCACGAAATGCCAATCGCCGTCATTCAGAACGCCCGTCGAGGTGACGTTGCCGGCGGAGTTGAGATTCCACACCAGGTGACCCGTCGTGCCGTCGAGGATCATGGACCAGTTTGTCCCGTGACTCATCACAGCTTGCTGCCGACCATCGGCGGGATAAGTCTTGAACCAGATAGCGGCGCTGAACGGCTGCGTCCCGGTTCGATTAAACAAGGGATCGTAACCGGCGTCCACGCACGAGATATCCCCATTGATAATCGCGGCCAATTCGTTGGTCCCAAAGCCCGGTACCGGCGGGCCCGCCAAGCCTCCAGGCACCGTGCCGGAACGATAGGCCCCGTTCACCGGCGACGATCCGAAGTTCAATGCGGCTGGGCAGAGGATCGGACTGGGATTGGTGAACCCCGGGTTGTTCATGCGATAATACAACAGCGGTTTGTCGCCCAGAACAGTCTGGAAGTAGTTACCCACAGAGGTTCCGGCCAGGTAATGATTAGTAACCTGAAGGGCCGACAGCACATTGGTATAGACGGCCACCTCGTCCTCAGTCCCGCTAACGCCGCGGGTCGGCGCCGGCGGAGAGCCCTGCCATCGCCCGGCGCCAATGGTGAGCGGCGACCAAGTGTCGAGTGCATTCGTGAGCAAGCCGCTGGCGGCCTGCCCCCCATCGATATAGAGGATGCCGGTGGCACCATCGAACGTCAGCACGCAATGGTGCCACGTTCCCCGCGGCAGGGAATTGCCGGGAGTTGTGAAGCTCAGAACTTCCGAGCCGTTGCCGTCGTAGGCATACGCCTGGAGATTCGGGCCGCCGCTGGCGTTGCCGCCATAGGCCATGCGAATGCCACCCCAATTGCCGCCCCCCGAGGGGCTATTCAAGCCCGATCCGCCCTGGCCGATTAGATCCCCAAATTGAGTGCTGGACGAGTTGACCCACGCCTCCAGTGTGAGAGGCGCCCGGAGGGTCAAAGCGGAGGTGACCCGGGGAACAAACGCGTAGCTGGTAGGCGTCACACCGTTGATCCCGGTAAACCCAACCGCCGGATCGTTGTCGCCAATCGTGGCCAAAAATGCCCCGTCCTGACCGAATACCACGTTAGTGGCATTGGTGGCGGCGTAATAGGCATTGGCCAACGTGCCGAGCGTGCCATAGTTCGTCTCCGTGTTCGCTGGAGCCGGCGGGTTGGTCTCCTGCAACGGCCAGTAGCCCACCGCGCCATACGTCGTCAGAATATTAGTCGCGTAAGGGATCGCGGGAGGGTGCATCGTCGTTAACACCGAAACCATACTCGTGACCGCCCCATAAAGGTTGGTGATCACCACATCGTAACTGGCCGAAGCTGCCACGAACGTGTAGTTCGAGCTCGTTTGACCCGCCACCAGCACGTTGTTGGAATACCATTGAAAACTGTACGGCGGCGAGCCGAGCAAGGACACCATGTAGGTGTAGGGTTTGCCCACCGGGGTGAAGACTTGCGCCGGCAAATCCGTGATGATCTGCGGAGGACCACAGATCGAGACCGTCACGCCGCTGGAGTCGGTTGTGCCTAAGGCGTTAGCCGCCCGCAAGAACAACTGGTGCCCATCCAGGTTGCCGGAAACATTGGTGATGACCAGCGTGGCGTTGGTTTGGTCCGCTATCGGCGCGCCTACGCTCGCATCCCACCATTGGTTGGCCAGAGGCCCAGTCCCGCTATCCGCCGCCGGAATGATCAACGTGGTGCCCTGACAAGCGTTCGTGCTTGCCGGAGGCTGTTGCGTAAAGAATGGTGGGACACCCGCCGCGCTGTAATGCGCGTCCACCTGGCTCGCGGTCAGCGCGTAATTATAGAGCGCCACGTCGTTGATATAGCCATAGAACTGGTTGTCGTTGCCGCTGACGGCGCTGGTGGGCCGGGCGCCGATCACCATGGGCACGGCGGCATTGGCCGCCATAATGCCGCTGCCGGCCGGAATGCTGGCGCTGCCGGCCAGCAGGCCGTCGATGTAAAGTTTTATCAGGCCATTGGATTGGTCGCAGACCCCAACCAGGTGGTGCCACTGGCTGTCATTCGCCATCACCGTCGAGTTGGCGTTGTACGGCGTGCCGTTGGCGCCGCGCACCTCGAACCGGTAAGACTTGTTGGCGGCACCCGTGTCGAGGGTGAACTCCTCGTTATTGAAATAGCCCTTCGAGGCAATGCCTGTGTTTGCCGTCACCTGGCCGGTTCCTTCGACCCAGGCTTCCACCGTGAACGCGACGCTGGTATTGGTCGGGGCCGAGAAATCGACGCCCGCAATGCTGTTAGCGTCACAGTTGGGAGAGGTGAAACTGCCGAACGATGCCGAGGTCTCGATTGGATCCGTGGCCGGACTATAGCCAAATTGGCTGGCCAGGCCCTGGCTATAGCCCGTTTGGGCCAAGGTGGTATTGGTATAGATCCCGTCCTCACCCCCCACGTAATCATGGGCGATGGCACCTTGATTGCCGGCGGCATCGTCCGACTCGTTCAACCGCCAATAACCGATTGGGTTATGTCCGAGCACCGCCTGTGGATAAGGGGCTACGGGAGCCGCCACCACCGCGGCCCTCCAGACAAAGCTGGTCACGGTGCCGACGAAGTTGCTGACGATGCAGTAGTTGGTGATCCCACCGACCAGCAAATTGTGGAATTGGTACAACGGCCCGGTCGCGCCCGTGTCCTTCACGCCGTTGGTGTACCACTGATAAGAGATGGGGGCCGCCCCGGAGACCGAGCCGATCGAGAAAGTGGGACTGGACCCCGCATACAGCGTATAAAGATTAGTGTAAGTGACCGGCAACTGACTGCCAATGCTCGGGCTGCTGTTGACCGTGAGGAGCACCACCGCGCTGGTGACGGCGCCGGAGCTATTGGTGATCGTCACAAAGTAATACCCGGCATCGCTGATGTGCACATTAGTGATGATGAGGCTAGCGGCAGCCGCGCCGGCAATGCGCCCGTCCCCCGTGTTGGTCAACCGGGTGGCACCGCTGTAATTTGAGCTGCTGTTGTAATACCACTGGTAAGCCAGCGTCGGGCTCCCATTGGCCGCAACGGTGTTAGTCAGGGCGGTGCCCGCGTTGACATTGGTCGCGATCGACTGCTGGGTAATCACAGGAAGAACACCCAGCACACTGTAAAGTGTTTGGACATCGCTGGCGACGAGCGCATTGGTAAAAAACGCCACTTCACACACCTGCCCGGAAAGTTGACGGCCAAGGTTATCGTTCACGTTGGTGTAGGATGGATCGGCCCCGATCATCACGTGTTGCGTATTCCCGGGAATACTGGCCGTTGACACGTTCGTGGCCACTGGCAGGCCATCCACATAAAGGAAATTGGTGGTTTGGTTGTGAACCGCCACCACATAATGCCAGAAGCCGTCGTTATTGGTAACTGTCCCAACCATATCGCCGCCAGCGGTGCCGGTCGCCGTCGCCGCCGCGCTGTTCGTTCCCGGGTTAAACACCACTCGGCCGCTCGTGGTCAGCCCCAACATCCAGGAATTGGTGCCGTGACCCACAATGCTTTGGGTGCGGGGATCGCTGGGATTGCCTCGAAATAGCGCGCTGATGCTGAAGGCGGCGCTCGAGCCGCTCGGGTTATACGATGAATTGTTCCCCGCATCCGCAAAGGTCCCCATGCCGCTGAGCAGCGGCACTTGATTGCTCACATTAACCGGGTAGCCGCTGGCCGTCGCGCCCGTCAGGAAGCCGGGCAGCGTTCCGGGAGTGTAAACGCCGTTGGCAGCCGCGGTTCCATAATTCGTCAACGCCGGCCAGGTGCTGACCGCCGGCGGGGTGTAGGCGGGCGCATTCATGCGCAAGTAAATGATGGGATTGTCGTTCGTAACCAAGTCAAAGTAACTCGTGGCAGGGCTGGAGCTGATGCCGGCGTTGTAGTGAGCGGCAAAATCATCCGACGTCAACGCGTTCGTGTAAATCGCCACCTCCGCCAGGGCGCCGTCGAAGCTGAACCCACCCGGCCCCGTATTCCCATTACGGCCGTTCCCCAGGAACAGCGGCGACCAACTGGCTGGAGCCAGCGGGGGATTAAGCTGGCCGCCGGGACCGTTGATTGCCGAGTTGGCAACGCAATAAGTAGTGTTATTGGTCGTGAAGACGTAGGCGAAGTAATACCAGGTGTTCGATTGCGCCAGGGTGGAGGGGGCGCCTACGGCATTGGCTGACGTTCCGCTGCCCGGGCCGCCAAACGCGTACATGTTGAAGATGGTGCCCGAGGCCCCAAACGCGAGAGTATTCCAATTCAAGCTCCAGCCGTTATAACCCGCGCTGTTATTCAAGCCGGCGCCGCCGCCCTGGCTCACCATTGAAGAAAGGGTGCTATTGCGGGAGTTGGCTTCGGCCCAGCCCTCAATCGTGAAAGGCGGCTTGAGGGTTAACGCCGATGAAATGTTTGGCACCAGCAGGCAACCGGCGGTTGCGGTCCGCTCAGCGTTGTTCGTAAAGTACGTGCCGGTGTCCGGCGGGCTGACCACCGGGCCGGGAACCTGGCGCACAATGGCTGCGGCGGCGCCCGGCAATGCCGTCCAATCGTTGTAGTAACCGTTGCCCAGCACCCCCAAGGTGCCGTAATTAGTTTCGATGTTCCCTGGCGCCGGAGCCTCGACCTCGTGCATCGGCCAATAGCCCGCCGCGTTCAGGTTGGTTACCGCCTGGAAATACGCGGATTGTCCCCGGGCCACCACCGTTGCTGACAGAATCAAGGCAGCCGCCACTAAACTATTTGTTATGCTTTTTGTCATGGATTGGAGTTGTTTGTGTGAATCGAGGTTCAGGTCTCATGTAATGTCGCCAAGGTTCACAGCCAACAGCCTACCTTGCCGGCAACACGGTTCATATCCCCCAAACGGCGTATTTTCCGGGTGAAGTCCCCGGGGTTTCTGCTTCGTGGGGCCGGGCTTTCCCATGCGTCAGCCAGCAAAGCCCACAACGCTTAACGCACTAGCCCCCTGAATCAGGGCGTTTTAGTCACCGCAGGCGCAACCTAGCGTTAACGTTAACCGTCCCTATTTGGAAGGAACGCAGGTTCTTCGCTTCGGCGGAATAAGACCGGGCTAGAGCGACTCGGTGGAAGTGACCAAGAGCCAATCTCAAGGGCGGTTTGCTCAATTGTGCCAGAAATCAGCCCAGACAGGTGGTCAAAGAGACACACTTGGGCTTTGCATCCTCCCGAAAACCGGCACTTTATCACTTCTGAGAACTGCCAACCCACCCCCTGCTATGGGGTGGTATCAGACCAACACCTTACCAACACCATACCCCCCTCCTTGGAAGGAGGGGGGTATGGTGTTGGTAAGGTGCTGAGAAGTTACTGAGATGCAGGGGCACGGCATTCTCGATATTGAGAAAAGCGCCGGTGAAGGACGATCTCCACCAGATCGGCGGCCCAAACAGAGCGTTCGCTTGTTCCATTCCGCCGAAAATAGCGAATTACGGGGATATCCACCGGACCACCACGCCAGCAACGCCGTGCCACCAAGCAAGTGGCGAGGGCGGGGTCCCGACCGAGTTGAGGCTATGGCGGCGCGAGCTGCGAACGCCCCCATAATAGCGCCAACGACAGGACTTTAGCAGTGGCTCCGCGCTAGCCCCGGGCCGTGTTTGTGAGGTGTTTGACGACGGCTTCGGTGCGACCGTGGACGTGGAGCTTCTGATAGACGTTGTTCAGGTGGGTGCGCACCGTCTCGGCGCTGATGCCCAGGCGGACGCCCAATTCCTTGTTCGAGAGGCCCTGGGAGAGCAGGTTGAGGATTTCGAGTTCGCGCCGCGACAGGCTATCCTCCTGGCTCGGATCGGCGGGGGAGGGACGGAAGGACTGGACGACAAGGCGGGCAATTTCGCTGGTCATCGGCGCGCCTCCGGAGCGCACTTCCGCGATGGCCCGCAAGATGTCCTCGGCGGTCGAGCGCTTGAGCAGGTAACCGGAGGCCCCGGCTTTCAGCGCCTGGAAGATCAACTCTGGATCCTTGTACACCGTCAACACAATGAACTGCACGGCGGGCAGGCGCTCTTTCAGTCGCGCGATGCACGTGACCCCGGACTCGCCCGGCAAGTGCAGGTCCATGAGAACGACCTCGGGCCGCTGCCGCGGAATCTCGGCCAGGGCTTCCTTGCCCGTGGCGCAGGCGCAAATGCAGCGGTAATCGGGCGAGGCATCAATCAGCTCTCGCAGCGTCTTGCGGACGGTTTCGTCGTCTTCGACCAGGCCGATCTTGATCATATGGGGGGAGAGTTCGATTGAACCGCATCGGTCAGCGGCACTTGCAGCGAGACCTCGGTCCCGGCTTCGGGCCGCGAACGAATGTCACATTGTCCGCCCACTTGGGCCAACCGCTCACGCAGATTAACCAGACCGTCGCCCTGCGCCGAGCCGGAGGCAATGAACCCCCGTCCGTCATCGGAGATGACAATCTCCAGTCGCTGGTGCTCCAAGGTCAGCCGGACCTCCACCTTTTTGGCTTGGGAGTGGCGCACCGCATTGTGGAGCGACTCCTTAATCGCCATGAACAGGCACTGGCGCACCTCGGCCGTAAGCCGCAGGGGCGGGAGATCCATCGGGATTGTCAGGTGGCAGGCGATGCCCGCAGCGGAAAGGCAGTCCTCGGCATAGCTCGCCAGGTAGGTCGCCAGCGAGGGGAGCGTGTCCTTGCGCGGATTGACCAGCCATACGATGACATCCAGCGCATCGACTATCTCGCGCGCCTTGTCCCGGATGGTGCGAAAGCGCTGACCGGCCTTCTCAAGCGTCGGCGGGGTGCCGGGACCGGCCTCGGCCAGTAGGCCGATGCCGGTCAGGCTCGCCCCGAGGTCGTCGTGCAAGTCGCGGGCGATGCGGGCGCGGTCGGCCTCCAGCGCGCGCTGGCGTTCGGTCTGTTCGTGATCGCGAATCTCGGCGAATAGTAGGCGTGTGCGCTCCTCCACCTGCCGGCGCAGCAGGGTAATCCAAACCACCGCGACCAAAAGCACCGAGGCCATGCTGCCGACGACCGCCAAGGTATGGCCCAACGTCCACCAGGAAGGCCGCTCCAGCACCCGGACGTCCGCCGGCGAATTCAGCAATAACTCGAAGGAATCAATATCCCGCCCCAGCGCGCGGTTGCCTCCCCGTCCGGCATAGACCCCGGTCAATTCCAGCAGACTGCCGGGGGTCAAACGCTCAAGCGAGCCCTCGCTGGTTTCGAGTCGGGCAACGAATTCCCGCCTGCCAGCCTGCAGTTCAAGCGCCTGCCCCGACTGGTTGCGGCTCAGGTTCACCAGGCGAGCGCGCAGGCGGACCAATGTCGCGTCATACCGGCCATTCAGGAAGTTGGTCTCCGACAGCGATTGGGCAGCCGGCAGAGCGGCCCGGCCAATCTCCCGCACGACCGCCTCGCGCAGCACCGGCGAAGGCCCGCGCAAGTCCGAAAAGCCGACCACTTCCACCAGATCGCCAACGCCGAACACTCTCGGCGCCATCACGGCCCTCTCCGCCTCGGAGCGGGAGAGGGCGTCAACGCCCTGGCTTGGGCTGGCTTGCAGGATAAACCGCACGCCCGAGGCGCCATCCATTAAATAAAACTCCCCGCCGCGCTCGTGGAGAACCTGTCCGGCGAGCCGGACGCGCTGCATGGCGCCTGCCTGCGAATCGTAGAGCAGCAAATCGGAGCCGCGCTTGAGCGGCGCGGCAAAAGGGTCCGCCGGGGCGGACGCGTCCACGTTGAAGGAAGCGCTCAGGAGGCGTAACTGTCCGACTTGGGCCTGCAACCGCTCATTATACCGGGGGCTGAGGCAGCCTCGCACCCGCACCAGCGCGTTTTGGTAACGGCCCAGGCTTTGCGGGTCAATGCCGGGGAATTGCACGTCGATCTTGCCCGAGCGCGTCAAGAAAGCCACGCCGCCAGATTCGATGGCCGTGATGATTCCCTGGATCTCGACATACTGTGTGTCGAAGCTGCCGTCGCTTAGCTGGTCCCAGGTCGGATGCAATGGTTCAGGCAGCGTCCCAACCCCGAGGCGGACCATGCGCCGGGGCCGCACATTGGGCGCAAACCCGGCAAAGGTTTTCCCCTCGACTTCCCAACAGTCGCCCGCCCGCGGCGCCGGGCCTTTGAGCGCAGACCGTCCCTCGACATACACGGCCCGCGTCGAATCCTGAAGGGCGAACGCGCCATCGGGCCAAACGCCAATCACCACTCCTCGAATCTTCACGGGATAACCACGCCGCGCTTCCTTGCGATCCAAGCGCTTGACCTGGTCCACCGTCAGGAGCATCGGCAGTGCGTTGGTCGCCTCTCTCCTTTGGCCCGCCAGTTCCCTATAAAACCCCGACTCCAACACCACGTTCGTCCCGCTCCGACTCCACCGCCCCAGCGCCTCCACCTGCCCGCCCTCGGTGGCGGAACCCGGTTGGCTCGTCTCCACCAGCACCTGCCCGGTCTCATCCTCCAACACCAGCCCCCCCTCTTGCCGCGTCGAGAGGACCTTGCCTCGAATGTGCACTAACGCCTTCGCGCTATCAGAAGCATTGGTCGCGCTGAGTTGGCCGATGGGCAGCAGCAGGCACTCGTCCCAAAGCAACGAAGCCACCTCGAGCACCTCGATCTGCCGGCTGCTCGGCGCCAGCAGCCCGCCCGCCACCATCTGGCCGTCGGTCGTGTAGGTCCCCTGGCAAATGCCCGTCGCCCGAATCCGGCCATTCAACAGCAGCAATGCCGAACTGCCCGCGGGGTCGGCTACCTCGACCCGCAGACGCCCGGTCCCGGAACTCAATTCCAATTGCAGCGCCCGGCCCTGCTCGGTGACGAAGTTGACCGTTCCCTCGACCTCGCACCATTGGTCGGCCTGCTCGGGGCTCACTACCTGGCCGGGGACAATCCGGCGCGGTGCCGCCAGGGGCACGACACCCAGCACGCTCACTTTGAGGCCCGGCTTGCCGATGAACATTCGGCTCCCATCGTCCGACCGGGTCCAAAACGTGTAAAGGCCCTCACGCGGCACCTCCAGGTAACCGGTGAACTGCAACCCAACCTTCTGGTTCCGCGTCTTGACGCTCAGATCAAAGTCGGCCACGGCTCCCGTCTTTACGGGCTGGAGCCGCTGGAAGTCAGGCAGCCGCCGCCAATCGCCTTCATAACATCGGTAGTCCAGGCCAGGCAGCAGACGGTTTGTTCCGTTGGCCGGATCCGCCGCCTCCCGAAATAACGCCGCCGCCGGGACGCGTTGACGCGGCAATCCCGGCCCTTCGTAGTCCACCTCCAATGCCCAACCCGCCGAACCGTTGAACCACTCCGCACGCAATGGATGCCGCCCCGCTGCCAGATAGATAGCGCCGGACTTTTCCTGCGGCGCATGGAGGCCATCGTTGTCCACCAGCGCCTCCCGTATCATTCCCTGGCCCGCCACACAGTTCCCCTCCAAGCGCACCCGCTGGCCAGTCAGCACCGCTGGTTCGCCTTCCCATGTCACTGGCACCGGCATCGCCCCCGAGCCGTCCTCCAGGAATAGTCGGCCCCGGTCCCGGCTCTCCCACCGAACGACACCCTCCAGACGAACCGAATAACTTATGAACTGCTCCTGCCACACAACCCGGCGCAAGTACGCCAGATTAGTCACCGCGGGGATCGGTCCAGCAGCAGGGCCCGATTCCGCGCCCATGAGAGCGAGCGCGCTGCAAAGCACAACGAAAACCTGCGTTACGGACCCAACCAGTCCGCACGCGTGAAGCTTCCGATCGCGGTTCGCACGACCGCGGTCCAAGCAGTTCAACATTTGAACCGGCGTCATCAAGTCACCCATTGTTAGCAGAGCCGGCCAACCAGCGTAAGCGCAAAACACCGCGCGGCCCGGCGACAATTGGGCGCCGACATGAACCTCCTGATCTGTGGGCTTGCGAATCCGCTCGAATAAATGGGGCCGGGTGGCTATGGCGGCGGTCCACTCCCGGGCGGGGTTGGCGAGTTAATGAACCAGCACGCGGTAGAACATCTGAGCCGCCGAGGGCGCCACCCAATAAGCAGGCGGCGCTGCGCCAGAGACAGGAGTCCAGGGGCCGTTGACGCCGGGCGCCGCCAGCAGCGCACCATGCGTCCAACCCAGGAGCAGACTCGCGCCGGACCGTTGGACACTCAGAGTCACCGAGCCTCCGGTGAAGGCGGTGGAGTAAAGCTGCGCGATTTGCGCGGGTGACAGCGCATAGTCAAACACGGCGACTTCGTCCAGCTTGCCCTGGAAAATGCGGTCAGGAAGGACCGCGGTGTCGGCGCCGAGCAAGGTGCCTCCGTTCCAGGCTTCGACATCGTGGGCGATGGCATTGGTGGCGGAAAGCAGCACCCCATTGGTGCCGACGTAGATAACGGCTTGAGTCGGAGCAATGGTCAGCGCCAGGAACGACCACTGGCCGGACGGAGTGATCAATCCGCTGGCCCAGCCGTAGGTGTTGATATTGCCGTGATTCCACGTGTAGCCAATCATGTTCGGGCGGCTGGGCAGCGCGACGTAGTTCAGGCCCGCCGGGTAGGCGCTGGCGCGGGTAAAGACCACGCCTTCGTAGATGGTAATGTCCCCGAACGGATAGACCCAGGCCGTAATGGTCACCGTATTGGTGTTCAGGTTGAGTGCCGGCACGGTGACGTAGCCCGCCCCCGCATTGGTCGCCGTGTGGTTCATCGCCACCGCCAAGTTGTTGCTCTCGAAGCCATAGAACGGGGGATCGGTTACACCGGGAAGGACGGTGGAGTGGCCACCTGGTTGCCGCCGAGCGTCGCCAGCGAGCAGTTGATCTTGGTGAACAACTGGGAACCCGTCAGCGGTCCTGACTGGCCCAACCTCGGGACCGTGTTCTTGGCCTTGG
>OCTA010001708.1_pt1 | contig 20191 bp, 18 predicted proteins | sample 1538991 | NCBI WGS metagenome assembly OCTA01 (sample SAMEA3539302, study PRJEB22396) | soil metagenome | biome: tundra; feature: field; material: soil | place: USA | collected 2010-05 | depth 0.15 m | reverse complement strand
CCCCGCCTGCCCCCGGGCCGCGCGCCAGGGGCGGGCTGAGGCACCGTGCCCGGCCGCTCCCCGGCGTATCCGCCGTGCCCCGGGCCCTGGATGCCGCCGGGCGCTGGCGCGGGGCCTTCCCCGGCCGGCTGCTGAGGGAAGTGCAGCGGCGGCAGTCCTGGGTTCTTCGCCGCAGGCTGCTCAGGCGCGCCGGTCGGCGGTGGCGGGCTCTGGTCGGCAGGCAGGGCCGGATCCTCTCGTGGTGGTCATCGTTGCTTGACGCGACGTTCCTATTCCATCATCCTCCGCCGCTGTCCGGCACTCATCCGCCGCGCTCCGCCGCTCCTCCGTCGTCAGGCCGGCCGGCCGGCCGGGGCGCGGGCCGGGCGCGGGCCGGCGCATCCGCCGTCCAGGTCGATGACGCATGCGGCCGCTGGCTAGCTGAATTCTATTCACGCGGCGGCTACCTATGTCGCCGCGTGAAAGTAGCTGAAGCCTGTCGCGCGTATAGCTGCGCGAGCGGCGGGAGCAAGTGACACGGCGGGCGGCCAGGAGATGAATTCCGCGCAGCCGGGTCCTGGCGAGTCTGGTTGAATCGCGACTTTACTTCTGAGCAGCGAACTTCTGAGCAGCGAACTACTCAGTGCGGCTGACCGTCTGCGGCTCGTTAGTCAGGAGGCAAGGCCAACCGCTCTGAACTGGACGTTTACCACCAGTGTCGCATTAGTTAATCGAGACATCAGTTACCTGCCTCAGGTTGTTTCTTGCTGCCGAATCTGGGCTGCCGGATCCTGAGCCCGTTGGCCATCCGGCCGGGTGACTATTCACCTCGGCGGGACCGGCGCCTATTCGTCTGTAGTAGGACGCGTGCGCATTCTCAGGAGTCTGGTCGCGGGAGCCGCCTTGGCGGTGACCGCGACCGCGCTGGCCGTGGCCCCGGCTGTGGCCGACCCGGTCAACAGTCATGGCAAGGCCGTGAAACCGAAGATCTTCGACATCGTCGGGGTCGGGTCGAACACCACCGAGTACCTTCTCGACCAGCTGTCGGTGGATTACAACGCCGCGCACAGCAAGAAGCACAACGCAACTCACCCGTGGATCTACAGCTGGGGACGCCGTCCCACCGGGGAACCCGACCAACCAGACCAGCAGAATCATCCCGAAGTCAGGCTGTCCTAGGGTCGCGCGGCCGGCCGGCTCAGGGGCCGGCGTCACGACGCTGTTCGACAACACCAAGAGCTCGCGCCGCTACTGCGTTAACTTCGCCCGGTCGTCGTCGTACCGCTCGTCGGGTCATCGTCCCGTTCTCCATCGGCAGCTACATTGCGCAGGTCAATCACTCCGCGGCCTGCAAGAAGAAGCCGAAGCCGGGCCAGAACGAGTTCGGCTGCAACGCGGTCGGCCATCTCCTGCTCCGTGACCTCAACGGCAAGGCGCCAACGTCAGGAACGGGAATCCGCACCTCGATTAACTCGCATTTCACCGCCGCCTTCGTGCGCACCCTGTACGACGTGGTTTGTTACGACGCAGCGACCTCGGACCACATCCCGCCGCTGCTCGAGCCGATCTTCGGCAGGCGCGGCTATTTCTGTTCAAAGACCGGCAAGAAGGTCATCGCCGCCTACGGATTCAAGGCTACGCCGCTCTGCGGCATCGCTTCCTGATTCGGTAAGCCCAGCCAGGCAGGCAACGTGGTGCCGGGGTCCTCCGGCACCACGTTGCTATCACCCGGAACTCTCCGCGGTGCTCCGGCTTAGCGTGGTGCCCGTACCGGGGGGCAGCGCGCGACGGCGAGCGGCCCCCGGCGCGCAGCGTCGTCACCGCGGTCCCGGCTGTCGGCCCGTGCTCCCGACTCAGGCTGAGCTTTACGCTCAGGGAAGAGACGGGGCGGGACGGAGGAACGGGCTGATGCACGGTGGCCGGGCGGCAGGGCTCTGGGCACCGCAGACCCGGGCGCTGACCACCGGGCTCGTCCTGACGGTCACCTTTGTCGCGTCAGAAGCGCTGGCGGTCGTCACGGTCATGCCGGTCGTGGCCCGCGATCTGGGCGGGCTCCGCCTGTACGGATGGGTGTTCAGCGCGTTCATGCTCGGCAGCGTGGTCGGCATCGTCGCAGCCGGCCGGGAGGCTGACCGTCGCGGGCCCGCGACCCCGTTTGCCGCCGGGCTAGTGCTGTTCGCAGCCGGGCTGGCTGTCGCCGGCCTGGCCCCTTCGATGGGGGTCTTGGTCGCCGGCCGCGCGCTGCAGGGCCTGGGCGCTGGCGCGGTACCCGCGGTAGCGTACGCGTCGATCGGCCGCAGCCTCCCCGGCCCGCTGCGGGCCCGGATGATGGCAGTGCTCTCCACCGCGTGGGTCGCGCCCGGGCTTGTCGGGCCGCTCATCAGCGCCGAAGTGGCGCAGGCTTTCGGCTGGCGGTGGGTCTTCCTGGGCCTGCTGCCGGTGGTCGGGGTCACCGGGTCCATTGCCCTGCCGGCCCTCATCCGGCTCGGGCCGCCGGGGTCCCGGGCGGCCGAGGAGCACCGGGTGATAGACGGCATCCGGGTAGCGGCCGCCACCGCGATGATCCTGGCCGGACTCTCGCTCGCGGCGGGTTCCAGGTACTTCCTGCCCGGCGGCGGGCTGATCGCGGCAGGCGGGGTCATCGGGCTGCCTGCGCTGCGCCGGCTGGTCCCGGCCGGCACCCTGACCGCGCGCCGCGGGCTGCCGGCCACGATCCTCAGCCGCGGCCTGCTGACGTTCGCGTTCTTCGGCGCGGACGCCTATGTGACCTTCTCGATTACGGTGGTGCGCCACCGGAGCCCGGTGGTGGCGGGGATCGCCGTCACCGGCGCCACGCTGGCCTGGACTGCTGGAGCGTGGGCACAGGCCCGGCTGAGCCGGACGTGGGAAGGGCGCCGCCTGGTGCGCGCCGGGCTGGCGATCATCCTGGCCGGGATTGGCGGGATGGTCCTGGTCTTGCAGCCGGGCGTGCCGGTGGCAGCAGGCCTGGCAGCCTGGACAGTCGCGGGCCTGGGGATGGGCCTGGCGTATGCGCCGATCTCGCTGATCATGCTGCGGGAGGCACCTGCGGGCAGGGAAGGATGGGCGTCGGCGTCGCTGAACCTGGCCGACGTGCTCGGCACGGCGATCGGCATCGGCGTGGGCGGCGCGGCGGTGGCCGCCAGCACGGGCGGGCGCCTGTATCTGGGCGTCACGGCTGCGTTCGCGATCACGGCGGCGGTGGCCTTCGCGGCCCTTGCGCTCACCTGGCGGCTTCCGGCCGGCCTTACCGGTTCACCGCCGCCCGCGATAGCGGAGCGCGCATCCGCGTGACCGGCCCGCAATGGCCTCAAGGCAGCGCCATCGCTCCAGGTCAGCGGGCCCCTGCCGGATGACGCCGATGAGAGATGGAATCCTGTTGGACACGGCGGATCAAGGCCTATGCGAATCAGCCCGGGCGGCGAGGAGGAATGTGACTGCGGACATTGCCGGTTCCATGGCGCGGCGACCGGAAGATGCTCAGGGTGCGGGACACCGCAGCATGCCCAGCCGGCTTGCCGTGCTGGTGTCGGGGGCGGGGACCAATCTGCAGGCGCTGCTGGACGCGTGCGCGGACGCGTCGTTCGGCGCGCGGGTAGTCGCGGTCGGCTCGGACCGGGACGGGATTGCCGGGCTGGCCAGGGCACAGCAGGCGGCCGTGCCCACCTTTACCTGCCGGGTCCGCGACTACGAGGGACGCGCGCACTGGGACCAGGCGCTGACGGAGGCCTGCCAGCAGTTCGAGCCCGACCTGGTGATCCTGGCCGGTTTCATGAGGCTCGTCGGCCCCTGTTTCCTCACTGCCTTCGGCGGCCGCGTCATCAACACCCATCCGGCGTTGCTACCGTCGTTCCCCGGCATGCACGGCGTGCGGGACGCGCTCCGCTACGGGGTGAAGGTGACCGGCTGCAGCGTTTTCCTGGTGGACGCAGGGACCGACAGCGGCCCGATCATCGCGCAGGCCGCGGTGCCGGTGCGCGATGATGACGACGAGGCGTCCCTGCATGAGCGGATCAAGGTAGCCGAGCGCTCGCTGCTGGCGGACACCGTGGGCCGGATGGTGGATGCGGGCTGGTCCGTCCAGGACCGGAAGGTGAGGATCGGCCAGTGACCAAGGTGGCGATCAAGCGAGCGCTGGTCAGCGTCTACGACAAGACCGGGCTGGAGGGACTCGCGCTGGCGCTTCGCGACGCGGGCGTCGAGATCGTTTCCACCGGGAGCACCGCGGCGGTCATCTCCGCTGCCGGAGTGCCCGTGACCAAGGTCGAGGACGTCACCGGCTTCCCCGAGTGCCTGGATGGCCGGGTGAAGACGCTGCATCCGGGCGTGCATGCAGGCCTGCTTGCCGACCTGGAGCAGCCCGGCCATCGCGCGCAGCTCGCGGAACTCCGGATCGAGCCGTTCGAGCTGCTGGTGTCGAATCTGTACCCGTTCGAGCAGGCGGTGGCCAGCGGCGCCGCGCCGCGAGAGTGCGTCGAGCAGATCGACATCGGCGGCCCCGCCATGGTCCGGGCGGCGGCGAAGAACCACGCCAGGGTCGCGGTCATCACCGGCCCGTCGATGTACCAGGCGGTGGCGGCGGCCGCAGCTGCCGGCGGCTTCACGCTGGCCGAGCGCCGCCGGCTCGCGGCCCGGGCCTACGCGCACACTGCCGCCTACGACGCTGCGGTCGCCTCCTGGTTCGCGTCCGCCTACGCGCCGGACGAGGTCGCCGCCGAGACCGGCTGGCCGGAGGTGATCGGCGCCCTGTGGACTCGCAAGGATGTGCTCAGATACGGCGAGAACCCGCACCAGCGCGCCGCGCTATATCTGCGCGGCCGCGCAGATGTCCGCGCCACGGAGGCAGCCAGCCTGGCCGGGCCCGGCGGCGTCGCCACCGCCGAGCAGTTGCAGGGCAAGGGGATGTCGTACAACAACTACGTCGACGCCGAGGCGGGCTGGCGGGCCGCATTCGACTTCGCCGAGCCGTGTGTCGCGATCATGAAGCACTCCAACCCGTGCGGCATCGCCATCGGCGGCGGCCTCGCCGATGCGCACCGCAGGGCGCACGCCTGCGACCCGGTGTCCGCCTATGGCGGCATCATCGCCGTCAACGGGACGGTGACGGCGGAGCTTGCCGCGCAGATCGCGGAAATATTCACCGAGGTGCTGATCGCCCCCAGCTTCGAGGCAGCCGCGCTGGACATCCTGGCCAGGAGGAAGAACCTGCGGGTGCTGCGCTGCGCGCCGCCCGGTGCCAGCCCGGTGCCGGGAGCGGGCCCCGCGACCGAATGGCGCCAGCTGAGCGGCGGCATGCTGCTGCAGACGGCTGACCTGGCCGACCAGCCTGGAGATCAGCCGGACCACTGGCACCTGGCGGCCGGCCAGCCAGCGGACAGCGATACCCTCCGCGACCTGGCGTTCGCCTGGCGGGCCTGCCGCGCGGTCAAATCCAACGCCATCCTGCTGGCAGCAGGGGGCGCGACGGTCGGGATCGGCATGGGCCAGGTGAACCGGGTCGACTCGGCCGCCCTGGCGGTCGCCAGGGCGGGAGACCGTGCGCCGGGCGCGGTCGCGGCGAGCGATGCGTTCTTCCCGTTCGCCGATGGCCTGCAGGTGCTGGCCGGCGCGGGCGTCCGGGCGGTTGCCGAGCCTGGCGGGTCGATTCGCGACGACGAAGTGATCGCCGCCGCGGCCGCCGCCGGGCTCACCCTGTACCTGACCGGCGTCCGGCACTTCTTCCACTAGCCGGGGCAGGAGCCGGGCCGGCTCAGGCCGGCTCCGAGGATGCCGCTAGCGCCGGAAGCCCGGGTTGTCCTGCTGCAGGACCCACCCGTTGCCGTCCGGGTCGGCGAACGTCTTCCAGCGCCCTGGCGCAGGATGCGCGGGTAGCCGCCAGCCAGGATCCGCCGGGTCAGCTGCGCGGCCAGGCCATGGAACCCGACCTGGCGCAGCCGCGGCGTGGTCGCGTCCTGGCCGCCCGCCCCACGCTGCCAGCGCCTCGCTGGAGGTGAGCACGGCCCAGACCCGGTCGACACGGTGCGGATAACGCACGGTCAACGATATCCGGGCGCCAGCCGAGCGGCCCTGGCTGGCGCGGCGGGGCCGAGTGACCTCGCCGGCGCCGGAAGTCGGGCACAATAGGGCAGCAATGACTGCGAAAATTCTTGACGGCAAGGCCACCGCCGCCACAATCCGCGAGGATCTGACCCGCAGGGTCGCTGAGCTGGCCCGCCTCGGCGCCCCGCCAGGGCTCGGCACCGTGCTGGTCGGCGATGATCCGGGCAGCCGGGTCTACGTGAACGCCAAGCACCGGGACTGCGCTCAGGTCGGGATCGTCAGCATCCGCCGTGATCTCCCCGCTGACGCCAGCCAGCAGCAGGTCCAGGTCGCGGTGGCCGAGCTGAACGATGATCCGGCGTGCACCGGCTTCATCGTCCAGCTCCCGCTGCCGGCCGGCCTGGATCCGCAGCCGGTCCTTGAGCTGATGGACCCGGCCAAGGACGCGGACGGCCTGCACCCGGTCAACCTGGGCCGCCTGGTGCTCAGCCAGCCTGGCCCGCTGCCGTGCACCCCGCACGCGATCGTGGAGCTGCTGCGCCGGTTCGACGTCCCGATCGCTGGCGCGGACGTCACCGTGATCGGGCGCGGCATCACCGTCGGCCGCGCGCTCGGCCTGCTGCTGACCCGCCGCTCCGAGAATGCGACCGTCACCCAGTGCCACACCGGCACGAAGGATCTGGCCGCGCACACCCGCCGCGCCGACATCGTGGTGGTCGCCGCCGGGAAACCTGGCCTGCTGACACCGGACATGGTGCGGCCCGGCGCGGCCGTCCTTGACGTGGGAATCACGCGCACCGACGCCGGGCTGGTCGGCGACGTCGACCCGGCTGTCGCCGGGGTGGCCGGCGCACTGGCCCCGATGCCGGGCGGGGTCGGCCCGATGACCAGGGCGATGCTGCTGGCCAACGTGGTGGAGGCGGCGGAGGCCGCAGCGGCGGCAGCCCGGCTGCGCGCCTAGACTACTAGCCAGTAACATAGAGCGCGGCGCCGTGGCGGCGCTGAGCCGGTACCCAGGGTGCCGGACGGCAACGCCGTTTGGCAGGCTTAAGCTGCCGTGGCGCGGCCGGCAGGCCGGCCGCACGCAGTCCGGTTACGGGCCGAGACGTTTTGGCAGAGGGAGGTCGGCCGCGGTCATGAACATCGTTGTCTGCGTCAAGCAGGTGCCCGATACCTATTCCGAGCGCCAGCTGAAGCCCGAGGACGCCACCGTGGACCGCCAGTCCGCCGATGCTGTCATCAACGAGATTGACGAATACGCGATCGAGGAAGGCCTCCGGCTTGCCGAGGCGCATGGCGGCGAGGTGACCATCCTGTCCATGGGACCCCAGCGCGCCGCGGAGTCGATCCGCAAGGCGCTGTCGATGGGTGCGGACAAAGCCATTCATCTTCTTGATGACGGGCTGGCCGGTTCCGACGCGCTGCAGACCTCAGCCGCGATCGCCCAGGTCCTCTCCAGGACCGAGTTCGACCTGGTGATCCTCGGCTCCGAGTCGACCGACGCGCGGATGGGGCTGCTCGCCGCGATGCTGGCCGAGCGGCTCGGGCTGCCGCAGCTCTCCTACGCGAGCAAGGTCGAGATCGACGGCACCTCGGTGCACATCAACCGCGTGGCAGACTACGGCTACGACAAGGTGCAAGCGAGCCTGCCGGCCGTGATCAGCGTGGTCGAGAAGATCAACGAGCCGCGGTACCCCTCGTTCAAGGGCATCATGGCGGCCAAGAAGAAGCCCGTCGAGACGCTGAGTATCGCCGACGCGGGGATTGACCCCGGCCAGGTCGGCCTCGCCGCGGCTGCCACCGAGGTCGTGAGCTTCGCCAAGCGCCCGCCCCGGGCGGCGGGCACGATCGTGCCGGACGACGGCGATGGCGGAGTCAAGGCGGCCGAGTATCTCGCGGCGCAGAAGTTCATCTGACCACCGGCTCAACTGGAGGGCTGCCAGACATGGCTGAGATCCTGGTTCTCGTCGAGCACTCCGGCGAGACCGTCAAGAAGGTCACTTGTGAGCTGCTGACTCTCGCGCGAAAGTTCGGCGAGCCCGCCGCGGTGTGGGCGGGTCCCGGGGCTGAGAGCGGCAAGAAGCGGCTCGCCGAGTTCGGCGCGGCCAAGGTATACGTCGCCGACGGCCCCGAGTTCGACGACTATGTCGTGGCGCCCAAGGCCGAGCTGCTCGCCGCGCTGGTGGCCGCCGACTCGCCCGCCGCGGTCCTGCTGGCCGCCACCGCCGAAGGCCGGGAGATCGCCGGGCGGCTCGCGGTCAAGACCGGCTCCGGGGTCATCACTGACGCGGTCGGCCTCGACGACGGGCTAGTCGCCGAGCAGTCGATCTTCGGCGGGGGGATCATCGTGAAGTCGAAGGTGCGGACCGGGACGCCGATCATCGCCATCCGGCCGAACGCCATCGCGCCCGAGCCTGCCCAGGGAGCGGCCGAGATCGAGCCGTTCAGCGTCGAGATCACCGACGCTGCCAAGAGCGTGCAGGTCACCGAGCGCGTCGTCCAGGAACGCGGCGGGCGCCCGGACCTGAGCGAGGCGTCGATCGTGGTCTCCGGCGGCCGTGGCGTCGGCGCGGGGGAGAACTTCGCGCTGATCGAGAAGCTGGCCGACTCGCTAGGCGCGGCGGTGGGCGCGTCCCGCGCCGCTACCGATGCCGGGTGGTACCCGCACCAGTTCCAGGTGGGCCAGACAGGCAAGACCATCTCGCCCCAGCTGTACCTGGCCGTCGGCATCTCCGGCGCCATCCAGCACCGGGCCGGGATGCAGACCTCCAAGACGATCATGGTGGTCAACAAGGACGCCGAGGCGCCCATCTTCGAGCTGGCCGACTTCGGCGTCGTCGGCGACCTGTTCAACGTGGTGCCGCAGCTGACCGAGGAAATCGCCAAGCGCTCCCAGGGCTGACGCCCAGGCGGCCCGGGGGCCGGCGGCCTCGGTGGTGCTGATGAAGCGCCCCCACTAGGCTGTTGAGGTCATGGCAAACCTCGATAATGCGGGTGGTCGCCCGCGTTCTGCGCCAGCCTCGCTGGTGTACCTCGATCATGCGGCCACCACCCCGATGCTGCCCGAGGCCCTGGACGCCATGACCGAGGAGCTCGCGCTGCTCGGGAATCCATCGTCCCTGCATAACGCAGGGCGCCGGGCACGCCGGGTAGTCGAGGAGTCGCGCGAGCAGGTCGCGGAAGCCTACGGGGCCCGGCCCAGCGAGGTGGTCTTCACCAGCGGCGGCACCGAGGCCGACAATCTCGCGATCAAGGGCCTGTTCTGGGCGCGCCGGGACGCCGATCCCGGCCGGCGCCGGGTGCTCGTGACCGCGATCGAGCATCACGCGGTTCTCGACTGCGTCCGATGGCTGAACGGTCACGAGTCAGCCATCGCCGGCTGGCTGCCGGTCGACGGCGCGGGGCGGCTGTCCACCGCGACCCTGCGCGCGGCCATCGAGAGCGACGCTGGCAGCGTCGCACTGGTCAGCGTGATGTGGGCCAACAACGAGGTCGGGACGGTCCAGCCGATCGACCAACTCGCCGCGGTCGCCCGTGAGTACCAGATCCCGTTCCATAGCGACGCCGTCCAGGCCGCCGGGCAGCTCCCCGTTGGCCTGGCCGCGAGTGGTGCCGACGCGCTCACCGTCACCGGTCACAAGATCGGCGGACCGGTCGGGGCCGGCGCCCTGCTGGTCACCAGGGGTACTGACCTGGTACCCGTGCTGCACGGCGGCGGCCAGGAGCGAGACGTCCGTTCTGGCACCCTGGACGCCCCGGCAATCAGGGCTTTTGCCGTCGCCGTCCAGCTTGCCACCTCGCGCCGCGGCGATGAGGCCAAGCGGCTCGCCGCGCTCAGGGATGACCTGATCGCGCAGGTCCTCGCGGCGGTGCCGGACGCGATCCTGAACGGCGCACCGCCCGGGCCTGCCAGGCTGCCGGGCAACGCGCACTTCTCGTTCCCCGGCTGCGAGGGCGACGCGCTGCTGATGCTGCTCGACGCCAGGGGCATCGCCTGCTCGACCGGCTCGGCATGCACGGCCGGGGTTGCGCAGCCCAGCCACGTGCTGCTCGCGATGGGCGCCGATGATGCCAGGTCGCGCAGCTCGCTGCGGTTCTCGCTGGGGCACTCCAGCACCCAGCAGGACGTGGACGCCCTCGGCGCCGTCATCGGCGAAGCCGTCGAGCGCGCCCGCCGCGCTGCTGCACGCTGACCAAGCCGCCGACCATCTCGCCCGGCGGTCACATCCCTGTCGGCTGACTACCCTGAAGAGGCAATGAATACTCTACGCGTGCTCGCCGCGATGTCCGGGGGCGTCGACTCCGCGGTAGCCGCTGCCCGGGCTGCGGACGCCGGCCACGATGTGACCGGCGTCCACCTCGCCCTGTCAATGAACCCGGCCTCCTACCGGACTGGCGCCCGTGGCTGCTGCACGCTCGAGGACGCGCGCGACGCACGGCGGGCCGCCGACGTGATCGGCATCCCGTTCTATGTCTGGGACATGGCCGAGCGGTTCCACGCCGACGTCGTGCAGGATTTCGTCGACGAGTATGCCCGCGGCAACACGCCCAACCCCTGCCTGCGCTGCAATGAGAAGATCAAGTTCGCTGCTGTCCTCGACCGGGCCGTCGCGCTCGGCTTCGACGCGGTCTGCACCGGCCACCACGCCCGCCTGGAGCCAGGCGAGAACGGCGTCCGGCTGGTGCGCAGCGTGGACGAGGCCAAGGACCAGTCGTATGTGCTTGCCGTGCTGACCAGCGAGCAGCTCTCCGGTGCGATGTTCCCGCTCGGCGACTCGACCAAGGACCAGGTCCGCAAGGAGGCCGCTGAGCGCGGGCTGGCGGTCGCTGACAAGCCGGACAGTCACGATGTGTGCTTCATCGCCGACGGCGATACCAGGAAGTTCCTCACCGGCCAGCTCGGCGCCGCTCCCGGCCCGATCGTCGAGGCTGACGGGTCGGTCGTGGGCAGCCACGACGGGGCGTTCGGCTTCACCATCGGCCAGCGCAGGGGCTTGCGCATCGGCCGCCCGGCACCCGATGGCAGGCCGCGCTACGTGCTGGACATCGAGCCCGTCTCTGGCACCGTCACCGTGGGCCCGGCGCAGGCGCTCGACGTCCTCGACATCGAGGCGCGGCGTCCGGTCTGGACCGGCTGCCAGCCCCCGGCAGAGGCGATCGACTGCCTGGTCCAACTGCGCGCGCATGGCGAGCAGTACCCGGCGACCGCTCGGCTCGAAGCGGGTCTGTTGCGGATCAAGCTCGCCAGGCCAGCACGTGGCATCGCAAAGGGACAGGCGGCGGTTCTTTACGGCGGCGATATCGTCCTAGGCTCCGCCACCATCACCAGCACGCCCAGGCCGGCACTGATCTGATCGCTCGCGCGCCGGGAGGTTCTTCCCGGAATGGGGCTGAGGCCGGTCCAGGTTCTTATCCGGCTCGCAACCCTGCCAGGATCCGGCTGTCCCGCGCGGCGCGGGACAGCCGACCAGATTGAGTGCCCCGAACTAGCCGACTCGACGATCGCTCGGTCGTGGTTGCGTGGCCGACTGCGGATCAGGCCAGAGAGCCTGTCTGCGGAGTCGCCAAGGCCGGGCCGCGATCCCGTACGACGGCGATGTCGCCGGGTATTTGGGGTCCGTCAGAGCCACCTGGGGTCGTAGTGCTCGTAGCGGTACTGGGCGGACGGACGACAGTGGCGCTTGGCCATTGCACCTCCTCTGCTGAGAACGATGTGAACCCAGTCGCTCTACTGGGTGCGGCCCGGTATTGAGTTCGGAGCAGACCTTGGATGCGCTACAAGCCACGATGGCCTGTTGCCGGGTCGTCCGCAACTGGGTTCCTAAGTACGGAAATAGAAAGCCAGGCCCGAGTGACTGCGTGATCAGGTCACTGTGCTGGGCAGATGCCCAGATCTGCCGACGTGGCCCGACCTCCGATGGGACGAAAAATCATCTTTCCTGAGCAATGAACCAGAATTACCTGTGAATTTGCAGAGGCGGCAGTGCATTGCTGTTACTGAGGGGACTGAATAGTAGCAAGTTTCGCGCTATGCGAATATACGAACTTCTTCACCCAAATTTTCGCGACCTTGGGCAAGCAGATCTCCAGGAGGGCGACGGTGACGGCAGGAGCGGCAAGAACAATTCCGGCGTGAAATGGACCGAAATGATTGGCGAGCCACCCATCGGTGATGGAGGCGAGCGGCTTGGTCCCGGCCCATGCGACCGCCCACAGTGCCATAACCTGCGCGGCATGCCCTGGCCCCGCCGCCTTGAGCAGCATGGTCTGAGCAGCGGCCCCGGTCAACAAGGCCGCGACGCCCGCCACGATGGCAGCGGCGAGGCTCAGCCAGGCGGCGATGCCAGCTGTGAAAACGATCACGGAGAGAGCGAGGACGAGCAGGGATATGGCTGCGCGCCATGCGGTCGATGGTTTGGTCGGCACGAGCGCGCCGAGCACTGTCCCCATGCCGAGGGCAGACACGAAGTAGCCGGGCCACGCATTGGAGACGGCGAGCGTCTGGTGCGCGATCGCCGGTCCAAGGACGAGAACAGGATCGTCGGCGATGGTGACGGCAGCGATCATTACCAGCAGTTGCACAATTCTAGGCCGCCCGATAGCTATGCGCAGACCGGCCCAGTCATGGCGTTTTTTGACCGGCCTCGGTGGGTCGCCGGGATAGATTGCGATGATCGTGGCGGCGAAGATGACGAACGACATAGCGTTAAGCGCAAATGCCCACCCGATGCCGACGCTGGCAAGGACAGCCACGCAGAGGACGGGGGCCAGCGCTCGTCCAGCGTTGTAGGAGACTGAATTCATCGCCATCGCGGCCTTCGTGTCGCTCGCTGGGGCGATCCTGGACGCCATAGCGGTCTGCACGGGAAGGGCAAACGTGAAGGCAAGGCCTGTTCCCAGTGCCCCGATCATAAGCGTTCGCTCGGTGAGATATTCGTTGAGTTGCAAGATGGCCATCGTCGCAGCGATGATCGCAGCCAGGAGCTGGCTGCCGATCAGCATTCGCTTGCCGCCCAGGCGGTCGGTCACTGCCGACGCCCACGGGCCGAGGATTAGGAATCCGGAGAACTGCAGGCAGGTAACCGCACCAACGGCGAAGGCCGAGTGAGTTACCTGGTACGCGAGCAGCATTTGAGCCGTGTTCTGCAGCCAGGTGCCCAGATTCGAAACGAAACTGCCGCCGAAATAGATGCGGAATCCGCGCTGCCTCAGTACGTGCCACGAGGCGGACTTACCTTCGTTGCGCAGGAGCGGGAGCGTGCCAGACCCTGTCAGCCACTGCGGCATTCTTAGTGATCGTCCGGCGCCTGCTACCTCTGGTGATCGTCGAGCAGATGTGCGGGCTGTCTGGGTGGCCGGCGTGATCGTTGCGGGCTGTTCAGCGAGGCGGGCACTGCAGACGTCACCTGCCAGGTCATGGTAGTTTGAGGCGAGTAGGTCTGGGACAGCCGGGGAGTCACGGCTGGCTGTAGCAGCTCGGTAGGCACTTGACATGGCTTCCCCGGCAATTAAGTGGCACCCATGCCCCGGTGGCAGGCCAAGACGTATCGGCGCCTTGCGTCCAGGTATTAGCTCGTGGGGCTATCTGCAGCCGGTCCTGTCGTCTCGCTCGGGACATGGCCAACGCTCACGACAAACTGGTTCCGGTCGGCTGGATAGGTGGTCACTGTCAGCCGGAATGGTTCACCGGATTCGTCAAAAGCCGTCCGGCGAGTTTCGAATACCGCGACGCGGCCGTCGTCGGCAAGGCTGAAGAATTCTGCTTCTATGGCATCCGGTGCACGCACCGTGATCACGTCGCGCGAGCCGACCTGCTTGATTCCCAGCTTTTCTTCGATGTAGTGCACTGCACCCGTAGGTATGTCCACGGCCTCGATCAGCCGCAGGGCACCCTGCTCAACGAAGGCCATCGGATAGAAGGTCGTCTGCAGTGACCAGGGGGTGTCGTCGATATAGCGCTTCTGATGCCGACTTACGACCGCTGCGCCTTCCTTTAGCTTTAGCTCGGCGGCAACAGCATCCGGAGCCTGCTGGATCTCGATGCGCGGGACGGAGACTCGCGGCCTTCTGTTTCCCGCTACTTCGGAGGCATACGTTGCGCCCTCACCACCGCCGAAACCTGTCTCAAGATTCACGGTGGTCACAAACGGGTCGATCTCAGTGACGACGAAAGTTCCCTGACCGGGGCGGGTCTCGACCAGCCCGCGGTTGATAAGCCACTTCACGGCGTCGCGGATGGTATTCCGCGAGGCGATGTACTGGTCTCTGAGCTCGAGTTCGGTCGGCAGCTGACTGCCGTGCGGCAACCCGCCGGACTCGATCTTTAGGCGCAGGTCCTCGGCTATCTGCCGGTACATCGGTTCAGCCATCTATCCTCCCAGAGATCCCAATAAACCTGATGGCAGGGCTCAAAAGCATCATTCGGACCATCCGGATCATCGGGCCATTGGGCGTTTTGTGGCTTTAATAACCGCCTCGGGGCGGATCGAGCCCGATCAGGTACGAAAGGTTGGGATGACTTGGATGGCGGGACGCATGGGGGAGATTCTAGCAGTCCGGTTGCTTGGGTGCATCGGGACCTGCCAACCTGCCAGAGATCCGCATCTCCCTGAGTACCAGGTAACTTGGGCCTAGTGCGCCGACCAGGCAAGCGGGCGTAGGTCGCAGGCCGCGGAGCAGTCGCCGTGGGTCGAGCGGTAGTAGGACGGGTCATGACAGCCGTCGTCCACCTCGCCAAGGGCCGCGAAATTCTCCATAGGTCCGGCCCGCCCGTCGATCGACCGGCCGCTCCATCCAGCAAGTGCGTCCTGCCATTTACTGCCGGGCTTAAATTGAACTCTGCCGACAGTCGTGAGATGCGCGAATGCATGAACTCATTGGAGCCATTATGCTACTATTCAATAGCAAGGCGCTGGCCCGTCAGTAGCCTATAGCGCCGGAAGCAACGAGCGCTGCCCGCTGGGGCGCAGGTCATCGATGCTCCACCAGGCACCAGGCGTCTGGCGTAGGACCTCCCATAGATCCCATCCAGACCACTGGACGGTTTCATCGGGGCGAATGGAATGAGCTGCCCATCTGAATCGATAGGCTTATCCCATTGATTCTTTTCGGTATCATTCCGGCATATAATTGATATCGAGATATTGATGTGACCTGGGTATTAAAGCATACAATGATGATCCTAGCGGCCACTGAGCTGAGTGTATCGGGGTAAGCCTTCAGATTTCCGGCTACCGGCGACCGGGGACTCCGGCCCAGGTCGCACGCCCACGGAGTCCTTCGCGTGGGCTGGAGGTTAGGGGTTCCGGGATGGCGGTCGTGGACGTCTTATCGATCCTGGTTATCTTCGCGACCGGGATGATCGCCGGGGTGATCAGCCTAGTGAGCATCGCGAGCCGCCGGGAGGACCACAGACAGCGCCTGAGCCGGGAGGCACCCGACCGTTTGAGCCTGGCCAGCCGATACCTGACCAGCCTGTACGTCCGCCGCCCCGGTGACGACCGGCAGTCCAGCGGCGACCTGGACGATCAGGCGCAGGGTGACCTGCCTGGTCGCTCCTGAGGATCTTGTACCGCCGAGACGCTGTCGGCGGCCAGACTATGCATACCGCGCGTACCCGAACCCGAGCTGCCGGTGCGAGTCGGGTTTTTAGCTTAGCCTCGCGTGCCCTCGCACCCGCAGCGCGTCATCAAAACCATCACGCAGGTCAGCGAATGATCGGTACTCAAGGCGTGGCGCGGTGGTGCTGTTGACCACACGGTGCGTCAACTCCCGGGCATCCGGCAGGACGCCGCCCCCGATGTATCTGATATCGGCCAGCGTGGTGCGCGCACCCGGCTGCCCGCTCAGGAACTGGCCGTATCGCCAGCCGGTGACCTCGTCGAAGACGAGCGCCCTGCTGTCAGCCAGAACGATGGTAGCGTCCCGCGGGTCGCTGGGATCGAGCCAGCTTCGCCGAACCTGAAGCCGCCCGGCCGTAAGTGCGTTGACCGTCTCAGCCACGTAGGGGCCGAGAAGATTGACCCAGGGATCTGGATGAAGTCCGGGGGTGATCGCAGCGTTCACCTGCGGGTCCTTCCGCTAGTCCGAGCTTCATTATGCAGCACGAACTGCTACCGCGCCGTTTTGGCCACAGCCGCTGGTCTTTACTGTCGGCCCCAAATGCGCCTCCCGAATCTTCATTACCGCGCGAGATATCTACTGACCAGCGAGAACGCTCACTATCTTGCTTCTGGTGATCATGAATGCGGTAGCACTGCCGTAGACCGGCAGGGTCCGGCGGGGTGCGGACCTACCTTTTGAGCATCCCGATAACCGAGCTATCCGCCCGTGGCGCAGCACGTTGATCCGCCCGCGGTGGCCGGTGGCTCGCGGTGCCGCAGCCCTCCGAGTCGCTGTCACGGCGTTCCAGCAGGCGCCTCCGACAGCGCGAAAGCGACAGTCGCGGAGTTCTCGTGCAGGCCAGAACCAGTCTTCTATGCCCCCTGGCGAGGCTCTTGCAGCGTAGGGCCAGTCGACGCAATGACGATGCCGTGCGGCGGTCGTGGCGATTTGCCGCGGTCCTTGTCACCGGCTGGAGCAGGAGTTCCTCGACGGGCCGGAGCGGCCCGAGCAGGTCCGGTATCTCCTTCAGGCGGGGAAGATCGATCCACTCAAGGGATGCGGTTGACTTCTGGAACAGCGCCGCCGAGGGATACGCTATGTCACTGCAAAATCGAACGAATCTAAACCCATGATCTTCATAATAGCCGTGAAGAGCCTTGTTATTAGTCCATACGTCTATTCTAATCCATTTGGCATCATACTGTCTTAATGCCCATTTCCCCGCCCAGTCAAGCAATTCATTTCCCATCGCGTGTCCGGAATAGGAGCGTTTGACAATTAGCTGGGAGACGTAGACCGTAGGTTCGCCTTGTTCCATGTCATCCCAGAGCTTAGGGTTGGCATTATGGCGGCATGTGATCGTCGCTGCGGGAATACCATTATTCTCCACTATCCATGTCCGGTTTCCGCGCAGACCGGTCAGCACCCGGTCGTCACGTTCCTCCCTGTTAGGCCATGGTTTAGACCATTGGTCAGTGCCTTTTGTCCGCAGCCAGCTGGCTGCCTCGTCTATGAACTCGAAAATCGTGCCCTCGTCGGCCGGTGTAGCAAGGCGAACATGCAACATGACGGTTGCGGCCTTCTTGATGTGGCGTCCGCCTGCAGGGCTGCTCGCCTGGAGCGAGGAGGCTGAGGCCGGGACGCGTGGGTAGCTGGAGGCGGAATGCCTAAACCCTGGCCACGATGTGGCCAGGGTCTAGGCAGGCCCGGTCAGCCGCCCCTAGATGGCGCGCCGTCATAGGATGCCGAACTCTTCGAGTTGGAGTCATCCGGTACTGCATTACCAGGAACATCGCCGATGTTTATCTGGAACCGATTTCGGTCAGCCGGATAGGCCGTCACGGTGACTACATATGGTGAGCCAGAACTGTCGAAGCCGGTCCTGATGATCTCGATGACCGGCACGCGGCCGTCGCTGGGCAGCTTAAAGAACACCGTTTCATTCATGTCCGGCGGCCGAACAAGTATCTTGTCCCGGCAGCCAACCTGCTTGATGCCGAGCTGGCGTCTCAGGTAGCCGATGCCGCCTTCAGAAATGTCGTCTGCCCGGATTAGCCGCACGGCGCCCTTCGCTACCAGGCTCACCGGATAGAAGGACGTCAGCATCGACGACGGTCTTTCGTCGGTAGAGCGCCGCCAGATGCCGGCTGACGACCTGGGTCCCGTCGTCGAGCTGGAGCTCTGCAGCCACATCCCCGCGGGGCTGCAGAACCTCCACGCATACCTCGCTAGCGGACCACCTGATGTGCCGTGCGGTCGCTGCAGAGTGGAAGGCAGCTCTTCGCCATCGCCACACTTACCTTCCGGATCTCCGGTCAGTGTGGTGACCAAGGGGTCGACCTTCACTGCAATGAAGGTGCCCTGACCGGTGCGGGTCTCGACAAGGCCGCCGGTCATGAGCCACTTCAGGGCGTCGCGGACAGCGTTCCGCGAGGCGCTGTACTGCTCGCTGAGCTCGAGCTGGGTTGGCAGCTTACTGCCGTGGGGCAGCTCGCCGGACTCGATCTTGAGGCGCAGGTCTTCGGCTACCTGCCGGTACCTCGGGCTAGCCATATGCCCTCCCAGCGATCCCAACAGACCCAATGGCAGGGCTAGATGGGCTCAAAAGGATCGTACCTCTGATTCTCATCGTCAGAATTCTTGGGCTTATCCCATTGCCTTCCGATCCATTGGATGTCACCATGAAGCCAGGTACCAAAGGTTGGGATGACCTGGATGGCAGGGTACATGGGACTGAGCCTAGCAGTCTGGTTGCTTGGGTGCACCTGGACTTGTGGCAAGTTCCCTGGACAAGTTTCGAGCGCGCTGCCACCGCTGGCCCTACCCAGCAACGACTACCGGGCCAAAGAGCCCAGATCGGAGCCCGCGGAGACCGTTACCGCTGGTCGGGAGTAAGGGGACAGCTCATGACCGCCGTCGTCGCAGTAGCAATCATGGTCATCTTCATCATCGGGATGATCACCGGAGTCGTCGTCCTGGTGAGCGTGGCGAGCCACCGGGAAGACAAGAGGCTCAGGCTAAGCCGCGAGGCTCCCGACCGGACGGCCCTCGCAGGGCGGTACCTGACGAGCTTGTACGTCCGCCGGCCAGGGGATGACGGCATTCCGCAGGACCAGCCTGACGACCAGCAGGCAAAGATGCTCGGCTGGCCACACCGAGGGCCAAGCGGATTGACCCGGTAGAACCCCGGGGAAGGGCACGAGTCCTGGATTGTGCCGGGCCGCACCGCGCCGTGCGGCCCGGCACAGTGTTGTCCGGCAGAGAGTGTTGTCCGGCGGGCGCTACTGACCTGGCATCGTGTGGTTGCGGACTGATGTAGCCGGCCGAGGGCAAGGGCCCGGCGGAGCGGGACTGATCAGTGACGGGGGTGAACACTAAGCTCAGCTGCGTGCCGGATACCTCAGCCGCGAACCAGGACACCTCAGCCGTCAATGTCGCGCGACCTTTTCCCTGGCCAGCCGCCGCCGCTACCGGAGTCGGGTCGATGCCGGGCACCAGCCCGGCCGATGCCATCGCCGTCATTCTCGGCGAGCTGCCCGGCTTCCCGCACCTGCCTGAGCTGCCGGGCCGCGGGCCGGGCGCTGACCTGACCGGCCGGACCGCGGCGCTGCTCATCGATATGCCGGTCGAGACCAGCACGAGCGGCTGGCGGTTCGCGCTGCGGGCCGGCCGGGAGCAGCGCCGGGCGGCCGGCCTGCTCGCGGAGGACCTGGACGCGGTGCAGGAGGCAGCCGAGGGGTACGCGGGCCCGTTCAAGGTCCAGCTGGCCGGGCCATGGACCATGGCCGCGACGATCGAACTCAACCGCAGTCAGAATCCGGCGCTCGCTGATCCGGGTGCCGTCGGCGACCTGATCGTCTCGCTGGCGGAGGGGGTGGCCGCCCACGTCAGCGAGATCCGCAAGCGCGTCCCTGGCGCGACCATCGTTCTTCAGCTCGACGAGCCAGCGCTGCCTGCCGTGCTGGATGGCGCAGTGCCGACGGCCAGCGGGCTGAACCGGATCGGCGCCGTCGACACCGCCGTGACCGGCGGCGGCCTGCGGGCCGTGCTGCAGGCAACGACGGCATTCAGCGTGGTGCATTGCTGCGCGCCGGAATATCCGTTTGGCTTGATCAGAGAATCCGGCGCCGGAGCCATCAGCTTCGACGCCAGCCAGCTACGGCGGGGAGCCGAGGATGCCATCGCCGAGCTGGCCGAGGCAGGAATGGGGATCCTGGCCGGGGCGCTGAACACCAGGAACGCGGAACGGATGACCGCGGCGCCGTCCCGCAAGCCACGGGAGATCGCCAGCAGCGTGATCGAGTTGTGGCACCGGGCCGGCCTGCCGCCCGCGACGCTGGCCGAGCAGGTGGTCATAACGCCCGCCTGCGGGCTGGCCGGGTTCTCCGCGGCTGGCGCGCGGGCCGCCCTGGCTACCTGCCGCGAGGCCGCGAGAATACTGCCCGAGCTGGTCGAGGAACGGTCGTGATCGAGGAACGGTCGTGATCGAGGGTCGGGCGCGATGAGCGGGCCGACGATGCGGCGCGGGCTGGGCGCGGGGATCGGGCTGGGC
>OCTA010001706.1_pt1 | contig 20193 bp, 24 predicted proteins | sample 1538991 | NCBI WGS metagenome assembly OCTA01 (sample SAMEA3539302, study PRJEB22396) | soil metagenome | biome: tundra; feature: field; material: soil | place: USA | collected 2010-05 | depth 0.15 m | reverse complement strand
TAACCATCACACCCCGACCGCCACCACGAACTTCTACGGCGAACGGGACAACCTCCAGCGATCGTCCGGGTGGGGGATGATCTACCCATGAGCGCCAGCGCCCCGGAGATGGTCGCGGTCCTGATGGCCGATCTGGTGGGTTCGACCGCGATGGCCGACCGGGTCGTCGGATAGTCGGGTCCGTCGTGATCGCCACCAAGAAGCGCACGGGTCTAGCTGCCCCGCCCGACGCCGTCCGTTCTCTCAGGCGCCGCCTCCGGCGCCTCGGGTGGGAGTTTGTCGACCGACGCCTGGAGAGCGAGCAGCGGCGGGGCGTTCTCGGGCCCGCGCATCGGCGGTGGCGCAGCAACTCGGCTGCAGACAACCGGGACCGCTGGACACATTGGGATTGGACCGGGGGCGGCGAGGAATGGAACGCGTCCGCCGAGTGGAAGCAGGTACTGATCGACTACGTGTTGATTGTGTGGATCCCCGAAGATCAAGTCGTGCTCGAGATCGGCCCTGGAGCGGGCCGGTGGTCGGCGGTCTTGCAGCCGCGGGCTCGACGACTGATACTCGTGGATGTCACGGAGCGGGCGCTGGCACTGTGTCGCGAACGGTTCGCTGCGGCCGCCAACGTCGAATATGCCTTGTCATCAGGCAACGATCTGCCGGGCATCCCTGACTCGTCGATCGACGCAATCTGGTCATTTGACGTCTTTGTCCACGTTGCGCCAGTGGATCAAGCGGCATATCTTGCTGAGGTCGCGCGAGTGTTGACCGCAGGAGGCGTGGCGGTCATCCACCACGCCGACGGGCGCAACGTCGGGAATTTGCCAAGTCGCCAGGGGTGGAGGTCCCCGATGTCGCGGAACCTTTTCGCGACATTGGCTGCCGAGTGCGGGTTGACGGTCGAGACCCAGATCGACTCATGGGGTCCGGACGGGCTCTATGACCTCAGCGCTTATCACGACGTCATCACAGTTTGCCGCAAGACACCATCGGCATAGGTCGCACCCTCAATAGGCCATCTCGGGCCGGAACTACGCACTGCGAAACAACACCCCGAGGATCCGAAGACCCCGGGATCCCTGCCAGCGAGAATCCTCCTTTCGCCCGTGAGCGGGCGCCTCGATGACCAGACCCGGCGCTGTCGCTCGGGACGAGGACCGAGAGCCAGGATCGCAACGTCGTTGGCCGCTGCTTCCAACCAGGAGCGGAAGCGTGCTTGAGGCTTAAGTAAACGGCATTGGCCTAGGCCGGCCGCGAGGGTCGTGATCTCCCGGCGCCCGTGGGCATGCTCGGCGCGGTCAGGCGGGCGCGTTGGTGGACAGGCCCACGAGCTGAACGCTGCGCTCCCAGAGGCGTTCGGCGAGCGTGTCGTCCTGGGCCTGGGCGCTGGGGGGCAGCACCTTCTCGTCATGGACGTACTCGCCGGTGAGGGAGGCGGCCTGTTCGGACAGCGCGAGCCAGACCAGCGAGCGGGCGCCTCGCTGCGGCGAGCGGAACAAGGGTGCGCCGAGCGTGGTGAGGGCCTTCCAGATCCCGTTCTCGTTCTTGCCGAAGCCGGTGCGCACGACGCCGGGGTGGAAGCAGTTGGCGTGCAGCTCCGGCGCGCGCTTGGCCAGCTCGCGCGTAAAGAGGATGTTGCAGAGCTTCGAGGTGCCGTACACGCGCATGGCGGCGTAGGACTTCTCGGACTGCAGGTCCTCGAGATCCAGGCGTCCGGACTTGTGCGCGTCGGACGCGGTGGTCACGACGCGGCCGCCGTCCAGGTGATCACGCAGCAGGTTGGTGAGCAGGAACGGCGCGAGATGATTCAGCGCAAAGGTCTGCTCGAAGCCCTCTGAGGTCTCCTTGCGCGAGGCGAACAGCGCCCCGGCATTGTTGGCCAACACGTCGATGTGCTCGTAGCGCTCCCTGACCTCGTCGGCCAGCGCCCGGACCTCGGCCATGAGCGTCAGGTCGGCGACGTGCTCGTGGACAGGCGCGTCCCCGCCAGCCGCCTTGGCTTCCTGCGCAACGGTCTTGACGCGCTCGGCGTCGCGCCCCACGAGTGCGACCTCGACCCCTTCTCGGGCGATCTCGATCGCGGCGGCGCGGCCGATGCCGCGAGTAGCCCCCGTAAGCAGGACGAAGGTCACGTCGCGAACTCTACAACGGCCTGACGAGCGGCGACGTGGGGTAAAGCGAGCTCACAGGGGAGAGGGACCAGCCGACCATTTGCCCGAAGGTCGAACCACCCCGGCCCCCGGTCAGGGGGCCGGGGTTTCGGCCTCTGCAGAGCGTCGAGGCCGGGTGCGGCGGCTGGTCGACGCTCTGGTGGTGTGCCAGGGGTGAGTCTGGGGGCGGCGCTTCGCCCAACTCGGGGATAGCCCTGGGGGGCTCGGAGAGCTTGGTTGCGGCGGGAAGCCGTGAGGCGGCGTCCAGCTGGAGGTCAACTCTTAGGGCGGATCCGCTCGGGCCGGCCCGGGTTGGTGCTGAGCTGGTGGAAGCACATTGCCGCGACGGTGATCACGACGAAATCACCGCGGCGTCGGATGAGGCCGACTTCGCTGAGCATGGAGAGCGCGTCGAGGGCGACGACGGGATCGGCGGTCTCATCGAGCACTTCCTCGATCCTCCAGATTGGCTTGTCGTCGTTGCTCAACAGGGGGAGTTGAAGGATCTCCCACTCCATACGACTGGCCGCGAGGATGTCGACGTAGTCCGGCAGCTGTTCCATTAGACGCGATGACCCCCCAGGTCTCGGGAATGGCGGTTCCCCAGGGTCTAGCGAGATATCGCCAAGAAGGCAACGTGTGGACCGGGCAGGGCCATGCGACGACGCAATGACCGGTCGATTCAGAAGTCTGTCGCCGGTTTGGAATGGGCGCGCATCGCGACGGACGCCTTTGCTACCTAGAACGTCGCAACCACGCAATAGCACTCGCGCTGTACCGTGCGGCCGAGACGACTGCTACTCGCGCATTGCGAGAGCGCGCCGGGCGTCCGCTGGTACGACTGGTGCTCGTCCATTCCGACACTCTCGGTCGCGATGACCGACACGCCCGCCTTCCCACCAGAGCGCAAGTCTGCAGCTGTCGCTGGGCGTTGAGGAAGCCGTGGGTTCAGCCCACCGGCACCAGCTTCTCCCGGGCGCGCTCAATGAAGGGAAGCTCGGAGCGAAAGCCGGTCGCCTCGGCCGCCGCGGTCGCGTGCTCCAGCGCCTCCTGGGCGGCTGCCACCTTGCCGGACCCGTCGCTGGCCAAGAGCGCCTCGGCTAGCACCCTCCCCCCCGTCGCTTCTCGTAGAGCGTTCTGAGCGGCGACCGTCAACGCAGTGAGGGAACACGACCGGAGTCGGTAACCGCGCGGCGGGCGACTTGCGGGCGACCGCCGTTGGCCTCGAGCCACGCTCGGATGCTCTTGGCGTAGGCGAGCGGGTCCGCTTGGCGGTTCGCGTGCAGCTGCATCAGCAAGAGCAGCCGGTTCGTTCGCTCGCGGTTCTTGAGGCCGTAGCGGCGAGGGTGAAGCGCGTCGCGGATCGGCGCGATGAGGCCGTCCATGGGCGAGGTCGAGAGCGGCATGTCCACGGGTCGCAGGCTGCGCAGGCCGCGGCGGCGAAACTGGTCCTCGACCACGCGACCGGCGCCTTCCAGCCAGTCCGAGAGACGCGGGATGTCGGCGGCGTGAGCGTCGCGGACGAACGGCTCCCAGAACGCCGGGCCGGTGAAGGCACCCTCGACCCGCGCAAGCAGCGCGTCGATCGCGGCCCGGTGCTCATCGCTCTTTCGGATCTTGACCATGAGCCGCTCCAGCGCATGGCGCAGGTGCCACTCACAGAGGTAGAGCTCAGCCTCGGGGAAGGCGGCGCGCACCGCCCCGCCCAGCCCGTGGTGGTTATCGCAGACGACGCGCGGCGGGGCGCCCTCAAGAGCACGCAGGAACGCCTCCCAGCTGGCCTGCGACGCGTCGGGAAAGGCCTCGACGCGCCCGGAAACACTGGGGTTTCGCTCTGCACCTTTTGTCCGGTACTGCCCGGGTACTGCAAATGGGCATGTTTTCTGGGGGAGCTGAGATGGCGTGCGCAGAGGCCATGAGGCGATCGTAGCCTGAGCACGCCCGAGGTGCCGGTGTTGGCGGGGCGCGGGCTAGTCGATCATCGGTCCGTATGGAGACCTCCGAGCACTCCAGCCATCGTCCTTGGTCGAAGAGGGGAGCATGGGTGGCATGTCCTATACCCCTGTGTCGCTTAGAAGCCGGATTTGCTTTGTGTAGCTTTGAAGCATCTTGCTCGTGGAGACCCGCCACATTACGTTCAAGGGAATGGCGGCCTTTCCAAAACCTGGACGCCAAGCGGCGTAGGCTAATTCGAGTACTAGGTATCTTCGCCTCATTTACTGTTGCGCTGGCCATAGAGTCGCCAGCAGCACTAGCCTCCGGTGGCTGGTCGGCACCGCTTAACATTAACAGTGATCTGACTCAGATCTCCTGCACTTCAACATCATTCTGCATGGCGGTAGCTGCTGCGCCACCCTGCACCTCCGAACCCTGCAATTCGAATATCGTTGACGCGGAGGAGTCTTACATCTACAACGGCGTCTCCTGGAGCGCACCTATCAGCACGAATGACGGCCTCATCACCTCCGTCTCCTGCACTTCTCCATCATTTTGTGTTGCCGTCGACTACGACGGCAACACCCTGACTTACGACGGTACATCGTGGAGTTCACCATCTACCATTGACACTGCCGCTTTGCACGGTGCCCTCAGTGGCCTTACCTCCGTCTCCTGCACTTCTCCATCATTTTGTGGTGCCGTTGATGGCCAAGGAAACGCCCTGACTTACGACGGTACATCGTGGAGTTCACTATCTAGTATTGGTTCTGACGTCGTCGGCTCTGTCTCTTGTGTCTCATCAAGCTTCTGTGTTGCCGTTAACCCCACTGTTAATGGTGCTACAGGCAATGTACTACAATACGACGGGACCACTTGGAGTTCCTCAAATATCACTGGTGACCAGAGAGCCTCCTGCGCCTCAACGACCTTCTGCGTCGCCATCGGGAACGCCGATACAGGCGGGGCCGTGTCCGTCTATGATGGAAAAGCCTGGAGCGCGCCTACCACTATTAGCCCAAAACCGCTCAATTCTATATCCTGCACCCCAACGGGGTTCTGTGCCGCAGCGGCAGGAGAATGTCCATTCATGTCTGGTGGTTGCCAGGGCGCGGCTGCGTTGGTTCGTGTAGGTGGCTCTTGGGCCGCGCCGGCCAACTTTGACAACAAGACCGCTCTTATGGGGGTATCTTGCGTCTCAGCTACTTTTTGTGTCGCCGTAGATAGTGGAGGAAGCTTATTTATTTATCACGGCATCGCACAACCATATCCCCCTAATCATCCCACCCCCAACTGCGGTGACGGCTCCAACCCTATCGTAGGAGCTAACGGTAAACCTCTTTGCGCTGACGGAACCAGGCCAACCTGTCCCTCCGGCTACTCTGTCGCCGTCACTGTCGACGCGATCATCTATTGCAAACCGGGTGCTGCGAGTAAGCCTATTGACAAGTCCCGCCCCGTGATCAAGGGCAAGGCTATGACCGGCAGGAAGCTTACGGTAAGCAAGGGGCGCTGGGCGGGCACCGCCCCAATTGTTTACAAGTACCAGTGGGTGAGCTGCAACAAGAGGGCCAAGAAGTGCAAGAACATTCGCGGTGCCATAAAGAACACATTGAAGCTCGGGTTCAAAGATGTCGGGCATCGCCTAGAGGTTGTCATCACCGCCCGTAACTCTGCTGGTAGCGCGAAGGCAGCCAGCAAACTCGTGTCCATCGTTAAGAAATAAAGCTCCGTGTCGCTTAGAAGCCCGGTTTGCTTTTGTGTAGCTTTGAAGCATCTTGCTCGTGGAGACCCGCCACGTTAAGCCGTTCGAGGGCATGAGGCGATCGTAACCTGAGCACGCCCGAGGTGCCGGTATTGGCGGGGCGCGGGGTGCTCGATCATCGGTCCGCGTGGAGCCCTCCGAGCACTCCAGGCCGCGGCCTTAGTCGAAGAAGGGAGCATGGGTGGCATGTCCTATACCCTGTTCTTCTTAAACCGGTGGGCGAGCCGCCGCCCGAGAAGTCCGAACTCTCGATTGAGACCGACGAGAGCTGGCTCCACTACATGACGAGCATCCTCGTCCAGGGACGCTCAGACTTCGAGGCACTCGCGCCGAGCGCGCTGGCGTCCAAGCTGCGTACCTCCTACGACGGCGCCCGACCGGGCAAGACTTCTCGGCTCACGTCGGCGGAGTGCCTCGTCCTGCGAGACGCCCTCCTGGCCGCTACCGCGGAGGACATTACGAACTTGTGGGGTGCCAAAACTCGATCGTGCGTTGGTAGCGGGCGCTTCGGGGCGCTGCGAGCCCGTAGTGTCGCTGGCTCTGTCGACGATGGGAGGAGCTCGGTGTTGGCGTCGTTCTTGTACGTGATGTTCGGGCGGGTGATGGCGCTCGTGTGTTGCTGTGCTTTCGCTCCTCGGATTTCAAGGAGCTTGAGATCGTCGTGCTTCGCCACGAGCTCGCTGTGCTGCGCCGGCAGGTATCGCGCCCGGCGCTGCGGCCCGCAGATCGTGCTTTCCTGGCCGCGGCGAGCCGGCTGCTCCCCAGGGCGCGGTGGCGCTCGTTCTTTGTGACCCCGGAAACGCTGCTGGCCTGGCACCCCGGCTCGTCGCCCGACGGTGGACCTATCCGGGGCGGCGCCCAGGCCCGTAGGGTTCCAAAACTCGATTCCGGCCCCGGCTCGCGGATGAGGCGGGGCCAAGCGCCGGTAGCCTGCCGTGCTTCGTGGTGACTATTGGGGAGGTGTGCGTGATCATGTCGTGCGTCTACCGTGCGACATGCGGGGCGTTTCAACTGCTCGCACTGCGACTGCGCTCAAGCGAACAGAAGAGTTCGAAATCCTTGTGTTGGGTCATGAGCTCGTGATCGCTCGACGTCAGCTCGGAAGGCCACAGCCGAGCGCGGCTGACCGCGCGCTGCTCGCGGCGCGAGCGTCAACCGTTTGGGCAGCAGCGCCGTCCCGCTGCCCAAATCCAGCCTAATCGCGCCTAATCCAGCCGTATCTGCGCAGAGGCTCAGGGGCCGCAAACCCGCATAAACGCGGGAAAGTCGGGCCATTCAGTGGGTTTGCCGTGTCGTTTTGCAAGCAGGAGGTCACCGGTTCGATCCCGGTTGGCTCCACTCGCTAAGCCCCCGCAAGGGCTAGGTACTTGCGAGCAGCGTGGGTGACCCTGTTCTCATTGCAGTCGCCCTACCCTTTAGCCTTGGCGCTCCAAGATTGGGTGCTGGTCTGGTGAACGCCTGTACCTGGCGGGAATACGTCTGCGATTACTAGCGTCCCCCTAGCCTGGGCATCGCTATGGGAGAACTTACCTTTGATGGTTAGCAAATAGTCGTAGCCACCGCATTGGCATAGAAGAAGGGCATGCTGCGTGTTATTGAACGAGTCGTGGCTGACCTTAACTGGCTGTTGGTTCGTAAACCTGTCCTGTCCCCAGGAGGCGCCGAAGCCCCTGAAGTTCGTTACGAGGCTTGTGATCGCGACTATCTTCCCAGCCTTGACCTTCACGACCAGGCTCAGCGGGGTGCCGTTGGCGAGCTTGCCCGCGAAGCGCGTGGCGACCCGGGCGCTTCTTGCCGACGCGGCCACCGAGGCTGCGGGCATGGCGCTGAGAAGCGCTGCGGTCCCTGTGACTAACAGCAGGCTGGAGAGCGAGGCCAGCCTCTTGAGGGGAGCGTGCCGCACGTTACGTTCGGAGTATAGCGCCTGTGCAATCGCTCAATCTGCGCGGTCTGTGCGGGCCGCGGAGCCGTCGCAACCCGCGCGATTACGCGGCTGGGACGTGGAAGCTTCATGGAAGCCTCAGCCGCCCCAATCCTGCCTGCAGAGATCCGCAGCCTGACGGTCATACGCCCGTTTCGTCGGCAGAGACTCACAAACGACCCGCATCCACCTGCCGCTGCGCGCTCTTTGCAAGCAGGAGGTCACCGGTTCGATCCCGGTTGGCTCCACCATTTAGGCGAAGGTCGAACCGCCCCGGTCCCCGCAAAAGGGGCCGGGGCTTCGGCGTCCGGGAGTCGTGCTGAGCGTGTCGAGCGGCTCCTCAAAGCTCTGATGGCCGCTTGAGCTGACACGTGACCGACGCGGCTGGCCGCTGTCTCGCGCAATGCGGCAGCGCCGGCGTCGTCGCCCCAGACGCCTGCTAATCGTCTCTATGAAGGAGGGTGGGGTTGTCAAGTGCGGTTGGGGTGTTGGTCAGGGTCCTCTCTGGGTTTGGGGGTGGCGAGCGGCGCTCATCTCTCTGTTGCCTCCTCGGGGGAGGACCGGGCGACATTGGAGGCCGGCTCTGGGGGCGCAATTCCAAAAGGGCCGTCAGGCGGCCAGACGAAAAGCGGCGCCTCCCGAAGCAGGAGTGGGTGCGAAGGGCTGGTTGTTGGTGAGCATGTGCCAGATCGCCTCGGTCAGCTTTCTGGCGATGTCGATCTGGGCGACTTTGGCGCCGCGCTGTTTGCCGAGGCGTTTCTTGTTGCGCTGGTAGCGCTCGGCGTAGGCGGGATGTCTGAGGGCGTGCATCGTGGCCTCGAGCATCGCCCAGCGCAGGTACTTGGGGCCGTGCTTGGTGAGTGGGCCGCGGCGGTCCTTCTCCCCGGACTGGTGCACCCTGGGGCATAGCCCGGTGTAGCCGCACAGCTTCTTCGCTGAGGCGAACCGGGTGATGTCGCCGATCTCCGAGGCGATCGTGAACGCCAACACCCACCCGATCCCGGGGACGGTGAGCAGCAGCGGCACATATGGATGCTCGGCGCCGCTTGAACGGAGCTCCTTGTTGATCTGTGCGATCTGACGCTCGAGATAGTCGATCAAGTCAAGGCTCGCGTCGACCGTCTGACGCCACGGATCGGGAATCTCCAGGCGCTCGAGCAGCCGGCGGCCGTGAACGCCGAACAGGTCGGTGACCGGACACGGATGCCCGAACGAGAGCATCGTGGAGTGGATGCGGTGCTTGAGCATCGACTTGTGCTTGACCAGATGCAGGCGAAACCGAGCCTGCTCACGCTCGCTGCGAACACGCGGATCGGGCAGCCAGACCGCGGGTACCAGATCACGCTCAGAAAGCACCGCCAGCACCCGCGCGTCGATCTTGTCGGTCTTGCACGCCAGCGCCGCCAACCCCTTGACCTTCTGCGCATCAGCGATCAGAACCTCCCAGCCAAACCGCTCCAGCGTGTCGTGAACGAAGCGGGCGCCCGTCATCGACTCGATCACCCCGCGCACCGGCTCGCCATGCTGCCCGACATGGCGCACAAGACCACGCAGGCCATCAGCGTCAGGCGGCGCGGAGAACTCCTCGACCAGCTCCCCATGCTCAGAGAGCAGGCAAACACCAAGACGCTTGCGACTCAGATCCAATCCAGCATGCAACATTATGTGCGGGCCTCCTCTGGCTCGTTCTCGGTGACAAACGGAGCTTGCCACCGAGGAGGCCCTCCTTCATCGCATTCCTAAGCGACAGCGCGTGAGCCGCTCATCGAGACGCCTGCTTTCGATGAAAGGGAGGACTCTCCTCTGGCTTGGCGACCGCCGAGGACGGCGCGATAGGCCCCACATTTTGCGGAGCCTCCGCGCGATCGAGCCAGGGTCCCCTAACCCGTGCTGCCGTCGCTCGACGAAGGACAGCCGTCCGCCGTCGTTGAGGGGCGTGTGACGGCGGCGCCCACGGGGACGTATATTCCCGTGTTTGCTGGCGAGACAGGGAGGGTATGACCATAGTCGAGTGGACAAATGTTCGAGGCCGAAAGAGTGAGTGGACCCCAAGGACGGCACAAGGCGCGACGTGTCGCACCTTGTTTCTGCGCGATCCTGCTTCTGGGCGGCCTGTTGGCTGCGCCCGCCCGGGTCCAGGCCGTGGGATTTCCCAGCCTGGCCCTCGGCTCCAACCCCGTCGAAGCCCCCGTGATCCCCACGGTCCCGGTCAAAGTGCCGTCCGTCCCGGTCAAAGTGCCGGTCCCGGTCAAAGTGCCGTCCGTCCCGGTCAAAGTGCCGTCCGTCCCGGTCAAAGTGCCCGTCAAAGCGCCATTGGCGAAAGCCCCCTCTGCGCCCGCCGTCCCGTCCAAAACTCCCCCGTCGTCACTTCCCGTGTCGGGCTCTACGCCGTCGGTCGGCTCGCTCACCCAGACGCATCGCAGTCCCTCTCCCCCGATCTCTCCTGTGAGCGGCGGAGGCAAAGCACCGGCCGTGTGGTCGCTCGGGACCGGAGCGAGCGGTTCCTCACCCGTCGTCACCGTCGGCTACGGACCTGTGGACTATCCCTCCAGTCCGGCCGGAGCGCTGAGCTCGCCTGGTCAGCGGCGCCAGCGCGCCATGCGTGCCCGGACACAAACGCTGCGGGACCTGGTACGGCGCCTGCACGGATGCCTTGGCGACCTGCCGCAGCGCTTGCGGCTCGCTCTGGAGCTGAGGGCCGGACTCGACGTACCCCGTGCGCTCAGCCCGGAAGCAGTCGCGGCGCGTCTGCATCTCTCTTCCAAGCAATACGCCGCTCTGGAGAAGGGGGCGCTGCGTCGGCTACGTTCGGCGGCCAAGAGCACGGGTTGCGCAGGGCAGTCAGCAGCTCCGTTGGATGGTTCAGGTCCCAGGTCCTTTGGCTTCCTCGGGTCCGATCCGACGTCGGCTGGTGGGGTCGAGGCGGTGAGCTATCTAAAGAGCGCGTCTCCGGGACACGAGCGCAGGCCGTCGTCATCACAGGCAGGACTACTCGGTGTGGGCCTCTCTCCGGCGGCTCGCGACGCGCTTCTGCTCACCATCCTCATATTCATGGGTGGAGCGTTGCTCATCGCCATCCCGTTCGCCGACGGCCTCGGAGTAGGACCACGTCATCCCGAGTGGAGGCGCAGATGGCGCACGCGATGGAGGCGACGTCGTTGGCCCTAGCGAGTCGTAGGCGAACTTCCGGTTTGGGGGCCGTCCTCTCGGTCCTGCTTGGCATGGTGGCCTGTGTCGGTTCGCCATCTTGTTAGTCGGTGTTCGTAGCGGGTAACAGTGCGTTGGCCCCGGCGAGTCCCCAAGTAGGAGAAGCTTTCACGGAGCGAACGAACACGGGGAAAGGGTCCGGGGCCACGGCCTGTGTTTAGCGGCCGTCGATCTGGGTAGGGACACCGTCCACCGGGAAATGCACGGTAGCTACCCGAAAGGGAGGGAGTATGGCCAGAATCATCGTGACGACTGAGCAGAGCGAACGCCCAAACGAGGGCGTACTGCTCGATGAGTTCGTTTGCCGAGATCATCTCAGCGACGACCACTCTGCAGCACAGCTTATGGAGCGACTGGGATGGGCGGTCATTGACGCCGAACACCAAAGCGTCGGATGGCGGCCAGGCAATCGCACGGTTTAGCGCCTGCCACACCGGGTAGGGAGGCGTTAGGCAGGGCCCTCGATAACTGGTCTGCCCTCCTGGAACCCCGATGCCCTCCTGTCGGGAATCCGATTGCAGTGCGCAAGCAGCCTCCGTCCCTCTGGAGGCTGCTTGCGTTCTGGGGCGGTTTAGAGGCCATCCGGGTACTCCACCGTTGGACCTCGGGCAGATACTTCCCCAGGAGGAGGCGTTTCCAGGGGAGGGAGCAAACGAGGTCGACCTCCCTTCCCGGCGTAGCCCCCCAGCGCCGGGAATGCCAGGGCCGCCAAGTCCGTGCTTGGCGGCCCTTCGTTTGCCCTCTAAGCCGGTTTCACAGCTATCGCCAGGGGTAAAAACAGTGTTGGCCTCGTGAGGCTCCTCCGAAAGCTGTGGAGGGAGCTTTGGCAGTGAAGCTCCGAGGCCACTCACTTGGCTGCCGTCCCCTGCGGCCCGGCGGCTCCTGGTTAGCTTGCGGCGCGCCCCAAGCGAGCCAGAGCGCGCCGCAATGACCTGGAATAGAGACCTGGCCGAGCCGCCCTCGCGCCTCAACCGCGCACGGAGTCGATCCTCGGTCAACGTCTCGGAGTCCATCGCTCAGTTGAACCTTGGGAATGGCACGGACGCAGTCACGCTGGAGCACTCATCGTAGGCAGTCAGCTGCCACTGGCGGTCACAGGACGACCCGCGCCCTCCGAGACGACCTCGATCCCGTGGCGGGCAACACTCTGCAGTGTCTGCCAGTCGAGCTCAGCCTCCACGCTGGCCTACCGCGAGGGCTTTTCCGTTTCCTACTCCGTCTCTCCGACGGATCCCGGATTTGCCATCACCTGCTGGGCCTGCGCCGCCCGAAGTCCTGAGCGTACGCGCTTGTCGAGATCGGCGACGAGCACCTCGATGTTCCACGCTGCCAGAGACGCAGCGAGCCAGCTCCTTCCGGCGGCCCACGTGGCGAGGGACTCGTCGCCAAAGGCCAAAATCAGCCGTGGCCTCGGCTTCCGCTCCTGGGCGAGCGTGATCAGTTTCAGTGCGTCGCTAGCGATCTTATGACTCTGTCCGCCCTTGAGTTTTCCCTGATGTGCGAAGACCTCGACGAGTACCGACTCGTCGTCCGAGACACCATCTACCTAGACGCTGGCACCGGCGCAAAAGGACAACCTTCGGGACACAAGCCTTTGGTCGACCGCGCGCTCAACGCCGTCGAGGATGAGCCTCTCCGCTTTGCTCTGCGCGCCAGAATCGCTGTCGTGAGAGGTCAAGACTTTCAATCTATCGTGATGACAAGGCCCGGAGGTCAGAGGCCGCGAGCTCGTGGCTCTGGGACCAGACGACCGCTTCGACAGACTGACTGCCCATCAACCTCATGAGTGACCTCCTGCTGTGTTGGCAGGAGGTCACTCGTGCCCCTGCTGCCTGAGGAGCTAGCCAGTCATCGGGTGCGGCGGCTCGGGCTACCTGACCAGCCGCACTTCCGCCGACGTTTGCTTCCGCAGGCTTCTCGCAAAAGGGTTGCCGCCTGGGGTCAGCCGACGGTGGGGAAGCAGGACAAGCCCAAACCGGTGTTGGGCCACCCACGCTGCGAGCGGCGGCTGGGGGCACCCGGCCAGCACCTTGAACGTGGCGCGGTTGGCAACGGATCCGAGGAGGTCGCGGGCCTCCTGCAGCTCCAGTTCCGCTTCCTCCCTGACGGCGATGTTGTACGGACCCTCCCCGCCGGCCCGGCCCCATCTCGGGGGCCGTGCCTGCGGCGCGAGGGTCACGACCGACAACTCGCGCCCCGCGTTGGCCAGTTCGGCGGCCTCACGCAGAGCCGCCGTGCCTGCATTGCTGCGCTCGAAAACGACTGCAACCCGTCCGGCCGCACCGGAACCGGAGCCGCCGTGTACCGAGCCTTCCACCAGAGTTGTGCCGAGCCTCGGCATACAGGGCACGTTACAAGAGCCCCGCGGCTCGCTTGAGGATGTCGCGCTCCTAGTCGACGTGTTTGACCAGGTTGCGGCTCACGGAGCATCACGATTCATGGACCGAAGTCTTCGTAGATCCGGCGGACGCCTCGGGGCGTGCGCCACATGTGACCCCTTGTGTCGCTGGCAAGAGATCATCAATGAGTGTCTGTGGAGCTGAGGGATGCCAGGCTCCGACCCTTCGGCGTTGGCGGAGGCGTGTCAGTGACCGGTGGCGGAGAAGTGCATGTAGTCCTGTGTTCCGGTCCAGGCGCCTCCCCAGCCCCAGCCGATTGAGGCGAAGGCCGCGACCACCGCCGGGGTGACCATCCCGGGGCGCAGTCGGGAACGGTTGAGGTAGGGAACGCTCGCGCGCTGGCGGGTGCGACCGCAGCCGGTGTAGGGATTCTCGATCGGGTTGAGATCGACCGCCTCGCCGTAGGCGTGCTCGGACCAGTGGCCGGACGGTGCGGAGCCGGGGCAAGGTGAGGGCGCGGCGTCTCGGCATTCAAACGCGGCAGTGTCATCGGCGGAGCCGCCGAGGGGCTGCATCCGATGGATCGGAAAGCGCAGGTAATACAGCCGTCGGAACACCCTGAGCAATGGGCCGGCTACCGCTGCGTTGACGACCAGATGGCCGGTCTGGAAATGGCCGCCGAAGCCCAGGTAGCTGACGGTCAGAAGGCGCAGCCGCGAGGGCGCAACAGGGCAGCCGGGGTGCCACAAATGCGCAGCAGCCAGTTCGGCACGTAGGGGCGCCGGGGGTGGCTGGATCGAGCCGTGGAACGCGACCAGCACGAGCGGCAGCACGAGAATCCTCATCACACCCCACCGAGCCCGCCAACGATCACGCCTGGGAAGCTAGCAACGTCGCAAGCTCACGGGGTGCACACACGTATATGGTCTTGACGATGGCCCCGCTCGATCGCCTCGCCCGCCAGACGCGCGACGGTGTCGAGTTCCTCGGCGCTGTGTGGCCTCACTTCCTGCGTGGCCCCCAACCATAAAGCTCTGGACGCCACGATCCATACCCTGCGCCTAACGCAAGAGGCGATTCCTGCCCGCTGGGCTGAGGACACTGCCGATGAGCTCCTGACCCTGGTCCAGATGACGTTCCACGACTTTGTCGTGGCTGTTCTCGCGGAGCCGTTGCCATCGGGGACGCCCTCTGATGGCCCGCCACTTGCGACACGCGCTGCACTCCACGCGCGTGTTATCGCCGATCTGCTTACGGCCCTGGCGATCGCCTATTGGAAGGACACCGAAAGCGAGCTCTCAGGGGTTAGTACGGCCGAGGCCCCAGCAGCGTTGACCCAACACTGGATCGACATGATCGCTGAGGCAGCTCTGTCAGAAGACGCCCCGCGCCACAACACGGCAGTCGAGTACGTTCGAGGCGCAGCATCCAGCCTAAGCTTCGCTGCAAGAACCCTCGGCGGTGAACGAGGGCTGTCGCTCGATCCAGACGATCCACGCGGCCCCGTGGAGCTCCCCGACGATGCGCTGACCGGAGAAGATGCCGGCGGGCTGCTCATCTGGTGTGCCTCAGCGGCTCTCTGTATCGCTGCGACGCTACAACCGCAATTCCGGATTCGGCCCAGCACTGATTAGCGCCTTGGTCGAGTCGCAGGTATGGGTTCACAGTTCGATCAAGCTCCGGGAGCATCGACTCGCAGAATGTTCGGCAACTGGCCGGTTCGTGACGCCGCTCGGCCTTCGCCTCAGTCCGCCGGGCGCAGCGATCGTTCGGAGCCGGCGACCCCGCCTGCGTAGCCCGATCCTGAAGGCCCCTGCCACGCGCTTGTAAGCAGGTTCTCACGTCTGCGACAGGAGGCGTTTAGGAGCAGTTGATTGGCTGCACGTGACAAGGACCTGGATGCGCTACAGAGATCTCGAGGTTGGGATGGCGGTACTGCAGGACGGGGGGGAAGCACTTGCGGGCGAGGGAGCCCCGCTGGCGCGGGCTCGGGAGCGGCGGCTGAGGCCGCACGAGGCGCCCACGGTTGCGATCGCCGTGGCGCTGGCGCTGATAGTCGTCGGAAACGGTGCCGTGATCGTGGGGATGTGGCTGCACGACGGAGGCATCTCGGGCGTGCATGGCCGCCCGGAAGCACTTACCAGCCTGGGCAGGATCACGGGCCTGCTCGGCGTCTATCTCGCGCTGCTCCAGGTTCTGCTGCTCTCCCGGCTAGCTCCGTTGGAGCGGCTCTTCGGCTTCGACACGCTGACGGGTTGGCACAGGGTGAACGGCAAGCTGTGCGTGTCGCTGATCGTCGCGCATGTCCTGCTGATCACCGCGGGCTACTCGCTCGCCGGCAGGCTCACCTTCGGACATGAGTTCTCGCGGGTGCTGCGAGTCTATCCGGGGATGATCACGGCAACGATTGGCACGGCCATCATGGTGCTCGTCGTACTCACCTCGATCGTGATCGTCCGCCGGCGGATGAGGTACGAGAGCTGGTACTTCGTCCACTTCACCGTCTATGCGGGTATCGCGCTCGGCTACCTCCACCAGCTGCCTACCGGCAACGATTTCGTGGTGCACCCCGTGCAGGGGGGCTACTGGATATCGCTGTATGTCGCAACGCTTGCGATCTTGCTCGCTTACCGCGTTGTCGCGCCGATGCGGAGCGCATTCAGGCACAGACTGCGGGTGAAGCGCATCACGGTCGAGGCGCCGGGCGTGACGAGCATCGAGGTCACCGGGCGGGACCTTCACAGGCTGAAGGCACAGGCGGGCCAGTTCATGCTGTGGCGATTCATGACGAAGGGCCGCTGGTGGCAGTCACACCCGTTCTCCCTGTCCGCGATTCCCACCGATGATTCGCTGCGGCTCACGGTCAAGGCCGTCGGCGACTTCTCCGGGGCGATCGCCGAGCTCGAGCCGGGAACGCGCGTGTTCGCCGAGGGACCGTTCGGCGTCTTCACAGCGGAGGTGAGGCGCCGGCGTGAGGTCGTCTTGGTCGCGGGAGGCATCGGCATCACCCCATTGCGGACGCTTTTCGAGGAGCTGTCCGAGTCGGCCGACGTCACCCTTATTTACAGGGTCATCTCCAGGAGCGAAGTGGTCTTCGAAGAGGAGTTGAGGGAGCTGGAGCGGCGCACGGGCGCGACACTTCACCTCTTGGTCGGCGATCACACCACCCGCAAGGGCGCCGCTCTGCTCAGCGCTGCGAATCTCGTCAAGCTCGCCCCGAGGATCGCGGACAGCGACGTGTACGTCTGTGGGCCCGCCGGGATGATGGATGCGACGCTGGACACGCTCGACGACCTCGGGGTACCGGAGGAGCAGATTCACCACGAGCGCTTCGCGCTCGCGGCCTGAGGGGCATCTGTGACCGTGTCAGCATCCGGATCCCGCGCACCGCTCCTCAGTGGCGCTTTACCCGCTCCCGTCCCGCCGCGACACCAGCGGGTCGAGCATGTGATGGGGCTACCCGTGATCGTAGAGGTGTGCGACAGCGGTTTCGACGAGACGGTTTTCGATCAGGTGTTTGGGTGGCTGCGCTTCGTCGACAAGACGTTCAGTACCTACCGGGACGACAGCGAGATCAGCAAGCTCAACCGCGGCGAGTTGACGCTCGCGCAGGCGCACCCGAGCGTTCAGTCGGTGCTCGGGCGTTGCGAGTCGCTGCGCCTGAGCACGCACGGCTACTTCGACGTGAGCGCACCGATGGCGGGCCTGGGTGGCGGTGTCGACCCATCGGGGTTCGTGAAGGGCTACGCCGTGGAGGGCGCAGGGCGACTGCTCAGCAGAGCGGGGGCGGAGGATTGGTGCGTCAACGCGGGCGGGGACATCCGCTTGAACGGCGCCCCCGAGGGGTGCGACCGCTGGCGGGTTGGCATCCAGCACCCCGTCGAGCGGCTCGCTGTAGCCGCGGTGCTCGGCCTTCGGTCGGGGGCGGTTGCCACCTCGGGTACGTACGAGAGGGGTCAGCACATTGTCGATCCGCGCACCGGTCTCGCCCCGGAGGGGGTGCTGTCGGTAACGATCGTCGGTCCAGACCTAGCCGTCGCGGACGCCTACGCCACCGCTGCGTTCGCGATGGGCCGGGCCGGCGCGAGGTGGGCGGCGACGCTCCCAGACCACGGCGCGATCGTCATCTCCGACGACGGCACGATCTCCTATTCCGCGGGCGTGGAGGCCTATCTGCAGGAAGCAGGAGTGCCGCCGCGCCGCGGTGAGGGGCGGTTGCATGCTGTTCGCACCGGAAAGAGCGAATGACGATCGGAGGCACACGATGATCAGCGCCAGGAAACTACGGCTGATTCGCCGCATTGCAGGCACGGCAGCGGCCGGCGCGGTCGTCGCCGTGCTCGTGGTGATCTATCTGCGCAGCGAGGGCACCGGCGCCTTGGCCACCGTGCCGCGGGCGAGCACGAGCAGCGGCCCAGGCGGCGAACCGGGGCCGAGGCGCACGGGCAGCAGCGGCGGCCCGGCCAGTTCCGGGCCGGGCCCCTGTGCGCCGCCGCGCGTTTGCGGGTCGCAAACCGGCTCGTCGCATGGCTCATCGGCGAAGGTGACCTACACGGGCCCCGTGGTGGAAAACCCCTATGGGCCGGTGCAGGTCGCGGTCGCCGAGGAAGGCAGCAAGATCGTCGACGTCAAGACACTCAAGATGCCGACCGAACATGCGCTCTCGCAGGAAATAAGCGAACAGGTCGCGCCGATGCTTCGCGCCGAGGTGCTCCAGGCCCAGAGCGCCGAAATCAACGTCGTTTCAGGGGCCACGTACACAAGTGAAAGCTTCGCCTCCTCACTCCAAGGGGCTCTGCGGCAGGCCGGTTAGCGGTGTCGCGTCGGAGCTTCCTGGACCCGATCGGGCCGAAGGCTCCACCCTGAAAGCCAGCTGCCGCGAGAGCGACTTCGTTGGACGTGTCGGCGGCGAGGAGTTCCTGATACTGCTTCCCGATACAAGCCTGGAGCTGCGGCGGGTGTGGCCGACAAGATCCGCGCTGCCATCGCGGCGATCAGCGTCCCCTCAATGGGGCGACCGAAACGGCCGCAACTGCGTTGAGATCTTCACCGGCGCCATGCTCGACACTGAGCCCATCATCGACCGCGCCGTTGCTGATGCCTCGTCGCCCGTCGCCCGTCGCCCGTCGACTGGGCGAGCGACGATGGGCTCCTCCTGCCATCCGACGCAAAGCAGGCGCCCCACCCCGTCGATACAGCGGACGAGCTGTCGGTATGGGACTAACGCCGCGGAGGTCGGGACGTCGCGCTGGGACGCGTAGGCTCGCTGCTGAGATGTTCGTGCTTGTCCTGATCGGAGTGCCCGTCGTCGAGGTGTTCGTCTTCATTGAGGTCGGACGTGCGATTGGCTGGCTCCTGGCAGTCGTATTGCTGCTTGGAACCTCGGTGCTCGGCGCGTGGCTCCTGCGCATCCAAGGGCGTTCGGCGATCGAGCGCGTCTCATTGGCGGTGTCTGAACATCGCACACCCGCCGGTGCCGCGATCGACGGGGCACTCGGATTTCTCGGCGGCGCGCTGCTCGTGGTTCCTGGGTTTGTCACCGACGCCCTCGGCGCACTGCTCATGCTTCCCCCCACCCGAACATTGACGCGCCGCTGGATATCGCGCCGTTACGTCGGTCGCGTGATGAGCTTCGCCACAACGGCAGGACGCTTCGCGTCACGCGACCGCGGTGTGCGTCCGGCTGACGTCGAGTCAACAGCGATCGACGACGACCCCGACCAGCTCGGCCGCTGAACGTGCGGCACCGACGACATGAAGCAGCTGCCGGTGTGCCGGCGCAAACGCTCTCAGCTCAAGACGGCTGGGTTTAGGCCACTGGGGCCGCTCATTGGCCTAAACCCAGCCGAAATGAGCCAAGTCAGCCAGTGTCCGGAGATCTGCCTGAGACCTGGATAGTGCCGATGTGCAGGGAAGACTGGCGAAATCCACTGGGGTGCGGTCTCGTTTTGCAAGCAGGAGGTCACCGGTTCGATCCCGGTTGGCTCCATAGGAAGCCTTGGAAAGCGGTTTGGCCCGAAAACCCCTGCAAAGACGCGCTGTTGCGCTGTTGCGCTGTTGCCTAGACAGGAGGTCATCGCTTCCCGAGTTCGATTCCCATTCGGCGACGTGGCCGCCGCAGCCGCCCGTCGGCGGAGCGGTGATCACGGCGCTGGTGTGCGAGGCGGCTGAGCATCCGCGCCCGCTCGGCGACGGGCATAAACTTCGGGCATGGCCAAGCCACGACCGATCCGGTGGCTGGCGCTGCCGGAAGACAAGGACTTCCTGGCGGCGCACAGCTTTCTGAGCATGCTGGTCGACCCGTTGCAGCTCGACGCGACAGTCGAGGCCCTGCGCGCGTCGCCGGAGGGCGACTGGGCGGCGAAGGACATCCTGCGCGCGGCCGGCCTCCCCGCGCTTCGCCCGAAGCAGAGCACGGAGGTCGAGGAGAAGCTGAAGAAGATCAAGGCCGGCACGCCCATCTCGCCGGTGCTGCTCGTCGGTGGCATCAGGGACTACCTGGTGATCGCGGACGGCTACCACCGGGTGTCCGCCGCCCATCGAGTGGACGAGGACGCCCGCGTGCCCGGAAGGCTGCTCTGGAAGGATTGAGCGCGCCAACCAAGCCGGCGCAGCCGGCGCTCGGCCCGCGCGGCGGGCCCTCCGGCTCCCACGCGGCACGGGAGGACTGGTGGGTGGCCAGGTTCCACGATCCCTCCCTGGAGTGGCGCCGTCTGCTGACCGAGATCATCGGCACCTTCCTGCTGGTGCTAGCCGGTGCGGGCGCCGCGGTCGTCTCCGCCGCGACGCGTCTTGACATAGGGCGCGGGGCGGCCGTCAGCGCGCCGGGACTGACCGTGCTCGTTGTGATCCTCTCGATGGGCGCGATCTCGGGCGCACACCTGA
>OCTA010001705.1_pt1 | contig 20204 bp, 19 predicted proteins | sample 1538991 | NCBI WGS metagenome assembly OCTA01 (sample SAMEA3539302, study PRJEB22396) | soil metagenome | biome: tundra; feature: field; material: soil | place: USA | collected 2010-05 | depth 0.15 m | reverse complement strand
ATCACAAGAATCTACGCCCTCACGGCCGCCGAATTGTGCGAAGTGAGAGGGTAGGTGCGGTTCGTATCCGGGTATCGCTTTAGCGATGCCGAAAAATCTTAGAAATCAGATGCCCCTTTAGGGGCTGGGCATCAGAGGTCATCTTGTCAAGTCAGAAAGAAATCGATCGCCGGTACAAGAACATCCGCTCGCGGATGCAAACACATAATCTCGACGCCCTGATCGTCTGTGGCAATCAATATGCGGGGTTCGAAGGGGCGGTCTTTTACACATCCGGTTTCGAGATCGTGCACCGCTATGTGTACGTGCTGATTCCCCTCGCGGGCGAGCCCACGCTGGTCTTCCCGCGCGAAGCCCGCTGGATCGGCGACAAAATAACGCCCTGGGTGAAAGATCAAGTCTGGCCTGACCTTCCCGGCCGCTGGTTGTGCGACCGGGCCGCCGAGCGCAAATGGAAACGCATCGGCACGTTTGGGATGAACTTCATCATGGCGGTGCGCGACTATCGCGAACTGGCGCAAGGTTCGTTCGAGCTTGTGCCCTTCGACCATGAATTTGACATGGCGCGCGCCGTGAAAAGCGAAGAGGAGCTGGTCGAAGTCCGCGACGCGATGGACATCATCCTGGACGGCTTCTGGGCGCTGGTTGCGGCTTACCGGCCTGGCAAGACCGAGGCCGAGATCATGGCGCCGGCGGTCGAACGTTTCTTTGCGCGCGGCGCCGGCCCCCGCATGATGAACATTCTCCTCTCGGGAGAACATGGCGAGGCCAATGCTTACTTCAAGGTCCCGGGCCATCGCAAAGTTGCCGGCGGCGACTTGTTGCTTTATTCGCTGGAAATAACCGGATCGGGCGGGTACTGGGTGGAATTTTCCCGTGCCCTGATCCAGGGGAAGCCGAGCGCCACCACGCAGAAGATGGCTGATGCCTATCCGCACGCAATGGACTCTGCGCGCAAGCTGATGCGGGCGGGCGAACTGGCCTCCACGGTTCACCGTGCCGTTGCCGATACCTTTGCGAAGAGTGGCTTCTCGCTCGGGCATCTTTCGGGACACAGCATTGGGACCACGATGATTGAATATCCAGCCATCGGCGATAAGACGGACGTGCCGCTGGAAGAGAACATGATCTTCTCCCTGCACCCTCAGGTCGTCGATCAGAATGGAAAGGTTTGCCTCTACACGCAGGATACGTACCGCATCGGCAAGACCGAAGGCGAGTGTTTGGCGGACGTGCCGTGGAAGTTCTTCACGGGAGAGGAAACGAGAGGAAGTCAGAAGTAAGAAGTCAGATTGAAGAAGTAACCCCTTGGTGCTGAGTCCTAGAGTTTTTACTTCTGCAATCTGACTTCTTACTTCGGACTTGAACTTGGAGTGTGGCATTGCTAAAGGTCTGCATTGTCGGTTGTGGCGCGGTCGGCAGCCTGTTTGCCGCGCACCTCGCCCATAAAGGCGAGGCTGAAGTCTGGGCCTATGACGTCTGGAAAGATCACATCGACGCCATCCGCAAGAACGGCCTTCGTCTTTCTGGAGCAGCTGAGTTCACGGCAAAGCTCAATGCTACGAGCAACGCGAAGGAACTGCCCCGCTGCGATTACGGCATTGTAGCCACTAAGGCTATCCATACGCGCAGCGCGATTGCACAGGTAGCGCACGCATTCGACGGCGCAAGCGCCATCTGCTCTGTGCAGAACGGAGTCGGCAACGAGGAGATCATCGCCGAGCACGTCAAGTACGTGATCCGCGGCACGACCTTCCCCGCCGGACACCCGGTTGGCCCAGGCCACGTCGGCTTCGATATCAAAGGCGACACCTGGATTGGGCCGTTCGAACCAACGAACACAGCGATGTCTAAGGTCGAAGAACTGGCGGGCCTGATCACGCGGTCAGGCATGAACGTGATCGCCCTCAAAGATGCGCGCGGCGCGCAATGGACGAAGCTGATCTTCAACGCTGCCACCAACCCAGTCGGGGCCCTGACTCTGCTGCATCACGGGGCTGCCACGCGATTTCCGGCAACTGCGCATCTATTCAATGACTTGATTACGGAAGGTGAGGCGGTAGCGAAGGCGCTGGGCATCGAACTGCACGGCGACCCTCGAGCGCTGGTGCAAAAGGGTGCGAGCGCTCCCGGAAAACACCGGGCGTCGATGCTGCAGGACGTACTCGCCAAACGACAGACTGAAGTCGATTTCATGAACGGCGCAATCGTGAAATGGGGCGAGGAGACCGGTATTCCAACACCCCTAAATAAAGCCGTATGGGAGCTGATCAAAGGCCTGGAGCACGCCTGGTCCGACCCAGACTAGAGTTTTATTTCGCAGTATTCGCAAGAAACCAGAAACGAGAAACTGGAAAGCAGGAACAGAGAATCGAAATGTCCATCCCATTTAATATCGGAGTCCTTCAACTCAGCATGGAGCCCGTCCAGGAAACCGCCGCCATGGCCAAGGCGTGCGAGGAGGCGGGCTTTGACACCTTCTGGATCGCGGAAGCCTATCCCTGGTGGCGGAAACATTCGTTCGAGGCCCGCTCCTCCACCGCCATCTTGGCTGTGATCGCCAACCAGACTAAACGGATTCAACTTGGATGGGGAATCATTTCTCCGTACACCCGTCATCCCGTCCAGATCGCCATGGAAGCGCGTGTCATGCAGGACCTGGCCGGGGACCGCTTCCTCCTGGGCCTGGGCGCGTCGAAGATCTTCATGAAGGAAATCGGCGAGGGGGAAGGCGAGAAGGTGGGGCCCGCGACCGTGATGCGCGAAAGCATTGAGGTCATCCGGGGCGTGCTCAAGGGCGACAAGTTCGAATATCAGGGTAAAGTCTTCGCCGCCAGCGTTCCGCCGCTCAAAAGCGACGCGCACACGTCGCGCAAAGTCCCTCCGGTCTATGTTGCAGGAACAGGACCAGCGATGCAGAAGCTGGGCGGATCGCTCGGAGACGGTCTGCTCACGGCGTCGATCACGACTCCGGCATTTGTCCGCTATTCGAAAAAGAATATGGAAGAGGGCGCGGCGAAAGCGGGCAGAGACGCTTCGAAGCTGGTGCTCGGCTGCGTGATTGTCGGCAGCATCGGCCGCGACTCGAAAAAAGGAAAAGAAGGCGCGCGCGAACAGGCCGCTATGTATCTTGCCAACAAAGTGCAAAACATCAAAGGCTCGGCCGACGTGCTGCTGGAATCCGCCGGCATCACCTTCGAAGAGCTTCAGCCGGTTGCCGATGCCATGGAAAAAGGCGGCCGCAAAGCCGCCGCGCAGGCCGTCAGCGACGAACTACTCCGCAAAGTCTGCCCCATCGCGGGCACGCCCGACGAGTGCGTGCAAAAGATCGAAGAATACCGCGCCGCTGGTTGTACCCACATCATGCTCGAGATCTGGGGAGACGATCGCACGGGCCAGGCGAAATTGTTTGGCGACGCGGTCTTGCCGCATTTTAGAAAGTAGGGCAAACGCCGATGAAACTTGCAACCTTTGAAAACGCGGCGCACCAATCTCGCATCGGTGCGCTGGTGAACAAGCATCAGATTGTTGACCTGCACATTGCTTGCGCGCTCTACCTGCGCGATGTCGAACGTGAAGCCATTTTTTACCGCATGTCCGATGCCCTGGTCCCGCCCGACATGCGAGCGCTGTTCCGCGGCGGGGACACAAGCCTCAACGCGGCACGCAAAGCGCTCGACTATGTCACCGGCATCGCCGGTGCCAGCGCCACCGGTCCCCGCGGCGAGACTCTGTTCTACCCGCTCGGGGACGTAAAGCTCAAGGCACCCATCATTCCAAAGAAGTTTTTTCACACGGCGGGCAACTTTCGCGAGCATCATGAAGAGGCGACGAAAGCTGGATTTTCACATCCGGTGATGCCGTGGATCGTTTTTTTTCAGAACACTGACGCAATCATCGGCCCAGAAGAACCGGTGATCTATCCGGAACACCTGACCCAGGAACTGGATTACGAACTGGAACTGGCGGTCGTTCTCAAGAAAAGTGGCAAACATTTCACGCCGGAAGAAGCGCCCAGCTATATTGGCGGCTATGTAATCTTCAACGACATTACGGCGCGCGACATTCAGCGCCGCGAAATGAAATCGGGGGTGTTCAGCTTCTGCAAAGGCATTGACACGTTTTGCCCCCTGGGTCCGTGGATCGTGACCGCCGACGAGATTCCGGACGCGCATAACCTGGCCATGGAACTGCGCGTAAACGGCGAGTCACGGCAGCGCTCCCATTCGAGCAAAATGTCGGTCAAGATCCCGGAGATCCTTTCGCACTACTCGCCCATGGGCTATAGCGCGGGCGATGTCGTCTCGACTGGAACCGTGTCGGGCGTGGCGGCATTTTCGGGAGATCCGAAAGCGTGGTATCTGAAGCCGGGCGACGTGATGGAATGCGAGATCGAAAAGATCGGCGTGCTGCGGAATCCGGTAATCTCATGGGAAAAAGCGTACGGTCAGAAACCGGCGGCGCTGGCAACGCAGGAAACGGTGAAGTAGGCCTGTTTCACCACGGAGACACGGGTTATGACTTCAAATTCCAAAGTCTGGGTTAGCGAACTCAATGCGCGGCCGGAAATACGGGCCGCTTTCCCGGAAACCGTCATCCGGTTTTACGACACGACGCTGCGCGATGGGGAGCAGACGGTTGGGGTTGTGCTCTCGCCGCAGCAGAAGCTGGAGATTGCGCACAAACTGGATGAACTGGGAGTGAGCCGCATTGAAGCCGGATTCCCGCGCGTTTCGGTGGAGGATGCCGAAGCGATTCAGCTCATGCAGAAGGCGGGTATCAAGGCGGAACTCTGGGGATTCTCGCGCGCGATCAAAGCTGATGTCGACGAACTGGTGCGGCTGAACCTTCGATATACGGTGATTGAAGCTCCCACCAGCGCGATCAAGCTGAAAGCGTACGGGATTTCGCAGGAAGAAGTGCTGCGCCGAATTCGAGAGGCGGTCTCGGCGGCGCGCGAGGCTGGCATTACGGTAGCATTCTTCGCCGTCGATGGAACGCGCACCGAGCTGGAATTTCTGAGAACTGTTTACCTGTCGGCACTCGATGCGGGAGCGAAGGAACTTGTCGTCGTCGACACGATCGGCGCCTGCGGGCCAGAGGCAGCGGAATACCTGACACGACAAGTGTGCCAGTGGGCCGGCAAAGATGTGCCCGTACATTTCCACGGACACAACGATTTCGGCATGGCGACGGCCTGTGCGGTGGCGGCCGTCCGGGGCGGGGCCACCTGGATCCAGGGCACGATCAACGGCATGGGCGAACGTGCCGGCAATGCCGACATCGCCGAGATTGCCCTCGCGCTGCGCTGTCTCTACGACGTACCGGTGGTGCTCAATCTCGAAAAGGTGCGCGAGGTTTCCGAGGTAGTGCAGCGGGCTGCCGGGTACACGCTCGAGGCGTGGAAACCGCTGGTTGGTCAAAACTTGTTCATGCGCGAAAGTGGCGCGGTCGCCAGTCAGTTCCATCTCCCGGAGGCAATCGAGCCCTACGCGGCGGAAATTGTGCAGGCGGAGCGCCGGATCGTTCTCGGCAAGAAAAGCGGGCTGGACAGCATCGACCTGAAATGCCAGGAGCTCGGCATTACGATCACGGCCGAGCAGCGGGGGCCGATCCTGACTGCGGTCAAGCAGGCGGCACTCAAACAATCCGCAGCCGGCGGAGGCGGTTTGGTAGGCAATGACCATTTTCGACAGATTCTCGCCACCCTGCACATCGCCTGAAATCGGGTGCCAACTCTCGCCTGGAACCAGGAACCCGATTACATCACACGACCCCGTGACGAATGTCACTGACCCAATGTGATCTCTGGCCCAACCTAGGGATCAGGTTGGCGGTGGAGGTCCCCATGGGAGTGGCACAATCGGTCCCGGCTGAATCCAACTGGATACCTAGCACTTGCGGCATGTGCCTGCATGGCTGCGGAATCCTGGTGCAGGTTCGTGATGGGGTCGCGCTCAAGATCGAGGGCGATCCGACCAATCCTGACAATCTCGGCAAGCTGTGTCCCAAGGGCAATGCCGGGCTGTCGCGTCTGTACGATCCTAATCGCGTGCTCAAACCCATGCGGAGGACGAATCCGCAAAAAGGGCCCGGTGTGGATCCGAAATGGGTGGAGATCTCGTGGGACGAAGCCTACAGCATCACTGCCCGCGAACTGGGCAAAGTGCGAGCCGACGATCCGCGCAAACTGCTCTGCGCCATCGGCGACTTCCAGAGGATTCTGCTGTGGGGATGGCCGGCAGCGTTCGGTTCGCCGAACTTCTTCACCTCTCTGGGCAATTACTGTGGCGGTTCCTACCACCCAGTGAACGGCAGCGTCGACGGCTCGTTCGCCGCTATTAACGACTACGATCTCTGCAACTACTGGATTCAGATCGGCTCCGGCGACGGATTTTCGTCGCATTTGCATCTTTCCGGCAGCGCCAAACGGATGGCCGACGCTCGTATGCGCGGGATGAAGGTTGTGGCCCTCGACCCGCGCTGCTCCATCGCAGCAGCGAAGGCCGACGAGTGGATCCCCACCCTGCCCGGTACGGATCGAGCGTTTGTGCTGGGCATGGCCCACGTGCTGATTCATGAATTGAAACGGTACGACCGCGAATTTCTGCGGGATCGCACCAATGCTCCGTACCTCGTGAAGAATGATGGCTACCATCTGCGTTCTGCGAACGGCAAGGCAATGGCGTGGGACCTGAAGGTTGGAGCCGCCCGCCCGTGGGATGAAGTGGCCGCGGAGGATATGGCGCTGGAAGGATCCTTCGCTGTGGACGGCGCCCGCGTCCGCACCGGCTTCCAGGTGTGGGCGGACCTGTTGGCCGATCATACCCCCGAGCGGATGTCACAAATAAGCACGGTTCCAGCCGAGACGATCCGCCGCATCGCGAAGGAATTCGTGGAGGCCGCGCAGATCGGCACGACTATCGAAATCCAAGGAAAGACATATCCGTTCCGGCCGGCGGCCCTGAACTACTACCGCGGTTCGCAGTCGCATGCCAATGGCTTGTTCGACAACCTGACCTACAAGATGATCAACATGCTGGTGGGCAACATCGACGTGCCCGGCGGCCATCTCGGCGTGCCGCTGGATCATCGCGGCTTCTTTGTGCATCCGGGAGAAGACGGGATGTTGAAGCCGGAGCCGCACCAGTTGCACCCTGCACCGCCATTCAAGTATCCGCCCGACTCGACTCATTTGATGGAGTGGTTCCCCATCGGGTTCGATGCCGGCCAGCTCAACACCGAAACCCTGCTTGATCCGAAAAAGTTCGGCCTGAATTACGAGCCCGAAGCCGTGCTGCTCTACCACTCAAATCCATTGTGGAATCTTCCCGAAACCGACAAGGTCGAGAAGATCATGGCGAAAATGAAGTTCGTCGTCGCCATCGATATCCAGCACACCGAGTCAACGCAGTGGGCGGACGTATTCCTGCCGGCTCACACCTACCTCGAGTCGTATTTGCTCAATTGCCTTGAGCCGCCCGCTGTCACTGGCCACTCTTTCCGGCAGCCGGTTGTCAAACCTGTGGGAGATACCCAGGATGCCTATGACATCCTCACCGAACTGGCAGAGCGCATGGGATTCCGCGATGACTGGAACGACATTCTGAACGTCGTATGCGGCTATACCGCGCAGCCGAAATATCTACTCGACCCGGAAAAGCGTTACAGCGTGGAAGAGTTTTGGGACCAGTACGCGCGCAGCGTCTATGGGGACGAAAAGGGACTGGACTGGTTCAAGAAGCACGGGCATGCGGTGCGCTATCGCACTCCGGAAGAAACTTACATGCCGTACGGCGACCTGCGGATCCCGTTTTATTTTGAATTCATCCAGCGCACGGGCGACGACATGCGGCGCAAGTTTACTGAGGTCGGACTGAAAGACTGGCCGCTCGATAACTATCAGCCTCTGCCGTTCTGGAAGAACTCGCAGGTGATGGAAGACGAGAAAGCCGGCTACGAATACTTCGCGATCACATTCAAGGAGAGCCTGCACACGTTCGCCGACACGGTGGCGATGCCCTGGCTGACCGAAGTGAGCGAGAAAGACGCAATCCACAGCGGCGTGCTGATCAATTCTCTGACCGCAAAAAAGTTGGGACTGCAAACTGGAGACCGCATCCGCCTGACTTCTCCGGCCGGAAGCATCGAGGGACATGCGGAGGTGATCGAAGGCATTCATCCGCAGGTGCTCGGAGTCAGCAACACGCTGACCCGGTACGTCGTAACCAACGACCGGGCGAAGCAACGGGGCACCCACTTCAACCGGTTGCTGACGGGATCGATGCGATATACCGACAACGCCACGGGCGGGTTGGAGTCCACGGCGCGAGTGCGAGTGGAGCGGGTTCGAGCCTAGGGGGCAGGATGGCGAGCGCAAATATTGCGGCACTGGGAACGACGCGCAAGATGCTGGGGTTCAGCCGCCGTACGGTGGAATTCGAAAACGCCACGGTCGCCGATCTGCTGCGGCAACTGAGTACTCTGGATGGACGAACTCTGTACGACAACCTGGTGTGCGATGGCAAGTTGCGCGGCGATTTCGCAGTGGTGGTAGATGGTCTGAGCTTGAAAGCAGATCAATTGAACAGGCGGCTTCAAGGAGGCGAGGAGGTCGTCACTTTGGCGATCTTGCGCCACCTGCACGGAGGCTGAGCGGAGCGCACATGGCTCGATACGGGATGGTGATTGACCTGAAGCGGTGCATTGGCTGCAACGCGTGCACCCTGGCCTGCAAGCAGGAAAACGGTACACCCGAGGGCGTGCATTTTGCCCGAGTGGTGACGCGCGAAGTGGGGACTTACCCCGCAACCAAGCGAACCTTCCTGCCCGTGCTGTGCAATCACTGTTCGGACGCCCCTTGCGCGGAGGCCTGTCCCACAGGCGCGACCTACATCCGGCCGGACGGGATTGTGCTGGTGGATAAAGAAAAGTGCATCGGCTGCCGCGCCTGCAACGTGGCTTGTCCGTACATGAACCGGCACTACGTTGCGAAAGGCCTGCTCAAGCATGGCTATGGCACGGACGGTTTAACGCCGTATGAAGCGATCAAGTTCATGGACTTTGAAGAAGGCACCAATATCAAGTGCACGCTGTGCGCGCCTCGCGTGGACCAGGGTCTGGAACCAGCGTGCGTCATAACTTGTCCAACGGATGCTCGCATCTTTGGCGATGTGGAGGATCCCGACGGCAAGCTGCAAGGTTTGATCAAAGATCGGAAGGGCTGGACCTTGTCGCCCGAGTACAACACAAAACCCAACGTGTTCTACCTGGACGAATAAGTGAGATCCGCCGCGGGAAGCAGGGGGAGAGAGTGACGACACAGAGTGTTGGAATCGCAAACCACCGTTTCGCGTTTGGGTATTACCGCCAAACGTTCTGGAACTGGTTGATCGGTACCGCGTTCTTCCTCGGCGGTCTGGGGGCAGGATTATTTATCGTGGCGTTGCTGACCAATCACACGGCCGGGATGCTGGCCGGGTACCTGATCGTAGTCGTCGGCAAGAACACCGCGCACCTGCTCTTTCTTGGTCGGCCGGAGCGCTTCTGGCGCGCGGCGATGCGTCCCGACCGGTCATGGATCGCGCGTGGCATCTGGGCCATGGGGTTTTTCGCGTTAAGTGGCCTGTTCCTGCTCCTACCTCGCGTCCTGGGGCCCGCGTGGCAACTTTCCGACTGGCTGAACGGCGCGGCCACGGCGGTCGCCGTTCTGTCGGCTGTCGTTATCATGTTCTATGACGGCTTTGTCATGAACTGTTCCTCGGGAGTTGCTTTCTGGCGGACGCACCTGCTCCCGCTGCTGCTCCTCATGTATGCAAGCTTGGGTGGAACGACTCTGTCGCTGACGATTCGCGAACTCCGGGGGGAGGTCACTCCAAGCTTTCTTCCCAACTTCGAACACGGGCTGCTGGTTGTGAATTTCATAGTGCTGGCAGCTTATCTGGCGCGCATGCACCGTTCGTTGCCCGCCGCACGCGAGACTCTGCGCCAGTGGTTGAGCGGGCCATATGCGCGTCTGTTTTTTGGACTGGTTCTTCTGGTCGGACTATTGGCGACTCTGCTGCTCTCGGTGGTTCAGAATCACGTGCAGGTGACCGGACTTGTTTTACTCATTGCCGCCTGTGAATTGACCGGCGATTTCACCCTGGTGATGCTGCTGCTGAAGTCGGGTTTGTTTCCGCTGCAGACTGCGCCCGCGTACAGCGCCCGCGGGCTCTGACGCCCCGATTCGAGTTCTTGAACCTAGGGCCGCGAACTCGGCGGCATCTGGTTTTTCCATCACAGCGCTGTGTCGCTCTTGTAGACGGTCCTGCACTCTTCGCAGCACAACAAGGGCAGTGTTCATGCGGTTCTGAACGCTAGAGGGCACGATGGTTACCCGGAGAAATATCGCCGTGAAAAACTGCTTCCTTCGTATGGGATCATGCCTTGTGTGACGATCCCTTTTCACAGGCTCAGCCGTGAGCCAATCGCCAGTCTATTTCTTCCCAGCCCTTATTTTCGCCCACCTCGCCCGCTGTGCCGCTGCGATTCGTCTCCGGCCAGCCGCCGATAATTTACGTCCGGTTCCGGGTGCCATCGCCGCCTTCGCGGTGTGGTTCCCTCCACCTTCGAGTAGATGTAGCGCCTGATTTAGTCTTGCAATTTCTTCCCTGATCTCCTGTGTGATGGATTCCAGACTCATGCGTCCCCTCGTTTCGCAGATGCGAATGAAGAGAATAGCACGCGCATGGGTGGTGCTCACCGCTCGGGATCGTCGGCTATGAAGCAGCTGATGAAATTCGATTCGATCGTTATGTCGATGAAAAACAATGTGCGAGCTAGTCCGTGACGGGACTCACGCTCGCACACTCAACAAGAACGCCGAAATGTTCTCTGTGGTAACGCACGAAGTCTAGACATACCTCATGTCGCAGAACTAGGCGTAGTTGACCTGGAATCCCTAGCACCCGGAAGTCGTCAGTGAAGGCGATGGCTCCATCATCAAAGAGCACGTGATGATTGGGACAGAGACAAAGAATATTGGTTTCAATATCCGGCCCGTTGTGTGGGATTCCAAGAGCCTTAATATGAGCGGCTTCGGCATACGGCCCCGCAGGCGTGTCCAACCGAATTCCGCAAACTTGGCAAGTGTAATCGTAAATTTCTTTCACACGGCGGCTCTTGTCGCTATCGCGAACCACACGGGTTGTGGTGAATTGCCTGCGGGGTGGGAGAACAGGCTCCTCCGCACCCGGTTTTAGGGGGGCCGTTCGGTTCCGTCCGATTCAATAAGGCGAAACCTCCAAATCTTGAAACCCGATTTACCAACGTCTTCCCAAACCCCGTCAACGCGATAAAGACCGTCGTAACGATAGCCACTCTGAGGCGAATAGGCAGAATCAAGCTGCGCCCCTCTGATGACTCTGACCGGCAAACCCGAAACTTTGTTGTGTGCGAGCGCAGCATTTCCGTGAGTGAACTGTTGGTCAGCGACTTGTTGCCCGGTCCTGTCGTCCCGCCCGCCGTGTCCCGTATACACAATCTCGTTGCCCAAATCTTTGTCATCCTCGTAACCGCCCAGACACGACGATGGAATCGGCTCCTTCATCCTCACCCCCGGAGATTCCTGCCATTATGGGTCTGTGTAGTCCCGCCTAACTAAGACTTTGCCGCGACTGGAAGACAGTGCCGGGAGGATAGCCCGGGATTTCACCAAATGTTCGGGTCATTAATGGTCACCTTTCTGCTAACGATATGAAAGTCGTTTACGTCGTTAGCAAGGCCGTGCCGACTTGTAGCGGTGAAGAATATCCCATTCTATGCCTGCAATGGCTCCTCGCTGCGCATCATGTAAGAACCGCAGTTATCTTTCAGGTCGCAATTCACCGTTTAAGCTAACCGTCAAAGCATTTCGGCACGGTAGTTAACTTTCGCTCCCATACTCCCATAGTGATGCAGGCAAGTTGCGATGCTAGCGCAACAATTTTCGGCTTGACCAGCGAGCTCCTAAAGAGGACAATCCCGCAACCGACATTGTCGGTCACAATACTTCTCCCACCGAGAGTAGGCACCGGGCCTAGGTTTCAGCCGACTCGTTGCGTGTGCATTAGGTCCAAGTGTCGTATCGAAACTGATTGAAACTTCGTCGGCGATCATCTCACAACGACGAAGAAAGTAGTCGATCTGGTGTTGTCACACCGCGTGTGCAAGGGCCAAGCCCGCACGAGTGCGAAACTGAGAGACTTGGCGGCGCAGCCGAGCGATGATTCTGTTTCTCCGTAGCGAGCAAGAGTAATTAGTAAATCAGTGGCGGTAATGCTGTTCGAAGGCACGATACCATTGTGATAAAGCCGGACAAAACGGGCAGGAAGTTGAGGGTCGCGATCGTGGCCCCCAGCTTGCGCTACATCGGCGGACAAGCTGTGCAGGCAGATTTGCTTCTTCGCCTTTGGCAAGACGATCCGAATGTCGAGGCAATCTTCGTTGCTATCGACCCTCCCTTACCTCATTGGAGTGCGTGGGCCAACCGAATCCCCCTCTTGCGGACCGTCCTCCGTGAGCCTCTCTACATTGCGCGCCTATTACGCGCCATTGCGCACGTAGATATAGCCCACATTTTTGCATCTTCTTACTGGTCATTCTTGATCGCGGCTGCTCCCGCCTGGGCGGTCGGGAAGATCTGCGGTTCCAGGACGTTGCTGAACTACCACAGCGGGGATGCACGGGATCACCTCCAGCGTTTTCCGTCAGCTGTATTCGTAATGGGGCGCGTCGATGAACTGGTCGTCCCCACCGACTATTTAGTCGACGTTCTCGGTGAGTTTGGATTGAGCCCCGTGACTATTCCGAATCTAGTGGATCTATCTCAATTTCGGTATCGTCCTCGGAGTCAGCTCCGGCCCCACTTGATCTGTTCGCGCGGGTTCTCCCGTTACTACCAGATCGATGTGGTGGTTCGTGCTTACGCGGAGCTGAAGGATACTTATCCGGATGCGAAGCTTGACCTGGTTGGTGAGGGGCCGCTTGAAGGAGAGATCCGAAAGCTTGTGGCCGCATTGAATCTCACGGATGTAAGGTTCGCCGGCGCCGCCTCGCGACAAGAAATCGGAAATTACTACGACCAAGCCGATATTTTTATCAATGCCTCCTGTGTTGACGCTATGCCGGTCTCTGTCATTGAGGCGTTCAGGGCGGGAATGCCTGTAGTAACGACCTCGCCTGAGGCCATGCCTTACCTCGTTGAACACGAACGCACGGGCCTACTCTCCGCGGTCGGTGACGAGAAAACGCTGGCCACAAATCTAATCCGCTTGCTGCGCGACAACCAGTTAGCGATGAAGCTCGCTGAAAATGCCTATCAGGAATCACGTAAGTACGAGTGGGGTGTTGTGCGTCAGCAATGGCTGGGTCTGTATCAAAGAATGCTCACGTCGTTTGCCTCGAGGCCCGTTCCAGACGGAGCAGGCGCAGGAAACCTCTCATGACGAAAGCCGTTTTTCTCGATCGTGACGGAGTCATCAACCGGAAGGCTCCTGAAGGCCAGTATGTGACTTGCTGGGAAAAGATGGAGTTGCTGCCGGGAGCGCGTGAGGCTGTCTACTTGCTGAACCAAGCTGGATTCCTCGTGATTGTCGTGAGCAACCAGCGGTGCGTGGCTAAGGGGCTTGTCACCACTGACGAGGTCGATTCCATGCATGCGCGGATGCGTCATGAATTCGAGGTCTCCGGCGCGAAGCTCGACGCGATCTATTATTGTCCGCATGAGAACCAATGCTCTTGCCGCAAACCGCGGCCTGGGATGCTATTGCAGGCGGCCCGCACCCATGATGTCGATTTGTCTGCGTCATGGATGGTCGGTGATTCCGACGGCGACGTCGAGGCCGGCAGGGGATGCCGAACGGCCCGACTCATAAACAACGATAACTCCGCTGCGAGTCACGCCGACATCGTTGCACTCTCGCTTCTGGGAGCGGCCTACAAAATCCTGCGCGAGCAGGAGGCTGTACCACAATCAAGAATCGGTTAACGGGTGGGCCACCGTGCCGTCGCGGCCGACTGCGGGAAGCGTTTGTCAAATTCGTGAAGAAGGATTTGAACTGTGATCATCACCAGCACGCCACTCCGCGTTTCCTTTTTTGGAGGAGGTACAGATTATCCCGTTTGGTACCGTCAGAACGGGGGCGCAGTATTGTCGACCACGATCGACAAGTACTGCTACATTTCGTGCCGGTGGCTCCCGCCGTTCTTCGAATATCACAGTCGCATCTCCTATTCAAAAGTCGAGAATGTCACGCAGAACGACCTGATTCAGCATCCCTCTGTCCGCGCATGCCTGCAGTTTCTTGGAATTGATGATGGTGTCGAGATTCACCATGTGGCGGACTTGCCGGCACAAATCGGCTTAGGTACGAGTTCCGCGTTCACGGTGGGCCTTTTGCTCGGCCTCCGGGCACTGAAGGACGAGCAGTGCGATGAACATACCCTGGCGAAGGAAGCCATCTATGTAGAGCAAGATCTGCTTAAAGAAGCCGTTGGCTCGCAGGATCAGGTCAGCGCGGCACATGGCGGTTTTAATCGCATCTGCTTCCATCCTGACGGGTCCATCGACGTAAAGCGAATGACCTTAGCCGGCGGCAGGTTGTCAGAACTCGAGCGGCATCTAGTGCTGTATTTCACAGGATTTTCCCGAACAGCCTCTGAGATTGCTCAGGAACAGGTGAGGATGACGCCTCACAAAACGCGGGAACTGGCCACGATGTACGAGTTGGTAAACGAGGCGGCGACCATCCTTGCGAGTACGAATCGTCCGTTGAGTGAGTTTGGGCGCTTGCTTCACGAAAGTTGGCAGATAAAACGGACCCTCACGGGAAAAATCTCAAACCCCTGTGTCGATGAAATCTACCAGGCTGGGCGAGAAGCCGGGGCACTGGGGGGGAAGTTGCTGGGAGCAGGCGGAGGAGGCTGTATGTTGTTCTTTGCGCCGCCCGAAAAGCAAAAGGCGTTGCGAGCGCGATTATGCAAACTGTTGCGTATTCCATTTTCTTTTTCAAACAAAGGTAGTGGTGTGGTATTTGAAGCTGAGGGAGCAGTTCATCCCCGATTTATGCGTGGTGAATGCTGAGAGTCAGGGACCGAGGGGTCGCGACTATGAGGAACCCGAGTCGTATTCTATACATTTCGCATACTTCTCCCGTGCCGGCCAAGATCGGTCCATCGCGTCGCCACTACCACATTCTGGATCAACTCGCCCGGTTCTATGACATACGCCTCCTTTCACTTGGAATGCCATCGCAGGAGGAAATGTTCCGAAAGGCTTTCGGGAACCGAGCACCTAGTTTCCATTACGCTGCGGTTCAGCATGGCAAGAACTTTCGATTCTTGCACAAGGCCTGGCGCACCCTAACCGGGCGGTGTGATTTTCTGCCTGTGCTTGAACCGGATCTCCGCCGGCTTGTGGCGGAGGTTACATCCGCTCAGCGGCTCGACGCCATCATGCTGTCAATTCCATTGCTGTTCGGATTGCCTCTGCCCCGAGGAGTTCCGATCGTGGGCGACACGCACAACGTCGAATCTGACGTCCTGAAACGAACCTCCGTGTTAGCCGAGACTTTTCTGCGGCGTCAATACGCTCGACGGCAGGCGCGATACACCTTTCGAGAGGAACGTCGATGCAGCCATGGAGTCGATTTGCTGCTTGCAAACTCCGACCGCGACCGGCAGGTTTTCGAGAACGAGTTCGGTGTCCGGAACATCGCCGTTATCCCAAACGGGGTTGACGTCACAGAGTTCTCCCCGCCTAAATCGGCCGGGGACGCGGGAACTATTCTCTTCACTGGTCTGATGAGCTACTACCCGAACCAGCAAGCCATGCGTTGGTTTCTGGATGAAGTTTTTCCCCTGATATTGAAGAAGGTGCCTGAAGCCAAGCTGATCGTGGCAGGCGCCAGACCTCCGGCATGGCTTTTGAACGAGAGAAGCGACGTTGTGGAAGTCACAGACGCAGTTCCTGACATGCGTCCCTATTTCGAACGGGCACGTGTCGTGATTGCCCCTCTGATGATTGGAGGGGGAACCAGAGTCAAAATCTTAGAAGCCCAAGCCATGGCCAGGCCTGTCGTTAGCACAACACTGGGAGCAGAGGGGATTGATGGACGCGACGGTCACACGATTCTTCTTGCCGACGATCCCGCATCCTTTGCGATGCAGGTAGGCCGGCTGCTGACCGAGTTGGACTTTGCAGCAGAGATAGGCGCAAATGGCCGGAAGCACGTTGCCTGCTTCTATGACTGGAATCGCATCGGCGAACGACTCGAGGCCACGCTCCGGGAGAAGATTGGGCTGGTTTCACGTGAGATCGCGGTCGCCGTATGAGTGATTTGCCAGTGACGAGCGACGAGTGGTTCCCTGACGAGCGCGCACATGATCTGCTCAAGTGAATGGTCTCATCAATGATTGTTGACAGCCGGCAAGTCGCTCCGGGAAGTAACGTGGAAGCAGATCTATGTATCGTGGGCGCTGGGCCTGCGGGCATTGCAGTTGCGCGCGAATTTGTAAATCATCCGGCCCGGCTTGTTCTTCTGGAGAGCGGAAGCACGGCGGTGCGGGAAGAGAACCAGAACTTATGCCGAGGAAGTACATCTGGTAATTCTTATCCTGCGCTTCATCTCTGTCGCCGACGCGTGCTGGGCGGATCCACTAGCTATTGGGGAGGGTGGAGCCGGTCGCTTGACGATATCGATTTTGAAGAGCGGTCATGGGTACCTTATAGCGGCTGGCCCTTCACTCGAGGACAATTGAGCGCGGAGTATGCCCGGGCACATGCAATCTGGAAGCTAGGAGAATATGACTACGATTACCGGCCGTCAGGAACAGAAGGTTCTGAGACTTTCCTAAAGGCGACCCAGAATAGTTTTGAGGACATTCTTTTTAAGGTCAATTCGACACGATTCGGCGAGGCCTACCGTGAAGAACTGGAAAAGGCTCCGAACCTCAGGCTCATGCTCCATGCCAACGTCCTCGAAATCGAAATGGACCGGGATCAAAAAGCAGCGCTTTCCGTTAAGGTGGCGACCTTGGCGGGGAACCGATTCATTGTCTCAGCGCGAAATTTCGTTCTGGCGGCAGGTGGACTTGAGAATCCGCGTATTCTGCTCGCTTCGCGGGGCTCGCGGGAGTCTGGCGTAGGAAACGAAAACGATCTCGTGGGGCGGTTCTTTGCCGACCACTTGCATGTCATGCTACCCCGCATTCCTCTGAATGGCCGACAACTTCCCAATTTCTTTCACTCCCGCCCAACACACGAAGGCGCAGTACGCGGCGGTATGGCGATGACGGAAGATACCCGCCGCCGTGAAAAACTCCTCGGAATTGCCATTACTATTCACAACCCGGACAATCCCCACGACGTTGTTCATCCGACATATTCAAACCTCGGGTACTCTTCCTTGCAAGCGCTTATCAGGCCCCTTGCCAACGGCGAAGTACCCGACATATTGGGATACCATTTCCGGCTTGTGCTGCAAGATCCGCTGAACGTGTTTGCTCTCTCATTTCGGAGGCTGGTCAAAACGCCGTGGCGCTCTTTCGCAATCGGGGTCCGCGCTGAGCAAGTACCGAATCCCAACAGCCGCGTTTTGCTTGACCGGGAACGTGATGTTTTCGATATGAATAAGGTCCGGCTTAACTGGCAGCTGACCGAACAGGATCTCGACAGCTTACGACAGGGACAGCGCATGCTCGAGAGCGAGTTGAACTTCCTTAGGTCTGGCGCCGACGATGTGCAACGGTCCAACGAACCCGCCCCGGAGATCGTCGGAGCTTCCCATCATATGGGAACAACCCGCATGCATCGCGACCCCAAGCTGGGAGTGGTGGATGAATCCTGTCGAGTCCACGGCACCCGCAACTTGTATGTCACTGGTAGTTCTGTTTTTCCTACCTCTGGTTGGGCGCCGCCGTCGCTGACGATTATTGCTCTCGCGGTTAGATTGGCAGATTGCTTGAAGCGATCTTTGTGAGCAGAGTTCACGGCAAGCGCATATTCGCGGATTATTGCCGAGAGGTTCCTGTGGAGCTTTGCATGTCCATCTTTACCTTTTCGGCCACGTTGCGAGCGCCTTGCTGAAATGATATCTGGGGATTCCAATCAAGGTCGCCTCTCGCTCGCTCAATCGAATACGAATTGCAAATGTGGAAGAACTCCAGCTTTTGATGTGTAAGCGGAGGGGGCATGCCTACAATCGGAAACAGCATCTCAGAAGCTGTCGCCGCTGCAGCGGCGAACCACATCGGGATGCGCGGCTTGGGCAGGGTCGTGCCCATTAGATCCGCGATAGTTTTGCAAATGGAGTTGATGGTTAGAATCTCTGCACCGGCGATGTTGTAGATCCGACCCTCGATGCCGACGGTCACCGCGCACTTCATTATTCCCGCAACGGTATCTTCAATGGCGACCGGCTGCATGGTGTTTCTCGCTGCACCGATCATGGGGAGCTTGCGACGGGCAATTTTCCGAAACAGGTTGGTGGTCACGGTTGATTCTGTGCCGTAAATCCACATCGGCCTCACAATGGCGGCCGGGAACCCGGTGCCTACGGCATCGAGGACAACCTTTTCGGCCAGCAGCTTTGTTTCTCCGTATGCGTCAATGGGGCGGCAGGGGCTACCTTCATGAGCCGGATTTCGCGGGTCTATCCTTCCTATCACCGCTACCGTCGAAATGTGGACGAACCGCTCCAGATGAGGGCTAGTCTTAAGGGCTTCAACCAGGTTTCGCGTTCCGTTAACATTGACGGAATGAAATACCTCATGGGGGAGCGACGCGGGTCCAATCGCCGCAGCGCAATGAATTACGGTATCGACGCCAAGGAAAGCGGTAGAGATCACAGAATCTCTAATGTCTCCCACCACGATTTCGGCGCCCAATCGGCTGAGCGGCTCCGCTTTCTGCGGAGACCGGACCAGGGCTCGAACAGCACATCCCCTAGAGAGCAGTTCCGTGGTGACGGCCCGTCCAAGAAAGCCTGATGCGCCGGTGACCAGCACTAACTTCATTTCGCGTTTCATAGCCGTCAAGCCAGTCTCTAACACTAGCGACCCGGACCGGCGCTGCCATTCTTCGCTTACAATGTACCGGCAGTCAAGAACACCGAAAGCCTCTAATGATCAGAACTGCATTGGTAACTGGTGCCGAAGGATTTATCGGCTCTCGCCTAGTGAGATTACTACAAGCTAAGAAATGGAGAGTCATCGGTGGATGCCAAGCACTCGATGCGAATTCGCTCCCAAAATTACGAGGCGTAGAGTTTGTTCAGTGCGAACTGACCGATCGCAAGCGCGTGCAGGAAGTCTTCAATGACTACACGCCTACGCACGTCTTCCATTTAGGGGCGCAGAGCTTACCCACGCTATCGTGGGCTGATCCAATTTACACCTTCGAGTCCAACATCATGGGATCGCTGTATGTATTCGAAGCGATTCGCCAAATGAAGCGTCTTCCGGTCGTTGTCTCAGCTTGCTCAAGTGCCGAATATGGGCACGTTTCGCCATCGGCAGGTCCAGTGAAGGAAAGTCATCCGCTACGCCCCCTGCACCCGTATGGCATCAGTAAAGTGTGTCTAGACCTATTGGCGCGCGAGTATTGTTTGGACTACAAGATTCCAGCAGTGAACCTGCGGCTCTTCAATACGACGGGCCCGGGAAAAACCGATGATGCCCCGTCGGATTTCGTGCGGCAGTTGATTCGGATCAAGAAAGGGATGCAACAGCCGACAATCGATGTCGGCAACTTGAAGACCCGCCGCGCTTTTCTCCACGTAGACGACGCGGTTCGCTGCTTTTGGCTAGCCGCTTTAAAGGGGCAAGCGGGGGAAGCATATAACGTATGCGCCGCACGCACGCACGAGATTGGCGAAGTGTTGCGGACCGCGATCGGACTTTCCGGCTTGAAGGTGAAGATCCGATGCGTCGCAAGCCTGATGCGGCCCTCGGATGAGAAGATCATCTTCGGCAGCACAAAAAAAATTCGCCAGCACACCGGCTGGAAACCGATACTTTCGCTCAAGCAGACGTTGCTGTCCATGTTGGAATACTGGGACCGCATGATGTAAGGAATGAGAGGCTCCGCCCAATTACCGGCTTTCAACTTCGGCCAGGAGGGAACTGTGGTGGACAACGTAAAGGCCATTTTGCTGGTTGGCGGATTGGGGACGCGCTTGCGGCCG
>OCTA010001701.1_pt1 | contig 20225 bp, 15 predicted proteins | sample 1538991 | NCBI WGS metagenome assembly OCTA01 (sample SAMEA3539302, study PRJEB22396) | soil metagenome | biome: tundra; feature: field; material: soil | place: USA | collected 2010-05 | depth 0.15 m | reverse complement strand
TCGGAGCCGCGAACGTCAGAGAGCGGATGCGCAATTACTTATGACGTTCTGTTTAATCCAGAGCAGGCGAAGCTTTTTGTTGACCGCTGCCGCATCCGCCAGCTTGCCGTCGTAGTTTAGTAGTGGCGGCCCGTCGATAAAGAAGGTCTTCGGTGTTCAACATCTGGTAGCGGCAGGTTTTGAGGAAACGACCACGGAATAATCCTGACCCTTCATTCCGGCTCTCCCCCTTCCGAAACGTAGTACGATACGGATTCCCATTTGCTCCAGGAGGTCCCGCGCGATGCCCGACGGCGATGCCGCAGCCAAGAGGCTCCCCGAGAATGCTTATACGCCGCTTCCGCCCGGAACGGTCTATCGGCCGGTCGTGCCCGCGCCGGCCGCCGTTCCCGAGCTCACGGCACGCTCCATAGGCTGGGGTCTGTTCCTCTGCGTCGTCTTCACCGTTGCCTCGGCTTATTCGGGTCTCAAGGTGGGGCAGGTCATGGAGGCGGCCATCCCCATTTCCATTCTGGCCATCGGGCTGGCGCGCCTCTATCGGCGCCGCTCCAGCCTGCTCGAAAACGTCATCATCACCGGCATCGGCGGCGTGGCGGGCGGCGTGGTGGCGGGGGCGGTCTTCACGCTGCCAGCGCTCTACCTTCTGAAGCTCGACCCGCACCCGGCGCAGACCATTTTCATCTGCCTGGCTGGCGGATGCCTGGGCGTGCTGTTCCTCATTCCGCTGCGCCGCTACTTCGTGCGCGACATGCACGGCCTGCTGCCCTATCCCGAGGCCACCGCCATCACGGAAGTGCTGGTCACCGGCGAGAAGGGCGGGGCACAGGCCAAGTTGCTGCTCGAGGCCACCGCCATCGCCGGCGTCTACGATTTCCTGGTCACCACCTTCCACGTCTGGAAGGAATACCTGGATTTCCAGTTCACCGGCGTCATGCGCTTGCTGGCCGAGCGCGCCCGCGTGGCGGTGAGCTTCGACGCCATCGGCTTCATCCTGGGACTCGGCTACGTCATGGGGCTGCGCAGCTCGATGATCCTGTGCGCCGGCGGCGTGCTCTCCAATCTCGTGCTCGTACCGCTGGTCTGGATGATCGGCAGCCACATCACCGTCCCGGTCTACCCGGCGACCGTGCCCATTGCGGGAATGACCGCGGCGCAGATCTTCCGCGGCTACGTGCGGTTCGTGGGAGTGGGCGCCATCGCCACGGCCGGGATCTTCGGAATCCTGAAGTCCATGCGGATCGTGGCCGGCTCGTTCGGCGTCGCCCTGCGCACGTTCCGGCGCGGCGAAGGCGGGGCGCTCGCCGGGCCCGAGCGCACGGATCGCGATATTCCCGTGATGTCGATCCTGCTGGGCGTGATTGTCTCCGCCATCGGGGTGGCGGCGTTTCTGGGCAATCTCAAGGGATCGCCCGCGGCCGTCCTCGTGGGCCTCGCGCTGACCCTGCTCTTCTCCTTCTTCTTCACTTCCGTGGCCGCCAATGCCATCGCCACCACCGCGCGCAACCCGGTCTCCGGCATGACCATGCTGACCATCATTATTTCTTGCGTGGTGCTTCTGCGGTTCGGGCTTTCGGGGCCCACCGGCATGTTCTTCGTGATGGCCATCGCCGGCATGGTTTGCACCGCGCTTTCCATTTCGGGGCAGGCCGTCACGGATCTCAAGACGGGTTACTGGCTGGGCTCCACTCCGGCGGCCCAGGAGAAGGTGAAGTTCCTCGGCGTGGTGGCGGCCTCGGTGGCCGTCGGGCTCACCATCGTTCTGCTGGCGCGGGCGTTTCAGTTCGGCGACGCCGCGGCGGGCGATCCGCGCGTGGTGCTGCCCTCGCCGCAGGCTTCCATCATGAAGGCGCTGGTGGAGGGATTCATGAGCCGCCAGCCGGTGGCTTACATTCTGTTTGGCGCGGGCGGGGCCATCACGATCGTCATGGAAATGCTGGGCGTTCCCGCCCTGACCTTCGCCCTCGGCATGTACCTGCCGCTGGAGTTGAACACCCCGGCGCTGGTGGGCGGCTGCATTGCGCACTTCCTGGGCAAGCGATCCGGGAAGTTGGGCGGCCGGCGCGGAGCCACGGTGCGGGAACGCGGCGTGATCGTCGCCTCCGGACTGATGGCCGGCGGCGCGCTCGGCGGCGTGTTCGGGGCCGCCTGCCGGCTCAAGTCCAACTTCACGGAAGATTGGATCAGGACGCCATTCTACGGCAACGAGGCGGCTTCGCAAATCGTCTCCGCCGCGTTCTTCGTGGCGCTTTGCGTATACTTTTGGTTCCGGTCCGTTCGCGGGGAGGTGGAACGATGAGCGCGGGCTTTAGCGAAACGGTGGGCAACGCCATTCTGGGCATCGACACGCTGTGGGGCGGAGACGTGATGTGCGCCTCCGGAACCGGCCGCTTCATCGCCGATTCCTGGTTCTCCGGCGAGCCGCTCCCGCCCGCTTACACTCACCCCACCGCCGCCCGCGTCCGCGAATCCGGTGGCGTATCGGCCAAGACGCCCGACGTCGCGGCCATCCAGGCCTACCTCGCCGCGGTGGATATACCCGGCGCGATCGGCCGCATGCGCACTCTTCCGAGCCGCGACCGTGCGCTTCCGAGCCGCGAACGTGAGAGAGCGGTCAGTGACCCTTACCTCTCCGGTCTCGCCGATTGTTTCCAAACCATGTGGGACCTCGCCATGGAAATCCTCGGCCAAGGTGAACCAGTCCCGTACGAGCGATGCGTCCTCGCCTCCACCGGCCGCCCGCCGGAACCCTCCGATCCCGTCGCCAAGCGCGAGCGCGCCGCCGAGTTGCTGACCGAGGCCGGCTATCCTTCTAAGGACCGCGCCGAACTGCTGGCCGCCGTGGACGCCTGGCGCAAGGCCCATATGGTCCCCCTGGCTTCCATCCGCAGTCTCGGCGCGGCCGCAATCGCCTGGTTCGATCAGTTGACCGCTGCCAATCTGGTCCCCCACCTCCCCGGCGAGCTGCGTTCCGTGCCACGCGCGAACATCGAGTTCCTGCCCATCAAGGACGCGTGGTTTTCCGGTTCCATGAACTACCTGGGCCGCGCGCGCCGCTCGGACGGCAGCCCGGAATACGAGGCCAGCTATGAGATCAACGCTTCGCTCCAGATCTCCTTTCCCGAGTTTCTCCAGTTAGTCAGTCATGAGGTGGTCCCCGGCCACGTGACCACGTTCGCCTATTTGCAGAACCTCTACGTGCGCGGCAAGGTGGGCTTCGAAGCGACGGTCTTAACCATGAACACGCGCGCGGCCGCCCTGTTTGAAGGCATCGCCAACAATGCCATCCTGATGGCTCACGGCGCGCTGGAGGTGAGCGAGCTGCCCGACCCCGACCTCCAGATCGGCGTCCTGCTGGCGCTCTTGCAGGACGACGCCAAGAACCAATCGTCGTACCTCACCTGGGGCCAGGGCGTCCCTCAGCCGGATGTGGCAGCCGCGCTACGCCAGGATTTCCTGGTTTCGCCCGAACGCGCCGATAAGCTGTCCGGCGCCTGGGGCCGCCACCCGTTGCTCGGCCGTATGTATCTGCCGGCCTACCGCGCCGGCACGGAGCGCGTCGCCGAGTTGCGCCGCCGCTACCCTGCCGAGCGTATCCTCCCGGTCCTCTACGGCTGCTCCGGCCTGGTGGACATCGTCACCATCGAGCAGGCCCTGGCGTAGCGCCGCCGTGCAATGGGCTATACTACGCGCATGAAACGCATTCTTGCGCTGCTGCCCCTGGCGGTCCTGTGCGCCGCCGCCCAAACGCCTCCGGCCCCGACGCCTCAGGCCCCGACGCCTGCTCCCGGCCGTGGCGCCGGACGAGGCGGCGGGCGGGGCCCCCAATACCGCAGCCACATTACCATCTATGACCTGCGCACCAAGGCCACGAAAGTGCTGCTCACCTCCGACACCCGTTGGGAGGCTCCCAACTGGACGCACGACGGGAAATATCTGATGGCGAACTCGGCAGGCGGCTTGTGGAAACTGGCCGTCGATGGGACTATGCCGCCCACGCCTGAGCGGATTAAGCTGCCGGACGGATTCAGTTGCAACAACGACCACGGTTTCTCGTTCGATGGCAAGTGGCTGGCGTTCTCGGCTTCCTCGCCGGCGTCACGCACCTCCCAGGTCTATCTGGTGAGCGCCGATGGCGGTGAGCCCAAGCAGATGACGAAAACCGGCACTAACTACTTCCACGGCTTTTCGCCCGACGGCAAATGGCTCTCTTTCATCGGACAGCGCCCTGTCGACGGCGTCGTCAAGACCGAGATTTACCGCGTTTCCGCGGACGGCTCGAAGGAAGAAAAGCTGACCGGCACCGGCGGCTATGACGACGGTACCGACTACTCGCCCGACGGCAAGTGGATCTACTTCAACTCCAACCGTCTGGGAACCACCAACGACGGTTGGGACATCTGGCGCATGCCGCCCGACGGCGCCGGGCCGAAGGACGCCAAGGCCGAGCGCGTCACTCACGACAAATGGGAAGACTGGTTCCCGCACGTTTCCCCGAACGGGAAGTACATCCTTTTCCTCTCGTTCAAGCCCGGCACCGAGAACCACAACGGCGAGGACGACGTCGAGATGCGAATGGTCCCCGCGCCGGGCAAGAAGGCCAATGCCGAGAAGGTCAAGATCCAAACCTTGCTGAAGTTCTTCGGCGGCCAAGGCACCATCAACGTGAATTCCTGGTCGCCCGACTCGAAGCGGTTCGCCTTCGTCGTTTATGAGGCGATCCCTCCAACGAATCCGCCAGCCGCCCCCGGCGGGCGCGATTGACCGCTCCCTCGCCAACGAGGCTCGAAGCTTGATCAACGGAAAGCGCATCGTGGTGGTGCTGCCGGCCGGTCGGTGCGGCTTCCGCAAAGAAACGGGCAGGCGCTACTTTTTCAGAGCTGGGATCTGAACCCTCGCCGCCTCCCGCTGGATCTGCGCAATCTTCTGCTGCGTGTATGCGTCCAGCACCTTAGGCGCCTCGGTGCGCATCCGCTCCACTACGGTTTTCTCCGCGGCGGCGATCTGTTGCTCGATCTTGTTCGACATCGCCTCGAACCGGTCGAGCCGCTTCTCGAGTTGCGGCGCGAGCTGCGCCAGCTTTTGGTCGGCGGCCTGGGAGATGGTTACCGGGAGCGCATTGACTGCGCGCTCCGCGGCGCCCACGCGGCCGGAAAGCTGGTATACCAAGCCTGCCAGCAAAAGCGAAATGGCGATGAGCGCGATGCACAGCGCCCGCACTATCAGCAGGTCCCGGGGCATCGCCTCCATGCGGTTTGGCATCGCATCCGTCCCGGCCGGCGCGGCGGCTGCGGCCTTCGGGGTGGGCATCGTGGGATCGAAATCGTCATAACGGGGCATTCTTTTTCCTCCATCTCGGCCAACGGCTCTCAGTACCGCCCCGCATCGCGGAGCGGGTTGCGCAACAACAGTACCACGTAAACCAGCGCGGACTCCGCGGCGCACAGCAGCAACAGGACCCCCAGGTAGCGGCCGGGCCGCGCGTCCAGCGGCACGGGCGCGGGCGGCCCGCCGGAACCCGGCCGCCCCGCGGAGGCGCGGCGGATCAGGTCCTGCATCGCGCCTCGCAACTGGAGCCGCACTTCGCGGCCGAACGTCAGGGTGCCCATGGTGTGATTGATCAACAACAGCTTCAGGTTGCTATCCGGCGGGACGACGCGAAGCTCCGTGGTGTGCAGCGCCAGCAGGGCTTCCGCCCCCCAGCGCGACGCGGCGAACCGCGCCGGAACGGTCAATCGCGGGTAGCTGCGGTTCATGAAGACATCGGACAGCTTGTCCTGGAGCCCCATGCGCCGCATCAAGCCCTCCAGGCTCTCCAGCGACTGGCCGTCCGGCCCGGCGCTACGCACCATCACCACGGCCTCGTCGTCGGGCACGAAGGCCACCGGGAAGACGAACCCGGAAAGCATCACCTGCGGAATGAGGGCCAGCGGCAGGATGGTCATGGCGGTCTGCGTGGAAGCGCACAATGCCGAAATAGCCAGGCCGATGCCGGCCCCGGCGAAGACCAGCAGTGCGCAGGTGGCCCAGTCCCCCATCAAATGGTCGCGCAGGCGTCCCGTGATGCCCAATGTGAAGGCCAGCAGGAAGCCGTCCGCCAGCGCCAGCGCGGCGCAGTAGACCAGCTTGGCGGAAACGTAGCTGGCCACCGAAAGACCGGCGCGCATCTCGTTGCGCAGCAGGTCCCGCTCGTCGACAATCTCGCGCACCGCCGAAGAGGCGCCCACCCACAAACAGGCCACCGAGAGGATGAAAAACAGCGTGACCTCGTCAGGCTCGTTGGAGACCACGGCCAGCGCGCCCGCGACCGCCAATGTCGTGCCGCCGTGCCAGGCCGCCGCCACCCACCCCCGCGACCCGCCGAACCGCTGGCGGAACTGCGTGGCCAGCCGCCGCCCGAAGGTCAGGAACTCGCCGCTCCGCAGATCCATGGTTACGCTCCTTTAGGGCTCGTCAACAAACATCCGTGGACCGCTCCGTTACCGTCGCGGCTCGGACTCGCGAACAGAGCCGCGAACGTGAGAGAGCGGTTGGAACTGCCAACTCGTAACAAGACCTTATCCCAGCCTCTGGCCGACCAACTGGCAGAACAGCGGCGTGCGCTCGAAATCGTCGGCGGCGCGATCCGCCACGGCCCTGACCTCGTGGACACTCCGCCGCTCGAACTGGTGAAACACGGCGCTCAGTTCGGTTTCTCCGAAGTAGGGCAAGAGATCCCGCGAGGGACCGTAGAACACGAGCCGGCCCGCAATCATAAACAACACCTTGCGGAAGCGCAGGAGCGGGCCGGGATGGTGGGTGATCATCAGCACGGTGGTGCCGCGGCGCGGCAGCGCCGCGAGCGTGGTCACCAGGTCCTCGCAGGTGCCGGCGTCCAGGCCGGCTTCCGGCTCGTCGAGCAGGATCAGGCGGGGACGGCGCAGCAGGCGCGTGCCCACGGAAAGGCGTTTGCACTCGCCGCCGGCCAGGCGCTCCACCTGCGTATCGCACTTGTGGCGCAGCACGATATCGTCGAGCGTCTCCTCGACGCGACGCTCGCGCTCAGCCGCCGGCCAGGTCTTTAGCGACAACGCGGCGTAGTGCTGCAGCGTCTGGCGCACGGTGAGGTTACGGAAATGCTGGTCGAACTGCGGCACCAGCACCAGATTCTCGTTGTCCGAACCGTCGCCGAGGAAACTGCGCACGGCATCGTGAAAGAAGCCGCTCCAACGCTGCCGCTGGCGCTCCACGCGGCGGCCGTTCAGCAGCACGCTGCCCGAGGCCAGCGGCGTGGCCCCGCGAACCAGGCTGAACAGGGTGGACTTGCCACAGCCGGAAGGCCCATAGAGGCCCGCGAACTCGCCCCGCTCCACCACCAGCGAGACGTCGCGGACCACCGGAACGCCCTCCTCGCTGGCGATGGATGACGTGACGCGGTCCAGAATCAGGTCGATGTCCGCGGGCGCGCCCGCCGGGGCATCCGGTGACCGCTCGTCGAACCGGTAGCGCAAAACGCCGAAGTCGACCTCGCCGCCGGGCACCAGCGTAGCGGTCTGGCCGGGCGGGACCGGGCGCCCGTCCACTCGCGCGGGATTGGCGTCGGCCAAGCTCCGTACCAGCACTTTGCCGTTGCGCAGGCACAGAGTGGCGTGCTGCCGGGAGACGGTAGGGTGGGCCAGGCGCGCCTGGCATTCGGGCGCGCGGCCTACGGTCAGTTCGGACCCCTCTTCCAGGTCGAGGTCGAGCAGCGAACGCACGCGGCGCGCAGGCGGATCGCAGTAGATCAACTCCAGTGCGCTCACGCCAGCCAGCTTGATAGCGTCCCCGTCACGCAGATCCGCGTGCCCGTCGACCGGGGTCGAGTTCACCGAGAGGCGCACCTGCGCGTCCGATACAGTGAGGCGGACGCATCCATCGGACGCGCGTTCGACGCGCCACGCGTCGGCTGGCAACCCGGCGACCGGTAGTCCCACCACCTGCCGCCCGGCTGGCGCGTTCATGCCGCGTTGCGCCTCGACGCCACCAAAGACGATGGCCTCGCTCTCCGGTTCCACGCGGCCGGCAAGTGTCCGCCGGACGAAGATGAGCAACCCGGTCAGGTTTTCGCCGGCGGGGAGGGTGGCAGCGGGATCGACCGGACCGGTGAGGCTCGCGTCCGCCGGGATCGCGACTTCCGCCTCGGGGATTGGCGTGTCCGGGCCGGACTGAGCCGTGGGAACGACAACCCGGAACGCGTTCCGCGCCGGATCTCCAAACGAAATTGTGGAAGCGTGCCGGAGTTGCGCCGTGGCGGCTTGGCCAGGCTCGCTCACCCGTGCGCCGTCCACCCATGTGCCGTTCACCGAACCCCCGTCTTCGAGCGTCAGCCTCCCGCCGGGGCTGGACCACAGGGTGGCGTGGCGCCGGCTGATCTGGTCGTCTCCCGAAAGATGGATGTCGCTCCCCGGCGCCCGCCCCACGGTGAGTTTTCGTCCCAGTCCCGAGGCGGCGTCGAAGACGGGAATCGTGTAACGGCGTGATGTGTCACCCACCGCTTCGAGCAGCGGCTCTGCCGCGTTGGGCGGCACGGGCGTGCCGCAGCTCAGGCAAACCAGACGGTCGCCCGTCTCGCGCCGGCAGCCGGGATTTACGCACTGGGGCATCGCGCGGGCAGCAACTACGCCGGCAGATCCGTTCTTGCTCAGTATACTCGTTGGCAGTCACGGCTGTCGCCATACGTTAGAATACGGCAGAGCATTGGCATGAGCGGTTCCAGCGGCGGTTACTGCCCCATCTGCGGGAAGAGTTACGGCCCCGAGGCCGACCGCTGCCCCGTGCACAACTTCCTCTTCCAGGGCCGCGACGCGCTCCGTCCCGGCGTCGTCATCGACGGCAAGTTCGAGATCCTTCGGCGCCTCGGCGCCGGAGGCATGGGCGAAACCTATCTCGTCCGCCACTCCTACCTCGGTGAGAACCTGGTTCTCAAACGCGTCCGCCCGGAGTTGGCTGAGGACCCGCTTTATCAGCAGTCCTTTCTGCGCGAGGCTCGCTCCCTGGCCGCGCTGCGCAAGCTGCCTGCCGTGGTGGAGATCCGGGACGCCTGGCAGACCAGCGAGGGGTATCTCGCCCTGCTGCTGGAATACGTCGAGGGCGGCAACCTGCTTCAGTGGCTGGACACCGAGCGCGGCGGCGGCCCGCTGGAAGTCTTCGAAGCGGTGGCGATTGCGGTTGACTTAGCCAAGGCGTTGGCCGCGGCCCATGCCATCGGAGTCCTGCACCGAGATGTGAAGCCGCAGAACATCCTGATGCGGCCATTGGAGGGCGGCGGGTTCCAATTGAAGCTGTGCGACTTTGGTCTAGCGGTGCAGCGCGTGGAGGAGATGTCGCGGCAGGGGACGACGAACATGCGCTTCGGAACGCCGGGGTACGCGGCGCCGGAGCAGTACACGCTGTCGAGCCGGGAGCAGGACGCGCGGGTGGACGTATTCGGGTTGGGAATGACGCTGTACCGCCTGGCGGCAGGGCGGCTGCCGTGGGAGGCAAACGCCGCCAGTTGGCCGCTGGTTTGCACGGAGCAACGCCGAAAGAGCCTGAAGGAGTTGCGACCGGCGCTGGGGCGGGAGTCCTGGCTAGAGAGCCTGCTTTTGCGGATGACGGCGGTCGAGCGCAACGACCGCATCGCGACCGCAGCCGAAGCTCTGGAGTTGATGCAGGAAGCGCTTGCGGAGACGAGGCCGGCGCCGGCCACGGCCGTTAAGTCAATTCCGCCCGTCGAGTTACGGCAACCCGCGCCTCCGCTGCCGGCGCCCGTGGTCACGCCGGTTGAGCGGGAGACTCCCGCCGTCCCGGCTGGCGCGCCGGCTCCCAAGGTGTTGCCCGATCCGCCTATCCCGCCGCCCGTGCAACTGCGGCCCCACGGCCTTCCGAAACGCAAAATCGCGCTAGCCGCCTCGGGTTTCGTGGTGATCGCGCTGGCGTTGGTCTGGCGGCTGGTGCTACAGACGCCGCACGATATTCCCGGCAATCCGCCCGCGCCGGTCGAACAGGGCAAACGGGCGCCGACTCCGCATCCGCCTAACCCCGCCGCTGTGCAGAGCGGGAATCTTCCGGCGCAGCCCGCGCAGGAGTCCATCAAGGGTAGTCCGGACCAGAGCAGCCCGGGTGGCTCTCTGGAGGCCCGAGCGGTTCCGGCTCCCACCCCCGCCGCACCGGTGATCCCGCCGCCGGCCCCGCCCGCTGTCGCGCAGTTCGTGGCGGAGCCAGCGTCCATTCAGCGCGGCCAGAGTTCCACGTTGCGCTGGCAGGTGACCGGCCCGGCAACCAGCGTTTCCATCAACCAGGGAGTCGGCACGGTTCAGAATACCGGGAGCGCGCGGGTGCAGCCGGACGGTTCCACTGCATACACCCTGATAGCGACCGGCCGGGGCGGCACAACCACGGCTTCAGCCAGCGTCAACGTGACAATCCCACCCCCGCCGCCACTCGCGCCGGCGGCGCCACCGTCCGCCATCGCAGCGGGCACGAAAAAGGTGAACCCGAAGGATGGGCTGACATACGTCCGGATTCCGCCGGGAAGGTTCATGATGGGCTGCTCGCCCGGGGACGCGGAGTGCTATGACAGTGAGAGACCGGCGCACGAGGTCACCATCACGAGAGGCTTCTGGCTGGGGCAGACGCCCGTGACCCAGCAGGCCTATCAGCGCGTGACAGGACAGAACCCCAGCCATTTCAAGGGCGCTAGTCTTCCCGTGGAGACCGTGGACTGGAACCAAGCGGAAGCTTACTGCGCAGCCGTCGGAGGTCGACTGCCGACGGAGGCGGAGTGGGAGTACGCGGCACGGGCCGGTTCCACGGGCGCACGCTACGGCAACCTGGATGAGATCGCCTGGTACTCGCAGAACAGCGGAAATACGACCCACGAAGTAGCGCAAGAGCGAGCGAACGCCTTTGGGCTGTATGACATGCTGGGGAATGTGTACGAGTGGGTTGCGGACTGGTATGGGGATTATCCGTCTGGCGCGCAGACCGATCCATCCGGGGCCGGGAGCGGCCAGGTTAGGGCGCTGCGCGGCGGTTCGTTTAACCACGGTGCCGGGTTCGCGCGCGTGTCGGTCCGTAGCGGGTCCGGTCCGGGCGTCCGTAGCGTCTACATCGGGCTTCGGTGCGTCGGGGAATGACTTTCCCTTTGTTCTTTTTTCCTTTCCCCTTTTGCATTTTGCGAACTCTTGCGACGAATAAGACCGGCGGCGGAGCCGCCGGGAAATTTTCTGCGAGAATCGAGGGATGGGAACAAGGCCGAAGCGCTGCGCGGCGGTTCGTTGAACAACAATGCCAGGAACGCGCGCGTGTCGAACCGTAACAGGAACGACCCAGGCAACCGTAACAACAACAACGGGCTTCGGTGCGTCGGGGATACGGGCAACGCCTGCCCAGCAGGCAAGAGGCCAGAGCCGGCCGGGATTCCGGTCCCGCCGGGAGCGCCACGCCCGCTTCCGGGCTTTGGTCCTGGCGAGCCGCCACCGGGCGGAGCGCCAAATACAAAACCGTCCTTGCCGCCCTGTGGTAGTTTCCCGGCGAAGCGTGCGTTCATCTCCTGGCGGAAGTCGACTTAGTACACTTTTGTGTTGACTTTGGTCAACATATTAGTGTACTGTAAAATCATGAAGGCGGGCGAACTGAAACGCTTGCTGAGCAGGGCGGGCGCGAGGTTCGAGGAGGCCGGCGGGCACACAAAGATCCTGCTCGCTGGCAAGACGAGCTTCATCCCTCGCCACGCCACCAAGGACCTCGGCAGCCTCGCCAACGAGATCGCCAAGGAGCTTGGCACAACGCTCGCGGACCTTCGCAAAAAGGGGAAATGATGATCTATCCTGCATTTTTCGAACCCGATCCGAAGGGGGGAATCCTCGTTAAGTTTCCGGACTTTGGACACGCGACACATGGCGATGATCAGGCGGACGCCTACGCGATGGCTCAAGACCTGGTGGTGGCCATGCTGTCGGATCTGATCGTCGGCAAGCAAGACATTCCAGCGCCCGGCAAAGTCCGCGGCAAGCACGTGCGGCCGGTGACGGTTCCAGCGCTGGCCGCAGCCAAGGTGGAGCTGTACCGGCAGCTTCGGGCCGCGCACATGACGAAAGCCGAACTGGCTCGCCGCATGGGACAAGCGAAGCAGCAGGTAGAGCGGCTGTTCGACCTGCGACGCTATTCGCGATTCGACCAGATAGAGGCGGCCTTCGCAGCGCTTGGCAAGCAGATCGCGATTGAGATACGCGACGCCGCATGAACCTGCCAGGAAGACTGACCGCGCCGGCAGGAATCGCGCTGCCGGCCCCCTGTTACACTGCAATTTAGCTAGTAAGCCGGGAGGCTCGAAGCTTGATCGACGGAAAGCGCATCGTGGTGGTGTTGCCCGCCTACAACGCCGAGAAGACGCTTGAGGCGACGGTCCGCGAACTGGGCTGGTTCGGGGCTTCCTCGGTCGTGTCGGCAGTCGCGCCTGACGCCGTACGTTAAAATACGGTCAGAGCACCGGCATGAGCGGTTCCAGCGGCGGGTACTGCCCCATCTGCGAGAAGAGTTACCCTGAGGCCGATCGCTGTCCCGTGGACGGCTTCCTCTTCCAGAGCCGCGACGCGCTCCGCCCCGGAGTCGTCATCGACGGCTCGTGTAAGATCCTTCGGCGACTCGGCGCCGGCGGCATGGGTGAAACCTTCCTCGTCCGCCACGCCTTCCTCGGCGAAAACCTGGTTCTCAAACGCATCCGCCCGGAGCTGGCCGAGGATTCGCAGTATCAGCAATCCTTCCTGCGCGAGGTCCATTCCTTGGCCGCGCTACGCAGGGAGCCCGGGGTGGTGGAGATCCGCAACGCGTGGCAGATGCGCGAGGGGTATCTCACCCTGCTGCTGGAATACGTCGAGGGCGGCAACCTGCTTCAATGGCTGGAGACCGCGCGCGGCGGCGGCCCGCTCGAGGTCTTCGAAGCGGTGGCGATTGCGGCCGACTTAGCCAAGGCGCTGGCCGCGGCCCACGCCATTGGCGTCCTGCACCGCGATGTGAAGCCGCAGAACATCCTGATGCGGCAGTTGGAAGGCGGCGGGTTCCAATTGAAGTTGTGCGACTTCGGCCTGGCGGTGCAGCGTGTGGAGGAGATGACGCGGGAGGGGACTACGACCACGCGCTTGGGGACGCCAGGGTACGCGGCGCCTGAGCAGTACACCCTATCGAGCCGGGAGCAGGACGCGCGGGTGGACGTATTCGGATTGGGGATGACGCTCTACCGCCTGGCGGCGGGGCGGCTGCCGTGGGAGGCGAGCGCCGCGAGTTGGCCGCTGGTTTGTCGGGAGCAACCGCGGAAGAGCCTGAAGGAGTTGCGGCCCGCGTTGGGGCGGGAGTACTGGCTGGAGAACCTGCTTCTGCGGATGACGGCGGTCGAGCGCGACGACCGTATCGCAACCGCCGCCGAAGCTCTGGAGTTGATGCAGGAGGCGCTTGCGGAGACGAGGCCGGCGCCGGCGGCGATTGTCAGGCCACAGCCGCGTGTCCCGCCGCGGGTAGAATTGCGACAAACACCGCCTCCGCCGGAGATCGCCGAAGATACACCGCTTGAGCACGATGTCCCCGACGTATCGGCGGCGGTGACAGGTGGAACCCCCGACGATCTGCGCGCTGAGGCGGGTGCGGCCGCTCCCGCGGACGGCGACAACGCGGTGGCCCCGGCACTGTCGCCCGAGCCGCAGACCCCTCCGCCCGCCGCATTGCAGCAGCCCCCGCCGCCTCCGCAGTGGGGCGGGCCTCCTGGCCTGCCTTCTTCTCCGCCCCCGCTGCCTTCGCCGCAGGCATCCGAAGACACCGCGACCGAGCACGAAGTTCCGATCAAGGCGCTGACGTCAACCGGAACCGGCGAGGAACCGCAAGTCGAGCCGACTGCGAGCGTGGAGGTACCTGCTGGCGCGGCCGTTCCAGCGGACGACAAAAGCGCAACGGCTCCGACACTGCCGCCCGAACCGCGTGTCCCCCCGCCCGCCGAGTTGCAGCAACCCATCCCGCTTCCGCCATGGGTGCCCGAAGAGACGGCTGAGCACGAGGTTCCCGATGTAACGGCGGCGGCACTCGGCGGAGCCGGCGAGGAACTGCGCGCCGAGCCGACTGCGGGTGTGGATATGCTTGCTGGCACGGCGACCCCCACCGACGAAAGGAGCGTCCAGGCTCCGTCTGTGTTACCTGAACCGGGCGAAGGAGCCGTCGAAGAGCCTGCCATCGAACTCCCCTTCCCACGCCCGCAGCCCCCGCCGAACAGGTACTCGAAACGCGGAATCGCGCTGGCCGCCTCTGGTTTCGCGGTGATCGCGCTTATATGGTCGGTGCGACAAAAGCCGAAAGACGTTCCCGCCAATCCGCCTGTGCATGTCGAACAAAGCAAACAGGTGCCAGTCCAGCATCCGCCCGCTCCCGCCCCCGTGCAGGGCGGCAATACTCAGGCGCAGTCCACCGTCCTGCCGCCGGATCGCGAAGTCGGTACACAAAGGAAGCGCCAGGCGGAACAGCCTCTCTGGGAGTCCATCAAGGATAGCCGGGACCCTACGGTGTTCACTGACTACCTTCGCCGGTATCCGGAAGGGCAGTTTGCCACTGCGGCCCGGCAGAAGTACCGGGACCTGACGGTAGCTGGTATGCGGGCGGAAATGGAGCGGACTCTCGCCGCCGGGCAATGGGATGTAGCTGAGGGGAAGACTCGGGATTTGCTGCGTGATGTGTCGCAGAACGACGAGATCAGGGGTTGGCAGCGGCGTGTGGCCGAGGGGAGACGCACGGCAGAGGCATCGAAGCGCGAGCAGCGGATCAAGGACCTCCGTGCAGCCGTTCCGCTATACCTGCAAAACCGCCAGTGGTCTGATGCCGAACAGGGCATAGCGGAACTGGACTCTCTCACACCGGGGGATTCCCAGGTCTCGTACTGGCGGGGGCAACTAGCTGATGGACGCAAGGCGGCGACGCTGCCGCCGCCGCCGAGTATCGTCCAGTTCGTAGCCGAACCGAACTCAATTCAGCGCGGGCAAACTTGTGTATTGCGCTGGCGGGTGAGCGGCCCAGTCACGGGTATCTCCATAGACGGGGTCATCGACAAGATGGGGTCAGGTGCCAATACGGTGCAGGTCGACGGCTCCTATCCCGTCGGACCCAGTAACTCGACAACCTATGTGCTGAGGGCGACAGGATCGGGCGGCACGGTGCAGAATACCAGCAGCCAGCGGGTACTACCAAACGATTCGACTACCTATACCCTGACGGCGACCGGCCCGGGCGGCAATGCTACGCGCTCGGCGACCGTCACCGTGACGGCCCTGCCACCGCCGCCACCACCGCCAACACCGGTCAGGGTGCCCATCGAGCAACGCCTGTTCAGCGAGGTGCACGACGCTTTCTTCGACTACGATAAGAGCGACCTGCGCGCCGACGCGCGCGAAGCGCTGACTCGCGACGCTTCCACTCTGAAGAGCATCCTGGCGGACTTCCCCGGCGCTTTCGTCGGAATCGAAGGCCACTGCGAGGAGCGCGGGGCGGTTGAGTGCATGGGTCTGGCCGACCGCCGCGCTACCGCGGCCAGGAACTTCCTGGTACGTCTTGGAGTTTCGGCCGACCGGCTGAAGACCATCGCCTACGGCAAGGAACGCCCTCAGTGCATGGATGTCAACGAATCTTGCCGGCAGAAGAACCGCCGCGTCCACTTCACTGCGGGGCAGTAGGACGCTGCCAGTCTCTTGGAAATACCGCTTCGCCCAAGCGCTGGAATCCAGATAATAGAGCATCATCGGCGGTCGGCGATCAGCAGCTCCGAGGCGGGAATGCCACGGGTCCGAATGCGCTCCAGTTTCTCGAATGGCGGCGCTCCCGGATCCGGAACATGGATTCCCGGGCGGCCCGCCAGCCGTTCGATCAAATCCTCCCGTGTCGGTTTCGGCATCTGCAACCCGATTCCCGTAGCCTGCTTTCTCTTGAGCAGATCGAGGACTTCACGGGCATCTTCTTCGGAAAGCCGCTCGACTTCCCGCACGAGGAGTTCCCTTACCGAGGTCATAGTCTCTGCCTTCTTTGGCGCGTCGAACCCTTGCCCCGACGATGCCTGTCTTCAGTCTGCCACACCTGCGCCGGGGGGAAACGCGGCGGCCACTCCTCAAACGAGGGCTGCCCGCCCGCCCCCCTGTTACACTGCAATTTAGCCAGCAAGCCCGGAGGCTCGAAGCTTGATCAACGGAAAGCGCATCGTGGTGGTGCTGCCCGCGTACAACGCCGAGAAGACGCTTGAGGCGACGGTCCGCGAACTCCCCGAGCTGGTCGACGAGCGCATCCTGGTGGACGATCACAGCGACGATCAAACCGTCGCCATGGCGCGGCGGCTCAACCTCTCGGTGGAGGTGCATCCGCAGAACCGGGGTTACGGCGCGAATCAGAAGACCTGCTACACCAAGGCGCTGGCCAGCGGCGCCGACGTGGTGGTGATGATCCATCCGGATTACCAGTATTCGCCGCTACTGGTGACCGCCATGGCAAGCATGGTGGCTTACGGAGTCTACGATCTCGCGCTGGGATCCCGCATTCTCAGGGGCGGGGCGCTGCGCGGCGGCATGCCGCTCTACAAGTACGTTTCCAATCGGTTCCTGACGGTCAGTCAGAACGTTCTGATTGGCGCGCACCTCTCCGAGTATCACACCGGCTTTCGCGCGTACAGCCGGGAACTGCTGACCGCGCTGCCGATCGAGCGGAACTCGGACGACTTCGTGTTCGACAACCAGATTCTGGCGCAGGCAGTGATGTTCGGGGCCCGCATCGGCGAGATTTCCTGCCCGACGCGGTACTTCCCGGAGGCTTCCTCGATCAACTTCCGGCGTAGCGCCGTCTACGGCCTCGGGGTCCTCCGTACGTCGCTACAGTTTCTGCTGGCGAAATGGGGAATTTCCCGCGCCCCGATGTTTCAATTCCCAGGCCGCCAATGACCTTCGCAAGATTCCGCGCCAAAGCTGGGCCGGATCTGCTGCTGCCCGCGCTGCTCGCCTTGAGCGTCGTGAGGCTTTGGTTCATGCCGCTGGGATCGAGCTTTTGGATCGACGAGATGGGCACGGTGTTCGTGGCCCGGCACGGCGCGGCCGACCCATCGCTGGTCGTGGCGCCGCAGGTTGCGCTATCCATCTACTACTGGCTGCCCCGCGGCGCGCAAGCGCTTTTTGGATCTTCCGAGGTCGTGTACCGCCTGCCTTCGGTCCTGGCGATGGCCATCGCGGTAGCGCTGGTGGCGCGCCTGGCCGCCCGGCTGATTCATCCCCGGGCCGCCTGGTTCGCGGCCTTCGCCTGTCTGGCCATCGCCGGCATCGACTACCAGGCGGTGGACGCTCGGCCTTACGGCTTGGGTACGTGCGTGGCGGCGGCCGGCGTGCTGTTCCTGGTCCGATGGCTGGACGCGGCGCGGTGGTGGGATGGCGTGCTCTTCGCCTTGTTCGCCGGGCTGCTGTGGCGGGTCCACCTGGTCTTTTGGCCGTTTTACCTGGTATTCGCCGGCTATGCTCTGGCGCGTCTGCTGCGCCGGGAAACGCGCGCCGGCTGGCTGCGGACCGCGGCCGTCTTCGGACTGGCGGGGCTGACGCTGCTTCCGGTGGTCGCGGGCGCCCTGGCCTTGTTCCGCGACGCCAAGGCTCACGTTGTCGTCAAGCCGCCATCGCTCCACGAGTTCGAACACTCGCTGCGCTGGAACGTGGTGGCGCTCTGCGGCGCCGGCGCGTGGGTTTTGAGTAGGTTCAGACCGCTCTCTTACGTTCGCGGCTCCGCGTCCGATTCGGGTTCACACCCCGATTCGGAGCCGCGAACGTCAGAGAGCGGTGCTACGTCATGGGGCCTGATCCTTGCCTGGTGGCTGTGCCAGCCGCTGTGCCTCTTCGCCATCTCCTGGCTCACCGGAAACAGCGTCTTCGTGCGCCGCTACCTCTTTCTCATGCTGCCGGGTGCGGCCTTGACCGCCACGGCGGCGGTAGCCCGTTTCACGCCGCCAGTCCACATGAACCGGCTAGCCACTCTGCTGGCCGCCGTGGGTCTGCTGGCGCTGGGAGATTGGGGCCAACTGTGGCCTCCGCACGAGCATTCGAATTGGCGCGCGGCCGCGCGGATGGTCAACGAACTGGCACTCGGTCCGGATACGCCCGTGATCTGCCCGAGCCCGTTCATCGAAGCGCGCCCCCCGGTCTGGCGGCCGGATTACCACCTTCCCGGCTTCCTCTACGCGCACCTGCCCGTGTACCCCATCGGCGGAAAAGCCTACCTGTTCCCCTTTGAAACCTCGCCGGAGGCGGAACGCTACGCCACCCAGGTTACCCGCGACGCGCTTTCCCCCTCGCGGCGCTTCCTGCTCTACGGCGGCAACGGCGCGACCCGCTTCTGGCGTAAGTGGCTCGCCGCCCGCCCCGAGCTGGCCGGCTGGCGGTCCGTGCGGCTCCCCTACGGCGATGTCGATGTGGTGCAGTTCGATGCGGCGCCGGGCAAGTAGCGCGATACTATGACAGGAGCCCTCATGAACTACTATCAACAGCACCAGTCCGATTTCGTCGAAGGCCTGAAGGCCTTCCTCCGCATCCCAAGCATCAGCGCGCTGTCGGAGCACAAGCCCGACATACGGCGCGCGGCCGACTTCGCCTTGAACGAGCTACGCGTCGCGGGCATGACTTCCGCCGAGTTGATCGAAGGCGACGGCAATCCGCTGGTCTACGCAGAGTGGCCGGGCGCGCCGGGCAAGCCAACGATCCTCTTCTATGGCCATTACGACGTTCAGCCGCCCGATCCGCTCGACGAGTGGAAGTCGCCGCCGTTCGAGCCCGAGATCCGCGGCAACGACATCTTCGCGCGCGGCTCCTGCGACGACAAGGGCCAAGTGTACATCCAGATCAAGGCCGTCGAGGGCCTGCTGAAGAGCACCGGCAAACTGCCTGTGAACGTGAAGTTCCTCCTGGAGGGCGAAGAGGAAACCGGCGGCGAGCACATCGAAAGGTACGTCAAGACCAAGCCGCCGCGCCTCAAGGCCGATGCGGCCGTGGTGTGCGACACCGAAATGTTCGCGCCGGATCTGCCCACCATCTGCGTGGGCCTGCGCGGGCTGGTGTACTACGAGTTGCTCGTGCAGGGCGCCAATCACGACCTGCATTCCGGCGTCTACGGTGGCGCCGCGCCCAACCCGGTGATGGCCATTGCCGAGATCCTCTGCGCGCTCAAAGACCGCGACGGCCACATCAAGATCCCCGGCTTCTACGACCGCGTCATTCCGCCCAGCCAGAAGGAGCGCGCCGCCTGGGCGCGGCTGCCGTTCGACGAGAAAGAATACACCGTGACGGAAATGGGCGCGCGGGAACTGGTGGGCGAGCCGGAGGTTGGGCTGTTCGAGCGCGTGTGGGCGCGGCCCACCGTGGAAGTACACGGGATTCGGGGCGGCTTCGTCGGCGAGGGCGCCAAGACGGTGATCCCGGCCCGCGCGACCGCCAAGATCTCGACGCGTTTGGTGGCCGATCAGCGTACCGGCGAGGCCGCCGATCAACTAAGAGCGGCCATCAAGGCGGCCTGTCCGAAAGGCGTAACCTTCGAATTGAAGGTGCTGAGCTCGGGCGCGCCCTCTCTCACCGATCCGGACAACCCGTATATCGATGCCGCCGCCGAAGCGATGAAGCAGATCTTCGGCAAGGAGACGGTCTACATCCGCTCGGGCGGGTCGATCCCCATCGTGGGCGTATTCGACCGCTACCTCGGCATCCCCAGCGTCCTGATGGGTTTCGGTTTGCCCGACGACAACCTGCACGCCCCCAACGAGAAGTTTCACCTGCCGAACCTGTTCCGCGGCATCGAAGCGGTGGCGCGATACCTGGAGATTCTGGGCAAGTAACGGCTCGGGCGCTCAGCCACGCCGCGCTTTTCGCGGCGTCGGTTGCAGCGCCTTGTTAGGCAGTCTCACCACTTTAGTAACGCTCAGGACAGCCCGTAAGGCTTGATTGACGACGGCATCGGTAGGAAACGCCCGAGCCACCTCAGGGTCCAGGGGAACGAGGTTGGTACCCGCGCGATACTTCTTAACGTACTTACCCCGCACGCCTCCCTTCATCGAGGCGAAGTCATACTCCGGGCGAATGTCATCTTTCAGTTTTTGGTTAGCCTTCTTCATAGAACCTTCGTTCGTGGCGTGTTGCACGTCAAGAATCTCGGCTCGACGAGGCCGGAATGGCCTTGAGGGTGGCAGCGGCCTT
>OCTA010001700.1_pt1 | contig 20228 bp, 15 predicted proteins | sample 1538991 | NCBI WGS metagenome assembly OCTA01 (sample SAMEA3539302, study PRJEB22396) | soil metagenome | biome: tundra; feature: field; material: soil | place: USA | collected 2010-05 | depth 0.15 m | reverse complement strand
GGACCATCAACGGCAGGACCAGGCGGTCTGGATGTGGTGATCGTGGATGGCCCTGGTGGTGATCGGTCAGTAGCGTACTGCCCGGCTGATCACCCTTACGTGCTCGGCGGGGGATACCAGACGTACAACTATGAAGTTATTGCGTCGTTCCCCGTGGGCCCCGAAGGTAGCTCCGGTAATGGCTGGGAAGTTCAGACAGTCGATTTCCCGGGCGGATCGCCGGCCGGTGCGTACGCAATCTGTGCTAAATAGCCAGGCAGAAGGAGCGGCCCAGCGCGGGGACCGCAACAGTTGGTGGCACACCGGCATGTCGGAGCAGTGAGGCGCTGTGTGGCTACGGTCCGGGCATTGGAGGGCTACTGCGACGGTACAAGTCGAGGTTCGATCATGCTGTTTGCGATGTGCTCCGCCATGGCCGCGCCTCGCTCAATATAGACGCGCATGGCTGGACGTGCCTGAATCGGAAGCCATCCCCATCGGTCCATCGCTTCCAGTACGGCCACGGCGGTCAAGTGGGCCGACTGGTGAGCAGGCACCAGAACATCGTGGCCAGTGAGACGGCTGAGCGGGCTTTCACGGATTCGTACTACCCGGTATCCGGCCTCGACGAGCCGCGCGGTCTTCGCCGCGTCCCTAAGGAGACCATCGGCGTGCCAGTAGGCACTGTCGAATTCGATGATGACGTCACCGAGCGACATGTCCACGGCCAACTTGCGGCCCGGCAGTGCCGGCAGCCGGGGGTTGTGTTCGATCGGGCCGAGATATCCCGCGAGGACATGCTGAAGTTCTGCAAAGATCCTGATCTCCATCTTGGACGTCGTGGCCAGGCAACAATGCGGACAGTTGCTGCCGCCCTGTCTTTTGGTCCGGTTGCTGATTATCGCGTTCCATGTGTGGCCGTAATGGCACTTCCACCAGGCTCTGTCCGACGAGCCACTGTTGACTGCGTCCGGCGTTCTGGCACCGTTGAGGCCTGGGTGCCACTCGGCCGCCAGATCCGGATGCTCATCGGCCAGAGATCTTCCTGCCGCCGGCTGCCGCCGGGCTGCCGAGTTACGCTCGACGCCACACGCTGGGCATCCTTTGCCACTAGTGCGGCTTGAGATGACGGCTTGCCATTGGTGATCGCATCGCGAGCACCGCCACCATACTGACCGATGCGATTTCGGCCTCACGTCACCCGGACGGAGGGTCCCGTTGCATGTCGGGTGCCATTCACTTGCTACCGCCGGGAAGAGCCGGCTAAGGTCGTTGCCGTAACCTACGCGTTGGCCTGAGCAATAGGGGCAGCCGTCCCCATTGCCGACCCGGTTGCATACCATAGCCTCGTAGTCGTGTCCCTGGTCGCACCGCCACCACACAGTTCGGTTCGACATGGGCCTGACATCGGCGGGCGTCAGCATCGCGTTCCGGGTCGGGTGCCATTGGCCAGCGATGTCGGGGTTGAGCGTCGCGAGATCGTTTCCTTGCCCAGCCCGGCGGCCAAAGCAGTATGGGCAGCGGATGCCCTGCCTGGCACGCCGGAATACTGCCATGTCGTAGTCGTGGCCTGCCGGGCACTGCCACCAGACTTTCCGGCCCGAGCCAGGTACTACCTGGCTCGGGGTAAGAGCACCATTGCGGTCGCGATGCCATTCGGCGGCGACAGCGGGATGGAGCGTGGCCAGGTCGTTGCCGTGCCCTGCGCGCCGCCCTGCGCAGAAGGGGCAGCCGGTGCTTCCGCCGACGCGCTTGTTCACTGTCGCTTCGTAGTCGTGGCCTGCTGGGCACTGCCACCAGACTTTCCGGCCCGAGCCTGCTAGTACCTGCGCAGGGGTGAGAGCGCCGTTGCGGTCGCTGTGCCACTCGGCGGCGATGTCAGGAAACTCGCTCGCCAGATCATTGCCGTAGCCGGCCCGCTTGCGGGCGCAGTAAGGACAGCCACGGCCCAGGACTACGCGGTTGGCGACCACTGCTTCATAGTCGTGCCCTTGGCCGCACTGCCACCACACGCGCATGTTGGACTGCGACATGACCCGAGACGGGGTGAGATCACGGTTGCGCGCCGGATGCCACTGACTGGCCAGATCTGGCACCTCGGCTAACGTCATCCGCACAAATCGCATGCTATCGGCGGCCACGGCTGGGGAGCGGGTGTGCAACCCAGGGTTGCGGTGCGCGATGGTATCGCCCCCTTGTCGATAAGTTGTGTTGATTGAGTGCGGTAAGCCACGCGGCGGCGCTACGTTCCTTGGTTGCTGTAGCCGATAGGGCGCACAGCACGGGGAGGGACTGAGTTGAGCCAGCACCGGGGCGCGCAGAAGATGCCTACGAGTACGGGGAAGAAGGCCGGGCTCGCAGTCGCGGTGCTGGTGTGCTTACCGTTCCTGATCGCCGGGATGATCTCCGGGGTGCGGCAGAGCCTGGACAGCAAGCCCGCAGCGGCCGCCAGCGGCTCACCGCTGGCGTCGGCGAGCACCCCATTAGCGGCGTCTCACCGGGCCAGCGCCGAGAAGCCGTCGCCGGCCGCCGAGCCCACCTTCACATACCCCGGCGACCCGCAGTGCGCCATCACCTACCACGATGACGGCAACGGCACGATGAGCTGGACCGCGAATGTCACCGTCGCCGGGGAACTCATCACCCACGCCTCCGACAGCAGCGGCAACATCAACCGCCGCGACGTCCAGGTCACCCCCGGCCCGAACTCGTTCGCCGTCCCGGTGCCGCTCTCACAGATCGGCGACATCGGTGGCGTCCTGTACGCCGGGAGCGCCTCGTACGGCTGCTCCGTCGCACCGCTGCGGTAGGGCGGCTGACCCTCCTCGTGGCTGTCGCCCGGCGAGTCGTGGCTTGGTTTGGCGCGGGTCGTTCCCGGCGTTCGTTGCGTGGGGTGGCGCGCCTGGCGCCGGCCGGGGGGCGGGTAGGCGGGCCGCCTTGCTTGGTGGGTGTGGCTCCTCGGGTGGGGGCCGTGCGGGTGCGCCTGTGGTGGGTCTGCCCGCGCGGCCCGGTGGCCGCTAGCCGGGTGGGGTGGCGGATTTGGCGGGTGGGTCATAGCTGTGCTGTCCATTCGATGATCAGCCGGTCCGCCAGGCCGGCAGTGCCTGGGGTTTCCCCTTTGGCGCATCGCCCTATACGCCAGTAATCTTCCGCGATCATGAAAGCGCGGCGTGTGGCCAGGGACGCCGTGTGGCCAGGGGACGATGACCCGGCCGCGGCGCTGGGCCGGACCGGGCTTAGGGGGCGATCACCCAGCTGCGGCGCCGCGCGGCGAGCTGGGTGACCAGGCTCGCTGACCCGCGCTCCTTGGCGAACAGCCGCTCCCGCTCGCTGATCGGGATGATCCACAGCCACTGCACAGGGTCGTTGCCGAAAGCGAACCCGGACAGGTCCGGAACTTCCGGCCCGAGCAGCTGGGCGGGCTCGTCGAGCAGCAGTACTGCCGTGTTACCGCCGCCGAGCGGGAAGGTCGCGGGTTCGTGATACCACCGGATGCTGTGGCCGGGCCCGAACCAGGTGACCGCGCGCCACGGGTACTGGGCCAGCCAGAGGAAGATCCGGGCCGCCTCCGGGCTCGGCATGGTGGTGGCCAGGGCCAGCTCGATCCGCGCCGAGGAACGGGGGTCCTCGGCGAACTGCTCGACCACCGGCATCCGCTGGCAGCTCATCCCGATCGTGGTGAGAACCGTGAACGGGCGGCTCCTGGTGGGTGGCCGCTCGGAGACCCCGGCCAGCGGCATCTTGCCCGTGCTGACGTCCCAGTAGCGCGCGCCCGGGCCCAGCCGGCCGAGCAGATGGCCGAGGACGGCCTTCTGGAAGCCGCCCCAGGCGTCCTCGCCCGCTCGCCACCGCCAGAACGCGGTCGCCCGGTCCGCGCGGGGTCCTAGCCCTTCCATGGCGTCATCGAGCGACCAGCCGAACGGGGTCTGCCCGATGACATCCCGGCTGTACCCGGGCATGCCCTTGGACATGTCGCACCAGCCGGGGATCGCGGCGAGGAGCTGGCCGCCTTCGACGATGGCTACGCCATCGCCCTCCTCGAACCACAGTGCCCGCAGCGTGCGAGGATCGAACGCGGGCCTGCCCCCCGGGTGCCTGGTGTGCCCGGCGGGCATCATTGGGGCCTGCCCCGTAGTGAGATCATCGGGATCCGTGGTTGTCGGGGCGGGCAGGTGATTGGCTATCCAGGTGGCGGCGACCACGGCTGCGTCGTCGTAGAGGTAGGCCGCCGTGGTCACTCCGTCATATTCCACGACCACCCGGCGGGTGGCGTACGGGCTCTCGCTCTCCAGCAGGATCTCCGGCCGTCCCGGGCGCGCCGCGTCCCTGGTCCCTCGCGGGCCTTTGCGCAGCGTCGGCATGCACTGAAATCTACCGATTCGCCGCAGGTCATCATGTAGCTGTTACGGATATTGTTAAGAGTTTGCAACGGCCTGTGTCTGACCCGGGCGGGCCGCCTCATACGAAGGAGCACTGTTGCCAGGACGAGGATCTCCGCTTCGGCCGCCGCGGCACCTGGCTGACCTTGACCCGGCTGCCCGCCGTGCCGCGGCGGACCAGCTCGTCGGCCTGCCCTTCCGGGGTGACCAGCTGTCCCGGCACTATTTCGCGCGGCTCACCGATGATCCTGCTGAGATGACCGATCTCCCGGCGGCCACCCGGGCGGAGCTAGTCGGCGCGCTACTGCCGCGGCTGCTCACCGCGCAGCGCGAGCAGACCTGCGATGAGGGCATGACCCGCAAGACGCTGTGGCAGGCATTCGACGGCGCGTACGTCGAATCGGTGCTGATGCGCTACCCGGGCCGGGTCACCATGTGCGTGTCGTCTCAGTCCGGCTGCGGGATGGGCTGCCCGTTCTGCGCGACCGGTCAGGCCGGGCTGACCAGGAACCTGTCCGCCGCCGAGATCGTCGCTCAGGTGGTCGAGGGTGCCCGCCTGCTGGCCCGTGGCCAGCTGCCAGGCGGCCCGGGCCGCGTCTCCAACGTGGTCTTCATGGGCATGGGAGAGCCGCTCGCCAACTACGCCAGCGTCCTGACGGCGGTGCGGCGGCTGACTGACCCCGTTCCTGACGGGCTCGGTATCTCCCAGCGGTCGGTAACCGTGTCCACGGTCGGCCTGGTCCCGGCGATCCGCAAGCTCACCGCCGAGGGGCTCGCGGTGACCCTCGCCGTCTCGCTGCACGCGCCCGATGATGAGCTGCGGGACGAACTGGTGCCGGTGAACAAGCGGTGGAAGGTGGCCGAGGTGCTCGACGCCGCCTGGGCCTACACCGGCGCCACGGGCCGGCGGGTGTCCATCGAGTACGCGCTGATCCGCGAGGTCAACGATCAGGCGTGGCGGGCAGACGCCCTCGGCGACCTGCTGGCCGGCCAGCTGGCGCACGTCAACCTGATCCCGCTCAACCCGACACCGGGCTCCCGGTGGACGGCCTCGGAGCCCGGGGTGATGCGCGAGTTCGAGGCGCGGCTCGCCGTCAAGGGCATCCCGGTCACGGTCCGCGACACCCGCGGCAGCCAGATCGACGGGGCCTGCGGCCAGCTGGCCGCGCCTGCCATGGCGGCGCGCCGCCCGGCGCCGCGGTAGGCCGGTCATGTCAGCCAAGGATGCCTTGGCCAGGCGCTACCGCCAGGCGGCCTGGCAGCTGGTGCACCATGCCTGGCGGTCCGCGCAGCGGGCCGGGGTGATCACCGCGGACACCCCGGCGGGCCGCCGGTTCGCGGCGTTCGGCGCTGGGTCCCTCATCGGGTTCCCCGCCGGGTCCGTGTATGGCGAGGGATGGATCGAGATCGGCGCGGGCACCATGATCGCCGCGCAGGTGACGCTCTGCGCGGGCATGCTCCCCGGCCAGGATCTGGGCGACGCGGCCGTGTTGCGGGTCGGCGACCGCTGCGTGATCGGCCGGGGCAGCCACATTGTGGCGCACCAGTCGATCGTGATCGGCGACGACGTGTACACCGGCCCGTACGTCTACATCACCGACCAGAACCACGGCTATGCCGACCCAGATATTCCGATCGGGCGCCAGTGGCCGAGCAACACGGCCGTCTCGATCGGCCCGGGCAGCTGGCTCGGTGCGGGCGTGATCGTCCTGCCTGGCGCGTGTATCGGCCGGAACGTGGTGGTGGCCGCGGGCTCGGTGGTACGTGGCCAGGTGCCCGACCGGTGCGTGGTAGCAGGGGTCCCGGCCCGGGTTGTCCGGGAGTATTCGGCCACCGCCGGATGGGGTCGGCCATCCCCGGTCCCGGGCGAACGTGCCTGATCAGGCCGGAAACCGGTCACATATCTGTCACGATGGGGACGGCCGCCGTTCTCGGCGGCGGCGAATCCGATAATGAGGTCGCTGCGCAACCGGGAGTGAGCATACCCGGGCGCCCTGGCCAGGACTCCCGAGAGGGCATGTGGAGGGATCAAGCGACCTCGTCGCGAGTGCGGCGTACCAGCCCGAGCCGGCAGCCGTGGCCGCGGCGCGCCGCTTCGTGCGCGAGACCCTGCAATCCTGGCTGGGGGCGCACCAGGCCCCGGAGGACCGCAGCCTGGTGGATGATGCCGTGCTGCTGACCAGTGAGCTGGTCACCAACGCCGTGGTGCACGCGGGCACCCCGGTACAGGTCACCTGCAAGCTGGCCGACGGCGGGCTCGAGGTGATGGTCCGCGACAGCCTCCCGGCCAGCATGGTTCCGGGCCCGGCTAAAGATGGAGACCTTCCCGCCGAACGCACCAGCGGCCGCGGACTCTTGTTGCCTTCCGCGCTCGCGTCGACGTGGGGAGTCACCTACGGGCAGGCCGCCAAGGCGGTCTGGTTCCGGATGGGCTTGGCCGGTCCTCGCGAGGACGAGCCTGGTGATCCCCATGCCAGCCAGTCCAGTGCCAGCCAGTCCGGCGCGAGCCAATGGGAGCCACGGTCGTCGACGGGGTCCGGCTACGGCGAACTGCTGGCCCGCACCGTCGAGTCGGCCCGGGCCGCGCTGGCCGCGGACGCCGCCTATGCCCTGATGCCGGACGAGGACGGCGATCTGCGGGTGGGCGCCGTGGCCGGGGCCGATCCTGCCGCGCTGCTCGCGGCACCCCCCTCGGTGCTGACCGCCGCATTCCTCGTGGCCGACCGGGTGACCGGTGTGCTCGCGGTCGCCGGGGCCCGTCCAGATCAGTTCGCTGAGCGCGGCGCGCGGCAGTTGCAGCAGCTGGCCGACCACGCGGCCGCGCCACTCGAGCAGGCCAGGCTGGCCGACATCGAGCTGCGCAGGAGGGTCAGGGCCGGTGTTGCCGCTGAGGCGAACAGCCTGCTGGCCGGCCCCGTGGATCAGGACGCGATCCTGGCCCTGGCGGGCCAGGCGGTGGTCCCGCGGATCGCCGCGTGGTGCGCCGTGCTCCTCGCCCAGCCGGATGGTACGTTGCAGCCTGCCTACGTGCAGCACGCCGAGGAATCTCGTTGTGCTGCTCTGTCTTGGGTTGTCGGGCATGCTTGCCCGAAAGCGCCGTGGGACGCTCACCGGCCGGCGGCCTGGCCCGGCCTGGCCCAGGCTTGGCGGCTGGCCCCAGCCGACCTGTCCCCACCTGACCTGGCCGGAGCGCCGCCGGGAGCGGCGGAACTGGCCGCCCGCGGCGCGTGGTGCGTCCCACTGGCGGCGCGGGGCGGCACTCTCGGCCTGCTCGCCATCGGCAGCCCGGCCGGGGGCAGGGTGCCCAGAGAGGTGGCCCAGCTCGCCGCCGACCTGTCCCGGCGGATGGCGCTGGCCCTGGACAGTGCGCGGCTGGCGGCCCGGCAGGAGCTGACCAGCGCGGCATTGCGGCGCACGCTGGTGCCGCCCCAGCTGCCACGGATCCCCGGCATCGATCTGGCGGTGGCGCACGACCTGGCGGCGGGGGGCGGCGACGCGGGCGGGGACTTCTGCGACGTGTTTCCGGCGGGGGAGGGCCGGTGGCGGTTCGCTGTCGGTGAGGCATGCGGCACGCAGCCGGAGGTGGCGGCCATGACATCGCTCGCCCGGCACGCGCTGCGGATTCTGGCTGGCGAAGGGCATACGATCCCGGCGGTACTGGGCACGCTCAACGATCTGCTCGTCGACGAGGGCTCGCCGGGGAGGTTCCTGACCTTGGTGCACGGCGAGATCGCGGCGGGCTCCCCGGCGCTGATCTCACTCGCGTGCGCGGGGCAGCCGCTGCCGCTGCTCCTGCGGGCGCCGGGGGACCCACTGTCTGGTGGCGCACTGTCCGGTGGTGCGCTTTCCCAGCCCATCCTTGGCGTGATCGAGGGACTCCGTTTCGAGGCGCAGACGATCCGCCTGGCCGCCGGCGACCTGCTGCTCTGCGTCACTGACGGGGTGACGCGGCGGCGGAACGGCAACCGCCTGCTCGATGACGACGACGGGCTGGCCCGGCTGCTCGCCGGGTGCGCCGGGCTGCCCGCGGACGTGGTGGCGGCCAAGGTGCACGAGGAGGTGCGCGCGTTCGGCGGGCGGCCACCGACTGACGGCATGGCACTGCTGGCCATCCGCGCGGCGTAGCGGGCCCGTGCCGCAAGAGTCAGTGCCCTAAGAGTCAGGGTCGCAAGAGTCAGTGCCGCAGAAAGTCAGTGCCGCTCAGGCATGGATCCGCGGCCGGAACGTTTCGCCGCGCAGGCCGCGCGCGACGAGGTCAACGGCCTGTGCGGTGGCCACGAGCCTGCGGCCCTCACACCGGTAGGCCGCGAGCACCGCGTCGATCCCATGTTGCGGCAGCACCTCGCCCAGCTCGCTCCGGGCGGTCCGGTATCCCTGGCGGGCGCCCTCCACACAGGCCGCCACGTGGTGCGCGGCCATCACGGCCAGTGCGATGGGATGGCGCCGCAGCACGCCATACAACCGGTAGTCGGCTGGCACCACGTCGAGCAGCCAGGCAATCGCGGTGCGCTCAAAACCCTCGCTGCCCGGTGGGTGCACCCCGGCGGGCCACCCGGGCGGCAGATACGCTGCCATATCCCCAATATTAGCAGAAGTTCGAACTAGTGTTCCATAACGGATTGGGGGCATTGCGGGCGGCGGCCGAGTTGTGCCACGACCAGGTCAGCGCCGGCTGGCACGCCGCGCCGGGCGCGGGCCGCCTTGCGGGCACGCCGGGCCTGGCCGGCGCGCTGCGCCTGCGCGGCGCTGCCCAGCATGTCCCTGACATGCTCGTCGGCGAGCACCTTCATAATCGCGGGATGCATGGCTTCCTCCTCGATCCGGGGCCGGTGGCCCGGCCCCACACCATTGAGGTTCGCCGTAAGACGGTCAGCGCCGCATCGGGCGTATGCCTTATCTCCTGGCCCGGAAAGGTACTTAGGGCTCCAGGGAAACTGACCGAGCTGAGACTCGCCGTAACATTCCCGTCACACCAGCCCGCGATAATCCACGAGGTGACAGGGGCATACGCGGGCTGGCATGGACATGTGATCGTCTGCGGGCTGCACGGGGTCGGCCTGCGCATCGTCGAGCAGCTGAACCTCTCCGGGGTCCCGGCGGTGGTGGTGGACGACAACCCGGACCTGCGGCTGATCCGCAGCCTCATCGGCTGGGGGGTGCCGCACATCGCCGGCAGTTCCCGGTCCGCCGAGACACTCGCCGAGGCCGGCCTGCCCGGCGCCGCGGCAGTCGTCTGCACCCTGGAAGACGACCTGCAGACGCTGGAGACCGCGCTGCTGACCCGCGAGCTTCGCGCCGACGTGCGGGTAGTCGTGCAGCTGGGCAACCCGGCGGTGGGCCGGGCGCTGGCCGGGATAGAGATCTCGGTCCTGGATGTCGCCGGCCTGTCCGCACCGTCGGTCGTCGAGGCCTGCCTGCGGTCGGCTCAGGAGATCAGGCTGGCTGACGAGCGCTTCTTCGCCGCGCGGACCGTCGCCCCGCGGGCGGCTAGCCTGCGGGAGCTCTACGGGGCGCTGGCCCCGATCGCGGTGCTGCCCGCTGATGGCGGCGATGTCGTGATCTGCCCCGGCCGCGACCACCAGGTGCAGGGCGGAGATGGCGTGATGCTGATCGGCACGCCGGACGAGCTCCGCGCCGCGGGGGTAACCACCCGCATGGACCGGTCGGCAGGCGGCGCGGCCATACCGTCACGAAGAGTCCGTTATCTCCGGCACCTTGCCCTGTCGCTAATGCACGCGGCAGATCGTCGGCTGGTGTCCGCCCTGGTCGCGCTGTTCGGGGTGCTGCTGACCTCCACCATCGTGCTCCGCCTGGCTTACCAGCTGCCCGGAACACATCGGATTCCGCTGCTGAACGCCCTTTACTTCACCGTTGAGACGGTCACCACGGTCGGCTACGGCGATTACTCCTTCCGTGGCCAGCCAGCCTGGCTGATGGTCGGGGCGATCTGCCTGATGCTGCTGGGCGCGCTGTTCGTCGCGGTCTTCTTCGCCATGCTCACCAACATGCTCGTCAGCCGGCGCATCGAGGAGTCACTGGGCAGGCAGCAGATCACCGGGCTGAGCGGCCACGTTCTGGTCATCGGCCTGGGGGCGGTCGGCATCGAGGTGGCCCGGAGGCTGGTCGCGGCGGGCGCGGAGGTCGTGGTCGTGGAGAAGAGCGAGAGCAACCGGCATCTCGGGCTCAGCCGCGCCCTGGGTGTGCCCGTCGTGATCGCCGACGCCACGCAGCCGCAGACGCTGGAGTCGGTCAGCCTGGCCAGCGCCTCCGCTGTCGCCGTGCTGACCAGTGACGACTTGGCCAACCTGGAGACGGGCCTGGCGGTGCGCGACCAGCTGGGAGCGCGCTGGCGCGATACACCGGTGGTGCTGCGCATGTTCGACTCGCAGTTGGCCCGCAGCGTCCGGGCCAACTTCGGGTTCAGCTTCGTCCGTTCCACCGCTGCGCTGGCCGCGCCGTGGTTCGTCGGCGCCGCGCTTGGCCTTGACGTGCTTAACACCTTTTACGTCGGGGATGAGCCGCTGCTCGTCGCCCGGCTGACCGTCACGCCCGGAGGCGGGCTGAACGGGCTGGCCATGCGGGATCTCGCGGCCAGGACCCGGGTGCTCGCGATCAGCCGGGCCGCCGACCAGGGCTACCTGGAGCACCCGCCCCGGCGTGGCACCCGGCTGCGGGCCGGGGATCAGGCCTACCTGATTGGCCCCTACGAGGAATTGCTCGCTGTGCTCCGCCGTGACCGGCCCTCACCGCAGGCCCCTGGCGGGCACCAGGAACGCCTGCCGGACAGCGTTGTTTCGCGCGGCGAATAGACTAGGAAGGCCGCCACGCTAGGCGGCACTTCCCATCGGCAACGCAAATGAGACTCCTGCATGCTCGAACTTCAGGCTGAGATCGCCACCCGTGATGAATTGCGCAACGTCGCGATCGTCGCGCACGTCGATCATGGCAAGACCACGCTGGTGGACGCCATGCTCTGGCAGTCCGGTGCCTTCCGGGCCAACGAGCAGGTGGCCGACCGGGTGCTCGACTCCGGCGACCTGGAGCGGGAGAAGGGCATCACGATCCTGGCCAAGAACACCGCGGTGACGCACGGCGGCCTGACCATCAACATCGTGGACACGCCTGGCCACGCGGATTTCGGCGGCGAGGTGGAGCGCGGCCTGTCCATGGTGGACGGCGTGCTGCTGCTCGTCGACGCGAGTGAGGGCCCGCTGCCGCAGACCCGGTTCGTGCTGCGCAAGACCCTTGAGGCCCGGCTGCCGGTCGTCCTGGTGATCAACAAGGTGGACCGGCCCGACGCACGGATCGCCGAGGTCGTGGACGCGTGTTACGAGCTCTTCCTGGACCTGGACGCGACGGAGCAGCAGATCGAGTTCCCCATCGTCTACGCGTCCGCGCGGGCCGGGCGGGCGTCCCTGAACCGGCCCGCTGACAGCACCCTGCCGGATTCGCCCGATCTTGAGCCGCTTTTCGCCGTTCTGAAGGACACGGTGCCCGCGCCGTCCTACCAGGTGGGCGCGCCGCTGCAGGCGCACGTCACCAACCTGGACGCATCGCCCTACCTGGGCCGGATCGCGCTGTGCCGGATGATCTCCGGCACGATCAGCCGCGGCCAGCAGGTGGCGTGGTGCCGGACGGACGGCTCGATCGAGCGGGTGAAGATCACTGAGCTGTACCTGACCGAGGCGCTGGACCGGGTGCCCGCGGAGTCGGCCGGGCCCGGGGACATCATCGCGGTCGCCGGCATCCCGGAGATCATGATCGGCGAGACGCTCGCCGACGCGGACGACCCGCGGCCGCTCCCGCTGATCACTGTGGACGAGCCCGCCATCTCGATGACGATCGGTGTCAACACCTCACCGCTGGTTGGCCGCGAGAAGGGATCCCGGGTCACGGCGCGTATGGTCAAGGACCGGCTGGACCGCGAGCTGGTCGGCAACGTGTCGCTGCGGGTGCTGCCCACCGACCGCCCGGACACCTGGGAGATCCAGGGGCGGGGCGAGCTGGCCCTGGCCGTGCTGGTGGAAACCATGCGCCGGGAAGGCTACGAGCTGACCGTGGGCCGGCCCACCGTGGTCACCCGGGAGGTTGATGGCAAGGTGCATGAGCCGGTGGAACGGCTCACCGTGGACGTGCCCGAGGAGTACCTGGGTGCGGTCAGCTCGCTGCTGGCCATCCGCAAGGGCCGGTTGGAGCAGATGACCAACCACGGCACCGGCTGGGTCCGGATGGACTTCATCGTGCCAGCCAGGGGCCTGATCGGGTTCCGCACCCAGTTCCTCACCGACACCCGGGGGACCGGCATCGCGCACCACGTGTTCGAAACGTACGAGCCGTGGTTCGGGCCGCTGCGGATGCGGCCCAACGGGTCACTGGTCGCCGACCGGACCGGGACCGCGACCCCGTACGCCATGTTCTCGCTGCAGGAGCGGGGCACGCTGTTCGTCCCCCCGGGCACCGACGTCTACGAGGGGATGATCGTCGGGGAGAACTCGCGCTCCGACGACATGGACGTGAACATCACCAGGGAACGCAAGCTCACCAACGTGCGCCAGTCCACCGGGGAGGAACTGGAGCGGCTGGTGCCGCCGCGCGCGCTCAGCCTGGAGCAGGCGCTGGAGTTCTGCGCGAACGATGAGTGCGCCGAGGTCACCCCGTCCACCGTGCGGCTGCGCAAGACCGTGCTCGATGCCAAGGAGCGCGGTCGGCAGCGGGCACGTAAGGCCCGCGGCGAGTAACCGGGCGGGCGGCCGGCGTTTCCGCGGAAACGCGGGGCGGCGTTTCCGCGGAAACGCGACAGTCCCCGGGACTGCCAGGCGGCGGCGCTGCGCTCGTTCAGCTCAGAGCCAGGCTCGTCATTTCACCAGTCCGAGGTAGATGACGCTGCCGAGGCCGAACACGATGCAGTAGATGCCGAACGGCGTCAGTGTGCGGGTCTGGAAGTACTTGACCAGGAACCGGACCGACACGTACGCGCCGATTCCCGAGAGCAGGCTGGCGACCAGGATCTGGCCGTAAATGCCATGGCCCTTCTGGATGAGGTCGCCGACCTTCAGCACCCCGGCGGCCAGGATGACCGGAGTGGCGAGCAGGAAGGCGAACCTGGCCGCGTCCTCGTGGGACAGGCCGCGGTACATGCCAGCAACGATGGTCACGCCGCTCCGGCTGATGCCGGCCAGCAGGGCCAGGATCTGCGCGGAGCCAATGATGACAGCCTCCACGTAGCCGATCGTGGACAGCCGCCGGTCGGACTCGATTGCCTCGGCCACTTCCTGGTTCCGGACGGCCTGGTGGCCAGAGGCATGCCTGCCCCCGGCGGCCGTCGCGCCGGGGGCCCCGGCCGGGCTGTGCGTGAACTCCCGCTCGGCGGCGATCCGCTGGTCGGCCGCCACCGAGGACTGCCGCCGGAAGCGCTCACCGAGCAGCAGGATCACGCCGTTGACGATGAGGAAGATCGCGGCCCGGATGGGCACCCCGAACAAGACCCGGAACGTGTGCTCGAACTTCAGGCCCACCAGGCCCACCGGGATCGTGGCCAGGATGATCATCCAGGCCAGCCGCTGGTCGGGGGACTGCAGGTGCCACCGCCTGGTGCCTGCCGCCGGGCGGGTGAACTGCCCGAGCGAGGTGAAGAACCCGCCGATGATACGCACCCAGTCTCGCCAGAAGTAGATGAGCAGCGCGAGTGCCGTCGCGACGTGCAGCCCGACGATGAAGGCGAGGTAGGGGGACTCGGGCGCGGCGACGTTCAGGTCCTTGGCCCAGCTGCCGCCGATGAGCGCGGGGATAAGGACGTTGTGCCCGAGGCTGGATACGGGGAAGAGCTCGGACACGCCTTGAATCAGGCCGACGACGGCGGCCTCAAGGTAGGTCAGGTGGGTCATATCAGCCTTTCACGCCGGAGATCCTGGCCCTGCGCGCCGTCGCTGCGGGGGTCCGGACCTGCGCGCTCGCCCCATGGTACGGACTGTCCCGAGTGCCCGGAGCACGCTCCGCGATGTACGCCTCCGGCCGGGTGCGGTCCGCGCACCAGCGCACTTGCAGCAGGCAGCCCTCGGGGGGGCAATCCCCCATGGCCCCGGAATGTGAAGCTTGATTGTTTTGTCCTGCCATTGGTGACGGGCCGCCCTATGCGCGCTACAACGGCCACCGGTGGCGGTCCGTCTCGATGCCGGGCGGGGAGGGCGTGGTCTCCGCCTTGGACATCTGGGCTCTCGGGCCCTCGGCCACCACGGCGGCTCCCCGGCGTGCGCGCGGCCTCGAGAATGGCGGTGCCAGGAGTATTGACAAGACGGCAGGATCGGCCCAGGATTCGTTAGGCCCGGAAAATGGCTATTGGTCACTCATGCCCACTTGGCGCTCCGGGCGTTCGTGAATTACTGAAACGAGGGCCCGCGGTGCCTGGTGGTTTAGGTAAGGCTGCCCTAGCCAGGTGCTGTGCTCTTTTGACTCCTTTCTCCCGTGAAAGTAGCTAGCCATGCCTTCAGCTCTTGCCGGCGTGCGATGCGCGCGCGTGTGTGTCGCGGCCGCGGCGCTGCTGGCGCTCGTGTTGGCCGCCGATCCGGCCGCCTATGCCGCTGTGGCCGCTGGCGCGCGGCCTGCACGCGCGGCGGGTCCGCTGAGCACAGAGCAGGCGTTGGCCCGGGCCGCTTCCAGCGGGCACGCGGTGCTGGTGCCCGGGGCGATCGCCGCGCCGGGCACGCTGGCAGCTAACCCTGATGGGACGCTGACGCTGACGACTTTCGTGGCGCCCTCCGCCGGTTCGTCTGCGGACGCTTGGACGATGGTGAATGAGGCCTTCCCGGGCCGGTCGTACTGGGAAACGCCCGGCCTGCTGCAGGTCGGCGACCAAGCGAGGAATTTCCCGCATTTTGTCGCCCGCTCATTCGTGAACATGCCGGTTCCGTCGCAGATCTACGGGGCGACGATCATCACGGCTCAGCTGGACCTGACCGAGGAATCGTCAGCCTCGTGCACCGCCACGCCGGTGCAAGCGTGGTCCACCGGCCCGATCAGCCCGTCCACGACCTGGAACCACCAGCCTGCGTGGCAAAGCGAGGCTGACTCGCAGACCGTGGCTCATGGCTATGACTCTTCCTGCCCAGCGGCGGGCGTCGGCTTCAACGTGCGGAAAACCATGCAGTCGGCCGCCGACCACGAATGGCCCAACGCGACGTTCGGGCTGCGCGCCGCTAACGAGTCCAACCCGGACAGCTGGAAGCAGTTCGCCAACACCGCCACCATGTCGATCACCTATGACCACGCGCCGAGCACGCCAACCGGGCTGAGCACCTCGCCGGCCACATCATGCCCCACCACTACCCCGACCGTCGTGGGCGACGGCAATGTCTCCCTGAACGTGCCGGTGTCAGACCCGGACGGCGGGACCCTCGGGGTCACCATCGAGATGTGGAACACCGCCACGGGGACGGCGTTCCCCGGCACCCCGACCGACCCGCAGCAACTGTTCGCCAGTTCCGGCAGCACTGTGGTGTTCGTCGCGCACCAAGCCGACCTGGAGGCCGCGGCGGGCGGGGCAATCACCGAATTCTCCTGGAAAGCCAAGGTCACCGACTACTACGAAAACAGCCCGTGGTCGGTCACGTGCAGCTTCTACTTCGACCCGACGCATCCCGGGACACCGGTCGTGACCGCGCCCGCCGCGGTCACCATCAGCCAGCCGGCCACGTTCACCGTCGCCCCGCCAGCCAGCGGTCCCCTCCCGGCGGCCTACAGTTACCAGCTCAACGCGGGCGCGTCGGCCACGGTGACCGCCTCCGCCTCCGGTGACGCGAGCATCACTGTGGTCCCGACCCGCGCGACCAACACGCTGACCGTGACCAGCCTGTCGGCGGGCGGCAACGTCGGCGGCACGGCCACTGTGGTGTTCAACGCCGCTCCGGCGCCGTCGGCCGCCGACTCCGACCTCAATGGTGACGGGAAAGCAGACCTGCTGACCGTGGGCAGCAGCGCTAACGGCCTGCCGCCCGGCCTGTGGCTGGCCTTGGGCCAGGGGAACGGGCAGGTCGTGACCGCGGCCACCGACATCGGTGTCAACGGCAATGGCAGCGCGGGTGACAACTCCCCCGCCGACTTCACCGGCGCCCAAGTGATCACCGGGCATTTCGGCGGCACCGGGCTCCAGGACGTCCTGGCCTACTACCCATCCGGTCCCAACGCGGGGCAGGCCAACATCCTGTTCGGCAACGGCACCGGTGCCCCGCTCCAGGCTCAGCTCAGCGGCAACGAGCAGACCCTCAGCGCCGGCACGTTCACCGATCTCAACGGGGATAACCCACTGCAGCTCGCGAATGCTGGCGATACATCCGGCCAGGGCTATGCTGTCCCGGACCTCATCGCGATCAACGGCGACAGCGCCAATGGCTACTACCTTGAGTTCGACCCGGACAATGGCGGCATCGGCGGCTACCTGACCGAAGATCCACTGGCCACGCTCACCCCGGCCGCCGGGACCGACTGGAACCACTGGACCATCGCCACGGCCCAGCTGTCCTCGGGCACCGCCATGTACTTGTGGGACTCGTCTACCGGCGCCCTGTACCTGTGGGAGAACCTCGCCTACAACATGAACACGGGCGCGTTCAGCTACACCCAGTACGTCATCGCCAACGGGTCCACGTCGACCTGGAACAAAGGCGCCGCGCTGACCCTGGAGGCCGCCGACGTCAACGGCGACGGTACCCCGGACCTGTGGACCGTGGGCGCCGGCGCCACCGTCACCGCCTATCTGGCCACCCTGGGCTCAGGGACGGCTACCCTGGCGCCCCAGCCGGCGCAGGTGCTCACCCCATGACGACAATGGCCGGCATTCTGGCCGATCGTAATAATCTCGCCGCGGTCCTGGGATGGGTGCCGGTCTGATCCTTGCGGGAGCGGCTATCATCATCGCCGCCGCGATCGCCTTCTGTCCGACTACCGCAAGGTCACGTCGAAGTGGAGGTCATTAACCAACGAATGGTGGAGCGCCGGACCGCTTCGCCGAAGGTTCGGCGTCCGGGCGCCGTCGTTCAGGTTCATCGGCGCGCTGCTCCTGATGATGGGAGTCCTGGTGCTTGTCAGCACCGCATTCTGGCCGCCCGCCAGCGGCTGACCAGTTAGCCGCTCTTGGCCGGGACGGCCGGACCGAACGGAGGTGTCGGCAGATGACCGCAATTGACATCGCGGCGGCTGTTGTTCTTGCTGGCATTGCGGGCTTTAGCGGCTGGCAGGCATTTCAGCTGTGGCGCGACCCCCGGTATGTCAGCCGCATGATGCTGGCGGGAAGCATTCTGCCGTTCAGCAAGGACGTTCGCCGGGGTGCCGTGCGGGGAGCCCTGCCGCTGTCGGTCGGTGTGGCCCTGGCCGCCGCTGGCCTGCTCGCCTTCAGTGTGTCCAGGCCCGCGCCGGGACATCCCACCGCCAGGGCGATTGTCGCAGTGGTCTTCTTCGGGCTAATGCTGGTCGCATTCGGGTGCCATTTCGCGATCATCTGGTTCAACCGCCCGCGGTGGCTCGTGCCGCCGCACATGCGTGCCGAGGGCGGAATGGCGGTCGCCCGGTGGCGCCCTCGCCGTGGCATCGGCCGTGGGCCGGGTGGCGATGACCGGCGCCGCGTGGCCAAGCGGGACGAGACGGGAGGCCGACGATGAGCGCGCCAGCAGAGAGTGCGAACCTGGTTTTGTCACGCGAGCGCCGCGGCCCACGTGATCTGTTCCGCAGCTATACCGTGATGATCGACGGTAAGGAAGTGGCTAGAATCAAGCGCGGTCAGCGTCTTGAGCTGCCGATCACCCCAGGGCCACACGTGATCTTCCTTAAGATCGACTGGTGTCGCAGCCCGTACGTCGAGATCGAGACAGCTGCTGGGCAGGCGATCCAGCTGACTTGTGCGCCTGGCGCGCCGGGCTTCGACGCCGAATCGTATATACAGCTTCAGCGCAGCTGACGTGCCTAGCCTTTCGTGCGTGGCGCCCTGAAGCTGTTTCTCGTTATATGCGGCAGGGCAGGCGCAGCACGGCATCGGCATGGGAATCGCCGTCGGCACCGCCGGTGCTGCCCGGCTAGGGGGTAACCTCGTTAATGAGCGATCAACAAGTGGTTCTGATCGGCGACCGGCGCCGACGGGGAGGCGAGGATGACGGCCGCAAGCTCGGCGCTGGCCGCGGCTCTCGCCATCGGCGCCGCGCTGTCGCTCAGGATAGGGTTGCGGCAGTGGCGCAGCGTCGGCCGTCCATTATCATACTGGCTTCGCAATTCCCTGTTTGATGCCGAGTCCCGTGCCGGAGTTGACCGCGGTATTGTGGTGTTCAGCTCGATGTGCGCCTCCCTCGCGGCCATCCTTGCCTTTGGTGCCGCCGGTGGCTCTCATCTTGGCAGCGAAATTGCGTCAATTGGCGTCCTGGCTTCCCTGGCTGCCCTGCTCATTTCTCTCGGGTTGTTTCTGGACATCATGTATTTCAACCGGCCGCGGTTCCTGGTGCCCCCTCATCTGCGCGGAGAACTGGGGGCCATCGCCGGGCGTCGGCGCAGACGCCGTGAGCACCTGCCGAGGATGTGACGCCCTGGGCAACCGCACCAGCCAGGACCAGCACTCGGTCACCGGCGGGACCGACACCACCACCAGCTACGCCTACAATGGCGACGGCGCCAGCCAGCCCGGCGCCCTGGACAAGGGTGATTCTCCGGAAGATTGAGCCTATCGAAAGAGCCGCTGCTTAATGCTCATCCTGGCCTTCTTCCACATGCTATCCAGTTGCAGATCAACCGTGTACCCACAACCTTGCAACTCGGCAATTACCCGGCGGTAGTTTATTGATACATTGACTGTCGTTTCAGCGAGAGATGTATCGGATGCCTTGAACCAATTGCTATGACGTTCCACATACGGGTTGCCGTGACGGAGTGAATACTCTCCCAGGAAGCCCATCTTGGCTGAAGCCATACAGATGGCCAGGCTCGAAGGGTGATCCCTGCGTCGCTCACTTCCAGTCGCCCAAAGGGCCACAGAATGATCCGATTCGTCGTTCGAATCTCGGTTATAAAGTTCTGGCCCGTCACCTTTCTGCCATTCCATGAGTTAAATTCGTGACCTAAGGAAGGTGTCATCTACCCCAGTCGTAATCACCAATTATGGCACCGGTCTGTCCAGCGTTTGTCTGTAGCGAGCGGCTGAATCCATACCTTTGAATGCGTGCCTGCGATCCGCGATGCGAGCGCAATAAATGTCGCTGACATACCAGCCAAAGAGCGCCATCCTCAAGTACGGCAACTGAGCCGCCGCCGTGCCCGGCTAGCTCCGCCTCCCCGGCACGGCCGGGGCGTCGTGGCGGGGGCGGCGGGTGATCTTGGAGCCGAGCCAGACCAGCGGGTCGTACTTGCGGCCCACCACCCGTTCCTTCAAGGGGATGAGCGCGTTGTCGGTGATCTTGATGTTCTCCGGGCAGACCTCGGTGCAGCACTTGGTGATGTTGCAGTAGCCAAGGCCGAAGTCGTCCTGGGCGATCTCCCGCCGGTCCGCGGTGTCGGCCGGGTGCATCTCCAGTTCGGCGATCCGCATCAGGAACCGCGGCCCGGCGAACTCGCGCTCGTTCTCGGGATGGTCGCGGATCACGTGGCAGGTGTCCTGGCACAGGAAGCATTCGATGCACTTGCGGAACTCCTGGGAGCGCTGCACGTCGACCTGCTGCATCCGGAACTCACCCAGCCCGATCGCGGGGTCCGGGGTGAAGGACGGGATCTCCCGTGCCTTGGCGTAGTTGAACGACACGTCCGTGACCAGGTCCCGGATCACCGGGAAGGTGCGCAGCGGGGTGAGTGTGATCGTCTCGTCCGGCTCGAACAGCGACATCCGGGTCATGCAGGCCAGCCGCG
>OCTA010001699.1_pt1 | contig 20231 bp, 21 predicted proteins | sample 1538991 | NCBI WGS metagenome assembly OCTA01 (sample SAMEA3539302, study PRJEB22396) | soil metagenome | biome: tundra; feature: field; material: soil | place: USA | collected 2010-05 | depth 0.15 m | reverse complement strand
GTCGGCAGCGCCGTATGGCGAACGTGATATTCGAGGTTGAAGCTGGGATCGTCGATCCATAGCGGGCGCCCGGTCTCCAGCGGCGGGGTGGCGAGCTTCTGGCGGTAGCGGGGCACCAGGTGCAACCGCCCGCGGACGTGGTCAAGGTAGTCGGTGAACGCCGGCGCGGGTCCCGCGAACAGCAGCACGCCGCCGATGTGCATGTGAGATGCCGGCCCCTCCTGATGCAGGAACGACGCATCGATCGAGGTCAGACGGTCGAGGTGCTGCTGGGGCATATGGGCGTCTCCCGACGAGCGTTCGAACGAGGTCCAAGCGTACCCGCAGTGGACGCGTCGGCGTACTAAGATCGCGGCGGGGTCAGATGCTCAGCCGACGCGTTCGTCTAATAACTGCGCTGTTCTTGCCAATCGTGCTGGTCGCGGCGCTCGTCTCGGTGGTGTCCGGGACCGCCGGCGCCCGTCGCGCCAGCTTGGCCGGCGTTCCGCGCGCCAGCTCGGTGGGCGCGTCAAAGCCCTACACCGCCAAGCTCAGCTACGACGAGTCCAACCATGGCCACCAACACGGCCAGACCACCGTCGGGATTGTCGGTCACGGGGCCTTTTCGGCCAAGCTGGGCCCGGGCGCAGCGCTCGACGCGGCGCTGATCGCACTCGCCACCGGCGTGCCGGTCAACAAGATCTCCCAGGGGGGGACCTACGTCGTCTCCCGGCAGATCGCCGGCAACGGCGACGTCAGCGGTATGGCCGTGGCGAAGTTCAAGGCGCGCGGCCTCGGGACGGTCTGTCTGAGCTATGTCGAGACGCCGGGCGTGTACGCCGGAACGGGGTTCGTCCCGATGTCGGGCTCGATCAAAACAGTCGGCGGGACCGGTTTGGCCGCCAGCTGGCGCGCGCGCCTGGGCTTCAGGCAGAACAGCCTCAGCGGCACGTCGGTGGAGCAGTTCGGCGCGTCGGGCTCCGAGCATGCCTCGACCGGTGCGCCCAAGCGGATGACCGCAGCCTGCAAGCGGGTCGCCGCGCTCGCCAAGCCCTGACCTCGCCCGGGCGCCCCGCACGAACTCCGGCCCTCCGGGCCTGCCTACACTGTGGTCATGGCCAGCAACGCGATTCCCGACACGATTCTGCTCGCCGCGCCGCGCGGGTACTGCGCCGGCGTGGACCGGGCGGTGCAGACGGTCGAGCGCGCGCTGGAGCTCTACGGCGCACCGGTCTACGTGCGCAAGGAGATCGTCCACAACAAGCATGTTGTCGAGCAGCTGCGCGCCCGCGGTGCCGTGTTCGTCGACTCCGAGACCGAGGTGCCGGAGGGCGCCACCGTTGTCTTCTCCGCACACGGGGTATCGCCCAGCGTGCACGCCAACGCGCTCCAGCGACGGCTGCACACGATCGACGCCACGTGCCCGCTGGTGACCAAGGTGCACGTGGAGGCGAAGAAGTTCGCGGCCGACGAGTACACGATCGTGCTGATCGGCCACGCCGGGCACGAGGAGGTGGAGGGGACGATGGGCGAGGCGCCAGAGAACATCGTGCTGATCGAGAATGAGGCGGACGTCGACTCGCTGGAGGTCAAGGATCCCGGCAAGGTCGCCTACATCTCCCAGACCACCCTGTCGGTGGACGAGACCCGCGCGATCATCAACCGGCTCCGCGAGCGCTTCCCGGCGATCACCGGACCGCGGACCGACGACATCTGCTACGCCACCACCAACCGCCAGGCGGCGGTCAAGCAGCTCGCGCGCCGGTGCGATCTGGTGCTGGTGATCGGCTCGAGCAACTCCTCTAACTCCAACCGCCTGGTCGAGGTCGCGCGTGAGCACGGCGCCGACTCCTACCTGATCGACAACGAAGCGCAGGTGCGCGAGGACTGGCTGGCCGACAAGCGCGTCGTGGGGATCACCTCGGGGGCCAGCGCGCCCGAGGAGCTCGTCCAGCGGCTGGTCGAGTTCTTCCGCGCCCGCGGAACCGAAGATGTCCGCGAGCTGGAGGTCGTCCAGGAGGACGTCCGCTTCATGCTGCCCAAGGCGATCCGCCAGGCAATGGCGGCCAGCGCCGCCTAAGTGGTCGCCACCGCAAATACGGCCGACCACTAAGTGGCCGCCGAGCACTGATCCGATACCGCTGTACCGGGGGCCGTAACTGCGAACGCTGGTCGTCTCAGATCTCCATCTCGGCTCCCAGACCAAGCTCGATGTGCTGCGCGACCCGGCTGCGCGGGGACCGCTGCTCCAGGCCGCTGGAGCCTGCGACCGCCTGATCCTGCTCGGCGATCTGCTCGAGCTCCGGCACGGTCCCGAACGCAGCGCGCTGCAGGCGGCCCGGGAGCTGTTGAACGAGCTCGGCGCGGTGCTCGGCCCGGATCGCGAGGTGGTCATCCTGCCGGGCAACCACGACCATCACCTGCTTGACGCGTGGCTGCAGCGGCGCGCCATATCGGCGCCGCCGCCTGCACTGCGCCTCCAGGCGACGGTTGAGTGGGAGCCGGGGGACATGCTGGCGACGATCGCCGGCTGGCTCGCCCCGGCCCGCGTCAGCGCCGCCTACCCGGGCATGTGGCTGCGCCCGGACGTGTATGCGATGCACGGCCACTACGCGGACCTGCACCTGACGATCCCGACGATGGAGCGCCTGGCGGCCGGAGTGATGGGTCGGGTCATCGGGCTACCGGCGTCCGGGCCGCGGTGCGCCGAGGACTATGAGGCGGCACTGGCGCCGATCTATGCGTGGATCCACGCGCTCGCACAGCGAGTCGACCCGGAGCGCGGCGGCTTGTTGCACGGCGGCTCGGTCCGGGGCTGGCGGGCGCTAACCGGCCCCGGCCGCCGAGGACTGCGGGGGCGGGCGCTGGCGGCGGGCTTCCCCGTGATGGTGGCGGCGCTCAACCGGGCGCGGATCGGCCCGTTGCGTGCCGAGCTCTCGGGCGCAGCGCTGCGCCAAGCCGGTCTGCGCGGCCTGGAGGAGGCGGCGGCGCGGCTCGGCGTGGTGGCGGAGCACGTCGTCTTCGGCCATACTCACCGGGCCGGACCGATGCCGGGCGACGACTCCGGCGAATGGCAGACCGGCTCCGGCGCCCGGCTGATCAACAGTGGCTGCTGGGTTGAGGAGCCGAGCTTCCTGGGCCCGGCTCCCGGCGAGAGCCCCTACCGGGTGGGCTTCTGCGTCTGGGTGGGCGATCAGGGACCGCCGGAGTTGGTGAACCTGCTTGACCCGCCTCGAATCTAGTCCGCCAACCCGGGGGTGAAGCAGACGGCGTGACACTTCACCCCCGGCCCGAGCTCCAGCTCAAGCTCGCCGGCGGTGCTGCGCGGATGGCCGGCCAGCTCATAGGCGCCAGGATGCTCGACGGTTAGCGGCCGGCCGTTGACGGTGATCGAGCCTTCGCCGTCGAGCACGGCCCAGGCGCCGCCGGCCTCATAGGGCCCGCTGTAGGGGCCCGGAACATCCTGACTCTGCGGGGCCAGCAGCGCACCGGGTTCGTCCTCGGGCCGGATCGGGGCCAGCAGCGGACGCTGCACTCCCAGCAGCTCCTGGATCGCGAGCTCGGTGTCCTGATAGCCCCCCTCGCCGTAGTGGTAGTCAAATAGCCGACCCTGCTGGTTGAACAGGTAGCGCGCCGGCCAGCCGAGGTTGCCGTACTCCTGCCACAGCTCGAACTCGACGTCGACCACGACCGGGTAGCAGATCTGCAGCCGCGCGACCGCCGCCCTGACCGCCTCGGCATCCGCCGAGGGGGCAAAACCCGACGCGTGCACGCCGATCACGCGCAGGCCGTCGCCCTCGTAGCGTTCGTGCCAGGCCTTCAGGTAGGGGAGCGTCCGCAACGAGTTGGGGCGGCAGAAGTCCCAGAACTCGATCAGCACCGGGCGCCCGATCTGCTGATCCATGCGCAGCGTGGCCACGTTGATCCACGGCGCCCCGGCCGGGAACGCGGGGGCGGCGATGTGGTCGACGGGGGCACGCATGGCGAGACGATCGTAGTGGCGCGCAATTTCTGAATCCCGGCACCAAACGCGCGGGACAAAGGCCGCACGCGACTCGGCGGGGTGGGACGAATGCCTTGACTTGCTGCACCAGGTGGTCGACGGAGGCCGGCCCGCGGGTCCGTGTCGGGCGCGCGATGGCGAGAGTATTGCGAGGAGTACAAGCGGCGCGGACTGCCGGCGAAGGCGCCGCTTCCGGAGTAGGGAGCGCCGCTATACTCGGTGAAGTATTGAATCCATACTGTATTTGAGGAGTTTTCAGCGATGAGTCCGTCCGGAGCCGAAGTTCTCCGCCAGATCAAGAGCCGGATCGACGAGGTCGATCCCGGTGTCGTGCGTGAGCAGGTCTCCAACGGCGCGGTGGTGGTCGATGTGCGCGAGGCCGAGGAGTGGTCGACGGGGCACATCCCCGGCGCCAAGCACGTGCCCAAGAGCTATCTGGAGTCCCGGATCGACAACGCCGCGCCGGATCGATCCCAGCGCGTGATTCTCTACTGCCAGTCGGGCAACCGGTCGGCCTGGGCGGCGCGGACGCTGATCGACGATCTCGGCTATGAGAACGTCGAGTCGATGACGGGCGGCTTCACGCTGTGGAAGGATCGCGGCTACGAGGTCGACCAGCCCCGGACGCTGACCGCCGAGCAGCGCGAGCGCTACTCGCGCCACCTGCTGCTGCCCGAGGTCGGCATCGACGGGCAGCAGAAGCTGCTCGACGCCAAGGTGCTGCTGCTCGGCGCCGGGGGACTGGGATCTCCGGCGGCGCTGTACCTCGCCGCCGCCGGCGTGGGGACGCTAGGGATCGTCGACGACGACGTCGTCGACCTCTCGAACCTACAGCGCCAGGTGATCCACAACAGCGAGCGCATCGGTGTGGCCAAGGTCGAGTCCGCCGAGCAGACGATCAAGGCGCTGAACCCCGACGTCAACGTTCAGAAGTACGCCGTCCGCCTCGGTGCGGAGAACATCATGGACATCCTGCCCGACTACGACATCGTGGTCGACGGCCTTGACAACTTTCCCACCCGCTACCTGCTCAACGACGCTTCGGTGCGGCTGCAGATGCCGGTCGTCTCGGCCGCGATCCTCGGCTTCGAGGGCCAGCTATCGGTGTTCAAGCCCTACGACGGGCCCTGCTATCGCTGCCTGTTCCCGGTTCCGCCGCCGGCCGAGCTGGCCCCGTCCTGCGGCGCCAACGGCGTCCTGGGGGTCCTGCCCGGGACGATGGGCCTGCTCCAGGCGACCGAGGTGATCAAGCTGATCCTCGATCAGGGTGACCCGCTGATCGGGCGCCTGCTGATGTACGACGCGCTGGCCGCGCGCGTGACCGAGGTCAAGGTCCGCCGCGACCCCGAGTGCCCGATCTGCTCACGCGAGCCGGAGCAGATCTCCGACGACGAGCTGGGCGTGTTCCCCGACTACGAGGCATTCTGCGCCGGGGCCCACTAGGGTTTTAGCCCATGGCCACGATCCGAATTCCACCCGTGTTGCGTCCCTCCGTCGGGGGCGAGAAGGAGCTGAGCGCCGAAGGCGCCTCGGTCGGCGAGATCCTACGCTCGGTCGCCGAAAGCCATCCCGAGACGCAGTCGCAGTTGTTCGCCGCCGACGGCGGCCTGAACCGCTACGTCAACGTGTACCTCAACGACGAGGATGTGCGTGTGCTTGAGGGCCTGGACACCGCGGTCGGCATCGATGACACGCTGGTGATCCTGCCCGCGATGGCCGGCGGCGGGGGTTAGGGCCGGTCGGCGCAGGCGAGGGCCGCCCGGCGCGCGCGAGGGCCGGTCGTGGGCGCGTCAGGACCGGATTAATGCGCACGCGGGAAGGGCTGGGCCGTTCAGGCGTCCTTGTGGACAGAGTCCACTTTCAAAGGAGCCCGATGTCCTCAACACGAAGTTCTTCCCGCCGACGGCTGAGCCTGCTGTCCGTTGCCTTGTTCACAACCGCGCTGGCGGCGTTCGCCGTCGCCGCGCTTAGCGCGTCCGCGCTGTCAAAGGCGAGCGACACGATCGGCGTCGCCAAATCGGTGAAGATCACGACCACCAGCAGTACCACGCGTGCCGCGATCGCGGTCAACTCGCGCGGCATTGCGGTCTATGAGCTGATTCCCGAGACCGTTAATCACCCGCTCTGCACCAAGGCCAACGGCTGTGAGGCCTTCTGGTTCCCCGTCACGGTCAAGTCCGCCAATACCAAGCTGACCAAGGCCGCAGGGCTGAAGGGCAAGCTCGGCGTCTGGCATCGCGAGGGTTTCTTCCAGGTCACGCTGGGCGGCCATCCGCTCTACACGTTCGTGATGGACAAGGGCAAGAAGGGCATCGCCAAGGGCGAAGGCCTGCATGGCTTCAACGGCGTCTGGCACGTGATCAGGTCTTCATCGGCAGGCATCAGCTCGTCGTCGGGGACGACCGACACCACTCCTACGATGACCACTCCGACGACGAGCACTCCCTCCTATCCCGGGTACTGATGCGTCGCTATACTTCGTAAAGCAATGGCCGCCGAGCGCCTCCAGAACAAGCCCTGCGGAGGGCGGTACGGAGACATCGTCCAGGCGATCGGGCACACGCCGCTCGTCGAACTCAAGCGCCTGAGCCCCAAGCCGGGGGTCAGGATCTGGGCGAAGTTGGAGTCCCGCAACCCGACCGGCTCGGTCAAGGACCGGGTCGCGCGGGCGATGATCGAGGACGCCGAGGAAAAGGGGTTGATCGCGCCGGGTCAGACGATCCTGGAGCCGACGTCGGGCAACACGGGCATCTCGCTGGCGATGATCTGCGGACACAAGGGTTATCGATGCAAGGTCGTGATGCCCGACAACGTGACGCCGGAGCGCACGCAGCTGCTGGAGATGTACGGCGCCGAGATCGTGTACTCGGACGGCTCCCAGGGCTCCAACGGCGCGGTCGAGCTGGCGCTGCAGATGGCCGAGCAGGACGCCTCGTACTACATGCCCTATCAGTACGGCAACCAGGCCAACCCGCTGGCGCACTACAACGGCACGGCGCTGGAGATCCTGGAGGAGCTTGACGAGGTGGCGGCGTTCGTCGCCGGGCTGGGCACCGGCGGGACGCTGATGGGCAACGGTCGGCGGCTCAAGGAGGAGCTCGGTGATCAGGTCAAGATCGTCGCCGCCGAGCCGATGCAGGGCGAGCCGGTCCAGGGCCTGCGCTCGCTCGACGACGGCTTCATCCCGCCGATCATCGACCTGTCGCTGCTGGACCGCAAGATCTTCGTCACCAATCGCGACGCGATCGTTTGGACGCGCAAGCTGCTCGACGAGGAGCGGTTGTTCGCGGGCGTCTCCTCGGGGGCGATCGCGCGCGTGGCGGTGAGAATCGCCGGCGAGCTCGATGAGGGCAACGTCGTCTTCATCGTGTGCGACGACGGCTCGAAGTATCTGTCGAGTGGGATCTACACACGTCCCGTCGAAGAGATCGAGAACCTGGACTCCACCGTCTGGTGGTGAGCCCGCACGACGGCGAGTCTCGCCGCGGGCTCCTGTGCGGGGCTTACCCGGCGGCCGCCGCAGCGGCAGTGGCGTTGGCGGGTTGCGGCGGGAAATCCAAGCACCCGTCGGTCAAGCTGGCCTCGGCGCCCGCCCGCCGCCTCGACGTCGAGGTCCTCAACCGGGCGCTGTACCTGGAGCGTCGCACGGTTGAGGCCTACATCGCCGGGATCCCGCTGCTGAACCGGGCTGACGGCAAGACCGCCAAGCAGTTCCTAAACGAAGAGCTGCAGCACACCGGCGAGCTGCTGGCGCTGATCAAAGCCGCCAAGGGCAAGGCGATCCCGCGCGCGGCCAGCTACGACCTCGGCCACCCGCGCGACGGGGGGGAGGTGCTCACGCTCCTGCACGAACTCGAGCGCCGGCAGATCGCCGGCTATCTGGATGCGATTCCCAGGCTGTCGCCCGGTCCGGTCAGAGCCGCCGTCGCCACGATCCTGGCCAGCGACGCGGAGCACATCGCGATCCTGCGCCTGGCGCAGGGCGCCACCCCCGCGCCTTCGGCGTTCGTGACCGGAACCGAGTAGGGCGCGCGGTGCCCAGCCCTCAGACCAGGCGTCAGCTGCTGGCAAGCAGCGCCAGGGCCGCCGCGGGAGGGGTAGCCGGCGCCGCCGGGGCCGCGCTGCTGGCGCCCGCGTCCGCCCAAGCGCAGACGGGATCAGAGGCCGACCGCCTCCACCGGCTGCTCAGCCTGGAGCTGCTGGTCCTCTACTGCTATGAACACGTGTTGGCTTCGACGGTCCTCTCACCCCAGGCCCGGCCGGCGATGGTGCCGCTGGCGGCCCACGAGCATGCGCACGTGAACGCGATCAGCGTTCGGCTGCGAGCGCTGGGAGGTTCGCTCCCCGCTCCACCGATCAGCGTCGCGGCCGCCAACCGCGATCTGATCCACCGCCAGGTCTCCGAGCGGTTGGGCGAGCTCCAGAGCTCTGGCGATGCGCTGCGCCTGCTGCTGGCGATCGAGCGCGTGGCGACCGGGGCCTATTTCGTGGCGCTCACCAAGCTCGCCGATCCGCAGCTGATCCGGCTCGGCGCGCAGATCATGGCCAGCGAGGCGCAGCATCAGGCGGTGATCGCCGATCTGCTGGACCGCGGCAACGGGGCGCAGGCGGCTCCCTACGGGCTGGTCCAGGGCATTCAGTAACGGCCCCCGAGTCCTGGGCAGCCTCACTGCTAGCCTCGGCCGCGATGCAGATCGCTCGCGCGCTCTACGACGAGATGGTCGTCCACGCCCGGGCCGACGCGCCGAACGAGTGCTGCGGGATGATCGCCACGCGGGATGGCGTGGCGGTCAAAATCTATCCCGCCGAGAACGCAGCGGCCAGTCCCTTGCGCTACGAGATCGACGGCGCCGAGCAGTACCAGATCCAGATGGCGATCGACGATGCCGGCCTGGATCTCGGCGCGATCTATCACTCCCACACGCGCAGCGACCCCTATCCCTCGCAGACCGACATCAACCTTGCCTTCTATCCCGACGCGGTGTATCTGATCGTGGGGGTGGCCCCGGAGGCGACCCAGGTTCGCGCGTTCGAGATTCGCGACGGCCAGGTGTCCGAGGTGGAGCTCCGCGTGGACTGATGGCCAGGCGGACGGTCTCCGAGCCGCTCGTCTGCCCCGGCTGCGGTGCCAGTTTTGATGCGCGCGAGCGGTTCTGCCCCGGCTGCAAGCTACCGCTGGTGCACGACGCGCAGTCGAGGTCGCAACGGCCGGTCTCGCCGCGCCACGCGGCAGCGCGCAAGATCAAGCCCCAGTTCGCCGAGGGCGACCTGATCCGGGTCGTGGGCGCTCGCAACCTGGCCGAGGGGGAGTTCATCCAGGCGCTGCTGCTGGAGGAGGGGGTCCCGAGCATGCTGCGCCGCAGCGCCGGATTCGACGTCCCGGATTTCCTGGCCGCGGGACCGCGCGACGTGCTGGTGGCGCAGTCGGGCCTGGCGACGGCGCGTGAGGTACTGCTCCAGGCCGAGCTGATCACAACCGAGCCGGTGACCGGGCCACCGGTGGCACCGGCCCGCCTGCTCGGGGGCCTGCTGGTGGCGCTGGTGCTCGGCGCGCTGGTCATCTGGCTGGCCAGCCTGGTGGTCCGCTGAGGTAGTCGGACCGGGCCGGCCCGGTGGCTGGGGAGGTCGTGGGTACTGGGCTGGGGATAAGAGCGGAACGATTCCTACAAATCCACCAGCCTCAGCCGGAACTGACCGGGCGATCGAGCGGGCCGGTCAGCTCGAGCCGGCCAGCCGGGCCAGGTGAGAGCGCCACGCGCTTTCGGTGTGAGCCAGCGACCGGCCGTGAAAGGCCTCAGACAGCGCGGCTCGAGCACCCTGGGGATGAAGCCTGAGCGCAAAGCGGGCAGCCGCGGCCTCGCCCTCCTCGCGGGCCAGCAGGTCGATCACCGTTCCGCCCAGCAGCGTGGCGTCACGCAACCCCGGCGGAAAGCTCGGGCGCCCGCCCTCACGCAGGCGGCGGGCGATCGCTGGGCGCGCGTGCTCGGTCTGGCCCGAGAACCACCGCGCGGAACCCTCCAGCAGCCAGGCCCAGCGCAACTCCTGGCGCACCCGCAGCGGCAGCGCGCGGCGCAAGTCCGGGTTATTGACGGCAATCACCCGCTTGGTGTAGAGCGCGGCGGGCGCCAGCGTCAGCATCTCACGCGAGCCCGGAACGTTGGAGGCATGGCCCGCCAGGACCGCCGGGGCGAGCACGTGCAACTCCCGTTCGCCGGCCCAGCCGGCCAGGTAGCGCCTAGCGGCAGGCGCGGTGGTCAGCCAAATCAGCGGCAGCAGCGGGTTGGTCATCGCCAACGACGCCACGCTGCGGTGCAGCACGACGGTCAGGTCGCCGATTGTTTGCGGGAAGACCTCGTCAAGCCGCTCGCGCGTCAGCTCGAGGGAGTGCAGGACGCGGTGGGCGTCGTCGGCGTCGGCCGAGTCGTGGCGTGCACGAAACGACGGCGAAACCGACTCGACCCACGGCATCGGATATGTAAGCGGGGCGCCGGCGGCGCCCGCATGGTTCAGACCAGTACCGGCTGGCGGTCTGACGCGATCGCGGCGATCTCCTCCGACGCGCGCTCGAACTCCTCGTCGGAGAGCACCGGAGTGCCCTCGAACGGAAGCTCACGCGTCAGCTCCAGCCACGAACGACAGCCACCGTACTCGTCACGTACCTTGACGGTCACCGGGCGCGGGATCCTGTAGGTGCGCAGCAGGATCACGTGCAGCGGGTGACGCCGTTTCCATGCGAGTCGCTTCTCCGCGTAATCGGGCGTCCAGACGTAGAACGGCGACAGCGCGTCGACGGCGCGACGGTCGGTGACGGTGTAGTGCGCCGCCACCTCGGCCCAGGCGCGGATCCGGACCCGATCAGGCTGGGTCAGTCCATCGCCGCGGTCCAAAGCGCGTGGATCCGGCTCTCCGTCGCTCCACACGCCCTCTTCGAGGGCGCGCGCGAGCTCAGGCCGGTGGGATTCGCGCACCAGGTCGGAACGCTGGTGATCGAACGTGGGATAGAGGAAAAACCGCTCGTAATCGAGCTTGAAGTGCTTTTCGGGCTCACGGATACCACCCTTGCGTAGGGTCAGCAGTTGCTCGCCCTCGGCGAGCGCCCGCACGGTCACGGCCCATTCTTTAAAGGCAATCGGCATATCGAAATAGAAGTCAGACGGAAGAGGATTTACGGTCAATCCCGCGTGCGCAGCGGAGTGCAACGGCAACGTCGGGAGAACACGATTGTATTTGAAAAGCCGGAAATCGCAAAATGTTGCTGCTATTCAAGGGATTTTTAGCCAGTCGCAAGCTCTCTTGCTAGCGCGGCGTGGGGCCGGTTCACGACGACCCGGAACGGACTCCACCGGTGCGGCCGCGACCGTTTCCCGGAGACCCGTGGCCGCCGCCCCCGGGCGTCTCGATCCGCAACCGTTGACCCGGGGCCAGCTCACCCATCGCCTTGGGCTCAAGCTCGGCTCCGTCGAGCAGGTTGCGACCGGGTTTACCCGCCTCGCCACCCGCCGCCCCGGGGGGCGCGTGGCGACGGCGCTCGGTCAGCAGCGAGTAGCTCAGCGGCGCCAGCGCCTCCAGCTCGCGCACGACCCCTTCGCCGCCGTCGAATCGGCCACGGCCGCCTGACCCGCGCCGCAGTGAGTACTCGATCATGCGCAGCGGGAACTCGAGCTCGAGCGCCTCGATCGGCGTGTTGAGCGTGTTGCTCATCGCCACGTGGACGCCGCTGGGCCCCGGGGCATCCGGGCACGCTCCCTGCCCGCCGCCGATCGTCTCGTAGTAGACGACATCCTCGTTCCCGAGCGTGACGTTGTTCATCGTCCCCTGGCCGAGGGCTCGCCCGAAGGCGCCCAGAACCACATCGGCCACACGCGACGAGGTCTCGACGTTACCCCCGACGACGGCGGCGGGGGAGCGCGCGTTGAGCAGGCAGCCCTCCGGCGCGATCACCTCAAGCGGGCGGTAGGCGCCGGCGTTGGCGGGGATGTCAGGGTCGGTCAGGACCCGGATCGCGAAGTAGCAGGCCGAGCGGGTGACCGCGAGCGGGCAGTTCAGGTTGCCGGCGTGCTGGTCGTCGGTACCGGTGAAGTCGAGCGTCAGCCGATCGCCCTGCACGGTCGCGCGCAGCGCGATCCGCAGGTCACCCTCGCGCGCTTCCAGTACGTCTGCGGCGGTCCGCTCGCCGTCTTCGAGCGCCTCCAAGCACGCCCGGGTGCGCCGCTCGGCGTAGTCGAGCACCTCTTCGTAGGCCTGCCGGAGGGTGTTGGCCCCGACGCGCTGCTGCAGCTCGGCCAGGCGCAGCGCGCCAACCCGCCCCGCCGCGAGCTGCGCGCGCAGGTCGGCGCGGCGCTGGTCGGGGCGGCGCATCTGCCGGCTGAGCTCGGCGATCGTGTCGTCGTTGAGCACCCGCGGCTCGATCACCACGCCTTCGTCGCTCAGCGTGTGGCTGTCGGCGGGCATGGAGCCGGGCGTCGGGCCGCCGACGTCGGCGTGGTGAGCGCGGTTGGCGGCGAACGCGATCAGCCGATCGCCGGCGAACACGGGCGTTATCACGGTGATGTCGGGGAGATGGGTGCCGCCGCGGTAGGGGTCATTGAGGATCCAGGAGCGCTCCGGCGCATGCTCCCGGTCGAGCACCGCCGCCACCGCGGCCGGCATCGCGCCGAGGTGCACGGGGATATGCTCGGCCTGCATCACCATCTCGCCGCGCGGCGTGAACAGCGCCGTCGAGGCGTCGCGGCGCTCCTTGATGTTGGCCGAGTGCGCCGAGCGAATCAGCACCGCCCCCATCTCCTCGCAGATCGCGTGCAGGGCGCCGGTCAGCACCTGGAGTTCAACCGGATCGATCATCCGATCGCCCCCGGAGAATCGCCCCCTGGGCGATTCTCCAATTGAATCGGCGCCAGCCGATTCAACCGGATCGTGCCGCTGTCGTCGACCTGGCCCGACCAGCCCGGCGGCACCAGCAGCGTCGACTCCGGGAGCTCGACCACCGCCGGCCCCTGGATCTTGGTTGCGGGCGGGGGCGAGCCGCGCAGCACCTCAAACTCGATCTCGACCCCGCCTAGAGTTGCCGCGCGCCGCCCTCGTTCCAACTCGCCTTGATCGTGCATCCCGTCGAGCGAGACGTCAGCGCCGGGCAACGAGGCCGACACCCGGATCGTGACCAGCTCCAACCGCTGCTCGGAGTCGCGGTAGCCGTAGCGCTCGCAGTGCAGCGACTCAAAGGCCTCGCGCAGCTGCTCGGGGTCAGGCGTCAGCGATCCGCCGACCGCCAGCTCGAAGGCCTGCCCGCGGTAGCGCAGCTCATAGGTGGCCCTGAGCTCGGAGTCTGACTCCCCCAGCGCGGAGCGCGCCTGGTCGCCGAACTGCGCGACCAGCTCAGCGATCGCATCGGCGGTCAGCTGATCGCCGCTGAGAAAGACGCTGCGCTGGACGTCACGCCGGCGCGGGGAGACGACCAGGCCGAGCGCCGCCAGCACGCCGGAGGCGCGCGGGCAGATGATCTCGGTGATCCCCAGCTCCACGGCTATCTGGGCGGCGTGCAGCGGTCCGGCTCCTCCGAAGGCCAGCAGCGCGTAGCGGCGCGGGTCGATCCCGCGCTGCACGGTCACAACCCGCAGCGCGCGGATCATCTCGGCATTGGCGACCCGGATGATCCCCTCGGCGCAGGCCAGCGGCTCAAGCTTCAGCTCGCGGGCCAGTGTCTCGATCGCGCGCCGGGAGGCGCGCCGGTCGAGCTGCACCCCACCGGCCAGCGGAGCCTCGTCGTCGAGGTAGCCAAGCAGCAGATTGGCGTCGGTGACCGTCGCCTTGGTCCCGCCCAGCCCGTAGCATGCCGGCCCGGGGTCGGCGCCCGCCGAGTGGGGTCCCACGCGCAGCGCGCCGCCTGGGTCGCGCCAGGCGATCGAGCCACCACCGGCGCCGACCGTGTGCACGGCGACCATCGGCAGCGCCAGCGGGCGTCCGGCGACCGTGCCTGCGCTCTGCTCCTGGGCGCAGCCATCGTCGATCACGCACACGTCACACGAAGTGCCGCCCATATCGAAGCACAGCGCGTCCGGGGTGCCGGCGTCGCGGGCGATGAACGCGGCTCCGGCGGCGCCGCCCGCCGGGCCGGAGAGCACGGTCCAGGCGGCGTGTCCGGCCGCCGCCGCCAGATCGATCAGGCCGCCGTTGGACTGCATGATCGAGGGCTCGACGAGCTGCGCCTGCTCACAGCGCTCCACCAGCCGGCGCAGGTAGCCGGCCAGCAGCGGCGAGAGCGACGCATCGACCTCGGTCGTGCTGGCGCGCTCGAATTCGCGGAAGGTGCCAACCACCTCGTGGGAGAGCGAGATGTGGACGCCGGGCAGCTCGGCCGCGATCGCTTGCGCCAGCGCGCGTTCGTGGGCGGGATGGCGATAGGAATGCAGCAGCGCCACGGCAACCGCCTCGGGCTTGAGCGCGGCCAGCTCGCCGGCGAGCCGGGCCGCATCATCGGCGCTCAGCTCGCGCAGCGGACCGTCGGGGGTCATCCGCTCGGGCGCGCCGAATCTCAATTCGGGCTCGGTCAGCGGGGCGGGGCGCGAGACACACAGTCGGTAGAGCTCGGGGCGGTTCTGGCGACCGAGCGCGATCAGATCGGTGAACCCCTCTGTCGCCACGAACGCGGTGCGCGCCCCGTGGCCCTCCAGCAGCGCGTTGGTCGCGACGGTCATGCCGTGCGAGAAGCGCTCGATCTCCTGCGCGCCGCGCCCCGCGCGCTGCAGCGCGGCCTCGATCGCGGCCATTACGCCCTCGGATTGATCCGATGGGGTGGTTGGCGCCTTGGCAGTGATCAGCCGGCCGTCGACGGCCAGCACGGCGTCGGTGAACGTCCCGCCCACGTCGACACCAAGCAGCATGGGCCGACGTTAGCGGTCGTCGCGGCTCAACGTCTGCCCCGCGCCTGCCGCCCTGAGGTGCGGGACGGTTTGCGCTCGACCTCTTCGGTCTCGGCCTCGCTCGGTCTAGGCCGCCAGCGCCGGCTCGACCTCTTCGGTCTCGGTCAGGTGCTGGTGTGAGGGGCAGTAGCCGTTGCGGGGCAGGGGCATCCGCTGGCACGGCGTGCCCTTGCGGGTGCTCGCGCGGCACTGGAGCAGGTTGCCGTAAACGTCGTAGCCGTTGTGTGGCTGGCTGCGAAGGAACTCGTCGGCGCATCCCAGATAGCGCTCGATCACCCGCAACACGCGCGGCTGGGCGACCATCGGGAAGTACGCCCTGATGTCGCAGAACAGCGTGCGCGACGGGCGGGCGAAGTAGTGACGGTCGGTGGCTAGGCGCTCGACGGCCGACTCACAGGCTCGCAGCACCCGCTCGTGGTTGGCATGAGGACAAGCGCCGTGCGGATCCTCCGCGATATCCGCGGCGACCTCCCGGTAGATCGCTCGACTGAATCGGTACATGCAACCTCCAGCTCCTTTCGGCTCCGTACCGGGCGCGACGCCTCAGCAGTTGGCGAGTATCCACCCCGTCTATGAAGCTTCGAAGGCCGCGATTATTAATCACTCGTTAAGCGAAAAGTTGGAGTTTTCGGTGCCGGAGGGGGATCCGGGCGCCGCCCGAGCCGTCAGGCCCACGCTTGAAGCTCGGGATCGCGGCCCTGGGCCACGGTTACGTGCATACCGTCAAAGGCGCCATCGCGTTGCGGGAAGTCTCCGCGCAGGTGGGCGCCGCGGCTCTCGGTCCGGGTCAGCGCCGAGGCGGCGATCAGGCGTACCAGCGGGTGGGGGTCGTGCTCGAGCTCGCGCAGCCCCACACCGTTGCGCTCCAGCCCTGCATTGGTCCACAACGCTCGGCGGCTGGACTCGGAGGGCACCCGCGGGACCCGCTGCGCGAGCGCGCGATCCTGTGACCCGCGCTGGGATCGATCGATGCCGGCGAACGGCGGCTCCTCGATCGCAGCGGCGGCCGCGCGCGCTCCGAACACAAAGCATTCGCTTAACGAATTCGAGGCGAGCCGGTTGGCTCCGTGCAGACCCGTACAGGAGCACTCGCCGACGGCGTAGAGCCCCGGAATGCTCGCTCGGCCCTCCAGGTCGGTCGCGATCCCGCCCATCATGTAATGGGCCGCCGGCGCGACTGGCACCAGCTCGCTCACCGGATCGATCCCCGCCTGGCGCAGCGCCTTGACCACGTTGGGAAACAGCGCCGGATCGATCGTTCGCATGTCGAGACCGACCGAGCCGGTGCCGGTGCTCGTCATCTGGCGCTGCACCGCCCGGGCGACCTCGTCGCGGGGGGCCAGCTCATCGACGAAGCGCTCGCCCGTGCTGTCGAGCAGCCTGGCGCCCTCGCCACGCACCGCTTCGGTGACCAGGAACCCGTCCGCTCCGTTCTGGCCGACGACGGCGGTGGGATGGAACTGCATCAGCTCCAGGTCGGCGAGCGTCGCGCCCGCCGCGAACGCCAGCAGCAGCCCGCCTCCGGTGGCGCCCGCGGGATTGGTGGTGCGCGCCCACATCGCCGCCGCCCCTCCAGTCGCCAGCACGACGGCTCCGGCCCCGATCACGCTGCAGTCATCGAGCTCGACTCCAGCACAGCGGCCGTCGCTGACGATCAGCGCCACCACGCGACGGCGCTCGATCACCTGCACTCGCTCGTCCTGGGCGACCAGCTTTGAGAGCTGACGGACCAGACGGCGTCCCGTGGCCGCGCCGCCCGCGTGCGCCACGCGCCGCGCGGAGTGCCCGCCCTCCAGGCTCAGCGCGAGCCTGCCGTCGGGGTCGGTATCGAAGGCCACGCCGAGCTCGCTGAGATCGTGGATCACCAGCGGGGCCTCGTCACAGAGGACGCGGGCAGCCGACTCGCGCACCGATCCGCGCCCGGCGGCGAGCGTGTCGGCCAGGTGTCGGGCCGGGCTGTCGTCGCCGGCGAGCGCAGCGGCCAGGCCGCCCTGCGCCCAGTAGCTGGACGACTCAGCCAGCGGGGTGGCGGACACGAGCACCACCCGGGCTCCGCGGCGCGCCGTGCAGAGCGCCGTATACAAGCCGGCCGCGCCGGCACCGACGACTGCGACCTGAGTCTCGATTTGGTCCACCGGGAGGTACGGTACTCGCGATGGCTTCCGTGCCTGTCTTCCTTGACCACTCGTCGTCGCTGCAACACGACACGGGCTCGCATCCCGAGCAGCCCGCGCGGATGGTGGCGATCGGGCGTGAGCTCTCCCGGCGCGGCTGGGTCGGCTACCGGCGTGTCAGCTCCCCGCCGGTAGATCGCGCGGTGCTCACGGCAGTGCATCCCGAGAGCTACGTCGCGTCGATCGAGGAGGCGGCGAACAGCGGGGGCGCCCAACTGGACCTCGACACCGTCGTCAGCCAGGGATCATTCATAGCCGCCCTGCACGCCGCAGGGGGCGCGGTGGCGCTGGTCGACCTGCTGCTGGACGGCGATGCGCCGTGCGGGTTCAGCGCCCACCGGCCGCCGGGTCACCACGCCGAGCCGGCCCGGGGGATGGGCTTCTGCCTGTTCAACAACATCGCGGTGGCAGCGCGTTACGCGCTCGAAGTACGGGGCCTGGAGCGCGTGATGATCCTCGACTGGGACGTGCACCACGGCAACGGCACCAACGACATCTTCCACGCCAGCGAGCAGGTGCTGTTCGTGTCCATTCACCAGTCGCCGCTGTATCCCGGCAGCGGTCAGGCTTCGGACGTTGGCGCCGCCGAGGCCACCGGGTTCACGATCAACCTGCCGGTGGGGCCGGGCTCGGGCGACGATGTCTACTGCTCGCTGGTCGAGCACGTGGCGGCGCCGCTGGCCCGCGCCTTCGCGCCGCAGCTGATCCTGATCTCGGCCGGCTTTGACGCCCATCGGGAGGATCCGCTCGCCGAGTGCGACGTCACCGATCAGGGGTTCGGGGCGATGACCCGCGCGATGCGCCGAGTCGGCGACGAGCTGGCGGCTCCGGTCGGGGCGGTGCTGGAGGGCGGCTATGCGCTTGGCGCGCTGGCCCGTTGCGTGGCGGTCTCGATGCAGGCTCTGGCCGGCGGGGCAGACCCGGAGCCAGGCGCCGAGGTACCGAGGGCCAGGGAGGCACGCGATGCGATCGCGCGGATTGCGCAATGGTGGCCGGGGCTGGGCTAAACCGGGCGGCCGGGCCGGGCGCCTGCGCCAGAGCAGCTCGCGTCGGCTAGAGGAGCTCCCGCCAGGCGTCAACCAGGCGCGCGGCCATCCGGTCGGTGGAGAACTCCTGTGCGCGGTCGCGGCCGTGGACCCGCGGGTCGCTGTCAAGCAGGTGGGGGGCGAGCGCCTGATCCCAGCGCTGCTGGTCAAACGGACCGCAGTAGGTCCCGGGCACGCCGGCGAGCGCTTCGGCGTGGACTCCGACCGGGGTGGCGAGCACCGGGACGTCGCACGCGAGTGCCTCCAGCACCGCGAGGCCGAACCCTTCACGATCGGATGGGACCAGCACGGCGTTGGCGGCATTGACCCACAGCGGGACCTCGGCCGGGGGGACGTGGCCCAGCGTGAGCAATTGCACCTGGTGCCGGCGGGCGAGCGAGACGGCCAGATCGTGACGCTTCTCCGGGCGCGCGGGATCGGCGGCGAACAGCAGGTAGGGCCGGTCAGGCGCCAGGCCAAGCGCGGTCCGCGCCTGCCGGCGGTCGATCGGCGCACAGCGTGTGGTGTCGACTCCGCAGGGCAGCACCGCCACCCGGGCGCCCGCGGTGGCGGTGGGGTCAAGCTCGCGGGCCAGCGCCTCGGACACGACCCCGATCAGGTCGATGAAGCGGAGCCCCGCCAGCGTGATCCGCCGCGAGCGTGGGTTCGCCAGATCGGTTCCGTGCAGCGTCACCGCCCGGATCCGGCAGCGCTCGGCCAGGGCCGGCCAGATCGTCAGGCCGAAGTGGGCATGGACGACGTCGTAGGGCTCGCGATGACCGAACCGGTGGCGGGCGAGTCCGGCTGCGGCGCGCAGGTAGGCGCCGGCGGCGCCGGGCACAAACGCGAACAGCTCCAGCTCGACCTCCGGAATCCGCCGCAGCGCAGCGACCTGATCGGCGACGAAGCTGCCGAGCTCCGGACGCGACGGGGAGGGGTGCATGTTGGTGACGATCAGGACCCGCATGTGTTTTCGCGAGCTTAGGGTTCGCGGACCCTAGTTGTGCCCGGGCCCGGAATTGCGCGGCGTGGCCGGGAGGTGCCGGATGGCGCGCTTCGCGCGCTGTGGCCGTGGCGGAGGGGGCGCGCCGCGCGCTCTGGCACCATCACAGGCTGTGTCCGCGCTGCCTGAACAACCGGTTGCCGTATTCGACTCCGGCGTCGGCGGTCTGACGGTCCTGCACGAGCTGCTGGTCTCGCTGCCGACCGAGGACTACCTGTACCTCGGCGACACGGCGCGCTTTCCCTACGGCGAGCGCTCGCAGTCCGAGCTGCGCGAGTTCGCGATCGAGATCTCAGACCACCTGCTGGAGCTCGGGGCCAAGCTGCTGGTCATCGCCTGTAACGCCGCCAGCTCGGCGGCGCTGGGGACGATCGAGCTGCATCTGGAGTCGCTCGGCCGCCGCGTCGACGTGATCGGCGTGGTCGCGCCCGCGACGCAGCTCGCCGTGGCGGGCAGCCGGACCGGACGGATCGGACTGCTGGCGACACCGGCGACGGTGGCCAGCGGCGCCTACGAGCGGGCGGTGTTGGCCGCCGATCCCCACGTCTACCTGAAGAGCGTCGCCTGCCCCGATCTGGCGCCGATCATCCAGGGCGGCTTTCCGTTCGACGCGCACTTGGTCGACACCGTGCGAGCCTACTGCGCGCCGTTGCGCGCCGCGCAGGTCGACACGGTGATCCTGGGCTGCACCCACTACCCGCTGGTGGCGCCGATGCTGCAGCGGGCGCTCGGGCGGGGCGTGACACTGGTGACCTCAGGGGCCGGCGTGGCCCGCAGCGTCGAGCGTGCGCTGACGGCGCGCGGGATTCTGAACCCGCGTCAGCAGGAGGGGAGCTACGGATTTCTTTGCACCGGGGATATCGAGTCCTTCCACGCGCTGGGGACGCGCTTTCTGCAGATGCCGCTGGGGGAAGTGGCGCACGTCGAGCTGGGAACCGGGGTGGCAGCGTGACCGCCGGTCCGGTCACCGGGGTGCCGGCGTGAGCGCCGAGGCGTCCCAGCGCAGCTACGGCCGTTCACCGGGACAGCCGCGGCCGACGCAAATCGAGCCCGGCTTCGTGCGCACCGCGACGGGATCGGCGCTGATCTCGGTCGGCGAGACGCGGGTGATCTGCACGGCGTCGGTCCAGG